>WNEZ01006253.1_pt1 | contig 10452 bp, 8 predicted proteins | sample 5400521 | NCBI WGS metagenome assembly WNEZ01 (sample SAMN13153339, study PRJNA577476) | soil metagenome | isolation source: 120 cm saprolite under Douglas fir tree site 2 hole 1 replicate 1 | place: USA:California | collected 2015-04-18
TGGGGTTCACGACGCGCCGGCAAACATGGACTTCAGTTTCGATACCAGATTCCCGGCGCGCTGCGGCGCCGCCCGCCGCGCCTTCGCGCCGTACAGCACCAGGCCGACAACCGTTGCATATTCCGGCTGGGCCACCTGCTCGGGCATATCGGCGAGGCCTTTCGGCTCCGCGATGCGCATGGGCAAGTGGAAATACTGTTCCGCAAGATCGATGAGACCGTTGAGCTTTGCGCCGCCTCCAGCGAGCACGAAGCCCGCGGGGATTTGTCTGTCGAGGCCGGCGCGCCGCAGATCCTCGCGAATCAAGGCGAGCAGCTCCTGGGCCCGCGGCTCGATGATGTCCGTGAGCTGGCGCGCAAAGATGGTGCGCGGCGGGCGGTCGCCGACGCTGGCGATTTGGAAGGGATGGTCTTCCTGCAACAGGGAAAGGGCCGCGCAGCCGTGGTGGCGCTTAATGCGCTCGGCTTCGGGAATGGGAGTGCGCAAGCCGACGGCGAGATCGTTGGTGAAATGATCGCCGCCGATGGGCACGGCGCTGGTGTGGCGCACGACTCCGCCGCCGTAAACGATGAGCTCCGTGGTGCCGCCTCCGATGTCCAGCAGGCAGCAGCCGAGGTCGCGCTCGTCTTGCGTGAGGCAAGACTCCGCGGAAGCGAGCGGCTCGAGCACCGTATCGCTGATCAAGATTCCCGCGCGATTTGCAGCCGTGACGAGGTTTTGCGTCGCGGCAATCGAGGAAGTAACGAGATGAACGTCGGCTTCCAGGCGCTGGCCGACCATGCCAACGGGATCGCGAATGCCGTCTTGCGCGTCGACCAGAAATTCGTGCGGCAAGACGTGCAGCACTTCGCGGTCGGGCGGCAGCGTGATGTTGCGCGCGGCGTCGATGGCGCGCCGCACGTCTTCACGTTCAATGTCGCGCGGGCGGTGGCCGACGCTGACGCCGCCACGGCTGTTTACACCCCGCACGTGGCTGCCGGCCACACCTATCACCGCGGATTCCACGGGAACGTTGGCGACGCCTTCGGCTTCTTCCACGGCGCGACGAATGGAGCTTACTGTCGAATCGAGGTTGACGATCAAGCCCTTGCGCAGCCCTTTCGATTCCGCGGCGCCCAGCGCGAGAAATCTCACCTGTTCTTCTTCGACTTCGGCGATCAAGGCGCACGTTTTCATGCTGCCGATATCCAGCCCAATTAAATACTTGTCCTTCTTCGTCAAACGTGCTCCTGGTCTGCTGCTATCTCGTTTTCGTAGCAGGGACGCTGCTGGTGTCCGGGTTCAGTACAACCTGCTTCGCGTACTGCAAATCGATGGAGTGGACGCGGCCATTGCTGGCCTGCCACTGCGCAAAATTTTCGACGACCATGCGGTATTTGCCGGTGAAGTCTCCCGCACCAAAATGAATGGTGACTGCTTGCGGATCGCTGGCGCTGGCGATGCCGGTCATTACCGCGCGAAGATCCTTCGGGTTGGCGAGGTCCACTTCGCTGACGCGATCCGACGAGCCGGAGCGCACCAAGTCGATGTCATTCATGAACTCTTGGTACGTTTGCATGCGCTTGCCGCGTAATTGGCGCGGCATGTTTTCCGAGAGGCCGGTGACTATTGGAAAGTGCAGATTTTCGCCGTGCGGGCGGTCGAGAATCACGCCGTGGGCATCGATGAGAGCAAGTTCGGTGCCGTTGCGGAGGAAGGCGACGGGCGTGCGCTCGGTCAAGTCCACGCGAAGGCGATTGGGGAGAATGCGCTGCACGGTGGCGGACTCGACCCAGGAAATTTCTTCGAGCGCGCTGCGCCGGGCGTCCAGCGGAACACGCAGAACGCTGCGGCCGCGGTCGTGCACAAATTGCTGCAGCACCGCTTCGCGGCTGACGATGTGGTTGCCGTTGACCTCAATCTGCTCTGGCTTGATGAGCAGCATTTGCTGCCCATAGAGCAAGAAGCGGCCAGCCGTCCATGCGGCGGACAAGCCCGCGATTCCCACAACTCCCAAAACCAAGACGCGCCGGTAAAACGGCCAGCTCCGCCCGCTGAATTTCTTGCGCCGGATTTCGACGGGCTTCTGGCGCCGCAAATAGCGCGGCTCATCATCGCCCAGCAACTCGGGCCGGTACGTCTCGGCATCCGCTGCGGTGGCGCCGCGCGATATGGTCTTCACGCGTTCCAAATCACTACCTCGTGCTCCAGTTCGACACTAAACGCCGAACGCACGCGCTCGCGAACGTTGGAGATCAACGCTAGCATGTCCTTTGCGCTTGCCTTGCCGGCGTTCACGAAAAAATTGGCGTGACGGTCGCTGACGCGCGCATCGCCAACGCTCAGCCCTTTCAGGCCAAGCTCATCGATCATGCGTCCCGCGGACGCCCCTGGTGGATTTTTGAAGATGCAGCCGGCGCTTTTCTGGCCGAGCGGCTGGCTCGACCGCCGCTTTTCGTTGCAGATACGAATCCCTTGAAGAATTTCTTTGTACGGTTTGGAGGGAAGTTCCAGCTTCACCGCGAGCATCATATCATCAGGCGCAAACGAAGTGTGACGGTATTCAAAGGAAATTTGCTCGCCCCTGAGGATTTCTATCCGGCGGGTGGCCGCGCGGTAGACCTTAACCTCGCGGACGTAGGAGCCGATCTGCATGCCGTAAGCCCCCGCGTTCATGCGCAGGGCGCCGCCAACGGTGCCAGGGACGCCGATCAGCCCTTCCATGCCGCCGAGGTCGTGCTTGGCGCAGTAGGTAACCATGCGGCCGAGGTCCGCGGCCGCGTCGACCTGCGCAAAATTGCCCTCGAGGACCACGTCCGGGTCGGGAGACGCGAGCTGCAAGACGATCCAGGGGAGTTCGCCGTCGCCGACCAGCAGATTGGAGCCGCCGCCGAGGAAGCGGTGCGGCACTCCGTGGTAATCAAGCAGACTCAGCAGGCCAGGAATGGATTCGTGGTCCCTGATGCGGAGGAGATCAGTAGCGCCGCCAATGGCCAGGGACGTGAGCTCGGCAAGCGAAGAAGCGCGGCGAAGCTCGACGCTGAGCTCGGGAAGAGCGGCGACGATTTTGGGGTCTTCAATGCGCATGGGGAGTGGGGTGTTCGGTGCCGAGCAGAACCATGAGCTCGTTGCTGGCGCGGCTGACGTTTCCAGCGCCGATGGTCAAGATGGCGTCGAGGGTACGGACTTCGCGCAGCAGGTACTCGATGCTTTCCTGCATGGAGCGGAAGTAGAAGACGTTTTTATGCCCGGCTTCGCGAATGGCTGTTGCCAGCGTTTCGCTGGTTATGCCGGGAATGGGCGGCTCGCTGGCGGCGTAGATTTCCGTGAGCACCAGCACATCGGCTTGATTGAAGGCGCGGCAGAATTCGTCCCACAAATGCTGCGTGCGCGTGTAACGATGCGGCTGGAAGAGCACCAGCAGGCGATTGAATTTGCAGATGCGCGCGGCTTCCAGCGTGGCGCGGATTTCAGTAGGATGATGACCGTAATCGTCGATCACCGTAATGTCGTTGACCACGCCTTTGATGTCGAAGCGGCGGCCCACGCCCGCGAATTTGCCGAGGCCCTCGCGAATCAGCTCCGCGGGAACGTTGAGGTAGAGCGCGACGGCTGCGGCGGCCGCGGCGTTGCGCACGTTGTGGATGCCCGGGGGATGGAAGAGCTGGAAAATGCCGAGGTCGTCGCCTTTGTAGGTCAGGCGAAATTCGCTGCCAAGGCCTTCGAGCTTGATGTCGCTGATGATAAGGTCGGCCTGGCTGGAAGTGCCGTAGGTGATGATCGGGCGCTTGACGTTGGGGATGATGGCCTGCACGTTGGGCTCATCGAGGCACAGAATCGCCGCGCCGTAAAACGGCACGCGATTGACGAATTGGACGAAGGCACCCTGAATGTCTTCCAGCGAGGAGTATTGATCGAGATGCTCGCGGTCGATCGTCGTTACGACCGCGACCACCGGCGCGAGCAGCAAGAAGCTGCGGTCGCTTTCGTCCGCTTCGACCACGAAGAATTCGCCCTTACCCAGCCGAGCGGTGGTGCCGGCCTGATTGACGCGCCCGCCAACGACAAACGTGGGATCGAGGTGCGCCGCAGCTAACACGGAAGCAACCATGGAGGTCGTGGTCGTTTTGCCGTGTGCGCCGGCCACCGCGATGCCGTATTTCAGGCGCATCAGTTCCGCGAGCATTTCCGCGCGCGGAATGACCGGGATTTTCTTCTTATGCGCCTCGACAACTTCCGGATTGTCCGACTTGATTGCGGAAGACGTCACCACAACGTGTGCGCCCTCGACATTCGCGGCTTTGTGCCCTTCGTGGATTGTGGCGCCGAGATTCTGCAGCCGTTCGGTGATGTTCGACGGCTTAGTGTCCGAGCCGGAAACCGAATAGCCGAGCGTCAGCAGCACTTCGGCGATGCCGCTCATGCCGATGCCGCCGATGCCTACCAAATGAATGCGTTGAAAATTGCGGAACGAAACCATAAAGGATCTAGCCTCGGGCAACCTCTTCAATTATGTTCACGATGTCGCGCGCGGCGTTCGGCCGGGCCAGGCTTCGCGCAGCACACGACTGGCGCTCGATTTCCCCGGGCTGGTCAAGGAGGGAGAAAATTTCGCTGCTCAGGCGCTCGGGCGTCAGCTCCGGCTCTGGAATCACACGTCCTGCGCCTGCGCGCACCATCTCCTGGGCGTTGCGCAATTGGTGGCTGTCGGTGGCATGCCCGAAAGGAATGAAAATGGCGGCGCGTCCCGAAGCGGCAATTTCCGCCGCGGTGATCGCTCCGGCCCGGCAGACGATGACGTCGGCCCAAGAGAAGCGCTCCGCCATATTCGACAGAAAGGGCACGACCTCCGCTGGATATTCGCGCCGCGCGTACGCGGTGCGCACCGCATTATAGTCGCGTTCGCCGGTCTGGTGCACGATGGCCAACTCGTTTTTTCGCGCGGCGAGGCGGTCCATGGCGTCGACGACCGTGCCATTGATCGCCAGCGCGCCCTGGCTGCCGCCGGTTATGAGCAGATGAAATGGTTTTTGCGGCGTGCGCGGCGCGATCGAGAAGAATTCGGTACGCACGGGGCAGCCGGTGACCACCGCTTTCGCGCCCCACGCGCGCGCGGAAATGTCGTAGCCGGTGGCGATGCGCCTGGAGATCTTTGCCAGCACACGATTGGTGAAGCCCGGCTCGGCGTTGGGCTCGAAAATCACATTGGGCACGCCGCTCAGCCACGTGGCGAGCATCATCGGGCCTGCCGCGTAGCCTCCGACTCCGAAGGCCGCGATGGGTTTGTGCTTGCGGAGCACGCGGAACGCGTCGGCAAGACCTGGGCCGAGCATCGCCAGATTCTTCAGTAACGTGGTGCCGCCTTTGCCCTTTAGGCCTGCGACGCGCAGTGTCTCCAGCGGCAGGCCGGCCTGCGGCACCAGCTTCATTTCAATTCCGCGTTGCGTTCCAACTAGCACGACGTCTCGTTCCTTTCCTCGCGACATCCATTCGCCCGCGATGGCCAGCGCCGGGAAAACGTGGCCGCCTGTGCCGCCGCCGGCGATCAGCAGCTTCATGCGCTATGCCCCTGCCCAGTAGGGGCGCAGTTTGCGTGCCGGCCGCGGGCGAGTTGCGTCCCTACGAGCAAGATCGTTCACCACGCTGGTTCCCTGGCTTGCTGCGCAATATTCAGGAGCACGCCGGTGGCCAGCAGCATCACCAGCAAACTCGAGCCGCCGTAGCTGACAAACGGCAGCGGAATCCCTTTTGTGGGCACCATGCCGAGCACCACCGCAAAATTAATCAGCGCCTGGCACAGCACCATGGCAGTGATGCCGAACGCCAGAAGCCGCCCGAATCCGTCTGGCGCCCCGAAAGCTGCACGCAATCCGCGCCAGCCGTATACCGCGAACAAAGCAACCACGATGATTGCACCGAGGAAGCCGAGCTCCTCGCAAATCACGGCGTAGATGAAGTCGGTGTGCGCTTCGGGCAAATAAAAAAGTTTCTGCTTGCTCTCCATCAAGCCCACGCCGGTGAATCCACCGGAGCCAACCGCAATCAGCGACTGCAACAACTGAAAGCCTGAACCTTGCGGGTCGGAACCAGGATCGAGAAAGGCCATGAGCCTTGCCTGCCGGTACGACACCTGGGTAATCAGCAGATAGAGTATGGGCAACGCGGCTGCGGCGCCGGTGACCAGCCACTTCCAGGAGAGCCCGGCAACATACAGGATGGCTGCCGTGACCAGCACGATATCGATTGAGGTCCCGAGATCAGGCTGCAGAAGAATGAGCACGACGCAAACGAGAATCGGTCCGGCCGCGGGCAGAATCGTGTGGAGGAAATCCTCTTTGCGGAATTCCATCGACGAAGCGCCGCGGCGCTTCAAATCCAGAAACCACGCCAGATACAGAACGACAGCGAGTTTCGCTGACTCTGACGGCTGAATATTCACCGGACCAAACTTGATCCAGCGATGCGTGGCGTGAGACTTATCCAGGAAGAAGGCGCCCCCTAGCATCAGCAAGACGAGGAAAATCGCCGGGTACACGACGGCGGGCTCGCGCAGTCGGCGGTAATCAGTGCGCATCAGCGCGAACATGCCGAGCAACCCGAGCAATAGCCATGCAGACTGCCGCAGTAGAAAAATATACGAGCGGCCGTACAGCTGGTCGGCAGTGACGGCGGACGCGCTGTAGATCATTACCGCGCCGAACAAACACAGCGTCAGAGTCACGCCAAACAGCCAGCGATCATTTTCCAGGCGTCTGGACATTTATGCCGACCTCCTGGCAGAACTAGCGCCGCGATTCGTGCCCGGCAACTCGTTCGTCCGCAGTTCCAGTTCGTGCACCAGCGCTTTGAAGACGCGCCCGCGGTGCTCGTAATTCTGAAATTGGTCGAAGCTCGCGCACGCAGGACTCAGCAGGACGATATCGCCGGCGCGTGCAGCTTGCGAGGCGATCTCCACGGCGTGGTCGAGAGCGCCCGCGCGCTCGATGGCCACGCTGCCGGAAATCTGGCTCTCGATCTTGTCAGCTGCCGCGCCAATCAGCAGCGCCAGAATCGCCCTTTCGCGCAACGGCGTTTGCAGAACGGTGTAATCGCTTCCTTTATCCTTGCCGCCCAGAATCACCAGAATGCGGCCCGGGAATGCGTCCAGAGCTTTCAGCGTCGCATCGACGTTAGTGGCCTTGGAATCGTTGTAGTAGCGGACGCCGTTGATCTCGCGCACAAATTCGAGGCGATGCTCGACTCCGGCAAACGAGCGCACGCCCTCTGCGATCGCTTTGGCGCTCGCGCCTGCGAGTCGCGCCGCGGCAATCGCGGCAAGCACGTTCTCCAGGTTATGCGTCCCCAGCAGCGGCACCTCTTGCCGCTTGAGCACCACTTCTTCCCTGCCCTCATTGCGAAAAACAATGTCGTCGCCGTGCAGGAACGCGCCTTGCGCAGCTCGCTGCTTGCGGCTGAACCAATACACATGCGGCCGCGTGGGCGCAAGCGGGGTTGTTCCAGGGTCATCCGCATTCAAGATCGCGAAGTCTTCTTCACGTTGACTTTCAAAAATACGCGCCTTGGCTTTGCTGTAAAGCTCCATGCTGTGATGGCGGTCCAAGTGATCGGGCGTGAGATTGAGCAACACGCTGACGTCCGTGCGGAATTTCTGAATTAGCTCGAGCTGGAAACTGCTCAGCTCCACAACGGTCACCGTGTCCGGTGTCATGCGTTCGACACAGGAAATCAGCGGGGTGCCGATGTTGCCGGCGAGAATGGTGGGAAATGACGAAGTCCGCAAAATGTACTCGACCAGCGAGGTCGTGGTGGTCTTTCCATTCGAGCCGGTGATGCCGATGAGTTTGCCCTGCCGAAAGCGATACGCGAGTTCGATCTCACTCCAGATCGTGACGCCTTTCGCCCGCGCGGCCTGCAGCAGCGGCGCGTCTGCGGGCACTCCAGGACTGGGAATGATGAGGTCTTGCTGCAAAAATGTTTGCTCCTGATGGCCGCCAAGTTCCAAGGTCACATTGGCCGCGCGCAGCTTGGCCGCGGTTTCGTCCCCGATCTCAGCCTCACTGCGCGAGTCGGTCGCAGTAACAGCGGCACCGCGCGCAGCGCAGAACAGCGCGGTCGCCACTCCTGTACGCGCCAGCCCTACAACCAGCACGCGCTTGTTTTTCAACTCCATCGTGCCCGGCATGCTTACCTCAATTTCAAAGTCGTCAGCGCAAACAGCGCAAATACCAGCGCGACGATCCAAAACCGCACGATCACTTTCGATTCGCTCCAGCCCAGCAATTCAAAATGATGGTGGATGGGCGCCATGCGGAAGATGCGCTTGCCGCGCATCTTGAACGAACCGACTTGCAAAATGACGGACAGCGCCTCAATGACGAAAATTCCGCCTACAAAAAAGAGCAGAATCTCTTGCTTGATGATTACTGCGATCACCCCAAGCGTTCCTCCGAGCGACAGCGAACCCACATCGCCCATGAAGATTTCGGCGGGATGCGCGTTGTACCAGAGAAATCCCAGCGAAGCGCCAACCAGCGCGCCGCACAAAACGGTCAGCTCGCCGACGCGCGGGATGTACTGAATCTCGAGATACGTCGCCCAGCGATAGTTGCTGCTCACGTAGGTCAGCACCGTCAGCGCGCCGGCGGCGATCACCGTGCATCCGATGGCCAAGCCGTCTAGCCCGTCGGTGAGATTCACCGCGTTGGACGCCCCCGCGATTACCACGGAAACGAAAATCAGAAACGGCACGAAGGCCAGCGGCCACAGGTGCGGTGACTTCAGCAGTGAATGAACGACCAGGTCCGGATGGACGCGCTTAAGGAACGGAATCATCAGCTCGGTGGAATAGGCGCTGCGCGTGGCAAGAGCCAGCAGCCCTATCCCGACAATCGAGCTAACAAAGATCTGCAGCAGAAATTTGTTCCTGCTGGTGAGCCCAAGGTTGCGCTGCTTTGAGACTTTCGCGTAATCGTCGACGAACCCAATGGCCGCGAACGCCAGCAGCGCGAAGAGCGTCAATAGCACGAAGCCGTTGGTCAGATCGGCCCACAGCAGCGTGGGCACCATGGTGGAAAGAACGATCAGCACGCCGCCCATCGTCGGAGTGCCCGCCTTTTTCTGGTGATTCTGCGGGCCTTCTTCGCGAATGTACTGGCCAATCTGCAGCTCGCGTAGCTTGCGGATGAGCCAAGGCCCAAAGACGAAGGCCAGGAACATGGCCGTCAAGCTGGCGTACACCGTGCGAACGGTGATGTAGCGAAACACGTTGAACGGGCTGAAATATTTTTGCAGGACATGGTAGAGAAGGTAGTAAAGCATTTAGTGCCGCGCCTTCTCCGGGCTCGCGAGCTCCGGCGCGTGGGCGGCGAGCAAGCTCTCGACGATGCGCTCCATCTTCACGCCGCGCGAACCTTTCACCAGCAGCAAATCTCCGGGAGCGACAAAATCAGCAAGAAACTTCGCAGCCTCTTCGGACGACGCAAACATTTTCGTCTGCGCGCGCGGTACGCCTGCGGCCACCGCGCCTTCCACAATTTGCGTGGCATCCCCTTCGACGCCCACGACCCAATCGATTTTCCCGGTTTCCGCCGTACACTTGCCGGCTTCGCGATGAAGCTGCGCCGACGTCGCGCCAAGCTCGCGCATTTCTCCGGCGGCCAGAATTCGGCGGCGATAACCCGGAGTCGCCGCCAATACCTTAATCATTGCGTGCAGCGCTGCGGGACTCGAGTTGTAACTGTCGTTGATCAGCGCCGCTCCATTGGAAAAGTGCAGCAATTCCCCGCGCATCGCGGGCGCGTGCATAGAGCGAAAGACGATTTGCGCTTCCGCCGCCCCAATTCCCCACACGCTGGCCGCCGCCAACGCCGCCAACGCATCGGAAATGACGTGACGGCCCGGCAACCCCAACTCCAGCCGGGTGCGCTTTCCATTTTCCACCAGAACAAAGGCGGAGCCCAACGCTCCGCGATCTTCAATCGCTTCCGCGCGGTAATCCGCGGCATTGTCGATCCCGTACGTCAACGCGCGTCCCGGCGCGTGCGAAGCAAACGCCGCCACCAGCGGATCGTCGGCGTTCAACACAGCAACGGAATCGCGCCCGTTCAATCCTTCAATCAACTCGCGCTTGGCCAGCGCAATTTCCTCGACCGAAGCAAAGAATTCCAGATGCGCCGGCGCAACGCGCGTGACTACGCCAACATCCGGCTTGGCGATCGCGGCAAGCTCCTGCAGCTCATACCGCCGCGACATCCCCATCTCCAGCACCGCGGCATCGTGCTCGTCTTCCAGCCGAAACAATGTGAGCGGCAGCCCGTACGCGTTGTTGAAATTGCCTTCCGATTTCAAGACCCGTAGCTTCGCGCCCAGCAGCGCTGCCAGGATCTCTTTTGTGGTGGTCTTGCCCACGCTGCCCGTGACGCCGGCAATTTTCTTGCCCCAGGCCAGGCGCACGGCGGTCGCGAGCCGGTGCAG
>WNEZ01007541.1_pt1 | contig 10452 bp, 10 predicted proteins | sample 5400521 | NCBI WGS metagenome assembly WNEZ01 (sample SAMN13153339, study PRJNA577476) | soil metagenome | isolation source: 120 cm saprolite under Douglas fir tree site 2 hole 1 replicate 1 | place: USA:California | collected 2015-04-18
AAGTCGCTTGCGCGAAAATCGTCGCTGACATCGACCAGCTCGACGCCAAATCGACGATCGGGCTTATCGCTGCCAAATCGGCCGACGGCTTCCCGATAAGTGAGCCGATCGAACGGCGTCTTGATGTCGATGTTGCTGGTCGCCTTGAAAATCGCAGCCAGCATTCCTTCGGTCAGCGCGAAAATGTCGTCGGGCGTCACGAAGGAGCCTTCAATGTCGATCTGAGTAAATTCCGGCTGCCGATCGGCGCGCAAATCTTCGTCACGAAAACATTTCGCGATCTGAAAATATTTTTCGACGCCAGCGACCTGGAGCAGCTGTTTGTATTGCTGCGGCGCTTGCGGAAGAGCGTAAAACTTTCCCGGCACCAATCGGCTCGGCACCAAAAAATCTCGCGCCCCTTCCGGAGTGCTCTTCGACAAAATCGGAGTTTCAATTTCCAGGTAGCCCTGCGAATCGAGATAATCGCGCGTCACTTTGGCCGCCCGATGACGGATGCGCAGATTGCGCGACAACCCCGGCCGCCGCAGATCGTAATAGCGATAAGTCAGCCGGAGGTCCTCATTGTGAATCTCGGCGTCGATCGCAAACGGCAGATCGTCCGCGCGATTGAGAATTCGCAATTGATTTGGAATTAGTTCGATGTCGCCGGTGGCGAGTTTTGAGTTTTCCGTACCCGGCACGCGCGCCGCGACTTTCCCCGAAACTTGAATCACATCTTCGCTGCGCAAACCGTGCGCTTCTTTCGCGAGCTGCGCGTTCTCTTCCGGTCGAAAGACAACCTGAGTAATTCCTTCGCGGTCGCGCAGGTCGATAAATATGACGCCGCCATGATCGCGCGAGACGTGGACCCATCCGGCAAGCGTTGCGTCCTTGCCGATGTCGCTTTTGCGGAGTGAATTGCAGTTGTGCGTCCGATACATGGTCAGCCGGAACCGGAGACGTTGAAGAATTTTGCGACGCTGTCCAGCAGCGCGTCCCCGGCGATCAATGATTCCTCGCGCGTGGCAAGATTCTTCACTTTCACCTGCGGCCACTCGTCGCCGTAAAGAAGCGCGATGCGCGCGCCCACATTCTCCGCAGTTTGAAATTGTTTTGCCACTTTGTCGGCGGTGAGCGGGTAATCGACGCGATAACCGCGGTCGCGCAGCTCCTGAATTTGTTCGAGCGCGTCGGGTCGGCGTTGCTCCTTGGCGATGACAACATAGATGTCGATCCTGTTTTGGTCGTTGACGGCCGCTTCCAATTTCTCGCGGGCCGCAGCACGATCGCGAAGCAATTCGCCGAGGACCACGTCGCCCATGGCGAAACCGAGCGCAGGCATCGAGACAGCGCTGTCGCTGAGTTGCCCGATCAAATTGTCGTAGCGTCCGCCACCGGCAATCGCTCGCAGTTTTCCGGCGCGATCGAAGACTTCGAAAACGGTCCCCGTATAATAAGCCAGACCACGCACGATCCGAACATCGACATCGACAAAGCCGGCAAGGCCCCGCGCGCCAAGTCCGTCCACCAGCCGATCGAGCTTCCCGCTGTGGCCGCCTTTGTCGAAAATCGAGAAGACCGGGTCAGCGAGCTTGCCAAGTTTCGCCTCCGTTTTCTCGCGCGGCTCACGCCCTGATTTGTCGATCGTCTGCAACACTTCCTCCCATTTTTCGGTCGGGAGTTTTTGCTGCCGCAAAAAATCCGCCCAGAACTCGCGATCACTAATCCGGACAACGAAATCTTTTTCAGTCAGTCCGAACGTGCGCAAGGTGTCGATACAAAGAGCGATCAGCTCAATGTCGGCAGCGAAATCGCTCTCGCCGATGATGTCGCAGTTGAGTTGATAATGTTCACGCAAGCGACCGCGCTGTTGTTTTTCGTAACGAAAGAATTGGCCGATGGAAAACCACTTGAGCGGTTTCTTGAACGCGCGTTCGTGGGCCGCGACAACGCGCGCCAATGTCGGCGTCAGCTCAGGTCGCATCGAGATTTCGCGCTCGCCTTTGTCGGTGAAATTGAAAAGTTGATCGACAATTTCGGCGCCGCTTTTTTTGCGATAGAGATCGATCGGCTCGAGCACAGGGCCGTCCCATTCGTTAAAGCCATAGCGCCGTGCGACCTCGCGCCAGCGCGCGAAGATGTAATTCCGCGCCGCGCAGTCGTCGGGCAGAAAATCTCGGAAACCTGGGAGTGATTGCATCATTTCAAAAACCGGACAGCCTTTTGGCTGCGAACCATTTGTGCGGTCGAATAAATCGCCGCTGCGTTGAGTCAAACTTCTTCACAAGAAAGAGCATTGGTTAACCAAAGCAAAGGACAACTATGAAAGAAACTACATTAGCGAAAATATTGGCCGTGGCCTGCGGATTGGGCCTCGTAACAGCGGTGGCTCAAACCTCGACAACGGTCACGACAAAAGATGCTGCGACCGGGACCGCCGTAACTGAGACGAGTACGACGACCGCCACGGGAACAATCAGCACCTACACGCCGGGAACGGATTACATCACGTTCCGCACCAGCACGGACACGGCGCCAGTGCGGTACTATTACACCAAAGACACGGCCATCCTTGATCCGGAAGGTCAGGTCGTGACTTGGTCGGCTGTCCGCCCGGATCTGCCCGCCACAGTCTATTATATGCGCGACGGCGATCGCATGATCGTACGCAAAATCGTGCTAAGCAAACCAGCCGTGATCGAAAAGAAAGAGACTACGACCACGACTACCACGGAAAGACCGTAATCGAAGCGGTTGGTAGTTAATTAGGATTCAAAGCGCTCGCGGAGAAATTCGCGGGCGCTTTTTTTAATCCTCATAACCGTGAGGAAATTTCTGGTGCCAATTCCACGCGCTTTCAATAATGGCGTCGAGCGATTGAAATTGAGGTTTCCAGCCGAGCTCGCGTTTAATTTTTTCCGAAGACGCGATCAACCGCGGCGGATCGCCCGGCCGGCGCGCCTTTTCCACAATGTCGATCTTGCGTCCGGTAATTTTGCGGCAGGAATCGATCACCTCGCGAACGCTCACGCCGCCGCCGGTCCCGAGATTGTAATGATCGCCCTTGGCTGCGTTGAGAGCGAGAATGTGGGCGCGGGCAAGATCAATAATGTGGATGTAGTCGCGAATGCAGGTCCCATCCGGCGTCTCGTAATCGGTCCCAAAAATTTCGACGTTCGGTTTTTGTCCGAGCGCGACTTTGAGCACGCTCGGGATCAAATGCGTTTCGACTCGATGGTCTTCTCCAAATTTCGTCGACGCGCCGGCGGCGTTGAAATAGCGAAGAGAAATAACGGTCAGTCCGTGGATCTCCCGGTACCAGCGGAGAATTTTTTCGAAGGCCAGTTTGGATTCGCCATAAGGATTGATTGGTCGAGTGGGCATTGTTTCATCGATCGGGACGCGCTCTGGCGGACCGAAAATGGCGCAGGTCGATGAGAACACGATCTTTCCGACACCGACATTGATCATTGCATCGAGAAGATTGAGGCCGTTGGCGATGTTGTTCCGAAAATATTTCGACGGATTCTGCATCGATTCGCCAACGAGCGCACTGGCGGCAAAGTGCATAACGGCATCTGGTCGTTGTTTCGCCAGTCCCTTCTCGAGCGATTGTCGATCTTGCAGATCGCCTTCGATAAATTCAGCGCGTGGATCGATTGCGCGGCGATGACCCTCGCTCAGGTTATCGAAGATCGTGACGCCATGGCCTTCATCAAGCAATAGCTCGGCGCAAACACTCCCGATGTAGCCGGCGCCACCGACAACGAGAATTTTCATTCTCGGGAAAATCGGCGGCCTGCGCCGTTAATCAATCCAAAGTGCGACTGGAGGAGGTCCGAGCTGCCGCTTGCTTGGAAGAGCTAGCTAACTTCGAGGCACGAACGACGTTCCTTTTTTGAAGCGCCGCGATCATGCGTCGAGGTGTCTGATGTTTTGCCCGTGGGCCCAGCACTTTGAGACTTTGCTTCTCGGAGCCCAACTGCAGAATGTCGATGTCGACATTGCGCACGCCCCAGCGTTTCATCTCCGGCTTGGTCGGCTTGTAAAGATCGATCGTGCTGGTGCCGATCAACGCCGTTCCATAAGCGTCGATAATAAATTCTTCTTTCGTGTCGACGATTCGGAACCGGGTGCCAAGAGGAAAGCGCGACCAATCGGAGGCGGCGCTCATGACATGATGGCCGGATAAATATTTGCCGAGCGCGTTTCGGCGTCCGCCTTTTTCGATCCGCGTGTAAGCGGTCGTGCGGACATTGGACATGGGGCCAAGGTGCGAGTTCGCGGCTTCGACAGCAGCCAAGGGTTTCTGCACCACAGATTGTGCCGCGCAACCAACGAGGATACAACTAACAGCAAGAACTATTGTAAGGTTAAGGCTTTTCGACACTTGCAACACCGCGGCCTCAGATACGGTCGAACTTCTGCCGGGCAAGTGACTATTTGCCAGAAGGAAAATATCCGGGGCGTCCTTTCACCCCAGTTTTGGCAGCAGGCTGCGCGCCAGTTTAAGCGCCCGTTTGCCCGGCAAACTCGGTCGTGCAATGTGGGCAACGGGTCGCTTTGATTGGAATGGTCATCGCGCAAGCCGGACAATCTTTGATTACCGGCTCGGCGTGTTTAGGCTGCTTCAAGCGATTGATCGCGCGCACCATCAAGAAAACGGCGCCCGCCACGATGAGGAAATTGATCGCGAGCGTAATAAAGTTGCCGTAATTCAACGTAATCGCACCGGCTTTGGCCGCGTCCGCCGGCGTGTTGAAATTCATGCTCCCGTCCTTGGCCGCGCGGAGAATCATAAACTTGTTCGAGAAATCGAGCCCGCCCGTAAGCAAACTCAGTGGCGGCATGATGATGTCTTTAACCAGCGAATTGATGATCCCGGTGAAAGCCGCCCCAATGATCACGCCAACGGCCAGATCGATCGCATTTCCTTTGATCGCGAATTCTTTGAATTCCTTCCAAATTTTTCTCATACGACGATGTTCACCAATTTCTTCGGAACGATGACCGTCTTTTGGACAATCTTGCCGGCAATGAGCTGCTGAATTTTCGGATTGGCGAGTGCCGCTGCTTTCAATTCCTCTTCGCTCGCCTGGATCGACATGTTCATTCGGTCTCGCACTTTCCCATTCACCTGAATCACGATTTCGACTTCGTCTTCGATCAGAAACTTTTCGTCGTAACCCGGCCATGGCTGTTCGGTGATTTGACCAGGCAACTTCAAGTTTTCCCACAGCTCGGAACTCAAATGGGGCGCGAAAGGATTGAGCAGGATGAGAAACGTTTGCATCGCCGAAAGCGGTATCGATTCCGCAGTGGTAAACGCATTGACAAAAATCATCATCTGCGAGATCGCGGTGTTAAACGAGAGCGACTCGATGTCGCCGGTCACCTTCTTGATCGTCGCATGCAGGATTTTCTGCTGCGCCTTGGTAAGATCGACATCCTGCACAGCGGACGATAATTCCCATTTGCCGGCCTGATTCTCCGACATCATCAACCGCCAGACTCGGGCAAGAAACCGGGCGATACCTTCCACTCCGCGCATGCTCCAAGGTTTCATTTGCTCGAGCGGACCCATGAACATTTCGTAACAACGAAACGCGTCCGCGCCGTATTGTTCGATCACGTCGTCCGGATTGACGATGTTTCCCCGCGACTTCGACATTTTCTGATTGTCTTCGCCGAGAATGATTCCTTGATTCACTAAACGCTGAAACGGTTCCGGTTTGGAAACGTACCCGAGATCGAAGAGCACTTTGTGCCAGAAGCGCGCGTAAAGCAGATGCAGGACAGCATGCTCAGTCCCACCAACATAGAGATCGACTCCGCCAGGCTTCGGCCCGCCCATCCAATATTTTTCGGCCTTTTCGCCAACGAACCGCTTGTCGTTCCACGGATCGCAAAATCTCAAGTAATACCAACACGAGCCGGCCCATTGCGGCATCACGTTCGTTTCGCGCGCGGCCTCTTTTGAGTAACGAATCCAATCCTTGGCTTTGGCGAGTGGCGGTTCGCCGGTGCCGGTCGGCTTGTAATCTTCCAACGGCGGCGGCACCACCGGCAATTCAGTTTGATCAAGCGCGCGATGTTTTCGATGCTGCCCGTCCGCCTCGGACTCCCAAACGATTGGGAACGGCTCGCCCCAATAACGTTGCCGCGAAAAAAGCCAGTCGCGGAGTTTATAATTAATCGCGCGCTTTCCCTGGCCACGCTCCTCCAGCCAGGCAGCGATCTTCCTTTTCGCCTGCGCGCTCGTTAGGCCGTTGATGATCGGCGAGTTGATTGCGATGCCTTCGCCGGTAAATCCAATTGCTGGTTCTTTTCCTGTTGGCTGAACAACCTCGACAATCGGCAGATCGAATTTCTTCGCGAATTCCAAATCGCGTTCGTCGTGCGCGGGCACGCCCCCGATCGCGCCGGTACCGTAACCGAGCAGCACATAATCGGCGATCCAGATTGGAATCTTTTTGCTGTTCGCCGGATTGACTGCGTATGCGCCCGTAAAAACGCCGGTCTTTTCTTTCGCAAGCTCCGCTCGTTCGAGATCACTTTTGCGAGCGGTCTTCTCTCGATACGCGCGAACCGCCGGCCACTGTTCCTCGGTCACGATTAAGTCGACCAGTGAATGTTCTGGTGCGAGCACCAGGAACGTCCCGCCGTAAAGCGTGTCAGGGCGGGTCGTAAAAACGCGAATTTTCGCGTCCTGATTCTCGATTTTAAAATCGATCTCCGCGCCTTCGCTGCGGCCGATCCAATTTCGCTGGAGTAGTTTGATTCCTTCAGGCCAATCGAGGCCTTCCAATTCGTTGATCAATCGCTCCGCGAAGGCGGTGATGCGCAACATCCATTGCCGCATCGGTCGCCTGACGACTGGAAATCCGCCCACTTCGCTCCTTCCATCGATCACTTCTTCGTTCGCCAGGACTGTCCCGAGCTCAGGACACCAGTTCACTGGAACGTCCGCCACGTAGGCGAGCCGAACTTCGTCTGGATTTTTACCACGATACGTTTTGATCGGCTCGGCCTTGTTCGTCTTCGGATTGAACCAGGAATTGTAAATTTGAAGAAAGATCCACTGCGTCCATTTGAAGTAACTCGGATCGGTGGTGTTGATCTCCCGCTGCCAATCGTAGGAAAAACCGATCCGTTTCAGCTGCGATTTAAACTTGGCGACGTTCTCGCGCGTGGTGACGGCCGGATGCTGGCCGCTCTTGATCGCGTACTGTTCGGCCGGCAAACCGAACGCGTCCCAGCCCATGGGATGCAAGACATTAAGCCCGCGCATTCGCTTGTAACGCGCGATGATGTCGGTCGCGGTGTAACCTTCCGGATGCCCGACGTGCAGACCGGCGCCGCTCGGATACGGAAACATATCAAGCACGTAGAATTTCGGTTTACGCGAATCGAAATTTTTCTCGCCCGGGTTAGGTGCGTGAAAAATCTGGCGCTCGTCCCAGATCGCCTGCCACTTGGGCTCGATCTGATCGAACGGATATGGTTTGCGGCACTCGCTGCTCATCGGATTATCAATCAGGAAAGCAGGAAAACAGAAAAAGAAAATGGATTTGCTGTTCGCGACGCGCAATCGAGATAAGAGTCGCGAGCTTCGCGAACTTCTGGGCCGCGATTTCGAAGTGATCGATCTCAATTCGTTTCCGGAAATTGGGACTCCGGAAGAAACCGGAAAAACATTCGAGGAGAACGCCAGTTTGAAGGCAATCGCTGCGTCACGAGATCGACCCGCCTTCGCCAAACGCCTGTCCGGCTCGGACCTACGGCGCGGCAAGCATCTACTCGTGATTGCCGATGATTCCGGCCTCGAGGTCGACGCGCTTGGCGGCGCGCCGGGAATTTATTCAGCGCGGTACGCCGGCGAAAGCACGAACGATGCAGAGAATGTCGACAAATTGCTTGGTGAATTAAGCACGAAACACATTGCGCCAGATCAACGGTCGGCGCAGTTCCGATGCGTAATCGCGTTAGCGCAGAATGGAAAACTGCTCGGCACGTTTGAAGGCGTGGCCGAAGGAAGCATTGTCGATCCGCCCCGCGGAACCGGCGGCTTCGGTTACGATCCGGTTTTCCAACCGGATGGATTCGAGCAGACGTTTGCCGAAATGGGGCCTGAATTAAAAAACAAGATCAGTCACCGTGCAAAAGCGATTGCCGGACTGCGTGACGCGCTCAGCAATATCGACAATTAACGCGGAGGAGCGGGAGGTGGAGGCGGCGCGCCGGGAGCACCAGGAGTGCCGGGCGCAGCGGCGGGACCACCTTGGGCCGCGCGGATTTGATAGCCGACCTTTTGGATCCCGGCTCGTCGGACTTTATCGAGCACAGTAATTACGTCACCATGACGCGCCATGCCTTCGCCGCTGATCGAAACTTTGATATTGGGATTCGCTTCGTGGAATCGGTAGAGCCGCGACATGATCTCCTCGTCCTGGACATATTGCCCGTCGAAACTGACGGCGTTACCGGCGCCAACGCGGATTGACACATAGTCCTTTACTTGGTTCGGCGGTGGTGCCTGCGCCGATGGCAAGGCGACTTTAATCCCTTTCATGTGAGTCTGGCTCAAACTCACCATCATGAAACTCGCGAGCAGAAAGAACATGATGTCGATCAAAGGAATGATCTCGATCCGAGCGCGTTTGTGCGGAATAGGTGAAGCAACTTGCATAGAGTTAGTAGGACGCGCCCGTCATTGTATAGGTGATTGGGACTTTTACTTTCGGTGCAACTTTCCCGGGTTGAAAACGCCAGCGTCTGAAAGTGCTGGTGGTCGCGTTGTCGAGAATCGGACTGCCGATGGATTGCGCCATCGTTGCATCGGTTACACTGCCGCTGGCCGTGTCCACGCTGAGCACGGCAACACCGCTGCCGGTAACGTGGCGGCTGCGCGCTTCATAGGGGTAGTCCGGTTTTGGAGCAAAGATCGCGACTGCTTTCGCGCCACTGATGGACATTGTCCCCGGTATGCCTGCTTGCGGCGCTTTTACCGGACCGGCGGGCTTGGCCACATTTTTGGGTGGTGGCGGCTTTTCTTCGTGAAACTCCGGCGCTACTTCGGGAATCGGCGGCGGCTCGGGAATCGGAATATCTTCCGGTGGCGGCGTCGGTTGATCCTCCGGCTGCAGCTGCGCTTCTACGGTTGCGGTTGGGATATCGGAAAGATCCACCACGGGCGCCTCGTGTTTAATCGCCGCGATCGCAACGGCGCTCACATGAAGCAACACCGCGCCACTCAATGCGGCCCAGAATTGCCAGCGGGGTGGCGGTCGATAAAGAAGTGGTCCAGCAGGCATGGTTAGTTATCGTCCTCCAGGGACTGATTTGAGCGCTTCACTCTTGATTTCGAAAGCGACCTTGTAAAAGCCAACCGACCGCAAGATGTCGAGGACACGGATAATGTTGAAATGGACCGAGTCCGCATCGCCACGAATGAATACTTTCGCTTCCGGATTTTCGTCGTGAACTTGTTTCAGTTTGGCGGTGAGCGCGTCGTAGGTCATTTCGGTCTTGTCGAAATACGGATTGCCGTTCGCGTCGACTGAGACGCTGATGTAATCCTTTTTCGACTGCGTTTCGCCGGACTGGCCGGTGGGAAGGTTCACTTTCATGCCCTTCATGTGCACCTGGCTTCGGTTTACTGGGTGTATGACCGATCGCGACTTCACGGCGTTCCTTACTTTGGGCTTCGAGCATAACTTCGAGGTTTGTGGCCGCGGTTTGCAGTTCGAACTCTAAGTTAGACACGCGCGAGGTGAAAAAGTTAAACGGAATCAGCGAGAAGATGGCGATGCCGAGACCGCAAGCGGTGGCGATGAGTGCCTCCGCGATACCGCCGGTAACAGCCTGAATAGCCAATTCTTCGTTGCCCAAGAATCGGAAGGACCGGATCAATCCGGTGACCGTTCCCAACAAACCGAGCAACGGCGCCAATGTGACCAACGTGTCCATCACAACCAGGAACCGGCCCGCGCGCTTGATCTCGATGCCGGCAGCAACCTGCAACGCGCCCTGCAACGACGCGTGCTGATGGTTCAAACCGTTCCACATCATGCGCAGAACTGGATCGCGCGAATCCCGCGAAAGCCGCGACGCTTCCGCGACATCGCCCACTTCGATTGCCGTGAAAACTTTTTCGATTCGCTTGGGGTCGCGCCGGAACCAGCGTCCACCCCACCAGAAAATTCGCTCGATCACGACTGTCAAAGCCACAATCGAGACGAGAAGAATCGGCCACATGATGGGACCGCCCTTTCGGAAATTGTCGATAATAAAATTGTTACTCCAACTGCTCGGTTCCGGAGTGGGCGCCGCAGTCGGACTTGGAGCCAACGTCGCAGTAACAGTTGCTCCCGGGGCAGCTGGTCCTCCAGGAGCAGCGCCAACCGGGCCAGCGGGTGACATTCCCGGTGCGCCTGGCGGCACGCCGGCAGGCGGTTGCATCGGCGCGCC
>WNEZ01006255.1_pt1 | contig 10449 bp, 7 predicted proteins | sample 5400521 | NCBI WGS metagenome assembly WNEZ01 (sample SAMN13153339, study PRJNA577476) | soil metagenome | isolation source: 120 cm saprolite under Douglas fir tree site 2 hole 1 replicate 1 | place: USA:California | collected 2015-04-18
AGGTCGTGCTCAAAGGCGAACTCGGGCGAGTGTACGCCGATCACCACCACTCCGTGCTCCTGGTATTTCTCGGCCCACGCACGGACATAGGGCAGGGTGCGCAGCCAATTGATGCAGGTGTAAGTCCAGAAGTCGATGAGCACGACTTTTCCTCGCGGGCCGGCCGCCGAGAGGGGCGGCGAATTGAGCCACGCGGTCGCGCCACTCAGAGAAGGCAACTCACCTTCAACGGGTAATGGAACCGCTGCGGGGTGTCTCGTCGCGAGCAAGAGTTGGTGTATTTTCATCATGCATGCCTTTCCTCTGTTTGGATGTCTCAGCGATGCGCGTCTGCACCATGCGGGACGCCAGCATCGATGTGCGTCCGTCTCACCACGTGGCTTGGGAAGCGACCAGCAAGGTGAGTGACCCAGCAGCGCTAGGGGGTGTCTGAGACATGACCGTTCCTTTCTTGGATGTGTGTCGACCAACCCGTCAATGGGATCGTTGACAGATCGGCCAACGCGTCCAGCGTTTCTGCTGTGGTGCAGGACGACGGGCACACATGGTGCCCGTCGTCCCCCTCTCCGATTAGCGCAGGGAGCGGAAGCCCGCGCGGACTTCTTCGCTGAAGAGTTGCGGCTGCTCCCAGGCCGCGAAGTGCCCCCCCTTGTCGACCTTGTGGAAGTAGGTGAGCTTGTGGTAGGCCCGCTCGGCCCAGCTCTTGGGCGCCTGGTAAATCTCGCCTGGAAAGACCGTTATGGCAGCCGGGATGGAGACGTTGACGGCTCTTAAAAGGGGGATCTTATTTTCCCAGAAGAACCGCGCTGCGGAGGGCCCAGTGTTGGTGAGCCAGTAGAGCGTGATGTTGTCGAGGAGATCGTCTCGTGTCAGGTCGCCTGCGGCGTTTCCATGCCCGAGCAGGACCGAGGTGATCGCCGCCCCCGGCTGGCCAGCAGCGTCACCGTGGTCAAGAATCCACGCGGCGAGTCCGACCGGCGAATCCTCCAGGCTATAGCCGATGGTCTGCGGGCGCGTCCCCATCTCGATGGCGTAGCCCAAGTGCTTCGTCCGTAGGCTGTTCAGCTGCTGGTACGCTAGTTTTTCGTCGGCTGAGAGACCGGATGTCGGCGCAGCGCCGGGAGGAACAGTAGCAGGAAAGTTGGAGTGAATGCCCAGCAATTCCGGAGGCGCCTGTTCAGCCATCACATCGTCGACGACCGCACCCAAATCGCCGCCCTGCGCCACAAATTTCGTGTATCCAAGGCGCTGCATCAGCACGACCCAGGCCCGTGCGATGTGGGCGGGGTCCCAGCCGGTCGTGGTCGGCTGGCCTGAAAACCCGTAGCCCGGTAGCGACGGAATCACCAGGTGGAACGCGTCCGAGGCGCTCGCGCCATGGGCGGTAGGATTGGTCAGGGGATCGATAATCTTCAACATCTCGATGACCGAGCCGGGCCAGCCGTGCGTGACGATGAGCGGCAACGCATTCTCATGTTGCGACCGCACGTGAATGAAATGCATGTCGAGCCCGTCGATCTCCGTCAGAAATTGCGGCAGGGCGTTCAGTTTCGCCTCCACCTTGCGCCAGTCGTAATCGGTCGCCCAATAGCGCGCGAGTTGCTGAAGCATCGCGAGCGGCACGCCTTGCGAGTCATCCGTGACCGTTTCCCGCTTAGGCCAGCGCGTCATCGCCAGGCGTTGGCGCAGCTCGTCGAGATCCTTTTGCGGCACGTTGATATGAAAGGGTCGGACTGCGGTCGATGTAGTTTCGTTGGTTTGGGTTTCCATACCAGTTCTCCTTTGTGTTAATACATTCTCACAAGCGGTCATACTAAACTCCGTAGCGGCAAGCGTCATGACCACAGCACGCAAAAAGCGGCGGCGATCAAGAGTTCTGTTGAAGTGATTCATACTCCTTTTGAACCTCCAGTCATGCTAGATATTACCATATGAAAATTACTCGTTCCTCATCATATGTGTCACCTTTCTACGAAGACTTTTCGCTGCATGAAGACTGCTCAGCGCAGAGAACAGGCAGACTGTCTTACATACATGTTCCTGTGGGTCGTTTCTGTTGCTGCCTGTGCGCCAGCGTGCCCATGGAAGCACTGCGTCCCGTTCTAGCTTGCCCTCTGGTAGGAGTATGATGCAGAGCGCCATGAGCTGCGCACTGAAGATCATGGGGCAGTCTGGAGGACATGCAGTTCACGTAGCACCTCCTGTTCTTTTCATACTGACTAGCTGTTCCAGCGATTGCTTTGATGGTCTCGCGGAGACAACTTCGCGCGTTCGCCCGAAATGTGCTATGCTACCAAGGATGAAGTTAGAGGGAGCGTCTGGAGTCTTTCACCATGCCCCAGACCCCCCCAATCAGCGTGGACCCGCCGACAGCGCCACACAGTCCCCCGGACTGCGTCCAACACCTCTCAGTGTAGCGGAAGTGCCCGGGGAAGTCAGCCGCCAGCAGGTGACATCTTTCCTCCCTATTGCGTGGTATGTTTCCTCCCTGTTGCTTCGCATTGCTGGCTGGGTGCCGCCGGGTCAGGTGGAAGGTAAGGCGGGAATTGCTCTCCCAGGTGAGCAGGTTTGGCCCTCTGGGATGGCAGCTTGCCAGGAGTCATGAGCAGCACATCTCTTCGATCCTCGCGAACTCGCGAGGCCTCCGGCTCATGGTCCTCGAGACGGGTACATGTACGGCAGCGTAAGCAGGTTCTTTCCGTGACGTTCGCGTCATGTGAGACAAACGGATCACCAGCAGGAGTTCTGATGGAAGAGGAAGCACATCATGCGCATCGTCTATGATGAACAAGGCTTTCGGGCGGGGATTGGGAGCCTGGGCAAACGATGCCAGTCCTGTTCCAAAGCCGAAGCCTCCTCCCCACTCATGCTCTCGGATGATGCCCGGCTGCTCGTCTCCCATGCGGCGTGCGCCGTGCAGTGAGCCACGCAGATCCTGGTCGATCTCTCCACCTTCCTCGGCCGTGCTGCCCCGTACCAGCAGTTCCTTGTGCTCACGCTACCCGGCGCACCTCCCACTCATGGGACCTCACACCACCTGGCGCGTTGCACACAGCGCAGCTTGAAAGGAGTGACCGATGCCATCAACGAACATCTGCCAGAGGAAGCGCGGCCTTGCGGGACCAGGCCTTCCTCTGCATGCGCGAGTCAGGTGTCCCTGGGGTCCGGTCGTGGCCGAAAGCCGGGAGGAAGGGGCTCCTGCGGGATGATCCGTGGATGGGGCCGCTGGTACCCTGTGGAGAGTGTGCGCATTGAGGGCACGGGCGTAGCGCTCCTCCAGGAGGTGATCGTGTTCCCGGCTGGCGGAGCGCCTATCCTGGATGTTTCCCTCTCGCGAAAGAGACGTCCAGCGGGCCGGGCAAGGCCCGTTCCGCCTCGTCCTCCAGGCACTCTTCGTTGCGGCGCACGAGGACGATCCCCGCTAGGATGAGGAGCACGGCCAGCACGAGGAGCACGATGCCGACCGGCCCGACCAGCCGATGAATGTTGTCCCCGAGGAAGTAGCCTCCCAGGCCATAGAGCGTGGCCCACACAATGCCTCCGGCGGCATTGAAGAGCAGGAAGCGCGGCCAGCGCATGCGGTTGGTGCCGACCAGAAAGGCGGCCCAGGCCCGCAGCACTGCCACGAACCGCCCGAAGAAGACCACTTTGCCTCCGTGCTTCAGGAACAAATATTGGCCCAGTTTGAGCCGTCGCTCCTCTACATGGATGTAGCGCCCGTAGCGGCGCAGCAGGCGGTAGCCGCCCTCGCGTCCCACCCAGAAGCCCAGGTTGTCGCCCAGGATGGCTCCGCTGGCCGCGGCCACGATCACCCCTGCAATGGAGAGCTGATGGGTCGTCCCCGCCGCGATGGCGGCCACGAGCAGCATGGTCTCGCCAGGGAAGGGAATGCCAGTGCTCTCGATGGCCACAACGAGCAGCACCGCCAGGTAGCCATAGGTGGCCAGCAGGTGCGTCAGGGTGGACGTTGCCAGGTGAAACATGGTCTCTCCTCCTTAGCAGCATGGGGGCCCCATCCCTCAAAAATCAGCTCGACGATTCGCCCCTGGCGGCTCCGCGCCGTGCCAGCTCGAGGATCGCCGCCACCAGCACGTCCGGCTGCTCCTCGGGGATCCAGTGGCCCGCTCCGGGGACGCGCAGCCCGGTGACGTCCTGGGCGACCTCCTGCATCATCTCGACCCCCAACGGCACCGAGAAGCTGAGTTCTCCACCCAGGAAGAGCACCGGCATCGTCAGCTTGCCTTGCTGCGCGAGGGCGGCGCGATTGTCAGCGGCGTCCTGCTCGAAGGTCCGGTAGGTCTCGAACGCGGCACGCATGCCGCCCGGCGACGCATAGGCGGCCACGTAGGCGTCGAAGTCGGCGGCGCTGACCGCTGACGGGTCGCCGTAGCGCGCCGCGAAGAACTGCTGCAGGTACTCTCGCTCCCGTCCAGCCACCAGCGTCTCGGCCACGTCGCGGGCCCCGTGGAAGGCGAAGTGCCACAACCGCGGACGCAACCGGTCGAACACCGCCGTGCCGGCCAGCGGCGCCAGGTGACTGACGCCGGCGCGGTAACGGAGCGCGTACGCGCCGGCGATCCACAGGCCGACGTCGTGGCCAACCATCACCACCGGCTCGCCGATGCCCAGGTGGTCATGCACCAGGCGGTGGATATCCTGCGCCATCGTGAACTTGTCGTAGCCGCCGGCGGAGCGCCACGAGTCGCCGGCCCCGCGGTAGTCGGGGGCCACCACGCGGAACCCGGCCTGCACCAGCGCCGGGGTCACCGCCCGCCACTCGCAGCAGGTCTCGGGGAAGCCGTGCAGCAGCACGATCGCGCGCGGCCCGTCGCCGGCGACGACGTAGTGGATCCGCACGCCGGGCTCGACATCGGCCATTCGTTTTTTCGGCGCTATCCCACCCAGGGGTCAGGCCTGGATGCCGGCTTCATCAGCTTACCGAACCGCAAAGACTTGAAAGCTGACGCCGCCTTGAATGAGAGATCCCCTGCCAATGGCCACTACCTGCTGAAGCCAGGCATACTGCGCAGCACTCGTCTCGAAGTACGGGGTGATCATGAAGTAGTACTCCTCACGCGGGATTTGCTCTCCAGCCGCCCAGCGGGGAGACAACTCCAGAATCTTGGTGATATAGCCCCGGAACGTCACATAGATGAGGGCGCCATCGTCCGTCTGCAAGGTCACCCGCGTATCGAGTTCACCCACACCATCTGGTCGCACCAGTAGCCATTCGCCACCACCAGCAAGGACCTTGCCTTTCAAACGGGGGCCCTCAAACGATCCCCCTGTCACAGGGGAGATCTGACGGTTCCCATGCGGGTTCTCGCCAATGGCAATCGGGGGATCAAGAGAAGCTGAAATCTCATAGAGGAACTCTAACTGCGGCTCGTCCAACATGTCATCATGCATGAGGTGTCATCTCCTTGTTTTAGATCATCTGGGTCGACAGCTTTGCGCGTTCGCCCGAAATGTGCTATCCTGATAAGGATGAAGTTAACAGGAGGGTCTGGAGTCTTTCGCCCTGCCCCAGACCCCCCAATTCAGCGTGGACCCGCCGACAGCGCATCCAACACCTCTCAGTGTAGCGGAAGTGCCCGGGGAAGTCAGCCGCCAGCAGGTGACATCTTTCCTCCCTATTGCGTGGTATGTTTCCTCCCTGTTGCTTCGCATTGCTGGCTGGGTGCCGCCGGGTCAAGTGGAAGGCAAGGAGCACGCCGATGCCACGGTACTCTTATCATGAGCGCGACTATACCTTTGGGCAGCTCATACTCAAGCTGCGCACCAGCATTGGACTGACCCAGGCCGGCGTGGCCGCCCACCTGGGGATCTCACGCCGCGCTATCAGCGAGTGGGAGACCGGCAGCAACTATCCCAAAGCGGAACATATGCAACACCTGATTGAGCTGTGTGTGCAGGAGCACGTCTTTGAGCCAGAACGCGAGGAAGAGGAGATCCGGGCGTTGTGGAAAACGGCGCATCAACGAGTGCTCCTCGATGAGACCTGGCTCTCGTCCTTGCTGACCCGGCCATCTGCCGCACCGACCCTAGTCGAAGAAGCCGGTGGGGCTGCTGCTTTGAGGGCCTCTCCTGCGTTCGTTCAGCTTTCCCCACAGGCCGAGACGCCGGTTGCCCTGGCTTTCGTGGAGCCTGCAGCCTCCCCGCGCGTTGACTGGGTGGGAGCACTTGACGTAAGCCACTTCTCAGGCCGCGAGGTGGAAGTGGCCGAACTCTCCCAGTGGATCGTGCAGGACCGCTGCCGCCTGATCGCCCTGCTGGGGATGGGCGGCATCGGCAAGAGTATGCTGGCCTCCCTCCTGGGGAGCCGCCTGACTCCCCACTTCAAGGCGGTGCTGTGGCGCTCGGTACGAGACGCCCCCTCCTGCGAGGAGCTGGTCGCCGATTGCATCACGTTCTTCTCCGAGGCGCCACCTGCCGCCTTCCCCGCGTCGCTCGAGCAGCGCATCAACCAGTTGATCGGACGCCTGCAGGAGTGGCGCTGCCTGCTCGTGCTGGACAATGTGGATACGCTCCTGGAAGAAGGAGACCCCGAGGGCACCTACCGTGCCTGCTACCAGGGCTACGGGCGTCTGATCGAGCGGCTTGGTGACTCCGCCCATCAGAGCTGTGTGCTACTCACCAGCCGCGAGAAGCCCCGCGAGCTCGAGGCTCTGGAAGGGCTGCGCGGGCCAATCCGTTCCCTGCGCCTGGTGGGCCTCTCCCAGGAGGCAGCGCGCTCCCTGCTCCAAGACAAGAACCTGCGCGGGGACTCCTCCGCTTGGCTGCAACTGATCGCCACCTACGCGGGCAACCCGCTCGCGCTCAAGATCGTGGGACAGGCCATTGTCGACCTCTTTTCCGGCGACATCGTCCCGTTCCTACAGTCGGGGGAGCTGATCTTCAATGGCATCCGCGCAGTCCTGCGCCAGCAAGTGGCACGCCTGACGCTACTGGAGCAGACGCTCCTCACCTGGCTGGCGGTGGTCCGCGAGTGGACGTCGCTCGATTCCTTGCTCTCCTTGTTGGTCCCTCGGCCAACGCGTGCGCGGGTGCTGGAGGCGTTGGAAGCACTCTCGCGACGGTCCCTGATCGAGCGGGGACAGGGAGCCAGTTTTACGCTGCAATCGGTGGTGATGGAGTACGTCACCGATGCCCTGCTCGATCAACTAAGCGGGGAGATCGTTACTCAGGCGATGGATCACCTGCAGCGTTATGCAGTAGAGCAGGCGCAAGCCAAAGACTACGTGCGAGAGACCCAAGTGCGTGTGCTGGTGCGCCCGCTCGTGGAGCGGCTGCGAGCCGAGTTCGCATCGGACTCCAGGGTCGAGGACCAGTGCCTCTCGCTGCTCATGTACTTCCGCGCTGAAGATGGCAACAGTCAGGGCTATGGTCCGGCCAACGTGATCAGCCTGCTCAAAGCGCTGCGGAGCGACCTGCGTGGCCTGGATCTCTCACGGCTCGCCATTCGTGGGGCGTACTTGCAAGGGGTCGAGATGCAAGACGCGACTCTGTCCGGGGCCTTGATGCGTGAGTGCGTCTTTACGGAGGCCTTCGATGTCATCACCGCAGTGGCCATCAGCCGCAGTGGGCGTGACTTCGCGGCCATCAGTAGGCGGGGAGAAGTGCGGGTGTGGCGCGAGGAAGGCAAGCGCCTGCACCTTGCCTGGCAGGCCCATACCGACACGACGTTAGCCCTCGCCTTGAGCCCGGATGAGCACACGCTCGCCAGTGGGAGCGATGATGGCAGCGTCAAGCTGTGGGAAGTCGAGAGTGGGGCCTTGCTCTGGTCGGGCTGGCACACGCAGGGCACCATGTGCCTGGCCTTTTCCCCCGATGGAAGACTGCTCGCCAGTGGGGGAGTTGATGCGACCGTCCGGCTCTGGAATGCGAAGCTGGGCACCCACCTCGAGGAATTGCCGCATCCCAGTCCAGTTCTCTCGCTGGCCTGGAGCCCGGATGGGCGCCTGCTGGCCAGTGGCGACTTCGCGGGCACGACCCGGCTGTGGGAGATGCAGCATACCGGACCGGCTCGCTGCGTCGAGATCCTCTCCGAGCATACCAACTTGGTGCGCGGCCTGGCCTTTGCCCCCGACGGCAGCCGCCTGGCCAGCGCGAGCTGGGATAGCACCCTGAAGCTGTGGGAACTCGCCAGCGGACGCTGTCTACAGACGCTTGTAGGGCATACCGAGCGGGTGCATTGCCTGGCCTGGAGTCCGGATGGAGACACGCTGGCCAGTGGCGGTTGGGACACCACGATCCGGCTGTGGGATGGAAAGCTTGGTTCATTGCGGGCGGTGCTGCAGGGTCATAGCGACATTGTCGAGAGCCTGGCCTTCACCCCCGATAGCCGCCACCTGCTCAGTGGCAGTAACGATGGCACCCTGCGGCTCTGGGAGGTCGAACGTGCGCAGTGCGTGCGTGTGATGCAGGGCTCCGTGGCCTCCCTCTACGATCTCGACTGGAGTCCAGACGGCAGGCAGTTGGCGAGTTCCGGTACGGATAAGCTAGTCACCATCTGGGATGTGGCCGGTGGGAGGCCACGAGGCGTGTTGCGCGGCCATCGCAGGAATGTCTACGGCGTGGCATGGAGTCCTGATGGCAGCAGGCTGGCCAGTTCCGGCTGGGATAGTGCCATCCGGCTCTGGGACCCAACCGTGGGCTCCTGTCTCCAGATCATTGGAGACTCTGACTCTGCTGACACCCTCTTCTATGGCGTGGCGTGGAGTCCAGGCGGACATCTTCTGGCCTGCGGCACCTATCAGCGTGGTGTGCAGGTGTGGGATGTGGCCACAAACACCCTGCGGTGGGCAGATCGTGTGTATGCAATCTTGCTCCGGCGCGTGGCCTGGAGCCCGGATGGCACGCGGGTGGCCGGCGGGGGTGATGATGGCTCCGTCTTTCTGTGGGATGCAACCGATGGCACACAGGAGCGCCAGCTGGCAGGACATCAGGGAGCCGTGATGAGTGTAGCTTGGAGCCCCGATGGGAGGCGGCTGGCCTCTGTTGGCAGCGGGAGAGAGGGTGGAGAGCTGTTCGTATGGGATGCTGACAGTGGAAAGCCGGTGCATGCCTTTGAAGGGCATCCGGGATTGGCCTCTGCGCTGGCCTGGAGTCCGAGTGGGGAGCTACTGATCAGTGGAGACAGTGATGGCAGGCTGCGCTGGTGGGATGTTCACAGTGGGCACTGCGTGCGGGTGCAAGAGGGGCATCGGGGAGCGGTACAAGGGCTCAAGGTGAGTCCTGATGGCAGCAGGCTCGCCAGCTGCGGTGATGATGGTGCTATTCTCCTCTGGAACCTGCACAGTGGCGAGCATCTGCAAACGCTGCGGCGCGATCGGCCATACGAGCGACTCAATATCACGGGCATCCGTGGCCTCTCGGACGCACAAAAGGCATCGCTGTGCGCCTTGGGGGCGTTTGAGCACAGGAGTGTTGGTGGAGAACTACCTGCTCTTCCCGCTTAGAGAGGGATGAAAACGTGACGATTCCCTACGGCGAAAGCCGAGGGCCGCATTGCCTCACCAAAAATCTGCCTTTGTCCTCTTCACAAACCCACCTCCACTCGAAGTGGTTTCCAATTCTGTAACAAGGTCACCTCTTTGTCGATAGTGGCAGAATTATACCATTATGTGAGGTAATACCGGTTCTGCTTTCCTCTTCTTTTGTCATACAAGTCGCTTCAGAGGCCAGCCGAACTACCCTTGTCCCTCATGACTTACCCCAGATAATTCGCAAAAATTTGCCTCATCGAATGAAACAATTTACACCAGAAGTAGCCAGGCTACCAAGGAAGTAACAAATGATATAATAGTGTGATAGGCTCTAGACAGAATAGCTTCGAGAGCTGGAGGCAGAGGGGCTGCTCGTGTGGCAGATCTTGTCAGGTTTGCCATTCCATAAGGAGCTCAACAGCTGTTCCAGGATACCAACGCCTGGCTGAGATGGGTGTCTCGCCCGTGTCGTAAGATGGGAAACAAAGAAGCATGGACTCTGTTCCACTCATTCAACCACATACGCTCAGTCATGCGGCAAAACATGTTCGCATTGCTATCGTTGGCGCGGGTATTGCAGGGCTTAACGCGGCCCTGACACTGCAAGATGCAAACATTTCCTGCAACATTTACGAAGCATCAAACCGCGTTGGCGGTCGTATGCATTCCGATTCAACAAGCTGGTCAGACCACATGGTGACCGAATGGTGCGGCGAATTCATTGACAGCGATCATAAGACGATCCATAGCTTGATTAAGCGCTTCGGACTCAAGACTATTGACCTGGAAAAGGCGACAGCGCGTGGGGCACAAAGGATTACGTATTTCTTCAACCAGTATTATAGTTCTGAACAGATACTCGCCGATTTTCAATCCAACTACCCCATCTTACAGCAACAAGCTCAGGAGTCGGGTTTTCCAACCACTTACAACCACTATACAGACACCGGGTACCGTCTTG
>WNEZ01006258.1_pt1 | contig 10448 bp, 12 predicted proteins | sample 5400521 | NCBI WGS metagenome assembly WNEZ01 (sample SAMN13153339, study PRJNA577476) | soil metagenome | isolation source: 120 cm saprolite under Douglas fir tree site 2 hole 1 replicate 1 | place: USA:California | collected 2015-04-18
CCCGCGGGAATGACGGTTCAGTCTGATTGAATGCCGCCCTCACGCCCCGGTGGTGTCTCAGTTTGCCGTGGCATGCGCGTCGTGCGTCCTTCGAGACGCGCCCGCTGGGCGCTCCTCAGGATGAGGTAAGCTTTTGATGGCATTAAGAAAGAGCCTCATCCTGAGGAGGCGCGAAGCGCCGTCTCGAAGGACGCACGAGGGTCATCCAACCCGAAACTGAGACGCGACCCACGCTCCAGGTGCGGCGACGCCGGACGACAGCCCTCTAATCCGCGAAGCTCGACCGCGCCGCCACCGCCCAGCGTCCGCCGTGTTCGGTGACGATCCACAATGAGCGGAACGCGCCGATCACCGAGTTATCGGCGCGATAGCGGGTGAATTGCACGTCCAGATGCACCTTCGCCGGTCCGGCGGCGATGACGCCGCGAAAATCCCATTCGCTGTGGTGCCAGTCCGCCCCGGCACGGGCGCGAAAATCGCCGAGATAAGAGCCGGGCTCTTCCCAAACCCGCATCCGGCCGCCGGCCAGCCGGTAATGCGGGAAATGCAGCGTCTCGAGCAAGGCCGGTTCGTCGCCGGCATTCAGCGCCGCCATAAAGCGGTCGAGTACAGAGAGCGCCGCCTCTACCCCAGCCTGATCAGGCTGGGCCTGAGTTCGGTCGATCGCGATGATCGTTCTCCCCCGCAGAAGCGTCAGCCGACGGCGGCGCGAAAGATCCGCATATAGTTGCCGCCGGCAATCTTTCCCGCCTCCTCGGGAGTGAAGCCGCCGCGCAGCATCGCCGCAACGAGGTGCACCCATCGCGTGTAGTCCTGCACGGTTCCCGGCGTCACATGCTGGTCGGTGCCGATGCTGACATGGTCGACCCCGACGATCTCGGCCATTTCCTTGATTCCGTCGACGTATTTGTCGAGGCCCGCGAAGAAGTGCCAGATGCCGATCGAGCCGCCGGTCTCGGCGATCGCCCGCGCATGGTCGGGGGTGACCTGCCGCGCTAAGAGTGGCGTCGGCCCCATCGCGCGCGACCCGTACAGAGCCGTGTGCGACAGCAGCAACGGTTTCGTCGCGATTTTGACCGCCTGCTTCGCCATCTCCTCGGTCGCGTGCGCGACGTCACAGACAAAGCCCAGCCGGTGACAGGCACCGATCACCTCGGCGCCGAATGCGGTGAGGCCCTGATGAGTTATCGCGCCGGTCTGGAAGTCGCCGATGTCGTTGGGCGTGTAGTGCACGAGCTGCAGGTGCCGGATGCCGCGCTGATGCGCGTCCTCCAGCCGCTCGAGCTTGCCGTCGAGGAAGTCGAGCCCTTCGACATCGGCGACGATCGCGGGCTGCCCCGCTTTGTGCGCTGCTTCGAGATCGGTCGCGCAAAGGGCACGACGCACGCCATGGTTGGCGACCATCTCATCCATCCAGGCGAGGCGCTCGAGATGGTGACGGTAGAGCTCGCCCGGCAATGGCGTGCGGACCGCGGCGAGGGCGCCTTCTGCATTCCTGGCGAGAATGGGGCCGTCCGGCACGTCGGCCAGGCACGCGACCGCGAGCGAGCCCGCCCGCATGGCGTTCGCGAGATCGCCGCTGGGGGGCGCTTTCGACGTAATCCCGGTTTTCCCGCCATGGGTGTGGACATCGACAGAGATGGTTTTCCGCAGGGTTTCGAGCGCGGCAGAGGCGGTCTCGGCGGTTCGCGCGGCGGAAGTCGAACCGTGCGGTCCGGCACCGCCGGCGAGCATCGCACCGACCGAAATCGCCGCCGTACTCCACAATCCGTGTCGCGGCGCGACGGCGGGCCCGTGACCGCAGCAATCCATGCCATCCTCCCGAGAGTGTCCCGACAAGCGGATCAGCGGAACCAGCGGTCGGACATGATCAATTCGACCTGCTTGTTCTCGACGGAATCACCCCGCATTTCGCTGCCGTCGGGGTTGATGCGGCCGTGGCGGTCGACACCGTCGAAAGCCGCGGCGCCGATGCGCACCATGACCAACGGCTCGTCGCTTGTCGCCTTGAACCAATAAAATGTGCCGTGCGGCAGCAACACCCCTTCGTTCTTGGCGATGATACGGGTCTCGTCGTTCGGCCCGTAAAATGTCGCTTCACCCTGAAGGACGACGAAGGTGTGATCCTCGTTCGGGTGGGCATGCAGACCGTTCTCGCCGTCCGCCGCATAGGTCTTCAGCACGACCCACATCTTGTCCGATGCGGCGACCGGGGTGTCGGTGCGGCCCTGCTGTGGAAGCTGAGCCTCCAGCTTGAAGAAGGCCGGCTTTCCCTCGACGATTTGCGCCTGGACCTTGTTGCGGAGGCTTTCAGGGCTTTGAGCGATGTTCGCGGTTCCGTCGGGCGGCATGGCGTTCTCCTGCATGCGGGAAGGTCGAGGCTAGGGCTGCGCCCGGCTTGGGTCAATCTGAGCCTGGACGATATGCTGGCCTCGCCCCGTCATGTTGTAATCTGCCCTGACGAGGGAACCGGAGCACAGCCAGGGACGGCGAATATGGCGTATGACATACCACCTCCTAAAACGCTGCCCGAGCCGGGATATTACTACCACTTCAAACACGACCCACACGGACCGCTGAACAATTATGCTTATTATATTTATGGCGTCGGTCACCACACTGAAGATAATTGCCCGACCGAAGATGCATTCATGCAAGTATACCGGCCATTATACGAGGAGGCCTATGCCTACCGAAACGGCGGACTCTTCGACCTGCGTCCGCTGCACATGTTCTTTGATCCGGCCGAGTGGAAGGGGAAAGAGGTGCCGCGGTTTACAAGAATCGTCGACCCCGACGTGATTGCACAACTAGCGGCAATCAGGACCCGCCTGTATCCGAGCCCCTAGTCCGGCGCTTTGCCGCATGCGCCCAATCGGGCTAACGTGGCGAGCAGGGGTGAAGGGGTGATCTCCCGCCTTCCGGAGCTCATAAGAAGGGATCGGCACATGCAGCTTGGCGCTTCGATACCGGTGGCCGATATCGGCACGGGTCCTGCGGTGCTGCGCGACTACGCGCAGGCCGCGGAGGAACTTGGCTTCACCCATCTGGTCGCGCCCGATCACGTGCTCGGGGCCAATCCGGCCTCCGATCATGGGAGCCGCCGGGTCGGCACGACGGCGAACGCCTATCACGACCCGTTCGTGCTGTTCGGCTTTCTCGCCGGCTGCACGAGCCGGATCGGCTTCGCTGCCGGCGTTCTGATCCTGGCCCAGCGCCAGGCGGTGCTGGTCGCAAAGCAGGCCGCCTCGCTCGACGTGTTGTGCGGCGGCCGTTTCCGGCTCGGGATCGGCGTCGGCTGGAACGAGGTCGAGTTCGTCGGGCTCAACGAGAACTTCCACAATCGCGGCCGGCGCTCCGAGGAACAGGTGCTGGTCATGCAGGCGCTGTGGGCGGAACCGCACGCCACCTTTGCCGGGGAATTCCACCGCATCGACGATGCCGGTATCAACCCGCGTCCGGCTTCCGGGCGGGTGCCGATATGGTTTGGCGGCCATGCCGAGGCGACCTTCCGCCGGGCGGCCAAATACGGCGACGGTTTCATGCCGCTGCGTTATCCGGCAGGCGATGAGGCGCTCGCCAGCTTCGAGAAGTTGCGCCGATTGACCCGGGAAGCGGGGCGCGACCCGTCAGAGATCGGGCTGGAGGTCTGGGTGTCGCCGGGCGCCGGCACCGAAGCGGGCTGGCGGCGCGAGATCGCGTTTTGGAAGGACGCCGGCGTAACCCACGTGACGGCGCACACGACCTATGTCAGCGGCCACCACAAACGGATCGACGGCCGCAGCGCCGCCGATCACCTGGCCGCGATCACCCGGTATCGCGACGCGATCGCCGACCTGCTTTAGCGGCCCGGCCAAGAGGGTCATCGCTTTTGATTGAAACATCCCACCGTCACCCCCGCGAAAGCGGGGGTCCAGGGCAAGCGGCACAGCGGTTGCGCTGGATTCCCGCTTTCGCGGGAATGACGAATCCAACGCGATTAACCCTGCCCTGGTTGCGCTCTAGTTTTTCGCCGCGTAGCGTCGCCCGGCGAGGTAGCGCGCGCCCTCGGGTCCGCTGCGCTCGCTGTGGCGGCACGCTGCGGTCATCGTGAAGGTGTCACCGGCGCGGTAGGTGCGCTCGCTGCCCTCGGCGGTGATCGTCATCGCCCCTTCGAGCACGAGCAACCGGGCATCGAATTCATGCGCGTGCTCGGGGTTGAGCGCATCGGGCTCCATGCGGCGATCCACCACCTCCGCGTAGCCAAGCTCGCGCAGTTCGGTCTCGAATGCCGTCCGCTCCATCTCAATTTCTCCCTGACGTTGCTCCCTTCTTAACCTACCATGGCAGCCGGTGAGAACGGACCGCCTTTCGCGGGAGGATTTGACGGTCGCGGCGCTACAGCGACATCAGGGAGGCTCAACCTTGAGCAGCGACACCAGACATATCGATGCAACGCAATTGAAGGCGCAACTGCATGATGGCGGCGAGATTGCCGTCCTCGATGCGCGCGAGGAAGGCGCGTTCGCCCGCCGCCATCTGCTGCCGGCAGCGTGCGTGCCGCTGGGCCGGCTCGAATTACTGGTCGACGATCTGGTGCCGCGCCGCACAGCGCGCGTGGTGTGGTGCGACGACGGCGACGGCGTGGCGCTCGTTGCGGCGCGCCGCATGGCAGCGCTGGGCTACACGGATATCGCGGTGCTGAAAGGCGGCATCGCCGCCTGGGAAGCAGCCGGCAATCGCCTCTACAGCGGTGTCCACGTTCCGAGCAAGGCATTCGCCGAGGTCGTCGAGCACGAGGCCGGCACGCCGTGGATCTCCGCGCCCGATTTGAAGGCGCTGATCGACAGCGGCGCCGATATCGCGATCTTCGACAGCCGGTCCTACGAGGAGTACCACGACAACAGCATCCCGATCGCGACCAGCGTGCCCGGGGCCGAGCTGGTCTATCGCTTCGCCGATCTGACGCCGTCGCCGGACACCACCGTTATCGTCAATTGCGGCGGGCGCACCCGCAGCATCATCGGCGCACAGGCGCTGATCAATGCCGGGTTCCCCAACAGGATCATGTCATTGAAGGACGGGACGATGGCCTGGCATCTGGCCGGTCTCGACGTCGTGCACGGCGCGACGCGGCGGCCGCCCGAGGTTTCCGAGGCGGGGCTGCGAGTGGCGACCGAGGCGGCATCGCGGGTGGCGGCGCGCTGCGAGGTGCCGCGCATCGACAGGGCAACGCTCGCCGCGTGGCGCGCCGAGGCGGATGAGCACAGCCTCTACGTGCTCGATGTGCGCACACCCGAAGAGTACGAGGCCGGCCATCTTCGGGGCGCGCGCTCCGCTCCCGGCGGACAACTGGTCCAGGAAACCGACTCATTTGCCGCGATCTGGGGGGCCCGCATCGTGCTGGTCGACGACAACGGCGTCCGGGCGATGATGACGGCGTCGTGGCTCAAACAGATGGGATGGAGCGAGGCGGCTGTGCTGACGGCCGGTCCGGGCGATGGTGATTGGATCACAGGGCCGCATCAGCCGCGCGTGCTGGGGCTGGACGGGCTCACCGTGCCGGCTATCGAGCCAGCCGCGCTGCGCGACCGGCTGGCGGCCGGCGGCGCGCTGGTTGTCGATCTCGACACCAGCCGGCGCTACGCCCAGGGCCATATCCCGGGCGCCTGGTTCGCGATCCGCGGACGTCTCGCCGAGGGCTTGGCGAAGCTCCCGAAGGCCGAGACAATCGTGCTGACCTCGCCGGACGGGGCGCTGGCACGGCTCGCCGCGGCCGAGATCGCCGCGGCCGCGAGCGTGCCCGTCATGGTTCTGTCGGGCGGCACGGAGGCGTGGCGCCGTGCCGGGCTCCCCTTCGAAGCCGGCGCGACTCACATGGCGAGCGAGGCCGACGATGTGGTTTTGTCGGCACGCGAGCGCGGTCAGGGCCGGGAAGAGGCTATGCGCGAATACCTTGCGTGGGAGATCAACCTGGTGAACGAGATGGCGACCGATGACGACCATCGCTTCCGGGTCGTTGCATAGTTCTACCGGCGCGTGACAGGGGCCACTGATCGTAGAATCAATCGGCCTGCCCGGTCGGGGTGAAATCGAAATCTTCCAGCGGCACCTGCTCGAAAAACGCCTTGTGCTCCTCCTGCGGCAGCGGCCACAAGACCGGATTCGGTTGATCGCTGGTGTACCAGTTCTTGCAGCCGCCAACCCAGACGGTCCCGGGAAAAGCGGCGCCGAGACGGGCTAGGAAGCTCTCGGTCGCGGCAATGGTTGGTGCGGCCGCGGCGCCGCGGGCGCGCGCCTCGCCAATGAGCCGCATGATGCAGCCGATCTCCTGCTCGAGCCCCAACGGCACCGGCACGTTGTTCACCGGGCCAAACGGTCCGTAGAGCATGAACAGGTTCGGGAAACCGGGCAGTGCGATGCCGCCGTAGGAATAGATTTTCTCCTTCCACGCCTCGTCGATCGTCGTGCCGTTGAGGCCCGTTACATTCATCGGACGCATATAGGCGTGCGGATCGAAGCCGGTGGCGTAGACGAGGATTTCGAGCTCGACGCGCGTCCCGTCCGCCATGACGACGCCATCCGGCTCGATACGGTCGATCTGCCCCTTGACGATGTGCGCGTTGGGAAGCTGCACAGCCTCGTAATAATTCTTGTCCGATTTGGGGATGCGTGTGCAGCCCAGATTGTAGTCGGGCGTGAGCTTCTCTTTCAGCTCGGGGTCCTTGATGTAGTCGAGGAACGACCGGTACTCGCGCTCCATCGCCTCGCGCAGCTTCCCGGGCTTGAGGCGCCACTGATCGGTTTCGTTGATCAACTGCCACAGCCGGCGCTGCTCGCGCTGGTAGCCGCCCGGCAGCCGCAGCTTCAGGCGCTCGCGCCAGGTCGAGTGCGGGTTGTCGCGGATATGAACCCATTGCGCGCGGCGGATAAACTGGGTGACCTCGCACCCCGCCCAGGCCAGCGCCTCGGTGATCTGCACACCGCTGGCGCCGCTGCCGATGACGCCCCAGCGCTTGCCGGCATACGGCACCCTGTGATCCCAGTGCGACGAGTGGAACGACGGGCCGGCAAAACTGTCGCGCCCAGCGATATCGGGCAACAGCGGCTTGTGGAGAAAGCCGGTCGCGCAGATGAAAACATCGGCGACATCGGTGTTGCCTTTGGCGGTTTCGATGCGCCAGCGACCCTCGGTGAACCGGGCCGCGACGATTTCCTCGTTGAAGCGGATGAATCTGTTGAGACCGCGGTCGCGCGCGACCTTTTTGATATAGCTCCAGATCTCGTCCGCCGGCGCATATTTGCGCGACCAGTCATAGTTGGGCTGGAACGGAAACTCGTATTGCCGCGACAGGACATCGACGAAGAGGCCGGGAAAGGTGTTGTCCCGCCAAGTACCGCCGACCTCGCCGGCCTTTTCGTAGACCGTGAAATCGATGCCGGCGCGCTTCAGCGTCTCGGCCATGAACAGCCCCGCCACGCCGGCGCCGGCGACGACAATCCGAAATCCCCGATCAGCCATCACGCCTCACAAATCGAGCTGCCGACTGAGGGGCGCTAACCCCTCATCGCCCACGATAACCCTCCGCCCTTTGAGCAGCTAGTGGGAGGAACTTCGGGCTCCGCTCGCCGCGGCGGTCCAGCTGGGGTAACGCCGCTAGGCCGAGTTCTCGATCCGCTCCATATCGCTGTCGCTGAACCCGAAATGATGCCCGATCTCGTGGATCAGCACATGACGGACCACCTCGTACAAATCCGCGCCGCTCTCGCACCAGTAATCGAGGATCGGCCGGCGGTAGAGGAAGATCATGTCGAGCTCGGGCTGCGGATCGCTGACGCTCTTGTGCGGCAGCGCGACGCCGCGATAGAGCCCCAACAGGTCGAACGGGCTGTCGAGCCCCATCGCCCGCTCGGTCTCGCGGTCGGGGAAATCCTCGACCCGGACCACGACCGGCCCCAAATGCCGCTTGAACCGGCGCGGCAGCGCGGCGAGGGCGCGCGCGGCGAGCGCCTCGATCTCGGCGAGCGAGGGCGCGCGCTCGGCCATTACCGCACACACCCGGCTTGCCCCCGGGCTTGACCAACTGCCGGCCGCGGTGCACTTGCTAGGTCACGCGAACGAGGGAGGACGGCATGGTCGAGAGGCTCACCGGAACGGCGCGCCATACGGCGCTGCGCGAGCTGCATGGCTGGAGCGAAGTCGAGGACCGCGACGCGATCCGCAAGAGCTATCACTTCAGCAATTTCTCCGAAGCCTGGGGGTTTCTGTCGCGCATCGCGCTCGTCGCCGAAAAGATGGATCACCACCCCGAGATCTTCAACGTCTACAACCGGGTCGAGATCATCCTGTCGACCCACGACGCGGACGGCGTCAGCGAAAAGGACGTGCACCTCGCCCAGGTGATCGACGAGCTGGCCCCCGAGCGCGACCGGAAAGCCCCGAGGTCATAATCAGGCGCCCCAAATACGATCACCGCCCAAGCCCCCACCCCAACCCTCCCCCGCAAGCGGAGGAGGGAGCTCACCCGAGCGCGATGATCGAAAGCCCTCCCTCGCTTGCGGGGGAGGGTTGGGGTGGGGGCTGGGCGGCGTCAGCGCCAGGGGATGCTGTACATTAGGAGGACCGATTGCTCGCCCGGGTTGCGCCGGGTCAGCCCGGCATTCGAGGTATGGTTGACCGCCAGCCCGAGCCGGGCCTGGTTGGGGAACCGGTAGGCGAATTCGGCGCCGGTGCGGAATTCCCACCACGAGCCGAGAATGGTGCCGGCGCCGCGCTCGAAAACGCCCGCCGCGCCGTTCGGCGTCACCACCCAGTTGGGTCCGAAATTCACATCGAAGCCGAAACCGAAATAGCCATAGGCGGCGCCGTCGGTGGTGACCGACGCGCCGACGAACGGCGCCAGGATCCACAGCGTGTCGGCAAACCGGTATTCGCCGCGAAACTCGCCGGCGCTGCGGCTGTCCTTGTGCGAGGTGCTCGGCGTGATGTCGAAGGCGCCGGCGCCGAGCGCGAGGCGCGGCGGGTCGCCGGGCGAGCCGAAGGTGACCTGCGCCGCAGCCGGTGGCGGCAGCGCGATCAGAGCAACCATCATTGCCGCGAACGCCGTCCGCATTCCGATGATTGATAGCCGCACCCTGATCCCCCTCCGGATTCAGGTGGCATATTAGAGGCGATCATCCCTTGGGCAAGCGAAACCGGCAGCTGCGCGCGAACGGACAGTGAGAAAAAAGAAAACGCTTTAACGCAGAGGACGCAAAGGATACGCAAAGGTCGCAGAGGTGAATCTTCGGGCGCGAAGCGCCCAATAAATTTCGGGTTGGATACGTACCAGGGATTCAATGGCGCTTCGCGCGGCAACGTCGCCTTCGGGTCCTTTGCGTATCCTTAGCGTCCTTTGCGTTAAAGCGTTACTTTTTCTCCCTCACCACGCTTTGGCGCGTTCGCTGGCGAGGACGAGCTGCTCGCGGATTCCCGGCTCCATCGCCGAATGGCCGGCGTCGCGGACGATGATGTATTCGGCCTCGGGCCAGGCGCGCGCCAGCGAATCGGCGCTGCGGATCGGGCACACCATGTCATAGCGCCCCTGCACGATTGCCGCCGGCAGATGGCGGATCCGGCCGATCCGCGCCAAGAGGTCGCGCTCGGGCGGGAACAGATGCGCGGTGAAGTAATGCGCCTCGATCCGCGCCAATCCGAGGGCGAGGCGGTCTTCACCAAAGGCGGCGACGGTCTCCGGGTTGGGCAGAAGGGTCGAGCAGGCGCCCTCATAGATGCTCCACGCCCGCGCCGCTGGCAAATGGATGCCCGGGTCGGGGTCGATGAGCCGGCGGTGATAGCCGGCGAGCAGGTCGCCCCGCTCACCCTCGGGCAGAAAGCCGGCAAAGGCGCGCCAGGCTTCGGGAAAGACCCGCTGCATGCCATAGAGGAACCACTCGATCTCGCAGGGCCGGCACAGAAAGATGCCGCGCAGGATGAGGCCGCGCACGCAATGCGAATGGGTCTCGGCATAATAGAGCGCCAGGGTCGAGCCCCACGAGCCGCCGAACACCAGCCAGTGGGCGATCCCGAGCTCCTGGCGCAGCCGCTCGATATCGGCGATCAGGTGGTCGGGGGAATTGTCGCTGATCTCGCCGAGCGGGGTCGAGCGGCCGGCGCCGCGCTGATCGAAGATCACGATGCGCCAATGGCCGGGATCGAAAAACCGCCGGTGCACCGGGGTCGCGCCGGCGCCCGGCCCGCCATGCAGAAACAAAACCGGCGGTCCCTCGGGGTTGCCTGATTCTTCCCAGTACATCACATGGCGCGGATCGAGCCGGAGCTGCCCCGTACGGGTCGGCTCGATCGGCGGGAAGAGGTCGCGACGCTGCGTCATCGCCGCACAGTGTAAGAGTGCGCGCGCCGGAGGGGTAGCGCCGAGCGCGGATCTTTCTCGGATTCTCGGCGTCGTGGAGGGTGACGCAGGCCGGCG
>WNEZ01017259.1_pt1 | contig 10448 bp, 12 predicted proteins | sample 5400521 | NCBI WGS metagenome assembly WNEZ01 (sample SAMN13153339, study PRJNA577476) | soil metagenome | isolation source: 120 cm saprolite under Douglas fir tree site 2 hole 1 replicate 1 | place: USA:California | collected 2015-04-18
GGAAGGTCGGCGACCAGACCATGGTGCGTCTGGCGGTGCAGGGTATTGAGGCGCTGTATGTCGAATACCAGGAGCGGGGCGGCAAGGTGCATCCCAACGGTCCGTTGCAAACCAAGCCTTGGGGGACCAAGGAATTCGGGGCGATTGACCCTAATGGTGTGTGCGTGACGTTTCAGGAGTGAAGGGGGATGACCGAGTGTAGCGCGGACACTCCTGTCCGCGTGCTTGCAGCAATTCCGCCGTCGGCGCGGACAAGAGTGTCCGCGCTACACGATCCTGACGCCTCATCACCCTCGTGCCCTGTTGAAGGGGACCGCCCGCCTTGACCGGAGCGCTGGGGCGCGGTACGGTGGGCGAGTAGTATTTTTTTTTGCAGGGAGAATAGAAGAATGACCGGAATCCAGTTCGTAACCGATGAGAAAGGCCGCAGGACGGCGGTGCTGATCGACCTCAGGAAGCACCGTGCCATCTGGGAGGACTTCTGGGATGGCCTGGTTTCCGAGTCGCGACGCAAGCAAAAGGGCATTCCCTACGAGGAATACCGGACCAAGCGCCTGAAGCACAATGGCCGGCGTGGCTAAATACTCGCTCGAAATAAAGCCCGCTGCCGGGAAGGAACTGGACGCGCTGGACAATGCGATATAAGTAAGGAAGTGCTGACAGCCTTTTCGGACGTAGATTGCGGATTGTCGCTGGCGTCACAGCAATTTTGCAACAATGAGTACACGACGGCATTCCGTTGAGGCAGCACGTTATTGCGCGGGATTTCGTATCCAGACGGGTCCCTGAAAGTCCACATCGACCTCGGTTGAGACCGTGCATACACCGCAATTATGTCGCGGGTAACGATGTGCCAAGACTAGTTTCAGCGTTTTCTCATCCAGCGTCTCACTGCCCGAGCTACTTGATACTGACGCATTGCTGATCTGTCCGTTGGCAGCGACTTGGAAAACGACGTGCGGTCGGCGATTTAGGGCTGCCATTTCAGCGGGGGTAGCTTTTACCGGGAGAAGGAGATCCCCGGCGACAGTGCATGGTGGGTGATCTTGAGTGAGAATCCAATTCCCGCTGCTCTCTTGCACTTTCACAGCGAGGCCACGAGTACATTCGAGATTAGCAGTGGTCGGCTGTGCCGGAGGCAAGGGCAGGCCGCTCAATGTCAGGTCAGACTGTATCAGTGTCAGTTGTCGAGGTACGAGACAACGGAGGGCAGTCGCGCACACGACAGCCGCGACTAGGAAGAATACTACCCATCTGGTCTGTCTTCTCATTGCTTCTACTTGGGTAGACACCACTGATACCTATCAAGTTCCCCAATCGTCGCCTCTGGTTGCTGTACCAGGCGCCTTCACTCACGGCACATCCTCCAGCACCATTATCCCCGGCCCCCATGCAACTTCATGAATGCATAGTAGGCCAGGAAAGACACCGTAAATCCCACGAACCAAGAATAGTCGTATAAAATGCGTAGCGGCGAAAGCACCAATCCCACCAGCGCCGTGCCTGCTCCCAATGCCAATGCCAGCACTGCCAACCAGTTAAAGCCGCGCGAATATTCGTACACGCCGCCACGCAGATAAAGATCGTCGACCACGAGCACTCGCCTGCGAATCACGAAGTAGTCGCAGATCATGATGCCCGCCACCGGACCGAGGAATGCGGCGTAGCCGCCGAGCCATCCGAAGATGAATGTGCTGTAACTGGACAGCAGTTTCCACGGCATCAGCGCGATTCCCATGAAGCAGGTGATGATGCCGCCGGTGCGAAAGCTGATTTTTCGCGGCCACAGGTTGGAAAAATCGTTGGCCGGCGAAACCACATTAGCGCCAATATTCACGTTCAATGTCGCGAGCAGAATCGCCAACAGCGAAATCACTACGGCCACGGGCGAATGAAAGCGGCTGAGCAATTGCACCGGATCCCAGATGGCGGCGCCGTAAATCACCACCGTCGCCGACGTCACGAGGATTCCAATCAGCGAATAGAGCGTCATGGTGGTCGGCAGGGCGAGCGCTTGTCCGATCACCTGTTGCCGCTGGCTTTTCGCAAACCGCGTGAAGTCTGGGATGTTCAGCGACACGGTGGCCCAGAAACCGACGGTGCCATTCAGCGCGGGGATGAGGAATTTCAGGAAATCAGAAAAGCTGACGAAGCGCGACGGCGCCGACAGCATGGGGCCAAATCCGCCCGCCGACTTGTAGGCCCACGCCAGCAGCAGGAGACCGACTGCGAGCAGAACCGGCGCGCTGATTCCCTGCAGAAATCGGATGTACTCGATACCCTTGAGAATGACGGCGAGATTGATAAGCCAGAAGGCCATGAAGCAAATCGCAGCGCCGTGGCCGACTTGCGCCCAGCTGGGTGCGAGCGTCGTGATCAGAGTGTTGATGGCTTCGCCGCCGATCCAGGTCTGGATGCCGAACCATCCGCAGGCTACTAGGGCGCGCAAGACCGCGGCAAAATTCGCGCCCAGCACTCCGAAGGAAGCGCGGGCAAGCACTGGAAACGGGATTCCGTAGCGTGCTCCCGGGTGCGAGTTCAACAGCATCGGGATGAGGACGATCGTGTTGCCGAGGAATACCGTGGCGACCGCCTGCTTCCAGTTCATTCCTCCCTGAATCAGGCTCGCGGCCAGCATGTAGGTCAGAATATTGACCGACATGGATACCCAGAGCGCGGCGAAGCTGTAGGTGCCCCAGGTGCGCCGGGCGCTGGATGTGGGCGCGAGGTCGGCGTTGTAGAGCGGGCTGGATTCGATTCTAGAAGGTGCTGGCATGTTTAGTAAAAGTTCTCAGTTCTCGGTTCTCAGTTCTCAGTAAAACCCAGTGGCACTTTCTGAGAACTGAGAACTGGGAACTGAGAACTTCCTAGTCCGCGGCTGCCGTTTGCCCGGTCTGCGTCGTCAGAGCGCCATAGGTTTCCGGACGGCGGTCGCGATAAAATTGCCAGACCTTCCTTACTTCCTGGATCATGTCGAGATCGAGATCGGCGACCAGTACTTCGTCTTTATCGCGGCTGGCCTGGGCGAAGATCTTGCCGCGCGGATTGCAGAAGTAACTCTTGCCGTAAAACTCTCCAATGTTCCATGGCTTCTCCCGACCAACACGATTGATCGCACCTACGAAGTAGCCGTTGGCTGCGGCGTGGGCGGGCTGCTCTAGTTCCCATAAATATTCCGAGAGTCCTGCGACCGTGGCGGAAGGATTGAAAACAATTTCCGCGCCGTTCAGTCCGAGGACGCGCGCGCCTTCGGGAAAGTGGCGGTCATAGCAGATGTACACGCCGACGCGCGCATACTTCGTTTCGAAAACGGGATAGCCCTGGTCTCCCGGGGTGAAATAAAATTTCTCCCAGAATCCGGGATGCACGTGGGGGATGTGGTGTTTGCGGTACTTGCCTAGATACTTTCCGTCGGCATCAATGACTGCGGCGGTGTTGAAGTACAAGCCGGGCATCTGCTCCTCATACACCGGGACCACGATCACCATACCGTGCTTGGCCGCGATCTTCTGCATTAACTGGGTCGTGGGTCCATCGGGAACGCGCTCGGTAAGGTCGTACCATCGAATGTTTTGCTCCGCGCAGAAATAAGGACCGTAAAAAAGTTCCTGGAGGCAGAGTATTTTCACTTTCTTTTTTGCAGCCTGCTCGATCAGCTTCAGGTGCTTGTCGATCATGGCCTTCTTGATTTCTGGCAGCGAGCGGTTACTGCCGAGCGCGTTGCTTGCCTGAATCAGACCACAGCGCACGTTTCGGGACATGGGGTACCTCCGAAGAAGCGCTAAATATATCAGACCGCTATCGACACTTTGTGATGAACGCAAAAACCCTAGAACCAAAAGCTAACCACAGGGGACACAGGGGGAAAGGGGACACAGGGGGATCTTTATCTTAGCGCTGAAAACAGCGCTGCTTTCCAGCGTTGGTTGTCTATGGTCCAGCAGATTCTCGCTTTGGCTTTCTTTTCCAGGACGGGTGCCCAGACCGCCTGATTCCGGTCATCGGCGGCCACGTTCAGCCGATCGACCACGGTCATGCCTCGCGTCAACTCGCTCTGGGTTTCGACGTCGATGTAATGCTCGCTCCAATCCGTTCCGCGGAAGCGAAATACCGTCTTCGCCGGTTTGCACTTTGTAGGCCTTGCGCGCGTGGCTGTTGCACTCGATGGCGAACTTCGCGAGAGGGTTGTTGAAGGTGAGAATGCGCGCGATGTCGTCTTCGCGAACCACGGCGTCTCCGCGGGAAAGATGCCAGCCTACAAGTTCGACCGGCAAGCCACTGCGCATGACGATGCGGGCGGCCTCGGGATCGACCCAGAGGTTGTACTCGGCGGCCGGCGTCACGTTGCCTTCACAGCACGGCGCGCCACCCATGATTACGCAGCGTCCAACTTTCGCGGCGATGTCGGGATTTTTGGCGAGCGCCAGCGCCACGTTGGTGAGCGGCGCCAGTGTGACGATTACGATCCCGGGATTTGCTTCGATCGCATCGATGATGGCATCGACCGCGTGCCCGCTTGCCGCAGATTGACGCGGAGCGGGATAGTTGTGCTCTCCGAGGCCGTCGCGGCCATGAAACCAGGTTGCATTCTGATAGGTGCGCAGGAGCGGCTTGTCGGCACCGGTGAAGACGGGGACGTTCGCTCCGCAGAGTTCGACTGTGTAAAGGGCATTGCGCGTCGACTGCCGAACGGGGACATTTCCGGCGACGGTCGTGATTGCCACCACGCGAACGTCGGGCGCACGCAGCGCCATGATGAGCGCTACGGCGTCGTCGGAAGCTGTGTCGGTATCGATCAGGAAGGCGCGCGGCACGCGGCTAGGATAACAAAGCGCGAAGGAGAACTGCTGGTGGAGCGACGGACGGTTCGCCGGTCCAGCGCGGTGGTGGCCGGGCGGGGACGCCCGGCGCTCCATCGTTGATTTTTTACGCGTCCATGCTTCTAGTGCGTGAAGGAAACATTCAGACCTGTCGCCAGCTGCAGGTCATTCTTTTTCGTTCCGCTTGGCGGATTGCTGACATAGATATCCGCGAACGAATTCTGCCAGCCCAGCCACTTGTTGAGCTTTGTGACCGTGCCGAAATTGAAGGTGCCGCGGTATTGTCCGGTCTGACTGAGGTCGGGGTAGAAGAACAAGTTCTGCGTAATGACTGTGCTCTTTCCGACCTTATGCATGAAGGCATCGCCCAGGGTCCCGCCCGCCTGGTTCCGCGTGTTGGATGGATTGGGAGGATTGATCGGAACCGCGTAGCTTTCGTGCGTGTAATTCACGCCCGCCAGCAGGTCCAGGGAAGTGGCATCAAGCTTGATGGCATGCCAACCGATACCACCGCCTCCTGTGGATCGCAGGTCGAGGTGTTGCAGTGCGTCGTGATAGAAATCGCCATTCACAAACCCGAACACACGCGGTGCGAAATCGTGGTCGTAGCGCGCACCGCCGCCAATCGCGTTTGCGGTGGTGTGGGCCGATGCCGTTGGCAGGTCGTTGGCGGCGTAGATGGAGTTGGTGTAAAGGGTCAGCTTGTCGTGGAATCCCTTGCGCGTGGCATTGAAAGCGATGTTCAGATTCTTGGTCTCGCTGTTGCCGCGGGTCAGGGCAAAGCCCAGATTCAGACCACCGTTCCAGCCTTCGAGGAGTCCCGGGTGCAGGGACTCTTCATAAACTGACTGCTCGGCCGGACTGCGCAGCACGGTGACGGAAGCCTTCGGCGCCTCGACGGGGCCTGCGGTCCGGGTGGCGACCACCACATCGTCGCCGCTCGTGGTTACCAGACCGACGACCGTCTTGCCACCGAGACTGACGTTCAGGTCGCCCGTGGACGTTATGCTTTGGATCGCATCGAATTTCACGGTTACGTCGCCGGCGTAGTCGGTCTTGATCACGAGTATCTTGCCGTCGGACTTCGTGATCGAGCCGGTCAACCGGTCGGCGTTTTTCAAGACGACCTGGTCGGCTAGCACCGGCATCGTCCATAGCAGAAGAAGGATTACCACAGATTTCTTATGCACCAGAGGCCTCCTAAATGATTGAACAAATAGATTGGAATTTCTGCTGCAAGGTTGCCGACACAATGGAATCCCAGAGGCAGGAAATGGCTTACGGCACTGCGCTGTGCCGTAATTTATTTAGTTGGGATACTGAAAGGGTATCGTCCTAACGACAAGTCGGTGCGCAGGCAAACAGGGTGTTGCCGCGGACTCAGGCCTTGTTTTCTGGGTTGTTCTCGGGCGTTACCGGCTTGGTTTCAGCCTTGATTTCAGGCTTGGCATCGTGATCCTTCATACCATTTTTCAACGCGCGAATGCCCTCGCCCAGACCTTTGCCCAACTCGGGCAGTTTCTTGGGGCCGAACACCAGCAATGCGATGGCGAAGATCACCAGCAGATGCATGGGTTGAAACAAACCTTCAAACATAAAGCCTCCGAACCGGACACGCCGACCGGAAACGCCGGGCAGCACGGCCACTATGTAGTGTAACCCAACCGATCCCCGGCAGTCTCGCCGTTTCCCGCCATGACCGCTACCCTCCCCTCCTGCCGCGCTGGGCCATGCCCCTCGTAATTACTTCCGTGACCTATCGGCGATAGGGCAGGCGGACTATTTTGGCCATAGGGCGATTCTCGCGCGTCAAAAACCGTCAAAACCGCTGGAGGGCTTCGTGAAACGCTGTGTCTTGAGATGGCTTTTGCTTCTGCTGGCGGCTGGTTCCTTGCATGCTCAACAAGTTCCGTCCACGCCCGCTTCTGACACTATTTTCCTGTGGCTGGCGGGGGGGATTTCTAGCGCGCGGATCCAGCGCCTGGCTCGAACGCGAGACGAAGCCCTAAACCCTTCATGCCACGCCACCTCGCAATGCACTCGCGCCCTGCAAAAGGCTGGGGCTGACGCGAGCTTGATTCAGAGCCTCGGGCGTCAGAATAGAGACCGAAAGCCAGCCGCCACCGCCGCCTGCGCCTGCGCCAGTCCGGCGGCCCAGATTGCCGCTCTGGTTCACGACAAGAAATTCGACGCCGCCGAAGACAAGATCCGCATCCTGCTTCGCGACGATGCGGGCGATGCCTCGCCGAATAGCGCGTTGCTGCAGTTTGTCCTCGGAACCATGCTGCGCCGGCAAAACCGGTTCGACGAAGCGCTCGACGCATTCTCGGAATCTTCGCGCCTGATGCCCGGTTTCCCTGAAACGCACAGCCAGCTTTCATACCTGTTTTACCGGACCGACGATTCGGATGAGGCCCTCGCCGAAGCGCGCACCGCCCTTAGCATGGATCCCGCCAACGCCGAGGCCTATCGTTACCTCGGACTCGCACTCTACTCTGCTGGCCACTACGATGCCGCCCTGCATGCCTTCGACGAAGCGCTCACGCGCGAGCCCGCCGGCTCGCTCGCGAACGCCGACGTCTACTTCGACATGGGAATCACGACCCGCGATCGCGGAGACTTGCGCCGCGCCGCCGTCGCCTATCGCCACGCCCTCAGCCTGCGCCCCGACTTCTGGGAAGCGCACAGCAATCTTGGCGTCGTCCTGCACGATCAGGGCAAGCTGGATGAGTCAATCGCCGAATATCGTTCCGCTAAGCGACTCAAACCTGAAGAAGCTAGCGTCCGCAACAACCTGGGAAATACCCTTTGCGACAAAGAGGACTTCGACGGCGCCATCGCCGAATTCACCGATCTCTACCGTCAGAGTCCGGAATGGGAAGGCGGTCACAACTGCCTGGCCCGCGCCTACATGTCCAAGCGGGACTACCCATCGGCCATTCGCGAGTTGCAGGCCGCAATCGCCTCCAATCCCACCGGAGCGGCCGAACACCGCGTTCTGGGGCAGGCGTTGCTACTAACGGGCAAAGACCAGGAAGCCGTGGACGTACTCCGCACGGCCGTTACGCTCAACCCCGACTCCAGCCTGGCCCACCACTATCTCGGCACCGCGTTCGTGAATACACAACAACTGGCAGAGGCTGAGAAGGAGTTTCGCGTGGCCCTCCGCCTCGAGCCCAGCGCCCAGAACCACTATTCCCTCGCTGCCTGCCTAATGGCCCTTAACCAACTCGAAGAGGCTCTCGGAGAACTCGAAATCGCTTCCCGCCTCGATCCCAGCCAGAACCTATACCGGGCGCGCATGCAGGAGGTTGTCCGGCTGATCGCGACGCCGAAATAACGGCGACCTGAACCATAGGACATACTTTCGTATGCACTGACGTGCATCGCCTTTCGGCCATCAACAAACCTAGAATGTGAGAAGAAAACGCGGCGCTCGTGGAGCCGCCGGGGCTGACACTCGATATGGAAACTACCGCTACGAAGCAAGCCCGGGACAAGTCCGTTAACCCTGCTGCACTTTCCACCCAACCCGCCCCAGAGCGGCATGTGCCGCACGGGTCGGCGCCCGGAATCCCCTCTGAGAAAAAAGCCATCGGCTACGGCATGCCTTGTTCGCGCTGCCACGCGTACTATCCCGCTGACATGCACATCTGTCCGATCTGCAAGTCGCCGGATCGTGTCTCGCCCAATGCACCGGTGGTGCATTCGATGGCTTCGACCGTGCCGCAACCGGCGACCGGCGCGCAAATCGACGACGACCGCGAACGCTTTCTGAAAGAGCTCAAGTCACAGGCCTTCGCTTCCCACACTCAGATCAACGCCGCAGCCACGTTCCGGTGTGTTCTCGAGCACCAGCACAGCGGAGCTACCGAACCGGCCGCGGTTTGCCATAGCTGCTACGGCGAGGCCCGCCAGCAGGCCGACCGATTGGAGGCCGCTCTCCACATGGACGCGAAAGAAGCGGCAAAGATTGTCTATGAAGCGGTCTGGGCCGATACGTCCGATCCCAACGTTACCTACCTGAACGCCGCCACGGCGCTGCTGTCGGAGTTGCGCAACCGCGCCGGCATCGGGCTCCTGCTCGGCGCGAATCAGCCCTTGGCGCACTAGCTCAGATCCCGATTGCGTCCCAGAAACGATCGTGTGGTAGCGGGGCTTCGCCCCGCTTAAACGGGGCAGAGCACCGTCACCACACAAGACTGGGTTGCAACTTTCCCAGCCTTTCTTCATCCTATTGATGGGGACCCGACATGGCTGAAAAACTCACTGAGAATGACAAGATCACCAAGACCGAAGCCGAGTGGAAGCAGCAACTGACTCCTGAGCAGTATCAGGTGGCCCGCGGTAACGGCACCGAGCGCGCTTTCACCGGCCAGTACTGGAACAAACACGACGACGGGACCTACCACTGCGTCTGCTGTGGCGCACTGCTCTTTGGCTCGGAAACAAAATTTGATTCGGGAACCGGATGGCCGAGCTTCTTTGCCGCCGCCGACCGCGAGAACATCAGCGAACACACCGACACCAGTTATGGCATGGCTCGCACCGAGGCACGCTGTGCCCGCTGCGATGCGCATTTGGGCCACGTGTTTCCGGATGGTCCTGGGCCGACGGGGCTGCGCTACTGCATGAACTCGGCGTCGCTCGACTTCAAGCCGAAGAAGTAAGCGAACCCAGCAAGCGATCCAACAGAAAAAAGAAACGATGGAGCGCCGGGCGTCCTTGCCCAACTGGACGGGCGAGACGCCCGTCGCTCCATCGTTTTCTTGAATTCCAACCTCGAATTCAGACTTCGTGAAATTACGCGTTGCCCGCAGTCGCCGCCATCGCCTTCGGTGCTTCCTGTTTGTTCTGGCCTTGTGCTTGCGTTTTCTGATCTTTCTTTTCGGGGTTGCGCACTTCGACGCCGCCCTTGAGGATCGCGCCCTCTTCGACGCTGATGCGGTGCGTGATCACGTCGCCCGCGAGCAAGCCTTCGCTGCGGATGTCCAGACGGTCCTCACACTCGACATTGCCGTGCACCTTGCCCATGATGACAACTTCTTTGGCGGTGATGTTTGCGGTGACGTTTCCGTTGCGGCCAATGGTGACGCGATTTTCGGGGAAGGTAATTTTACCTTCGACACGTCCGTCGATAAAAAGCGATTCCGCACCCGTCACTTCACCCTTGATGACGAGCGTGCGTCCGATGTTGGCCTGATCCATGGGTGAGGTGGCCGGCTTGACCGGAATGTAACTGTTGGCGGGGGCTGCGTTTGGAGCGTACTTCGGTTCCGGAGACTGCAACATGAATGAACCTCACTTGAGATCCGCAACCGCAGCGGGAGTTGTCCCAGCGGTCGCGGTCGATTAGGCTTTAACGGCAAGAAGAGAATGTCACGAAAGGTCGTATTACGGACAGATTACCGAAGGGTGTGCACGTTGGCGCATCTTCTACCGTCTGGACTCACGACCGCACTCACGACGGAATTTCCCAGCCTTCATCTTTCATTTTCCGGTTCGTCCAGTGTTGCAGTTGCTCGAACAGAGCGGGTTCAATCACGATAAATCGCAAGCCCGCTCTTCCTCCGGCCTCGGTCCATACCAGCCGGCCTTTCGCCTGGATCACGATTTCGCTGTCTGGCA
>WNEZ01006259.1_pt1 | contig 10447 bp, 8 predicted proteins | sample 5400521 | NCBI WGS metagenome assembly WNEZ01 (sample SAMN13153339, study PRJNA577476) | soil metagenome | isolation source: 120 cm saprolite under Douglas fir tree site 2 hole 1 replicate 1 | place: USA:California | collected 2015-04-18
GACGCGTCGTCCCGCGGCCCATTTGTCCAGCACCACTCGTTCCTCGGGGGACAAGAGGATGGCTTCGGCGACTCTCACTGGTAGACAGCATAAGAACGCGGCAGTTATAAGTCAAGCTATTTATGCGACACTACACTAGCATGCAAGAGAGCGGACTCTTCTCAGGAATTCCGACGACCGGAGAATAAAACGGAAAGGACGGTCCCTGAGAGTACTGCGCTCAAGCCGCAATGGCTGTCAAAGACGGCCATCGCGCTTGAAGGTTTTGACCCAATCTTCGTTATTGGTTTCGCCCTGATCTTCGTCGCCCTTTTGTACTATCTCGGCCTGGATTCACCAGGGACAAAAGCTGAATCCCTGCGCGACGTAGTTTTGTCCAAATGTACGCACTCTTGCGGTGTCTTCTTTGCCTCGCCAGGCTTTTCGTAACATGTCTACTACTCCAACAAAGAGATTGCCGCGCGCTTGAATCTGTCCGAATTTACGGTTAAGAATCACGTTCACCGCATCATGAAACAACTTGAAGCCAGTAACCGCTACGAAGCCGTTGAGCTAATACGCGCGAACGGCTTGGAGCAAAATCTGAGCCAGTGACTGCAACCTCTTTGGTTGACCGTTTGAAAGCCAAAAATCGCATGTCGCTTGCGAAAAATTGGCATCGGAAGAAGGGCGCAGTGTTTACGGCGTCCCCAGAGCCGTTGCGGAGCTCTTAGAACCGGAAGAGGCTCCAAACACGGAAAATTCATATACTCCGATCCAATTCGGACCGTCGGCCCTGAGCCGCAATCGCCTCACGGTTCGATGTATCGGCGCATGCGTTTGGTCCGCCCCTGGAAATCCGCCGTGGCCAGCAAACTCCAGCCAAACTCGCCGCCCCGCTGACCGAATATCGTCCACCGTTGAATATAAAGTGTAGACGTTCCGAAGTAGCCCCAGTTTATTTTGGCAAAATCGATTGGCGTATCTTTTCCAAAATCAAGTTCATAGTCCACCTCCGGGGCCGCCGGAACTCACTGTCTGAATAGCCGGCGAGACAAAGTACGTTAGTTGATGCCCTTTGGTGACCGAGATGCTTGACCGTCTCCTTCAGGGCAACAACGTAAAAATGCATCGACAGTTTTGAGTAAGCTTGTCAGCGTGCCATAGGCATGGGAAGAACGTTCGCTCGACCGAGCTCTTGTTCGTCTGGCGCAACAGCCACACCATCACGAAACGCGACGACGTTTCCAGAGTTCGCTGGAACGCGTTCGCCAGGAACGATAATTCCAACGAGATTTAGCGGATCTGCAGCGGAAACAATCGTAACTTCGCGAGTGGGATTCTGCTTACGCTTGGCTCGCAACGACTCCACGGCCAGGGGCAAAGCGAATTGCTCGCCCAAAAACCCACTGACAAACCGGCCGCCACGAATTTCCCCGCGATCTTCAAGGCGTCGCAGAGTGATCAGTACTTCACGCCATTTCGGAAGTATCGTCTCGCGCGCTAGGAGCTCACGGAAAACAATTCCGTAGCGATGCAACAGCATCCGGCATGTCGTTTCGAGCGCTCGCGTATGGTCCTGCGCATCACCGGAGTAAATCAACGACCATCGGCCGGCACTGTGCCTCGGACGCGCAGTTCGTCCGCGGCCCTGGCCGGAGCGGCGCTTGGGATCGATCAGCGCACGCAAATTGTCGAAGCCGTCTGCTGTGAGCAATCCAGCGGCGACGAGCTCCCAAAGACCGGTTTCTACTTGAGCCTTCAGCTTGCCCGTGCCCCGCACGATATCCGCGAAGAAAGAAGCGCCGCGCTGTCGCAAGAACTGTAAAACCGCTGCCGCGTCCATACTCAGACCTGCCGGCTGCATTTCATTCGCGTCGCGCCGTGGGATCATCCAGTCGCTATCTTCGCGCACAAAAAAGGTGATTGGCGCGACGCTGGTAGGAACGACGCGCCGCTTTCCGTCCGAGAACGCCTCAAGCGTAGCGGGATGTGGCGACAGCCGGCCCCAGCCGACCGCGCCCGTAAGGCAAAGGTCGTCGAGTACCTTGGGATCGAAATCGTCGATGCGGCGCTGCAGAATCTGGCGTTCCCATGAATTTGCAGGCGCTTCAAACCCTTGCATTTGACGAATCACTTCGAGCGTGCCACGTTCGCCGAGCACCTGCGTACCCGGCGCTACGTGCTGCCAGGAAAGCAGCCAATCCATAAATTGCGCGGGAGTGACAGACTGGATTTCTTTCCGTAACCGTCCCAACGTGAGGCGGTGGATGCGGGCAAGTAGTCGGCGTTCGCACCATTCTGTCGAACTCGAAACGATATCGTCCGAAACGGTGCCAGTGAATTTACCGCGCAGGACGACTCCTTTGGACTCCAGGCGCAACAGAGATTTTTCTATATCCGGGACTGACAGTGCGAGCGCGGTGGCTAGTAGAGTTGCTGTGATTGGGCCGCTGTGAGCGATCCATCCTGTGACGCAGGCCAACAAAGCCTCTTCGCGCGAAAGTTGTTGCCACTCGACATGCGGCACGGGCGTTTCGAAGCGTGCTGAAGGAAATATTTGCATGAATGCGGACACGCGTTCTGAAGCTACCCAATACGCTGCGTCACGCACGCGAGCGAGACCAGCGCGGCGCGCTGCAGCGAGCTGATCGAAAAGAGGAGTCCATGCCGGCACCGAATCGCGCAATTTCGTGCTCAAACCAGTGTTTCCGCACAAGATTTCGGTGCCAACGGGTAACGCAATTAACGTGAGTAGAGCGTCGTGTAACTCCTCCGGGTCGCGCACATCAGGCCACGCTTCACGGCACACCTCGGCGATTGCCGCAGGATCGAGCCGGCCGATTTCTTCAAGCACCGAGTCCGGCAAAACGCGACGCATTTCGACGGCACGAGCACGACGTTCTTCGAGCGGTGCGTCATCGAGATATGCGTAAGGATTGGCGTTTAAAATTTCGTGCGAGAATTGCGACGCTATTGGCGTATCTACCGCGAGGCACTTGATCTCTCCGGCAGCGATGCCACCCAAGACGCGCTCGAGGCCTTCGATGTCCATGGCTTCGGTAAGGACATCCTTCATCACTTCACGGATGAGCGGGTGATTGGGAATGTTGATGTCGCCGGCGGCGAGATTTTCGGGGCATGCCTGCTGCTCTGGGAATACGGCAGCCAACAAGTCATCCGCTCGCATACGTTGAATATTCGGCGGCACTTTCTTTCCACCGCGGAAGCGGAGCAAGGCCAGCGCCCGCCCCGCATCCCAGCGCCATCGCGCAGTGAAAAGAGGAGAGGCCAACACAGCCTGCTCGAGAACAGCACGAACGGAATTCGGATGCAGGAAGTGAAAAACATCGGCCAACGGAAAACTATGCTGCTCGCTCAGCGAAATATTCAGTCCATTGTCGGTCGCGGCAGCTTGCAGCTCAAAGTTGAACGAGCGGCAGAAACGCTTACGGAGCGCGAAACCCCAGGCTTTGTTGATGCGCCCGCCAAACGGCGCGTGGATGACCAGTTGCATGCCTCCGCTTTCGTCGAAAAAGCGTTCGGCGATGACGGTGGCTTGGGTTGGGACCTCTCCCAAGATCCTACGACCAGCAAGGACGTATTCGACTACCTGTTCGGCGCCAGCGTCGTCCAGACCACAGTCAATTTTCAGCCAACTTATCGCGGGAGAGGCCTCTGGAGGGAACTTCCCGACGGGATCGGAAACCGTGCCAGGAACAAAAGAACTGATTTCTTCTCGTAAGACTGCGACGTGTGTTGAAAGTTCGTCGGTTCGTGCCGGCGCTTCGCCGCGCCAAAAAGGAATGGTGGGAGCAGCGCCTTGCGCGTCTTCCACCAAAACGCTGCCGGCTTGAACTCGCCGGATTCGCCAGGAAGTGTTTCCCAGCAGCATAATATCGCCCGCAAGGCTTTCTACCGCGAAGTCTTCGTCAATCGTTCCAACAACTGCCCCTTCAGGCTGCACAATCACGGTGTATAAAGCATTTTCCGGAATGGCGCCGCCACTCGTAATCGCCGCCAAACGACTGCCACGGCGGGCACGGATCCCGCCGTTCACACGATCACGATGGAGATATGCAGCATAACGACCGCGCGAGCTTGCAATGCCTTCGGAGAGCATGACGAGAATTTCGTCGAACTCCGCTCGTGTAAGATCGCGATAAGGATATGCACGGCGCACCGCTTGGAATAACTCCGTTTCGTTCCAATCTTCGGCAGCGCACATAGCCACAATCTGCTGCGCCAGAATGTCAAGCGGAGCTTTGGGAATCGCGATGCGATCGAGATCTCCCTGGCGAATTGCGCGCACCAGTGCAGCGCATTCCAAGAGCTCGTCGCGAGTTGTCGCGAAGATCCGGCCTTTGGGCACGGCGCCACGCCAGTGACCCGCTCGGCCGATACGCTGCAAACCGACGGAAATTGAACGCGGCGAACCGATCAGGCAAACCAGGTCGATTGCGCCGATATCGATGCCGAGCTCGAGAGATGCCGTCGCTACAAGGGCGCGGAGCTCTCCGGATTTCAATTTCTTCTCGGCTACGAGACGCAGCTTGCGCGACAAACTGCCGTGGTGCGCGGCGATGGCATCGCTCCCGAGGCGCTCGGCGAGATGATGAGACATGCGCTCTGCGAGACGGCGGGTGTTGACGAAGATAAGAGTTGAGCGATGCTGTGTGGCCAGAGTGGCAATCCGATCGTAGATCTCGGCCCACATTTCGTTGGACGCAACTGGGCCAAGCTCGCTGGCGGGAACTTCGATGCCTAGATCCAACTCGCGACGGTGACCTATTTGCACAACCGCGGGATCGGGCCTATCGTTTCCAGTCAGAAAATGAGCCACGAGCTCGATCGGTTTCTGGGTCGCCGAGAGACCGATGCGCGTCAGGTGCTTGCCAGTCAAATGATCGAGACGTTCCAGCGAAAGCGCCAGATGGGCACCGCGTTTGTCGTCAGCTACGGCATGGATTTCATCCACGATGACCGAGTCAATGGTCCGCAGGATTTCGCGGCTCTTCGCCGCAGTAAGGAGGATGTAGAGAGATTCCGGAGTAGTTACCAGAATATGCGGCGGACGCGCCAGCATGGCGCGGCGCTCATGCGCGAGCGTATCGCCGGTGCGCACCGCGGTACGAATCTCAGGCATCAAGATCCCGCGCTGTCCGGCGAGCTGCAGGATTTCTCCCAAAGGAATTTCCAGGTTTTTCTGAATGTCATTACTCAGCGCCTTGAGCGGTGACACATATAGGACTTCGGTGCAGTCAGTTAATTCACCGCGGATCGCTTTTCGCACCAGGCGATCGATGCAGATCAAAAAGGCCGCGAGCGTTTTTCCCGATCCTGTTGGAGCCGAGATCAGCGTTGTTTTGCCAGCCAAAATCTGAGGCCAGCCTTCTTGCTGCGGTTCGGTAGGCGTGCCGAAGCAGCCGATGAACCAGTCGCGGACGAGCGGATGCGCCCATTCCAGACCTGAAGCAAGCGGTAGTGCGGGCCCTTGGTTCATTTCTAGTTCTAATTATAGCCTGAGGACTAGTAGGCATTTGATTCGCGGATGGTGAGTGACTCTTAGCCTAGCCTCCGTCAGTACCAGTTACCAGACGGGGCTTCGGAACAAAGTCCGCATCCGCCATATCAGCGAGCCACTGGTTGAAGCACGAGTGGTTTTGCGTTCGTCGGGATCGGATGAAACGTCGAGTGTCGTCGCACCCATTTGGTTCACACGGGAATCCAATTCTTTTTGTGATAAAGGTAGTAGGCTCCCTCGAGATGCCCTTCTTCCTTGCCGCCGATTACGCGGTTGGGCTTGATTTTTCCGTTCGAATAAAAGGCGGCCTTGCACTAACGCCAAGAGCCGTGTGCGAGCTTGATGTACCTGTACAACGTGAATTTGGACTGAGCCATAAGAATCTCCTGGCTGGCTAGTACTCGGTGCCGGAGATTTCCTAGGATTTGAATTTAGGAAGACTCTATCCCATTGATTCTAAAGCTATGGCGGAGAGGGTGGGATACTCAATCAAGCCTTGGAACTATCCTGTCATGTTTTCAGCAACATGCGCAAAAACCGCATGGATATTGGCGATTTCCATGATCCCGCCTGTTGCAACTGTTTCTACCCTTCCGCATGAATAGTACCAATTTCGAGCTCAAACAGACACCAAAGACACCAAACCAGAAAGCTCACGAATGCAAAGGAGTATTATGACCACGCGCGCGGCCTGCCTGGTTCTTCAGTAGCTTCAAGCAAGCCCGGAAGCTCAGCGCAGCGGGCTTGCAGCGTATCGGTGAGCAAAGGCAGGTCCTCTCGTACGCGCGCAGCCTCTTCATGTTCTGAATGATCAATTAGGCGGTCAACCGCGCGGCTGAGAGCCTCGGTCACTGCTGGCACGTTGAGTGCTTTCTTTAAGAAGGTGACGTCTCCAACCAACGGTGCGTGTACAAGTGTCCCTCGAATCCCCACAGGCACGGCGGACCACCTCCGCCGTTGGGAGTCCACGGAGCGAACACCGGATTCTCATTTTCTGGGTATATCAGGCACGAGATGTACTGCACCACGGCAATCGCGTCCAACCGTGTCCAGTGACCACCACGCACCCCACACGCGATCAACGTCAGGCAATAGCACTCCGTAAGTTGTTAGGGCCCCAATCCAGCGGTACGGTCGTGCCTTTGAACCTTGATAGGCGAGCCCGAGTTGATCGTCAACTTCGTCGAGAACTGTTTGCCGCATGAACTCTGAAACCGCTGCGCTCTGCTTGGAAGTCAAATGCTTGTCGAAGATCGCGCGGTCAGCCAAAACTGGATAGAGATGCTCCACAAATCCGCCGTACTTGTCGCTAGTGCCGCGTAGATCCTCACACCATAGTTCCAGGCAGAAAGGAAGCAGGTATGCGAGAAGCGAGCCTTGGATGTCGGTATGGCGGAGATCTTGCAAGTATTCCCAAAGGTCCTGCACATCCGGTCGTTCGCCGATCTTGATTCGTAGCAGCCGACGCAAATGGCGATCATTTCCCTCAAAAGCCTCCTGGGTGAGCTTCTCGGGAGGAGCTGCTTTTCCATATGCGCCGAAACGCGATTGTTCTGTCAGATTGATAGAGAGCCATCCCTTACTTGCCCTTGCCAGTCCGCCTGGAATGTCTCTTACCGCTCGCCGTTCTCGTTCCTTCACTGAGATGAGTCATAGCTTGCCGCAGAAGCCAGTTCGCTTTGGTCTGGTAACCGCGGCCATCTGCTTTGAGCCATGCGATGACGTCGGAATCAAGACGCATCGTAACGGGCTTCTTCGTTGGTCGATAGAACTTGCCAATTTCGGCTCCGCTCCAATCGACAACCGCCGGAGCGTCCGAGAAATCAATGTCCTCGTCTCTTTTTGCGGCGATAGCTCGGATGTCTCGTTTCTGTTCCTTTGTGAGCTTTCTCATAGGCTCTCCTTTCGTGCGATTCGGCAGCGCGAGCCGAGATGACACGAATGACTTCTTCGTCGTGTTCCTCATAAAATGTATGAACGACCAACAGAATCGAACCCGGCCCTATGGCTCCGACTGTTATCCAACGTTCCTCATCCTCGAAAGTGACGTCACGCTGCGTAATCGCATAGGCATCGTCGAAAACGAGAACGGCTGTTTCGAAGCGAACATCGTGCTTGTGAAGGTTTTGCCGGTTCTTCTGTTCGTCCCATTCAAATCGCATGGCTCGCCACGGCTGGGAGAGAATACAGTCCTCGCGCGCGGTTGTCAATACATTTGCATGTACAGCTGTTATATGCGAGCCGGGCACAAAAAGTGGAAATAGACACCACGAATTCAAAGGCAGGGAAATCAGCAACTTGCAGATATGGCGGAGAGGGTGGGATTCGAACCCACGGTAGGGGTTAACCTACACACGCTTTCCAAGCGTGCGCCTTAAACCGCTCGGCCACCTCTCCGACGTTATTGCAACTGGTTGCAGCAGGTCGCCACAGCGCGCGATTGCAAGTTTTTCAGTTTAGCAGAATCCTTGCGTCTGCGCATTGCGCCGCAATCACCCGGTTTCCAAACATTTTTGAGGCTTGTGTTTGGGCGAATGGAAACCTCTCTGCTAAACTTTTCTCTGCAGTTCCGGGATCGTCTAATCGGTAGGACATCAGCCTTTGAACATGAATTAAATCGCGTGATAAACCGTTCGGACTGTTGCACTTAGCTCAAAATGGAATAATCCTAAATGGCCCCTCAGATTGACCCTTCTGGCGAGCGTTCGAATTGAGGCAAACTTTCTCAAGCCAACTTTTAATTCCCTTCTCTTCTGCGGTTTCGAATCCCGCCGCTATCTCCATCTTTCCGGCGTGTTTTGTTTTCTTGTCTTCCCGCTTTCCTCCCAGCCAGTTTCGAGTTTTAGGTTAAATTCTTGATCCAGGGATCGAAGGGCTTGCCATCGGTTTAAGTGAGCCGACCTACGCCAGCCGTAGCCAGGGACAGGATGCATCACGCAGAGTTCTCCTGCCGGAGCACCACATTCAGGGCAAGTCACGTCAAGGATTTTCCTCCTCGTACGTGCCTTCTTTTTGTAACGTTCTTAACACTTCTTGCAGACCGCCGCCAATACGTCAGAGTTCCAATCAACACGAACGCGCTCAGTGGATTCCGAATATGCGACAGGTAAAAGGAACGCCAGCTTAGCTTCTCTGGTTGCGTCTTCACCGCACAGCGCGCAATGACCACACCGCGCTAGTTCACTGCCCCAATATGCAATCCTCATTTTGTTTTCTTCCCATATTGAAACCGATCCTTCCGCGCTTGTGCCAGTGCCGTTAATTGTTCCTGCTCTTTCGCCACGCCGCCAAAAGTTGCATCGTTCGCAGTTCCGGGGAGCATTCGAGGACGCCGAGCACTTCGTCGGGCAGTTCGTAGCGGTGGACCTTACAGGTCATGCTGATTTAGGCTTCTGTCGAGACCGGACCAACCAAAACGCCAATCCGAATGACAAAGCGATTATGAGCCAGCACATCGGGTCAGATATCGTAGCTTCTATCAGCCCACTAAGAACTGCGCTGAGTCCGGTCGCATGGCTTGGACCCGTAGATATAGATATGCCTCCGCGAGTAATGCCAGTAAGAACGCGAAAAAGAAGATAACCAACAATTTCGACCACAGAAAGTAACGTGCCGAGTGCGACTATTTTAAGTGTTTGCATTATTCCCCGCACGAAACCCTGACATCGTTACCCGTTCGGGGGATTGTACACCGGAAAGGTGAACTCAGCGGTCACAGAAAACAAGCCGCCAAAAATCGTAGCTCGGCGAGTGGTATGATGCAGTTTCCCGTTGCTCCTCCCGGAGCGACAATGGCAATCAGTTTCCGATCAGACGAAGAAGTTCTGTGGAAGTTGCGGGATAAACTGCGCAGGATGGCAGACGAAGAGTTGATTAAGTTCGGGAAAGATGTGCGGAGACTTGCGGAGAATCCGTTTCAGCGGCAACTGGAAGAGGCGAGAAAAGAGTGGAAACGTCGCAGGAAACACTCTTGTAGTACAATTCCAGACTGGGAGGAAACAAAGAATGAGTGAAGTTTTAGAAGGGTTGTTACAGAAGAGGGCTTCGTTGTCTGCGGAGTTGCGTGCCTTGGATGCAGGTATAGCCGCTTACCGTCATGCGCTGAACGGAGCCGCGCCACAGACCAAGACTGCCGCGACCGCCAGCGGGACCAGACCGACAATGAGTCTGGCCGCTAGGAAGAAGCTCTCCGTGCTTGCTAAAGCGCGTTGGGCCAAGAAGCGCAAAGAAGACAAGAAGTAACGGCTACAATTAGCCGGGAAAGCGCAAAGCCTCTCACCCGGTATGGGTTTCAAAGCGGAAAAATATCGAGTGCCTACACCATTGACTGAACGATACGAAAACAACTGGGACTTCCGACTTTAACGCCCACTGAAACCGACAAAGCCGCTCATCCCTTACCGAATAGCAGCCATCGCGCAGATGCTTTCATCCGAGAATTCTATAGCACGGTCAGTTGCACTTCAAAACTCTAGAGTGGTCTCGCACTGGCCAAGATGGGAAATCGCAGTGCAGCAGGTACAGCCGGATCGTTAGATAGTACAAAGGTACTCTTTCGACGTACCGGCCTCGGCGCGAAACTTGCCCATGGCTATCGTGGTAAAAAGCGCCTTCGCCAACACGTGCATTGCCGTAATCTGTCTCGGTGCGATCGCAGTGATGTTGGCGGAGAACCGAGACCAGGAAAAGGAGCAGAACAGGCGGGAGCAGCGGGAGTTCGAGATCGAGTTGTTACAAGAGACATACTTTCCCTATCTTTATAACAAGATCAACCGCGATCATTTCGGTGGCCAGCTGCCGACCGACGTTCTCGTTTCCTGGGCGGATTTGCGGTCCAACGCTGATTGCGGAGGCTGCGGGGGCATTACCGACTATGACAGCGGACGGCCGGCGATTCGGATCAATACCGATAAAGTAAAAACTGAAAAATCCTTGCGTGAGTTG
>WNEZ01006260.1_pt1 | contig 10445 bp, 12 predicted proteins | sample 5400521 | NCBI WGS metagenome assembly WNEZ01 (sample SAMN13153339, study PRJNA577476) | soil metagenome | isolation source: 120 cm saprolite under Douglas fir tree site 2 hole 1 replicate 1 | place: USA:California | collected 2015-04-18
TGTGCGCCCAGTGCGCAGCCACGTCAGCCTTACCAGGCTAACAGTAGACACCGGAGTGTCGCCGGAGAACCATGAAAACTGGTTCGGCGAATTCAAAATAGAGGTAGCAACCTCTATGAGACTCCGGTCCCCGGGACCATACCTGTTTAGGGGAACGGAAGAGAATACGTTTCTTACTTTGATTTTACCGCAGGCGTTCGGCTCTCAAGCTCTCTCAGAATAAGCTCGTTCTGTTTCATTATGATCCTATTCTGATCAGTGAGAATCCGCAGCGCGCTCGCAATCAAGGAGAGAGAAGGATTGTCCCATTTGAACTCGTTCTCCTTAGCCGCAAGGGCTTGCTTGCCTTTGATTATGGATCCACGGAGATTCTCGTCACTCTCGTCGTCAGCGAAGGCCGCACGGTTCTTCCGGTCCATCTTGTCCGATATGCTAGCTGCTGCATGCTCTCGTTTGACGTCGGGGTAGCAGTCTTCGCAGAACCTCAAACCTTTGAGTTCTAACAGCGGGTCGATGAGACTCAGCGTCTTACCGCATCTAGAACAGAAATCTGCCATCTTGCCGTTTCAGCTCCAATTCGCCGTTGGCCGTTCCAGCGGTATTAAAGAGTCTTGTAACCGGTCAGTGCTACTTTCTCGTTTTTTTTAGGACAGGTCAGATTACAAGGAGGATCTGGACGATGAAGGATGACTCTTACTTCTCCCCGCGGAGTCCCCAGCCAGTTTTGAAAGTAGGATTGATCCTTACGAATGGAGCTTCGCCTTCCTTCCATGGATCGCGTTTCACCCAGTCTAGCTTTGCGTGGAATATCTTGTAGAGTTTCCGGTATTCCTCCCCCTTCTCGATAATTGAGACTGGGCCGCTGATCAACAGAAGCTTCTGCGTCCCGGCAGTGTCAACAAGAATCGCTGCGTGCGGGTTCTCCCTGAGGTTCTTGAGCTTCCTCGTCCCATAGTCAGTCACAATATACGGCGAACCTTCGTGCCAGACGTACGAAACCGGTACAACATGTGGCTCGCCCTTCTTGGACGCTGTCGCGAACCTGCACAGCTCATTCTGTTCTAGAAATCTAATCTCTTTCTCAGTTAACCTAACCGGGTCGACAGATACCTTCAAGTTGAAGACAGTTCAAATCGGATAGCCTGAGATTTCAAGCTATGCGTTAGGAAGACTCAGTTAGAAAAACCCCTTTCTTTAGCGATTAGAATGTGGGGTGTAGGTAAGAGAATAAGGCTGTTCATCCGATCGGCTTAATAGAAAGCAGGCCGATCGCGATTCCCTACTGCTCGTGCACGATATGCGGCCCCTTCCCGCCATGATCTTGATCTCTTTGCTACTCCCAAGCCTATCCACCGTGCTTGTACCTTCGTCAGGAGCAAGACCAGTATCGTTGCCGGAAGTCCATCATCCGATAATTTATCGACGTGCCAGCCTCTCAAGCCCTGGCTCTCCGCCCTTCGTACCCTCTGACATCAGAAAGGCCTACAACTTTCTCCCTCTGTATTCGAGAGGAATTAAGGGAAACGGAACAAGAATAGCGATCATTGACGCTTACGGCGATTCCTCGCTGTCTACCGATCTATCAAGTTTCAACTCTCTAACAGGGCTTCCTCCTGTTACGCTGAATACTTTCTATCCTGATGGTCCTCCGAAAAGAACAGACTCGGGCTGGGCTCTTGAGACAGCTCTAGACGTAGAATGGGCCCACTCCATCGCTCCATCAGCCACAATCGACCTTGTGGTGGCCTTCGATTCGAGCTTGGGCCACATATTTGACGGAATCGCGTACGTAGCAAACTCGCTTCCCAATGAGCGGATGTTGTCGATGAGCTTCGGGCTAGCAGAGCTATCTTACCCGACGACAGGATCCTTCACGATCGCCGCAACGCACCAGTTGTTCGTTACAATAACCTCGCACGGAACGACTCCCTTCGCCAGCTCGGGAGACTCTGGAGCCGCCACCTGTTGCAATCCTCAGTATCCAGCCTCAGATCCGCTGGTTGTCGCAGTCGGAGGAACAAGCTTGACCTTGAACTCCGATGCGTCCTATGGGAGCGAAACAACTTGGACGGGCAGCGGTGCCGGTTCAAGCACCATCTTCACCAAGCCCACGTGGCAACAGGGACTAGGCGACTCCATGAGAGACATTGTAGATGTTGCTTACGTCGGCGACCCTAATACAGGGGTCTTGGTCGTTCGAGGAGGTCTAGAATATCAGGTTGGAGGGACAAGTGCTGGCTCGCCCCAGTGGGCCGCACTTATCGATCTCGCCAGCCAAGCAAACGGTCAGACATATGGATCGATCAATTCAAAGCTGTACAAATTATCATCCTATCACGACATCACATTGGGATCTGACAACTTCTTCACAGCCCGCCCTGGTTGGGATTATCCAACGGGGCTCGGAACCCCCGACGCTAACGCTATAGTAAACGCCTTATCCCCAGCTTTACCGGTCTCACTAAGTAACAGCGCAACCTTCGGAGGGCTGGTTGTGACTACAACCGGCAACCTTTTGATTTTTCCAACCAACGGAACCCTTTCGGGAACATGCAATGTGGTCACTAAGAACAGCACGACGGGAATGGTTGTCTTCAATAAGACCTTCACAATTCCTAATTTCAAGATGAAAAACAACACCGGTGTTCTTCAGGCATCTTTCCTGCTGAGCATTGGCGTGAGCCCCTATCCTTTATCATCTAACATCGGTATCACCGAAGGCGCTGGGGCTGCATCTTCTTCGGTGGGGGTGACGCGGAGGCTCGATGCCAACGGAGATGGGATCGTGGACATACTGGACCTGGCTCGTGCGGCGAACGCGTTTGGCACGATCATCAACAGCCCTGGTTATGATGGTAGTGTAGATGTTGATGGAAACGGAGCTGTCAACATAATCGACATATCTATAATGGCGAGCTACTTCGACGCAACAGATTTCATTTGAGTGACGGCACTCCAAAGTCGCAGACCTGCGGATACGTACTCGTGTTTCGGTTTACCTAACTCGATAGAGTTTGTCAGGTCCCACCAGCACCTTGAATCAACGAGTAGGTGATGGCGGGCCCGCGGGGATTCGAACCCCGGACCTACAGCTCAACCCGCTCAGGGCATAGGGGGGTCGGCCAGGAATTGACTGCCGCTCTATCCAGGCTGAGCTACGGGCCCGAAAGGGTTTGACCATGATGAATCATAGTTAATTGTTCCTAAGAATAGCAGGCCGAGAGAAGACAGAGTATTCCTTGCCCGACTTTTACGGAATGACTGGCACAGACTCTTCCAGACTACTGGCAGCGCGTTCGACTCTGGGATCCTCGTCTTGCCTGAATCTCAGCCTTGTCTGGCGAAAAACTCCTGCGGGTCTACAATGTGAACTCGTTTTCCCTTCTTCACGAGCTCCTCTGCCACCTTCTCATCGCTGGTGAAGAAGCAGCCGTCCCCGGTGAAGAACCTCAAGGTTCCATGAGATGATTCATTGCAGATCATGAAGTTCGCCATTGACCTGTCATCATCCAGATCTGTTCCACAGATTGGACACTTGAACTCAACCCACATCCTTGTCTCGCTCCTAACCCAATACCTTGGTACCTTACGCCTATAAGGAAACTCCTGGCGAGAATCCATCGACCTGTTCGTGCCAGACGAGAAGATTGTGATCAAGACAAAACACGGTGAACTCAGCCTCGAACAGCTTGCCGAGGCTCAACACGGCATGGCCCACCTGATGAAGGAGGTTGGAGAAAGGTACCACGTTCTATACTACGCTGGAAAGGCGCTCAACTGGAAACTGGCACAGTACCAGCTCAACCAAGTTATCGCCCTCTTCCGAATAGGCGCCACCCTCAGGCCAAAGTTCACTGAAGACTTGAACGGATTCGTGAAAACACATTTTCATCCAATGAGCGAAGCGATTCGGGCACAAGACTGGAGGAGATTTGAAGAGGCCTTCAAGAAAGGTATCCAGGCTAGCGATCGATTCCACGAAAAATATGGATACGGCTACATCCATTTCGTTTTGCCGAAGAATCCACCCGAGATGTACGATCTAATTCCGAGGGAGTGACCAGGTGAATCATGTTTACTGCTGGCTATCCAGCTGCAACGGCGACGTGAATGAGTCTAGTTCTCGTTTCTCTTCTGACCCGTCTTCGTCTCACATTACGAGTTCTTGAACGAAAACTCAACCACTTCCACGAGGCGCTAAGAAGTCCTCAGGGCCTAATATACCAAGCTGATGACGGATGTTTTTGGTTCGAAACTTTTCTGTTTTGTGGAAAAGAGAATCGAATCCTTTTTTTCCTATTGCAATTTGGGTGATCTGTTCATTGGAGGGCTTTTTGGGTTTCATCAACTACGGATGATAGTTTGACGTTCTTCTCTTCGCCTGTTTTCATGTTTTTCAGACGGACGCTTCCCTCCTTGATCTCTCTGGGCCCTAAAACTAGAGATACTCTTACCTTCAATGAGTCCGCGTATTCGAACTGTTTGCCGAGTGGACGTTGTTTGAGATCATAGTCCGTTCTGATGCCTTGACTTCGGAGTTGTTGAACTATTTTCACCGCGTCCGACCAGACCGTTTCGTTGACCGTGACCACGAAAACTTGCGGGTGTTGCTGGATGTCAGGAAATAGATCTTTTCTCTCTAGGGAGAGCATGAGTCGCTCGAAGCCTCCGGCGACACCTGTTGCTGGCATGTCGCGTTTTCCGTAGATCTTGCATAGTTTGTCGAAGCGCCCGCCTCCAAGGATCGCGCCCACGTCTTCTCCCTCTTGGTCGTAGGCCTCGAAGACTGTTCCATCGTAGTAGCTTATCCCGCGGACGATTCCAAGGTCGATCCTGATCTTTTGCTTCTTTCCTAGGGATTCTACTTTGTCCACTGTTCCAGAAAGTTCTTTGAAACCCTGATGGATCATCTCGCCCTTGGGAAGTTTGCTTTCCATTTCTTCCAGGACCTTGTCTGGGTCTCCGCCGATATCGGCGAAGCCTAGGATTCGCTTGACCTTGTCCTTGGACAGGCCAGTTCGGCTGAATTCTCGTTCTGCCTGTTCGGAGCCGATTTTTCCCATCTTGTCGACTATGCGGATCAGGTGATCGATATCATTTTGGGACTCGGTTACGAGTGCTCGTAGGAAGCCTTCGACGAGTTTTCGGTTACTAATCTTGACCAAGTGCTCTGTGAGGCCGACTGACTCTAAGATGTCAGAGCTCAGGGCGATGATCTCTGCATCGGCCGAGGGATCTGCGACTCCGTATATCTCAGCGTCCCATTGTGTGAAGTACCGATACCGGGCGAACTGGGGTTCATCGTAGCGCCATACTCCGCCGATGGAGGAGATCTTGATTGGTTCTGGGAGGTCGAATCGGTTTGCGACCATCCGGGTCATGCCTACTGTGAGATCGAATCGCAGTCCTAGGTTTCGTTCTGCTTTGTCTTTGAACCAGTAGATTTCATCCCTGATTGCAGGGCCTGATTTTGCCTCGAGGGTTTCCAGGTTTTCTACGGGGCTAGGTTCCAACATCTGGAACCCATAGTTCCAGAGTACTTGTCGAATCTTGTCAGTTAGCCAGATCCTGCGTGACATCTCCTCGGGGTCAATGTCTCTCATTCCCCGTGGAAGAGTGAATTGCGCTTCTGACAAGATACCATGTTTCTCCGTCGCGGAGCTATTTTCCTTCGAACCGTTCTGTGTTCAGCGTATAATATACGATGTCTGTGCGTCTGTCGATTACGGCGAGGACTAGGTCTTTTCCTTCCTTGTTCGCCTTCGCGGAGAGCCTCGCGAGTCTTTCGATGGTGGATTCTCCTCCTTCGAAGACGATTGATACTTGTCGTCGGGTCGCTCCTTTTCCGAAGGTTTCGAAGTCGAAGCCTCCTTCGGACTCTCGTACTAGATAGCCTCTATCACGTAAGTCCCGGTACACTAGATACTTCGTCCATATTGTTGGTTTTCCAACGGACAGTTTTGTTACGAGGTGTTGGAGCGTTTTCTCTTTGGTTGTCTTCTCGTCTGTTACTCGGGCTCTTCTTTTCTCGACGAGATAGAATGCTTCGTAGGAGCTCAGAAAGAGCTTATCGTCGGTCAGCGTCCCGAAGGCTTTCTCGCGGAGATCCATGAGTTTCTCGGGTTCTTTCAGATAGACTTTGTTCTTGGAGAGGAAGGCTTCTAGAACTTCTACCGTCATCAAACAAAGCACCCAGTTGTGATTTGAGAGCGCTAGCGGCGGGCAGGCGTCTATAAAGGCATGCGAACAATTGAGAGCGATAATCGGAGTTTTGAGAAATGCCGGGGAAAAACAGAGATTCGCTCGAACCCGTCAGATGGAAGAACGGAGAGCTAGAGGCCATTGACCAGACGAGACTGCCGGGAAGACTGGTCTATGTTCGTATGCGGACACTGGACCAAGTCTGTTCGGCGATTCGCACGATGAAAGTGCGAGGTGCGCCGTTGATCGGTGTCGTTGGCGGATATGGTCTGGTTCTGGCAGCGATGAAGATCAGAGGTGTCGACTTGAGTCAGGCGATGTCGCAGCTTCGCAAGTCCGCGGATTCTCTGATCTCGACAAGGCCTACGGGTGTGAATCTTCGTTGGGCTGTAGAGCGAGTCTTCAAAGCGTCTTCCCAGGTCGGATCGGCTGGGTCGCTCGGTGATGAGCTGTTGAAGGAGGCTGACAAGATTCTTCGGGAGGAACTTGACGCCGCTCACAACATCGGACGCTTTGGATCTGCTTTGATTGAGGACGGAGACACTGTTCTAACTCACTGTAATGCGGGTTCTCTCGCGACAGCGGGTTACGGGACTGCACTGGCCGTGGTCCGGTCGGCTGTCGAGGACGGAAAGAACGTGTCTGTGATCGCGACGGAGACGCGGCCGCTGTTGCAGGGGTCGAGATTAACCGCGTTTGAGCTGTCAAGGGACGCGATTCCCGTCCGGGTGATCTGTGATAGCGCTGCTGCTCAGCTGATGGCTCAGGGAGTGGTGGACAAAGTTGTTGTAGGTGCGGACAGGATCTTGGGCACGGGACATGTTACGAACAAGATTGGGACCTTGCCGATTGCCCTTGCTGCAAAGTTCTATGGTGTTCCGTTCTATGTGGCAGCTCCCGTGTCAACGCTGGATCTGGTGACTGAGGTATCTAGGGTGGTTATCGAGGAGCGAGATCAACGGGAAGTCCTCTCGATTGGCGGTAGGCGCTTTTCTCCCCGGAATGTTGGGGCTTTGAACCCGGCTTTCGACATTACTCCACCTGAACTGGTGACTGGGATTATGACGGATCGTGGCGTAGTGAGTCAGCCTTTAGCGGAGAATATTCGGGCCATGTTCGGTTGATTTCACTAAGGAAGGAAGGATAGGCAGGAGCTTGTGAACGTGGATTCTGAGCGTTTTCACGAAGGGCGCGGCGCGGGAAAAACAAGGCCCCAGGGGGGTCACATAATAGTTAGCAGAAAAGAAAAGTTACGAGAAAAAATTGTTACCGGAAGGAAGGATGCAGTATAACAGAAATTTTGACGAAAGAGGATTAATTCGGACCGGGAGGATGACTCTATACCTTTTCTACTGAGAAATAGTATGTTCTAGGCCGATATTTCCCGAACTTCTCTTGTCTCTCTGGATTCTCTTTCCTTCTCCTTAGGCTCCTTCTTGATAACCGGGGTTACCACCTCCACAGGAACGTTCCCAGCTGACTCGATACGAGCCTTCCAATCAGTCCCAATCGACACCAGAGCGTAGATTCCTATGACCTCCGCCTTGGCCTTCTGAATGATCTTCATCATGGCACGCTGGGTCTCACCGCTATCGATGATATCGTCGACGATTAGCACGCAGTCCGTTTTCTTGATCGCGTCCCTCGGAACAAACAAGCTCAACACGACAGCGGTCTTGGGGGGTACGAAAATTTCTTCGATAAACTCTCTAACCCCAACTTCTCTCGCTTTCTTTGCAACGAGCAATCCAACCCCAAGCCGATGTGCCAGGAGGGTCGCAAGTGGTATTCCGTCAACCGCTGCTGTCATGATCTTTGTAACTCTCTTTCCAGCGAACTTGCCCACTGCGTGTTGGACGGCGCGTTCTAGCAGCATCGTGTCGCCGATGATCGCGGTGTTGTCGAAGTATCCTCCATCGTCGAAGTGAATTCTTTCCAGAAGCTCTTTGTCTAGGCTCATGTATCTCTGCAGAGTCTTGTTGATCTCTTCGGCCCGTTGTGCCGTCGGTAAGACGTGTCCTTTCACATAGCGGCTCAGAACTGTTTCAGGAAGATGAACCATCGCCGAGAGTTCGCGATATGTGAATCGCTGTTTGGCTAGATTCAGTAACTCGATCGTCATGAGTTTGTATTTGAGATCTAGAATGCGTGAAGTGTCCTTCATTTCTTGTATCAACGCTTTAGCCACGGGTACCCTGTATAACGCTTTCCATTATTTTCGGTGTGTGTGATCGTTTTTTGCGACGACTCGCAACCACTCCGCTACTATTCTGGTAGCGTCCAGAGTATTTTTTGATCGCGGGCTTTCCAAGACTTAACAGAGAGAGCTGGATGAACCTCTCGCCCCTCGCGAGATTTACAGCGCTGTCTCCGGAATTATAGAGACTGACAGTGAGCTGCCCGCGGAAGCCCGGGTCCACCAGAGCAAGACTCGCGAACAATCCTTCACGTGCCAGAGATGAGCGAAGATGTAAAAAACCGACAACACGATCAGAGAGCTCGACCCTTTCAATGCTAGCAACCAGCAATTGTTGTCTCGGTTTTAGACGTACGTCCCGGTCGATACGCAGATCCACTCCTGCGGGGTTGAGCCTGAATCCGCGCGGAACTATCTTCAGTTCTCCCTTCTCGATCGCAGAGGCGATCTCTTTGTCCGAAAGTGACATTGACAAATCCCCTTCAACCCACACTCACTATTCAAAGCTTGAAGAATACTGAATTGACTCAAAAATTGGTAGAAGCAAACCTGGCCGAAAAACGCGTATGGACACGGGGAATGATCCACCTTAAGAAAAACGACCCTGCCCTCGCGAACATCATTAACCGGTTGGGCCCCTACGAGTTTCGGTTGGACGACGATCACTACGAGGCGCTCGTTGGCTCGATAATTTTCCAGCAATTGGCCGGAGCCGCGGCGCGAGCGATACTCAATCGTTTCAAGCAAATTTACGATGGGAAAATTCCCCGACCGCGCGAATACCTTGACACTGAAGAGAAGCATTTACGAGCGAGCGGATTATCGCCGCAGAAGATCCGGTACATCCGAGACTTATCTGAGAGAGTCGAAAACGGCGTTCTGGACCTGAAAAAATTGTCTTACCTCCCAAGCGAAGAAGTTGTGAAAGAACTGGATGACGTGAAAGGAATAGGAAGATGGACCGCGGAAATGTTTCTGATCTTCGTCCTAGGACGTACAGATGTATTGCCAGTCGGCGATCTTGGACTTCAGAAGGCCGCCAAGAAAGTCTACCGGTTGCGAAAGCTACCGACAAAGGAAAAATTCGGACAACTGTCGAAAAATTGGCATCCCTACTCTTCCATCGCCACCCTCTATCTCTGGAGAAGCCAGGAGAAACAGCAAGACCCCGTAAAATGGTAGATCAAGAAGAAGCCCTTTCTCGTGAGAACAGAATCCATTACAATTCTCTGGCCATAACTAGGCCGTCGAAGTATTCTCCATTTCTGAAGACTTTGTGTGGAATTATTCCTGCTTGTTTGAAGCCTGCTTTCTCGTAAGCTCGTCGGGCTGTCTCGTTTTCGGCCAGAAACTCCGTATCGAGCGTCCGCAGCCCGGCTTTGCGGCTTTCTCTAATAAGCATCTCGATCATCCTGCGTCCTATCCCTTGTCCTCTGTATTTGCTGATCATAGTTAGCCCCAGATGTCCATGATGATGCGTGTCTTTGTATCCGCCCCGCGTCACATCGCCATTTGCTATTATTTTCTCACCGATATCGGCGACCACGTTAATGACATCTTCTCCTTCTATTGCTACTAGTGTTTGCGCTAGCCAATCTGTTTCTTGTTCGCGCGTGACTTTTCTGTCAAAGCCTGTGTATAGGGTCGACTTTTTGTTTCCTTGCTTCTCGTCGACAAGGTTGTTGATGAATTGGAGAAGAGCATCAAGGTCTTCCCATCGGAGTACGCGCAGAGTTACCTTCTTTCCGTTGGCAAGAGCAAATCGTTTGTAAATATGCCCTGCCTTGAACAAGGTCACGAGAAAAGCGTCCTGTGGTACTACCAGACGATACTGCAGCCGAACGGCGTTGTCTCCGGAACTCTCACGGACCTATTCACTAGAAGATCTTCGATCGCGTTTCGCAAGTCGCTGACTGTTACTCTATCGGGATTTCGAGAATCGTCAATTCGACCCCTATAACGCAGCCTACGCTCCTCATCCATCAGAAACACGTGCGGGGTACACAGAGCACCATACGATCTGGCAACCGTTCCATCCTCATCCTTG
>WNEZ01006261.1_pt1 | contig 10445 bp, 6 predicted proteins | sample 5400521 | NCBI WGS metagenome assembly WNEZ01 (sample SAMN13153339, study PRJNA577476) | soil metagenome | isolation source: 120 cm saprolite under Douglas fir tree site 2 hole 1 replicate 1 | place: USA:California | collected 2015-04-18
TGGCGCGGGAAAGTCTTTTTCGGGCGGGGCCGACATCCGCGAGTTCAACACCCCGAAGGCGAGCGCCGAACCGACGCTTCATTCGCTCATCCGCGCCATCGAGTCCAGCCCTAAGCCGGTGATCGCGGCAATCCACGGCGTCGCCATGGGCGGCGGACTGGAGCTGGCGCTTGCCTGCCACTACCGGGTCGCCGCGCCGGGCGCGCAGATCGCCCAACCCGAAGTCAAGCTCGGGCTGTTGCCTGGCGCCGGCGGAACTCAGCGCCTTCCCCGCGTGGTGGGCGTGGAGACCGCGCTCAACATGATCGTCTCCGGCGCGTCGGTGCCTTCCGATCGGCTCAAGGGGACGGCGCTGTTCGATGCGCTCCTCGACGGCGACCTGCTCGCGGGCGCGGTGGCGTTCGCCGGAAAGCCGAGCCCGGAAAAGCCGCCCAGGCTGGTCCGCGACATTCCGATCGATTACCCGAACGCGGAGGGTTTCTTCCAGTTCGCCCGCAACATGGTGGCCACTGTTTCGAAGGGCTACCCTGCCCCGCTCAAGTGTATCGAGGCGGTCGCGGCGGCCGTCTCCAAGCCTTTCGAGGAAGGGCTGGCAATCGAGCGCGAGCTCTTCTTGCAACTGATGCAGACGAGCGAGTCGAAGGCGCTCCGGCACGCATTTTTCGCAGAGAGGGCGGCGTCGAAGATCCCCGGCGTGTCGGAGGATACGCCGATCCGGACGATCCGGACCGCGGCGGTGATCGGGGCCGGCACGATGGGCGGCGGCATCACGATGTGCTTCGCCAACGCCGGGATACCGGTGACGGTGCTCGAAGTGAAGCAGGAGGCGCTCGACAAGGGCATCGCCACGATTCGCAAGAGCTACGAAGCAAGCGCTCAGAAAGGGAAGCTGACCGCGGCTCAAGTCGAGGAGCGGATGGGCCTCATCCGGCCGGCGCTGAGCTACGCCGATATCGCCCAGGCGGACATCGTCATCGAGGCGGTGTTCGAGGAGATGAGCGTCAAGGAGGGCGTGTTCCGGAAGCTCGACGAGACGCTGAGACCGGGGGCGATCCTGGCCACCAACACCTCCACGCTCGACGTGAATCAGATCGCACGCTTCACCCGCCGCCCCCAGGATGTGGTCGGCACCCACTTCTTCAGCCCTGCCCAGGTGATGAAGCTTCTCGAGCTGGTGCGCGGCTCGGCGACCGCACCGGACGTGCTCGCCACGGTGATGGCGCTGTCGAAGAAGCTCAAGAAGACGGGGGTCGTTTCCGGAGTTTGCGACGGATTCATCGGAAATCGAATGATCGATCCGTACGCGCGCCAGGCGATGTTCATGCTCGAGGAGGGCGCGCTTCCGCAGCAGATCGACTCTGCGATGGAGAAGTGGGGAATGGCGATGGGCCCCTTCCGGATGGCGGATCTCGCGGGCAACGATGTGAGCTGGTACATCCGCAAGCGCCGCTACATCGAGAATCCGCAGCTGAAGATTTCGCGCATCGCCGACCGCATCTGCGAGATCGGCCGGTTCGGGCAGAAGACCGGCGCCGGCTGGTACCGCTATCAGGCGGGCAAACGCGACGCCATTCCCGATCCCGCCGTCGAGGATCTGATCGTGGCCTATCGCAAGGAAATAGGGGTGACGCCACGCCGGATCTCGTCCGAGGAGATCGTCGATCGCTGCATCTACGCCCTGGTGAACGAGGGGGCGAAGATCCTCGAAGAAGGCATCGCCCTGCGGGCCTCGGACATCGACCTCGTCTACCTGACCGGGTACGGCTTCCCCCCATTCCGCGGCGGGCCGCTGTTCTACGCCGACACCGTCGGGCTCTATACCGTGGCGCGCACCATGAACCGCTTCGCCACCAACCCGCATGGCGATCCCGACTTCTGGAAGCCCGCGCCGCTGGTTGCCAGATTCGCCGCCGAGGGGAAGTCCTTCAATGAAGCCGGGAGAGTCCCATGACCGACGCAGTCATCGTATCCACCGCCCGAACCGGGCTCGCCAAATCCTGGCGAGGCGCCCTCAACATGACCCACGGCGCGACGCTGGGCGCGCACGCGGTCAAGGCCGCGGTGGAGCGCGCCAAGCTCGACCCTGCCGAAGTGGAAGACGTGCTGATGGGCTGCGCCCTCCCCGAGGGTACTACGGGCGGAAACATCGCTCGCCAGATCGCAATTCGCGCCGGCCTGCCGGTCACCACGGCCGGAGCGACGATCAACCGCTTCTGCTCGTCCGGTCTGCAGGCCATCGCCATGGCGGCACATCGGGTCATCGTCGACCGCACGCCGGTGATCGTGGCGGGCGGGCTGGAGTCGATCTCCTGCGTGCAGAACGAAGGAAACAAGCACATGGCGAGAGATCCCTGGCTGGTCGAGCACAAGCCGGCGATCTTCGACTCCATGATCCAGACCGCCGAGACGGTGGCGAAGCGGTACGGCATCGACCGAAAAAAGCAGGATGAATATGGCGCTCGCAGCCAGCAACGCGCTGCCGCCGCCCAGGCCGCCGGGAGGTTCAAGGACGAGATCGTTCCTTTCACCACGGTGATGGCCGAAGCCGATCGCGAATCTGGCCGCCTCTCGACCCGGCAGGTCACGCTTTCCACCGACGAAGGGATCCGGCCCGATACGACGTACGAGGCGGTTGCCAAGATCAAGCCGGTGATGCCCGGGGGCGTGATCGCGGCGGGCAATGCCAGCCAGTTTTCCGATGGCGCATCCGCCTGCGTGGTGATGGACGGCACGCTGGCGCAGAAGCGGGGTTTGAAGCCGCTCGGCGTTTTTCGCGGTTTCGCGGTCGCGGGGTGCGAGCCGGACGAGATGGGCATCGGCCCGGTGTTCGCGGTGCCGCGCCTTCTGGAGCGGGCCGGCGTGAAGATGCAGGACGTGGGGCTCTGGGAGCTCAACGAGGCCTTCGCCGTGCAGGTGATCTATTGCCGCGACCGGTTGGGCATCCCCGATGACCTGCTTAACGTCGACGGCGGAGCGATCGCCATCGGCCATCCCTACGGCATGTCCGGCGCGCGGCTCGTCGGCCACGCCCTCATCGAAGGCAAGCGGCGCGGCGCCAAGTACGTGGTCGCCACCATGTGCATCGGCGGCGGCATGGGCGCGGCGGGGCTGTTCGAGGTGGCGTGATCCCTGTTCCGGACGGTGACCGGCTGGGCTGAGCGAGAGAGGGTCGTGCTTACTTCGCCTCCTCGTCCCGCTTCTTCAGCCTGAACGTCCCGATCCCGATCGCCACCGCCTCCCCCGAGGCATCCTTCACGTCACCTTCGCAGAACACCAGCGAGCGGCCGCCCCGAAGCACCCGTCCCTCCGCGCGAAGCAACCCCGAGCAGGAGCGCAAAAAATTCACCGTGATGTTGACCGTCACGATTCCGTGGCCCTTGGCGTCCGTCGTTCGCGCCGCCGCGCCCATCGCCACATCGAGCAGAGTGAGGAGGACGCCGCCGTGGGCGAACTTCCAGCTGTTGGTCAGCTCCGGCCGGACGTCAATCGACACCACCGCGCGCCCCTTCTCCCAGTGCTCGGCGCGGGCGCCGATCAGCTCGAGAAAAGGAATCTGGCGATCGAAGAATGCCTCTCCCACGGAGTCCGTCAGGCGATGGAGGAGCCGCCGTCCACCACGATCTGCTGGCCGGTGATGTGGCGCGAGGCCTCCGAGGCCAGCAACGCGATGGTGCCCTTGAGATCCTCGGGGCCGCCCAGCCGCCCGAGCGGCGTTCGGGAGACGACGACCTGCTCGATCTTTTCCAGCAGACCCCGGGTCATCTTCGAGGGGAAGAAGCCGGGGCAGATGGCGTTCACGTTGATGTTGTACCTGCCCCACTCCGTGGCCAGGGCGCGGGTGAAGCTGATCGCCGCCGCCTTGCTGGTGTTGTAGGCGATGGTTTTCATCTCGGGATCCGCGTGCAGCCCGGCCACCGAGGCCACATTGATGATCTTGCCGGAGCGCCGGGGAATCATGCAGCGGCGGCCGACGTCCTGGCTGAGGAAGAACATCGCGTTGATGTTCAGATCCATCACTTTCTTCCATGCCTCGGCGGGGTAGTCCTCGGCCGGCGCGCCCCAGGTTGTGCCCGCGTTGTTCACCAGGATGTCGATGCCGCCGAGCTTCGCCAGCACCGGATCCACCATCTTGGGAATGGTGTCGAATTGGGAAAGGTCACCGGCGATGGTCAGCGCCTCGATGCCCATCTTTGTTAGGTGGGCGGCAGCCTCGTCCAGCTCGCCCTGCTTGCGGGCGGTGATCGCCACCTTGGCACCCAATTCTCCGAGGGCTTCGGCCATCTGCAGCCCCAGGCCGCGAGACCCTCCAGTAACGAGGGCCACTTTGCCGGAGAGATCGAACAATTGTTTTAAGCCCATGGCAGTCCCTTCAATTTTTCCAATGCCTACCATTCCTCCAATCGGGGAGCCAGCCAGGTCTTGGCCCGGGGCCGAAGACCGTCGTCGCAATCATCCGCGCTCGATGGCTCAGCGAACTTGAGAGTGAAGAAAGTTACGCAAAACCGTTGGTTTTTTCCCAAACCTGACGTCGGATCGGCAGTTTCACACCGCACGGCTCCGGTCCCGAGGGAGATGCGGCGATCGAGATGCGGCGTGGCCGTGACGTTCCCTGCGAACCTTGGTGGATCTGGTCCAGGGGGCTCGAGGGGCCGGACCTATGCTTCGGTGTTGCGCGTGCTCACGGCGAAATCCGCAGGCAACCGCCGGTCAGCCTTGGAACGATGTCAAAGCAGCTCTTCTGCGCCACGAATTGAACCTCACGCTCGAGGCCGCGCGCCGCCATCATGCGGCCCACCCGGCTCCTTCCGAGGCAATCCATGACATCGCCACCGTCATGAAGCATCTGCGCCGCCAGCGCGGCGTCGCTGAATTCGTGCGCGCCGGCGCGCCTTGCGAACAGCGACGCGAGGTAGCCCGCGCCATAGAAATCCTCCAGGTTGAAGTTGTCCGCCGAGCCCGAGCAGACGATCAAGACGGTCTCGGCGGGAAAGTTGCGCTCGATGTGATCGACCACCGCTTCGCCATTGAGCAGTGCCCCGGCGAAGACGTGGGCAGCCTCGCGGCACTTGCTGAGGGCGACCGTCCCGTTGGTGGTCGAGTAGATCAGCGTCTTGCCGGCGAGGTTCTCGCCAAGCAGCGAGAGCGGCGTCGGATGGGCGAATCCGGCGATGGTCGTCGCGTTCAGCTCGCCCGCCATCACGTACGAGCCCGCCGGCCTGGTTCCGGCCTCGAGGAGGGCCGCATCTCCGTTCAGGGTGGGAATGACTTCCACCGCCCCGTGGGCCAAAGCGGTGACGATGCTCGAGGTGGCAAACAGAACGTCGAGAACCACCACCACCTTGCCGGGAAGTCGCTGGCCGTCCAGCTCTTCCTTCTTCAAGAGGATATGGATCTTGGCCATCTAGGAAATCAAAATTGGGATTCGGGAGTCTCGAAACTTCGCGTGGTCAAGTTCCCGGTTTCGTACCAAGCTGCCACGCCCATGCGCAACAGGAAGAGAGGCCGGCGATGACCCTTGCGCTCGACGACATCACGGTGCTGGATCTCTCGCACGCGCTGGCGGGTCCCTTCGCCTCGACGGTGCTGGGCGATTTCGGCGCCACGGTGATCAAAATCGAGACTCCCGGCACCGGAGACATCGCGCGCGCCTGGGGGCCTCCTTTCTACGGAAGCGACTCGGCGTACTTCGTCCAGCTCAACCGGAACAAGAAGAGCGTCGAGATCGACCTCAAGCACCCGGAAGGGAAGGAGCTGTTCTTCCAGCTTCTGGAGAAATCCGACGTCCTGGTGGAGAACTTCCGGGTGGGCACGGTCCAGGGCCTCGGCATCGACTACGCGCAGGCCCGCGCGCGCAACCCGCGGATCATCTATTGCTCGATCTCGGGTTTCGGGCAGACCGGACCCTATCGGGACCGGGCGGCCATGGATCTGATCGTCCAGGCCGAGAGCGGCATGATCAGCGTGACCGGAGAACCCGGGTCGCGCGGAGTCCGCTGCGGCATCTCGATCGCCGACATGACCGCCGGGATGAACGCCGGGCTGGCGATCTTGACCGCCCTTCACGCCCGGGAACGAACGCAGCAGGGGCAATTCATCGATGTCTCCATGCTCGAGGGACAGCTTGCGCTGCTCAGCAATGCCCTTGGCATCTACCTCGCCGACCGCATCGTGCCCCAGCCGATGGGCACGGCTTACAAGATCCTCCTGCCGTATCAGATGTTCCGGACGAAGACGCAAGACCTCGCGCTGGCGGTGGGCAGCGACAGCCTCTGGCGAGCCTTCTGTCCGCTTCTGGGCCTCGAGGACATGAGGGATGACCCGCGCTACGCGACCAACGCCGCGCGCGTCGAGAACCGCGATTCGCTGATCGCCAGGCTCGAGGAGGTCTTTCTCACCCGGACTTACGAGGAGTGGGAGGCAATCCTTTTGCCGCAGGGGATCCCCATCGGCGCGATCAACACCCTCGATCGGGTCGTCGCGCATCCGCAAGTTGCGGCCCGAGGCGCGCTCGCCGAATGCGACCACCCGATCGCCGGTAAGGTCCAAGTGGTGTCGCCCCATTCGAGGCTTTCCGAAACTCCGGGCGGAGTGAGGGCGCCGGCACCGCTCCTCGGCGAGCACACCGACGAGGTGCTGCGCCAGATCCTTGGGCTCAGTGAGCAGACGATCGAGCAGCTGCGCAGCGCCGGTGCGATTGGCAAACGGCGCTGAAGAAGTCGCCCTCGATCGCGCTTTCTGGCGCGTCAGAGCGGATTGGAGCTCGGCGCTGGGCCCAGGACCCTGCCGCCCGGCCCTGCCTCGTACGTCATCGGCGAGGTGGCCGGATGCTGGTACTGACCCGGCTTGCTCCAATCACAAACACCGGTCGGGAAGACCGCCTGCAGCCGCGTCAGTTGGGTTGGGGAAAGAGCGAGCCCCATGTAATCATCGGCGTTGAACGGCTTCAACTGGCACTTGAGGATGTTTTCTGACACCGGGCCGCCGGCGGTCTGCCGCGGTGAGGAAAACGCTCGAAGCCTGGGGTCCGCGTCGCATCTGCTCTGATCGGTGACCTTGGTCGCGTAATCGGTGCCGAGGTAGCAAAAATCGAAGGCCTCGGGCGGCTTGTTCCTGGCGACCTTTTGTTGCGGGGTCGACGCATTGCTCTGATCGGCTTCGATGTTCGAGAGCCATTTGTCCAATGTCAGGAACGACTGCAGCGTCAATCCGGAGGCGGGCGGCGCGGTCAGCCCGGTCCCGAATCGCCACATCACGTGGTTGTCGTGGTTGCCGTTCGCCATGTCCAGCCGCTGGCGCAGCTCGAAGCTGCGCCAGGTGTGGTGGATGGACGTCATCGCGATGCCCGCGTTGTCGTAGCCCCGCAGATCGATGATCGGGACCTTGCCCAGGTTGAACCCGTCCGAAACGATGCCCGACACGTAGGCCGTGTTCAGCGCGTCCGGATCGGCCACCATGCGACTGGCCACCGGCACCTCCGTTGTATTGTTGCTGTCGCTGTCGATGCCGCCGATCCGTTCATTCAGCGTCACAAACTCCTCAGCGGTGATCGCTCCCGACATCAGCGCCTTCAGCCCGTACTGGACTCCAACGTTGTCCCGAGTGACTCTGGCATAGTTCGTGCCCGGCGCCATGCCCCAGATGGAGATGGCGTGATCCGGGGGCGAGCAACGAGCGCCGTTCGGATTGGTCGTCGGATTGTACACTTGGCTTGGCAGCAGCTGGCAGTTGTTCCTCGCCGGAGGCGCCTCCGCGAGATCGCCGGTGGTCGGGTTCACCACCACGCGTGGGACGTACTGTCCCGGTTTGTTGTTGTTGCCGAATAAGTTGTTCCAGGCCTGGCAGCCCGTCTGATCTTCGTGACCCGCGATGGCGCCCTTCCGGCCGTTGATCTGCGCCTGGGTCAGCCCTGCCGGAAGCGCATTTGTGAACTGGGTGGTGGTGAAGTAATTCACCAGTAGAACGCACTCCGATACCTCGGTGCCGGTCGTCTCGGAGTCCGGATACATGCAGGCGACCTGCAAGCCGTCCAGAAGCCCGGGATAGATGGAGGCGACGGTATTCTGCATGATCGAACCGCCCGAGCAGCCGGTCCCCAGGGTGTATCGAATCTCGCCGTACGTATTGACGATGTGCTCCTTCATCATCATTGTGGTCTCGGCGGCGACGACACGGTTCGAATTGAGCGCCGAGTCGGTGAGCATGTTGACCGCCACCATGAAACCGCGAGACAGCGAGGCATCGTCCACCCAGCTGCTGTTCGGCCGGGACTGCACCCGCGGTTGATTGGTGCTGGCGCCGTACGAATAAAGGAGCTTGCCGTTCCAGCCCGGTTGCGGCGCATACGGCTTCCAATCGGCGGTCGGATCGAACAGGACCGCGATGTCGTAGATGCCCCGGTTGATCGTCCCCCGCTCGACACGCACGATGTACGGCACCGTCACGCCCTTGTCGGTCGTCGTCGTCGCCAGATCCGACGGCCTCGGTGGAGTCGGGTTGTACGGCTTGAAGCAGGCGTTGGTCGGAGGCGGCGTGGGCGGGTTTGGATCGGGCAGGGCGAAGCTGCAGTCCGCGGTGGTGGTCCTGTAATACAGCTTGTATTCGGTCGCGATGTTGCACTGCGCGTCGACGGCGGCGGTGCTCAGGCCACTGGCGAAGGTCGCAGGGGTGGTGGAGGTGGCCGGCTGGGCGGTGGGGGTCGCGCAGATCCAGGGCTGGATCTGGGGTCCAGTGAACACCGGCCCACCGATCGGGTGGTTGTTGATCGTAAGGGAGGCGCTCTTTGTTCCGGCGAGCTTGGCCGTCGCCACGTTGTTCCCGCTGGCAAGGCCCGTCACCAATCCGACGATCCGGCCACTGGCGCGCGGGGCAAACGCATCGCTGACGTCTCGCCCACCCACGTCGACTTTCAATCCCGAGGGGGAAGCAGCCATAGGCGGCAAGACGATCTCCACCAGGGCAGCGCCGCCGCTGACCAGATCCGCGCGATTGGAGAGCGTCTTGATGACGAGCGAATCCGACCCCGACCCGTGGCAGCCGGAAAAAGCGAGCACGAGCACGAGCGCTGCCACACCCAACCGTTGCACCGTTTCACCCAATCCAGCCTGATTCATGTTGCCCCCTCTTTTCAGATCATGGATGTTTTCAAGATTGGCATTGCTGCGAAGTGTGTTGTGGGCGTTAACTCAACTGCCTGCTGACATCAAGCGGGTATTCGAAATGCGAGGAGGAGTATGGATAAGATCTGGCGCAAACACTGGCCTGCCTCCGTGGACGAGGGGTCGATCCGCTTTTCCGACGAGCCACTGCCTGCCCTGCTCGCCCGCCAGGCGCGCCGCGTTCCGGATCGGCCGGCGCTGATCTTCTACGGCCGGGAGATCACCTTTCGCGAGCTCGACGCCGCGGCGAGTCATTTCGCCGGGTGGCTGCGCAGCCGGGATATCCAGGCGGGGGATCGCGTCGCCATCCTGCTCGAGAACTCGCCGCAGTTCGCGATCGCCTACTACGGCGCTCTTCGCGCCGGAGCGATCGCCGTCTGTCTCAATCCGATGCACAAAGCGGTCGAGCTGCTCCACGAATTCGAGGACTCCGGCGCCCGCGCGCTGGTGACGTCGGATCACGGCTATGCGGTGGTCGCGCCGATCCGCGACCGGACCCGGCTCGAAGCCGTGGCGGTCACCTCCTACCGCGATTTCCTTCCCGCGGAGCCGACCTTGCCGCCCCCGCCCGCCTTCCTGGAACCCGCGGGCCTGCATCCGAACACGGAGCCATTTCTCGACATTTTGCGGAAAGGCCCCCCGGCCCAGCCCGTGCCAAGGACGCCCGAGGACACCGCGCTGTTGCAATACACTTCCGGTACCACCGGCACCGCGAAGGCCGCCGAGATCACACACCGAAACCTGGTCGCCAACTGCGAGCTGCAGCGCGTCTATGTCGGCATCGAGGACGAGGACGTCGCGCTCGGGGTGCTGCCCTGGTTTCACATCACCGGAATGGAATGCCAGATGAACATGATGGCATACATGGGCGCGACGCTCGTCGCGATCGGCCGTTTCGATCTGGTGACCGTCCTGCGCGCCATCGAGCGCTACAAGTGCACGGAGACGACGCTGATCGCCACGGTGAACGTCGCCATCGTCAACTTTCCCCGCAGCCGGGAGTTCGACCTTTCATCGCTGCGCCACTGCTTCTCCGGCGGCGCTCCGGTGCCGGTGGAGATCGCCCAGCGCTGGGAGGCGCTCACCGGCCATGTATTGATCGAGGGCTACGGCCTGAGCGAGACCACCGCGCCGACGCACATCAACCCGCCCCATCGCCCCAAGTACGGGACCGTCGGGCTGCCGATCCCGCTGACCGACGCGCGGATCGTCAGCCTGGAGGACGGCAGGACCGAGCTGGGGATCGGCGAGTCCGGGGAGATCGCCGTGCGCGGCCCGCAGGTGATGAAA
>WNEZ01030048.1_pt1 | contig 10445 bp, 9 predicted proteins | sample 5400521 | NCBI WGS metagenome assembly WNEZ01 (sample SAMN13153339, study PRJNA577476) | soil metagenome | isolation source: 120 cm saprolite under Douglas fir tree site 2 hole 1 replicate 1 | place: USA:California | collected 2015-04-18
GACGGCCGCCTTCATTCGGCGCGAGAGTCCTTTGGTCATCGCAACGCTCCCTGTCTGTTGCTTCTGGTCCATTCGAATCGCTTGGCCGGAAACACCCGGTCGAGGATGGGATTGAGCGGCGAGAGCGCGATGAGCGCGAGATAGAGCGCCGGGCGCATCTGCATGAAGAAGGCGAGCCAATGCGCGAGCAGCGCCACGGCAAGCGCGAAGAGAAAGCGCGCGAGCCGCGCATCGGGCGACGTCTTCGGGTCCGAGATCATGAAGAACGAGAAGATCAGGAGCGCGCCGCTCTCGAGCTGGTGGATCGGGATCGCCAAGGGATCGCCGAGCCACCAGCCGCGAGCGAAAAGCAGCGCGGCGTGGCTGCCGAGGAAGAACAGGGCGATGTCCGACCGGCGCGACGCCTGGAGCACGAGGATGGCGAAGAAGGCAACGAAGGCCGCAAACCACAGGCTCGCACCCCATTGTCCCGGCGAGATCCAGGCATGATCGGTGCCGAACAGCAGCACGACGATGGCGAAGCCGGCGGGGTTCCAGACATGCTTGCCGTCGATGCGCAGCGCGAATTTCGACAGGATGGCGATGGCGCCGGCGGCGGCGTGAAGCCAGGGCTCGTCGGCGCGCAGCAATAGGCTCAGCGACAGCCCGGTGATGAGCGGCGAGCGCCAATCGATGCGCGGCAGGCGCCACAACCGCGAGCACAGCGCCTGGGCCGCGAGGGCGCTGCCGATGGCGAGCGCGCTCGGCAACGGCCGTGCGCCGAGATCGAGCACGGTCATGTTGACCGCCAGCAGCGAGCTCAGCGCGGCGATCTGATAATAGCGGGCGTCCGCTGGCCACCCTTTCGGAAGCACGGGTCACGCTCCCGGCGCGGGCCTAACGCCGCGCCCCAAGGCAAAGGCTCAACCGTCAGTCGGGCGAAACTGCGGCGGCGACAGGTCGAAGCTGTGGTTTTTGCGCTACGCGCCGGGCTGGATGAGCTGCAGCGGCGTTGCGGCGATGCGCAGCGTCACCGGAAGGCGGATATGGACGTCGCCGTCGAGCTGCACGGCAGCGCCGGGCGGCTCGATGAGCCGCACCTCACGGGCAGGCACGATGCGCACGCTCGGGCAGCGTTGCAGCACGCCCGCGGCCATCGCCGCCATATAGCCGAGCGCCGCGGCGCGGCCGGCGCGGCCGAACAGCACCACCTGAAATGCCGGATCGTCGAGGCGAGCCGCCGGCGCCAGCATGAAGCGGCCGCCGTAGAAATGCGCCTTGGCCGCCACCAGCGACGCGCTTTCGACGGCGACGCCGTCGATCTCGGAGCGGTAGCTGCGTCGCCGGTAGTCGCGCAGCCGGCCCATGATGCTCACGACATACGCGAGCTTGCCGAGGCGGCGCTTCAACGGCAGGTCGAGCGCTTCGACCACATCGGCGTCGAAGCCGATCCCCGCCATGATCAGAAAGCGCCGGCCCACGCCGGCTCCGTCCCCCATCGCCTCGCCCGGCCATACCGGTCGCGCCGGCGCGAAGGCGAGGATGCGCGCCAGCGCCATGGCCTGGCGCGGCAGGCCGATCTCGCCGGCCAGGACATTGGCGGTGCCGAGCGGCAGGATGCCGAGCGGCAGCGGCGATCCAGCCAGCCCGTTCACCGCTTCGTTGATGGTGCCGTCGCCGCCGGCGGCCACCACGGCGTCGACCGAGGCCGGGTCGGCCGTGCGGGCGAGCGCCTCGGCATGGCGGGGGGCGGTGGTCTCGCGCAGGCTGACGGCGGCGCCCAGGCGCTCGAGGCAGGCAATCCACCCGGCGAGCCGCCGCCGCGCGCGGCTCCCGGCCGTCGGGTTGTAGATCACCAGGAGGCGGCGTGCCCGCCCCTCGTTATTGTTCATGCGCCCCCATCTCCACGGCCTTCCTTTAACCCAAGGTGGCCTCGCGGTCATCGGCCATCCGTGCTCCAGCCGTGGCGGCGCGGAACTTGCCTGCCGGCAGAGGCTTCGTTAACAACATGCACGCCATGCTATGATTGCCACACAACGAGGGGAAGCCGTCCGCATTGAGCGCCGAGGTCGATCAGCGAGAGCCGCCGGGCGCGCCGGGCGCCGAGTTCAGCCATCGCACCTCGCCGCTGGTGCGCCGTCTCGTCGGCAACTTCCTGCGCCCCTACACCGGACGCATGGTCGTGGCGCTGCTGTGCATGGCCCTGGTGGCGGCGGCCACGGCGGGAAACGCTTGGCTCATGCAGCCGATGCTCGACCGCGTCTTCGTCGGCCATGACGAGCAGCTCCTATGGCTGATCCCGCTCGCTGTGGTGGCGCTGGCGCTGGTCAAGGGGTTTGCCGGCTACTGGCAGTCGGTGCTGATGACCACGGTCGGCCAGCGCATTGTCGCCGATATCCAGCTCGCCCTGTTCGCCCGGCTGATGCGGGCCGACCTCGCCTATTTCCACGCCAATCCCACCGGCAGCCTGATCTCGCGCTTCACGAACGACGCCACCATGCTGCGCGGCGCCACCACGACCGTGCTTGCCGGCATCGGCAAGGAGGCGGTGACGGCGGCTTTCCTCATCGCGCTGATGTTCTATCAGGATTGGCTGCTGGCGCTGATCTCCTTCGTCGTCTTCCCCATCGCCATCCGCCCGGTGGTCAGCATCGGACGGCGCATGCGGCGCGTCTCCGCCAACACCCAGAGCGAGCTTGGCCAGTTCACCACCCTGCTCGACCAGACCTTCCAGGGCGCGCGGCACGTCAAGGCCTATGGCATGGAGGCCTATGAGACGAAGCGCGCGCAGCGCCTCATCGAGCGCCTCTACGCTCTGGTCGAGCGGGCGCAGCGCATCCGCTCGGTCGCCTCGCCGCTGATGGAGGCGCTGGGCGGCGTCGCCATCGCCCTGGTGATCCTCTATGGCGGCCACCAGGTGATCAGCGGGCTGCGCAGCCCCGGCACCTTCTTCTCCTTTATCACCGCGCTGCTGCTCGCCTATCAGCCGGTCAAAGTGCTCGCCGGCCTCAACGCCAATCTGCAGGAGGGGCTGGCCGCGGCACAGCGCATCTTCACCGTGCTCGATGTCGAGCCCGAGATCCGCGAGGCGTCCAACGCACGGGCGCTCACCGTCAAGGGCGGCGAGATCCGCTTCAACGACGTCCGCTTCGCCTATGCCAACGGCACCCAGGCGCTCGAGGGCGCGACCCTCGCCGTGCCGGCCGGGAAGACGGTCGCACTGGTGGGCGCGTCCGGCGCCGGCAAATCGACCATCCTCAACCTCATCCCGCGCTTCTACGACGCCGCGTCGGGCGTGGTCACCATCGACGGCGTGGACGTGCGCCAGGCGACGCTCGCGTCCTTGCGCGGCACGATCGCGCTGGTGAGCCAGGAAGTGAGCCTGTTCGACGACACGGTCCGCGCCAACATCGCCTATGGCCGGTTCGGCGCCGGCGAGGCCGAGATCGTCGCCGCCGCCAAGGCGGCAGCGGCCGACGACTTCATCCGCGCGCTGCCCGACGGCTATGACACCATCGTGGGCGAGCACGGCGTCAAGCTCTCGGGCGGCCAGCGCCAGCGCCTCGCCATTGCCCGCGCCATGCTCAAGAACGCGCCGATCCTGCTGCTCGACGAGGCGACCTCCGCGCTCGACACCGAATCCGAGCGGCAGGTGCAGGCGGCGCTCAAGAAGCTGATGCGCGGCCGCACCACGCTCGTCATCGCCCACCGCCTCTCGACCGTGGTCGACGCCGACCTCATCCATGTCGTCGACGGCGGGCGCGTGGTCGAGACCGGGACCCATGCCGAGCTGTTGCGCCGCGACGGCATCTATGCCCGGCTCTATGCGCTGCAATTCGCCGAAGAGGGGATGCCCGGCCCTGCGCGCGGCGCACGCGCGGTCGGGGCCTGAGCGATGCAGGAGCAGGCGAAGCGGCTGCTGCGCTCGGACACGGTCCGGCGCTTCGTCTGCTGGCTCATTCATCTCTACATCCGCCTCGTCTACGCGACGAGCCGCTGGACGGTCGAAGGCGCCGACGTCGCGCGCTGGCTGCGCGCCGAGAACCGGCCGTTCATTTTGGCTTTCTGGCACGGCCGCCTGCTGATGATCCCGATGGCGTGGCAGCGGCTCGCGCCCATGCACATGCTCATCTCCGGTCACCGCGACGGCCGCATCATCGCCGACGCGGTGCGCTATTTCGGCGTCGATTCGATCGCCGGCTCTTCGAACCAGGGCGGTATGGGTGCGCTGCGTGCCATGATCCGCCATGTCAAGGACGGCGACTGCGTCGGCATCACGCCCGACGGCCCCAACGGGCCGGCGATGCGCGCCACCAGCGGCATCGTCATCGCCGCGAAGATCTCGCGTGCGCCGATCGTTCCCGTGACCTATGCGACGCGCTGGCGCTGGGTGCTCAAGACCTGGGACCGCTTTCATCTGCCGTTGCCGTGGAGCCGCGGCGTCTATCTCTGGGGCGAGCCGATCGTCGTGCCCCCGGATCTCGCTGATGCCGAGATCGAGAATTGGCGCTGGCGCATCGAGGAGCGCATGATCGCCCAAACCGCCGAGGCCGACCGCCGCGTCGGCCGCGAGGCCATCGCGCCCGGCACCTTGGCGCGCGATGCGCTACGCGCCATGCGCCGCACTGCGCCGGGCGAAACGCCGTGAGCGCGCTCACGCTCTACCGCACCCTCACCACGGTGCTCGGGCCGGTGGTGATGCTGTACCTCATACGCCGGCTTGCCGCCGGCCGAGAAGATCGTGGTCGCTTCGCCGAGCGCCGGGGCGTGGCGAGCCGTACGCGGCCGGATGGACCCCTCGTCTGGGTGCACGCGGCGAGCGTCGGCGAGGCCGTGTCGATGCTGGCGCTGATCGATGAGCTCGTGGCCGAGCGTCTGTCCCTATCGGTGCTGGTCACGACGGGCACGGTGACCTCCGCGCGCCTGCTTGCCACGCGCCTGCCGGAGAACCAGACCAAGGCGCGCGGCGTACCGCTGGTGCTCGTCAACGCCCGCATGTCCGCGGACTCGTTCCAGGGCTGGCAGCGCTGGCCCAGCATCATTCGCCCGCTGCTCGGCGCTTTCGATCTGTGCCTCGGCCAGGACGTGGTGCAGACCGAGCGGCTGCGTCAGCTCGGCGCGCCGCGCGCCCTTTGCGTCGGCAATCTCAAGACCGCGGCCGGTCCGCTGCCGGTGAGCGAGGCCGAGCTTGTGCGCCTCGCCGCGCAGACCGCCGGCCGCCCGCTCTGGCTTGCCGCCAGCACCCATGCCGGCGAGGAGGATACGGCGGCAGCGGCGCATCGCGCGCTGAAGCGCCGCTGGCCTGATATCCTGACGATCATAGTGCCGCGCCACCCGGTACGTGCCGGTGCCATCGCGGCCATGCTGAAGGGCGAGGGCTTCAGCGTCGCCCGCCGCTCGCTGGCCGAGCCGATCGAGGCCGCGACCGAGATCTATCTCGGCGACACGCTGGGCGAGCTCGGCCTGTTCTATCGCCTCGCCGGGGTCGCGTTCATCGGCGGCTCGCTGGTGCCGATGGGCGGGCACAACCCGCTCGAGGCGGCGCTGCTCGATTGCGCCCTCCTGCATGGGCCGGATATGAGCAATTGCGCCGCCATCGCCCGCGATCTTGCCGCGGCCGGGGCAGCCCTCACCGTGCGGGACGACGCCGAACTCGCTGCCGCGGTCGCGCAGCTCATCGGCGATCCGGTCGAGCGCGCGCGCCGTGCCGCATGCCGCATCTGCCTGCGCCTGAATTCTGGGCCCGCCCCGGCCTCGTCCCAAATCTCCTGCAACCGCTCGCCTGGGCCTATGCCGCCGCGGGTGCCGCGCGCCACGCCTGGACGCATCCTTGGCGCGCGCCGGTGCCGGTCATCTGCGTCGGCAATCTGGTGGCCGGAGGCGCCGGTAAGACGCCGGTCGCGATCACGCTGGCGCGGCGACTGCAGGCGGGCGGCCATGCGGTGCATCTGTTGAGCCGCGGCTATGGCGGCAGCCTCGCCGGCCCGGTCGCGGTCGATCGCGCGCGACACGACGCCGCGCAAGTCGGCGACGAGGCGCTGCTCCTGGCCGACGCCGCGCCGACGTGGATCGCCCGCGATCGCGCCGCCGGCGCGCGCGCCGCCATCGCCGCCGGTGTCCAATGTCTGCTACTCGATGACGGGCTGCAGAACCCGACGCTCGCCAAGGATCTCTCGCTGCTCGTCATCGACGGCGCGTACGGGCTCGGCAATGGCCGCGTGCTGCCGGCGGGCCCGCTGCGCGAGCCGCTGCAGTCGGGCCTCGCCCGCGCCGATGCCGTGGTGCTCATGGGCGAGGACCGTGCCGGCGTAACGCCGCTGCTTGCCGGCAAGACCGTGCTGCGAGCGCGCCTCGCGCCGGAGAATGCTGCCGCGTTGGCCGGCCGTGCCGTCGTCGCTTTCGCCGGCATCGGCCGCCCCGCGAAGTTCTTCACCACGCTCGAACGGATCGGCGCACGGCTCGCGGCGCGTCACGCTTTTCCCGATCACCACCCGTACCGCCCTGGGGAGTTGCAGCGCCTTCTCGCCCAGGCCGACGCGGCGCACGCCGTGCTGGTCACCACCGCCAAGGACGCGGTACGCCTGCCCACAGAATGGCGCGCCCGCGTCGTGGTGCTCTCCGTAACCGCCGAATTCGATGACGTCGCGGCGCTCGATCGCCTCATCGACCGCGTCAGCGCTCGCTGAGCTGCCCGGCCGAGACTCTGTGCTGCGAAGAAAGCGTTTCGCGTATAAACTGGGGCTTGCACCACCTTGCGCGAGAGGGAGCGCGTATCATGGGCAATGAAACATTGAATGTCCTGCAACTCGACCAGATCGCACGGATGGTTTTGAACAGCATCCTGGCGCAATCCATTGCCGAGCGAAAGGAATATGGCGGGATGATCTACATGAAGGGCAAATCCTTGGTCGCGATGCCGCCACGCACGCAAGGCGACCCCACGATGGTTGATGTCGGCCAGCACGCGGCGAATTGCAGTTGCCCGCCGGGCACGACGCCCGTCGCCTATTACCACACGCACCCAACATATTCGGTCGGCGGGATGAAGGCCGACTTCAACGAGTTCTCTCCTGAAGACAAGGACGTCGCCAAAGATTATGGCCTCGTGGCGGCCTATGTCGGCACGCTCGACGGTAGCTTTCTTAAATACGATCGCAAGAGCGACAAGACCGTGGCCATGCCAGGCAAGCTGAACAACGCGACCTGAGAAGCATGACGTTCAACGCGGCTCCGGCATCGGTCCCGCGACGAGCAGGGGATCGAGGCGCACCTCGTACCAGTTGAGCGACCAGTGGAGATGCGGGCCGGTGACGCGGCCGGTGGCGCCGACGGTGCCGATGCGCTCGCCCGCCTCGACATGCTGCCCGACCGTCACACCGACGCTGTCCATGTGCTGGTAGGTCGTGGCGAGGCCATGGCCGTGATCGATGATGACGGTGCCGCCGGTATAGAAGAGATCGCGCTCGGCCAGCGTCACGGTGCCGCCGGCCGCGGCGACGACCGCGGAGCCGCGCGCGGCCGCGACATCGACACCGCCATGCGGCGCGCGGGGCTCGCCATTGAGGATGCGCTGGCTGCCATAGACACCGGAGATCGGGCCGGTCGTCGGCCAATGCAATGGCTCCTCGAAGAAGGGCAGGTCGGTGTCGGCCGCGCGGGCACGCGCGATCACCGCGCCCTCGCGCTTGATGCGCTCGAGCGTCACCGCATCGGGCGAGACCTGTTGCTCGGGCAGCCCGTTGATGCGCTGCACATCGTAGTGTCGCGCCTGAACCGCGAGATCGCGATGCTCGCGGCTGCCATCCGCGAAGGTGACGTCGAGCGCGGCGTGATCGGGCGCGTCGCGACCGAAGCCGAAGATGAAGCCGCCGTCGGGCGCGACGCGCACGGCGCGGCCGTCGAGCGTCACTTGCGCGCCGGGATCGGTCTTGCCGCGCACGAGGCCGCCCTGCTCGATGGCGCCCTCGAGGGTCAGCGTTCCGGCCCAGGACGGAGCCGCGATCAGAGCGGCGAAGATCGCCGCAGCGGCACGCCTCACAGGAGCGACCCCTGATCGGGCGATGACGGTTTCCTCGGCCGGGCGCGCGGCTGCTTGGCGGCGTCTTCCGCCGTCACCGTGATCTTGCCGTCATGGAAGATGAGCGTCAGCGTGTCGCCGGCGGCGATCCCATGCGCCGACTCGACGATCTTGCCGGTGGCGTCGCGCACGATGGCATAACCGCGCGCCAGCACTTTCGCGACGGCCTGCCGGAAGGCTTCCAGCCGCCCGCCGACATTCTCGAGCCGATGCTGCTGATGGTCCACCAGGCGACGCAGCGCCTGCTCGAGCCGCGGCAGCGCGTCGGCGAGCCGGTCGTGCCCGCGCACGAGCTGCGCCTCGAGCAGTCCTTTGCTGAGGCGTCCGCCGGCGGTCTCGAGGTGGTGCCGGCGCAGCGCGATCGCCTGGCGCAAGCCAAGCTCGAGGCGCTCGGCGCGATCGTCGAGCCGCTGCCGCGCCGTGTCGAGCAGGCTGTGCGGGTCGGGCAGCCCGCGTCCCAGCCCCTCGACCCGCGTGCGGCGCTCGCTGAGGAAGCGCGCGAGGCCGGAGACGATGCGCGTCGCCTTCGCCGCGAGCTCTGCGATGAGATCGAGCCGCACCGGCACCGCCATCTCGGCCGCCGCGGTCGGCGTCGGCGCGCGCCGATCGCTGGCGTAATCGATGAGCGTCGTGTCGGTCTCATGGCCGACGGCGGAGATCAGCGGGATCGCCGAGGCCGCGGCCGCGCGGACCACGATCTCCTCGTTGAACGCCATCAGATCCTCGAGGCTGCCGCCGCCCCGTGCGACGATGAGCAGATCGGGCCGCGGCACTTTGCCGCCGGGCGACAGCTTGTTGAAGCCGGCAATCGCCGCGGCCACCTGCTCGGCCGCGCCCTCGCCCTGCACCGCCACCGGCCACACCAGCACATGGCGCGGGAAGCGATCGTTGAGGCGATGGAGGATGTCGCGGATGACGGCGCCGGTGGGCGAGGTGACGACGCCGATGATGCGCGGCAGGAAGGGCAGCCGCTTCTTGCGCTCCTCGTCGAAGAGCCCCTCGGCAGCGAGACGCTTGCGGCGATCCTCCAGCAACTTCAGCAGGGCGCCGACGCCAGCCAGCTCCATCGATTCGATGACGAGCTGGTACTTGGAGCGGCCGGGATAGGTCGTGAGGCGGCCGGTGCAGACCACCTCCATGCCGTCCTCGGGCTTCACCGCCAGCCGGATCGCGGTGCCGCGCCAGCACACCGCGTCGAGCACCGCCTCGGCGTCCTTGAGCGCGAGATAGCAATGGCCGGAGCCGTGGCGCTTGAAGCCGGACACCTCGCCGCGCACCCGGACATAGGAGAAGTCCTGCTCGATGGTGCGCTTGAGCGCGGCCGAGAGCTCGCTGACCGTGTATTCGGGGAGGTTCGCCCGGACCGGTGGCGCGGCCTGGAGGGGGGTTCCTGTCATCGCCGCCCATGATACAAGACCCGGCGGCGGCGGGGAAATTGGCGTGGCAGAGGCATGGTGCCGCTGCGGCGAGTGCTACAGGTTTCACCATCCCGGAAAACGGCGGCGACCATCTCGCCCAGGCGCGGCGGCGCTGCCGGGTCGCGGAAACCCGCGCGAAAAGCGCTCGGATGTGCCACGTGAAACCTATACATCGCGGCCCGAGTGGACCATTCGGCCGCGCCATCCGCTACATCTACGCTACCGCACCGGACCATCCCGAGCACCAATACTGCGCCACCGCCGCACCATCGCCGCTATCGCTGGCGGCAGCGAAGAGCGCTTTCGGCGGCAGGCTGCATTCCTGGTATAGAAGCAAAGGCACCGGGCTGCGAATTTGAGGCCGGCCTTCAAGGAGAACGGGATGCGGGTATTGGTGATCGGGTCGGGCGGGCGCGAGCATGCGCTGTGCTGGGCGATCGCCGCCTCGCCGCTGTGCGACGCGCTCTTCTGCGCGCCCGGCAATCCCGGCATCGCCGAGGAGGCGACCTGCGTCCCGGTCGCGGCAACGGATATCGAGGGAATTCTCGCCCTCGCCCGGCGCGAGCGGGTCGACTTCGTCGTGGTCGGGCCGGAGGCGCCGCTGGTCGCCGGCCTCGTCGACCGGCTCGAAGCGGCGGGCATCCGCGCCTTCGGTCCGACAGAAGCGGCCGCCGCGCTCGAGGGCTCCAAGGGCTTCACCAAGGATCTCTGCGCCAGATACGGCATCCCGACCGCCGCCTATGGCCGCTTCCGCGACGCCGCCGAGGCGAAGGCCTTCGTGCGCCGGCGCGGCGCGCCCATCGTCGTCAAGGCCGACGGGCTGGCGGCGGGCAAGGGCGTCACCGTGGCGACGAGCGTCGCGCAGGCGGAAGCGGCGATCGACGAGGCCATGGTGGCGCAGCGCTTCGGCGCCGCCGGCGCGGAGGTCGTGGTCGAGGAGTTCTTGGCAGGCGAGGAGGCGAGCTTCTTCG
>WNEZ01009502.1_pt1 | contig 10444 bp, 9 predicted proteins | sample 5400521 | NCBI WGS metagenome assembly WNEZ01 (sample SAMN13153339, study PRJNA577476) | soil metagenome | isolation source: 120 cm saprolite under Douglas fir tree site 2 hole 1 replicate 1 | place: USA:California | collected 2015-04-18
ACGGACCTCCGCTACTGCAACTGGTGTCTCCCGAATGTGCCGCCGGAGGAACGGGGTGCGGGCGGTGCCTTCGTCGCGCCGGAAGTGCGAACCGGAAGTCCCGGCGAGCCCCGGAGCGATGTGTACGGCGTGGCCGCCCTCGTCTACTACGTCCTGACGGGTCAGGAGCCGGATCTCGATCCGGCGCGCATCACGCCCCCGCGCCAGCTGCGGCCCGCGGTACCGGCGGCGCTGGAGCGGGTGCTGCTGCGCGCGCTTCAAGCCGCGCCGGGCGGCCGCTACTACACGGCGACCGAGATGCTCGAGGATTTCGTGAGCGACGCCGGCGTGTTTCAGGAGCCGGCGGCGGCACCGCAGGTGGCGGAGGCGGGGTTCGAGCGGCGCCTGCGGCGCGCGCTCGGCGACGACTACGAGCTGCTCGAGGAGATCGGAACGGGCGGTTTCGGTCGGGTGTATCGCGCGCGCGACTTGGGGCTCGAGCGGGACGTCGCGATGAAGGTGCTCCACCCGTCGCTGACGACCGATCCGTCGGTCATGGAGCGGTTCCGGCGCGAGGCTCAGCTCGCGGGCGGACTGCGCCACCCGAGCATCGTCAGCATCTACGACATCAGCAGCCGGGCGGGGCTGCAGTGGTACACGATGGAGCTGGTGCCCGGGACGAACCTGGCGCAGCTCGTCCACAAGCGGGGACCGCTCTCGGTCGATCAGACGGTCCGACTGGTCGACCAGGGGCTCTCGGCGCTCGAGCACGCGCACGCGCTCGGCCTGGTGCATCGGGACTTGAAGCCCGAGAACATGTTGATCGAGCCGGACGGCCGGCTGCGTATCACGGACTTCGGCCTGGCGCTCGCCCTGCGCGGGGACGCCCGGTTCGGAGGCGCCACCTCCCGCAGCGGCACGCCGCAATTCGCCTCGCCGGAGCAGCTCCTGGGGGAGCGGGTGGACCAGCGCGCTGATCTGTATTCGCTCGCTGCGACGGCCTACTTTGCCCTGCTGGGCCGCCCGCCCTTCGAGGGACCCACGCCAGAGGCGATTGTGGCCCGCCAAACGACCGAGGAGCCGCCTTCGCTTCATGACGCACGCAAGGACGTGCCGCGGGAGCTCGAGGACGTGCTCCGTAAAGCGCTGGCGGGTGAGCCGGCCGCACGCTATCCGACCGCCACCGCCTTCCGCGACGCGCTGCGGCGATCGCGGGGCCTCTTGTTCCGGCTGCGGGCGCTGCTCTGGGGAAAGTGACGGGAACGATTTGACAAGCTCAGGCTCGCGTTACAACCTTAGGTGGCGTATGCGCATCCCGAAGGAGTCGGTGGTGCTCGTGCTGGCCGTTGCCTGCGGTGGCTCAGGCCCGACGGGCTCGGGCGGGGGTAACAACCCGCCCCCGGGGGGCAGGTCGTGAGCGTCAGTATGTCCGACTACCGCTTCACACCCGACACGGTGCGGATCGCGGTGGGGACGACGGTGCGCTGGAGCAACGATGGCGCCCTGGATCACACATCCACGAGCAACGCTGGTGGCGGCTGGGACAGCGGAGCCCTCGCGCCGCCTCACGCCCCCGCGACCTGCCCCTATCCACCATGTGGCGTCACGCCCGGAGCGAGCTTTCAGTTCACCTTTACCACGCCCGGGACGTACGGCTATCACTGCACCTTCCACGGCGTCCCGGGTCCCACTTATCAGGGCATGATCGGCGCGATCGTCGTCACCCCGTGACCTAACGCCAGCGGAAGATCTGCAGCGCCACCACGAAGCTCACGACTCCCCACGCCGTCACGATGCCGAGCGGCGCGCCGAGCTCGCTCAGCCGGCTCCCATCGATCATGACGGCACGGAGGGCGTCGTTCAGCGCGGTGAGCGGGAGCGCCTTCACAAAGGGCTGCATCGCGTCGGGAAAGCGGGCGTACGAGAAGAAGGTGCCCGACAGGATCCACGGGCGCCGAGCACCGTGATGAACGCGACCGCACTGAACGAACCCCGGACCCCCACGTGGAACACCCACCAGCCGAACCCCACGAGCGCCGCGACCTCGAGGAACAGGAACACGAGCCGGGACAGGATGAACGAGAGGAGGTAGTGACTGCGGCGCATCGGGGTCGCCATGAAGCGCTTGAGCAGTTTCTTGGTGCGGGCCTGCACGACCGAGAATCCGACGCCCCACAGCCCGCTGCCCATGAGATTCATGCCGAGCAGGCCGGGGATGAGGAAGTCGATGTAGCGCGAGCCCGGCTCGGTGATCCGCTGGTCCGCGACGCGCGCCGCATCGGCACGGCCACGCGCGCGCTGCACGACTTCGTCCGACTCGAGGCGAGCCAGCCGGCTCTCGGGACGAGTCGAGTCATACCGGTACACCACCGGATCGCCGGGCACGACGAGCAGCGCGACACGACCGGTGCGGAGCTGCAGCCGAGCCTCGGCTGAGTCGAGCACCGTCGCCGTGAGGCCGGGCGCGCGGGCCAGCGCGGCCGCCACCACGCTGTCCCCGGCTCCGCGCAGCACCGCCACACGCAGCTCGCCCGGCCCCCGGTTCCGAAACGCGATGCCGAGCGCGAATGCCAGGACGATCGGGAAGCCGAACACCCAGAAGATCGCTTCGGGCTCGCGATAGAACTCCCGCATCCGCGCGAGGGTCAGCTGCCCGAGCGGATGGTCACGCATCGCGCAGCTGTCGGCCGGTGAGCGACACGAAGACGTCCTCCAGGGTGGCGTGGTGGGTGGCAAGGAGCGAAAGCTCGGCGCCCCGCCGCTCCAGAAGCCCGAGCAGCGCGGGGACGGCGCGATGGACCTCGGTCACGGTGAGAGCCGTGCGATCGAGCGCCGGGCGCACCGCGCGCACGCCCGGCAGCGCGGCCAGGTCCGCGGGGCTCGGCGCCCGCGTGGCGCCGTCTGCCAGCGCGAATTCCACGACATGCTCGGCGCCAAGAGAGGCGATGAGGGAGCGGGGCGTCCCGAGCGCGATCACCTTGCCATGGTCCATGATGGCGACCCGGTCGCACAGCCGCTCGGCTTCCTCCATGTAGTGCGTGGTCAGGAGGACCGTGCCGCCCGCCGCCCGGAAGCGGCCGATCACCTCCCACAACTGGCGCCGCGACTGCGGGTCGAGGCCCGTGGTGGGCTCGTCGAGGAACAACAGCTCCGGCCGAGAGACGAGCGCGCACGCCACCGCGAGTCGCTGCTTCTGGCCGCCCGAGAGCTTGCCCACCCACGCCGCGCGCTTCTCCTCGAGCCCGACCAGGCCGAGGACCTCCTCCACGGAGTGCGCGGCCCGGTAAAAACTGCGGAACAGCCGTACGGTCTCTTCGACCGTGAGCTTGTCGGCGAGCTGCGTATCCTGCAGCTGAATCCCCAGGCGCTCGCGCAGGGCGCGGGTGCTCGCACCCCCAATCCAGCGCATCCCGAGGATCTCCACCTCGCCCCGGTCGGGTGCGGTGAGCCCCTCGAGGATCTCGATGGTGGTCGTCTTGCCCGCCCCATTCGGCCCCAGCAGCCCGAAGCACTCGCGTGCGTTGACGGTGAGATCGAGCTCCGCGACCGCGACGACGTCCGCGTATCGCTTCACAAGCCCGGCACAACGGATGGGAGGAGCGGGGACGGGCGGGGGCGGGGGCGGGGGCACGGTCAGACTGGCTTTTTCGGCTCCGGTGGCGTCGTGGCGTGCTTCATCGCCGCATCGAGCTGCATGTAGATGCTGTTCACCCCATCGGCCAGCGCGCGGATCTTCATGTTGATTCCGCCGCCGCGGCCGGCCATGACCGACATGGTGCCGGCGAGGTCGGCGATCGTGCCGACGTTCGCGGTCAGGGCGCGCTGCCGCATCTGCGACGCCGCGTTCGCGATCTTCTCGCTCAGCTGCTGAATGGTGCGCGTCTGGCCCGCGCGGTTCCCCTCGAGCTCGGTGACGAGGTGTTTCAGATGATCGGTCGCACGCTGGAACTCCTCGATCTCCTCAATGCGCCGGAGCTGGTCCGCAGTGAGCTTGGGGGGTGGCATCGTCCGCTCAGTTCTGCCCGCCGAGCGCTTCGCTCAGGACGCGCCCGTCCAACGGCTCCGCAGGCGTGAGGTCGAGCAGCCGGGCCAGCGTCGGTGCGATGTCCACAGTGCTGACGCGCCCGTCATAGACGCCGCGTCGGATCCCGGGACCCGACAAGATCAGTGGCACGTGCGAATCCAGCTCGGTCGGTTGACCGTGCATCGCGATCGGCGCATTCGGGTAGCTCCAGATCGAGTACGGCTTGAGCGTCACGACAAGCACCACGCCGCCATCCGCCGGCACCTGATGCATCCAGCGGCGCGACACCGGATCGGCGGTGTCCTTGGCGGTGAAATCAGCGGGGCGGTCTGCGCGAGCAACACCGGCCATCGCCCGCAGCCGCGAGGCCACGTCCGCCACCACACTGTCGACGTTCACGCCCTGGGCCACCAGTTTGGCGCGGTCGGAGAGCAACAGCATGCCGCTCTCGAGCTGGAGCCAGTCCCCGCCGCCGGCGCGCTGGTCGAGGGCCGCGTTCGCGCTCTGGATGATCGTGTCGGGGATCACGCGGACCGCCCCCGGATGCCCCAGCGCGCGCGAGCGCTCGGGGTACGGGGTCACGCCATGGTCGGCGGTGAGCACCACGAGCACGTTGTTCCGGCCGTAGCGTACAAAAAGCTGCTCGAGGAACCGGCCCAAATACCGGTCCAACCGCACGACCTGGTCGTGGATTTCACGGGAATCGGGGCCGTACGCGTGCCCGACGTAATCGGTCGTGGACAAGCTCACGGCGAGCAGATCGGTCGCACCGCGACCACCCAGCTGCAACGCGCGGACTCCTTCGAGGGCGAAGGCGAGCGTGAGCGAGTCCATCGTCGGCGTCGCGATGAAGGCGAGCGCCGCTTGCCCGCTGTCCGCCGGGAGCCGGTGGGGAAACAGGAAATCCCGCCCCTGGTTCTCGTACGCGGCGCTGTCGGGCTCGGGGTAGTCCCGCTCCGGGAGGAACAGCGTCCACTGGGTCCCCGCCGCGCGGAAGGGAACGCGCTGCCCGTTGAAGACCCGGACCCACGTCGGGAGGGAATCGGCGTAGTAGCGACTCGTGGTGAAAAAGCCCCCGAAATACCAGTACACGGCCTCTTTGGCCCGGCCGATCGGCAGAATCGCGCCGCGGTCCTTCCCCGAAATCGAGAGCGCGCGCGCGCCCGGGTCTGCGGCCTTGAGCCAGTCGAAGAACGCGGTCCCGCGAAAGCGGGCCGGCGACGCACCGGGGCCGTTGACGCCGATCAGCGGCGCGGTCTGATCCTGCACACCGACGGCGTTGCGGATGATGCCGGTGTGCGCGGGCCAGCGTCCTGACAGAATCGTCGAATGCCCGGGAGCGGTCTCGGTGACCGCATGGTCCTGGTAGGCCTCGGTGAACGAGGCCCCGGTCTTCAGGAGCGTAGCGAACCCGCCCAGGAGCTGCGGCCGGTAGCGCTCCAGGTAGTCGGGCCGCAGCTGGTCCACGGTGATGACCACGACGAGCCGGGGTTTGGGGGCAGGCCCAGGCCCGACCCCCGCGAGCAGCAAGATGAGAGAGCGAATCATGTCAAAGAAAATACACGAGGAAGGCGCGCTATGCCGTTGGGGTGGCGACGGGGCGCGCCTCGTGAACGCTCCACGCCACGACGGCGGCCAGCGCCACGACTCCCGCCGCGAGGTAGAACGGGACGCCCGGCCCCAGATACTGGAAGGCCGCCGTCGCGCCCATCGGCCCGAGGATTGCCATGATGCCGCGCAACGTCTGTTGTGCACCCATTTGTACGCCGTACTCGTTGCGGTCGGTGCGGTGGCTGACCAGCGCGGTGGTCGCCGGGAACAGCAAGGCCGTCCCGATTGGGGCGAGCGCCAGGCAGAAGGTGAACGCTAATCGTGTGGTCGGCAGGGGCATGAGCAGCAATCCTATCCCCAGCAGCACGGCGCCGAGCCGCATCGTACGGACCTCTCCAAGGCGCTCGTTGATCCAGCCCACTGGCCAGGTGCGCATGACGACTCCGACCGCGCTGAACACGAAGTAGATCGGCCCAACTGTGTCTTCATTGAGCCCGAATCGCCGCTGGAGGTAGAGCGACAACACTGCGATCAGCGCGTTCAGGGCTAGCATCCCGATCCCGTAAACCCAAATGACTTCCGAGACCGGACGCGCCGGATGGCGAATGACATTCCACAAGGGGCGCGCCACATTCAGCACGGCGACCTTCCAGGCTTCTGACGTGCGAGACGCCGCGGGGCCATTCGGCTGTACCGACGGTGCTATCCGCGATTCGGGAAGCCACTTCCACGCGAACAGGACGTTGATGAGAACGAGCACCGCCGCCGCAACGCCGGGACCACGCGGCCCCCAGAGCTTGTGAGTGAACGACCCGAGGACCGCTCCGATACTCACGCCGAGACTGGTCGCCGCCGACAACCACCCCAATGCTCGGGCGCGCTGGGTCGGGGGCATCGTGTCAGCGACATAGGCTTGTGCCACGCCGGTCGTTCCACCACCAAACCCTTGCACGAATCGACACACGAAGAGCAACCACAGGGCGTTCGCGAATCCGAAGATCAAGTACGCGATCGCCGATCCCAGCAGCCCGATGAGCAGCACCGGTCGCCGTCCATAGCGATCGGATACTCGCCCCCAGATCGGGGATGCCAGCAATTGTGCAACGGCAAACGCACTGAAGAGGGGGCCGACCGTGCTCGCCTGACCGCCGAGCCGCAGGGCGTAGAAGGTGAGCAGCGGCGCGATCATCAGCAGCCCGATCATATCGACGAAGCACACGGCGATCAGGACGATGAGGCGCCGCAGATCGGGGCCGAGGACTTTGCCGACTCGCTCCGCGAGTGCCGTCATCGTCTGGCTCCCACGCCGAGGACCAGCGCACTCAGCACCATCAGAATCACCCCGAATCCCGCCGCCACACCCAGCTCCGACACGCGGAGGCTCGACATGATTTCGATCGAGATCGGCCGATTGTCGGGTGTGTAGAGCACGATGGACGTCACGAAGTCGCCGAGCGCCGCGACGAACGCGAGGCTACCGCCTGCGGCGAGCGCCGGCTTGAGGAGTGGCAGCGTCACCCGGCCGAACGTGGCCCAGCGCCCGGCGCCGAGACTCGCCGCCGCCTCGTCGAGCGCCGGGTCGAGCTGCCGGTACCCGGCCAGGACGGCGCGTCCCGTCACCGGCAGGTTACGCGCCAGGTAGGCGAGCGGCAGCAACACCGTCGTCCCCACCAGCACCCAGCGGAGCGTCAGTGGGTCGTGCTTGCTGAACGTCGTCAGGAGCGCGAGGGCGAACACCGTTCCGGGAAGGGCCCAGGGCAGCGCGAGGAGCAGTTCAATGGGACCGCGGAACTGCCAGGGTCGCCGTCTCCCGACCAACATGCCGGCCACGAGCGCCAGCGCAACCGCCGCAACGGTGCTCGCCGCCGCCATCCACACCGAATTGACGAGCGGGCGCAGCCGCTCGGCCTCGCTGAACAACCGCTGGTAGTTCACGAGCGAGAGCACCGGTGGCAGCGTCTCGGTGGTCCAGGTGCCGTAGGGCACGAGCGAGACGAGCACGAGCGTCAGGTGCGGCAACAGCAGCACGACCGCGAACACCCAGCCGGCCGTCGTGGCGAAGGTGCGGACGCCGGCCCGGCGAATCGGCCGGCGGCGCGGTGCGGTCCCCTTCCCCAGCGCCGTGAGAATGTCGTCACCCTCGGTGCGTCGGAGCAGCGCGAATCCCAGGACCGCCACCAGCGCGAGCGCCACGGTTTCGACCATGGCGAGGGAGAGCTCGCCGTTGAGCTTGGTGGCGACGATCTGTGTGGTCATCACGCGAAATCCGCCGCCGAACACGTACGGTGCGCTGAACGAGCCGACGGCGGTCATGAACACCAGCAACGCGGCCCCCGTGAGCGAGGGCCGGAGCAGCGGCAGCGTCACCCGGCGGAGCGTCTCCCAACGGCCGGCGCCGAGCGCCTGAGCCGCCTCGAGCAGCGACGCGTCGAGCTTCGCGAGTCCGGCCCGGGTGAACAGGTAGAAGTACACGTACATCGAGTAGGCGTGCACCAGCAGGATCGCCGCCGCCCCCTGCAGCCGCCACGGCGGCTGCTCGAGGCCGAACAACCGCTGGATCGCGCGCGCCACGAATCCGGACTCGCCATACAGAAACAGGAACGCGATCACCCCGACGAACGGCGGCAGCACCGCCGGCAGAGCGATGAGCGAGCCGAGGGTCTTTCGACCCGGGAACTCGAGCCACTCGAACAAGAAGGCGAGCGGCACGCCGATCGCCGCCGCGAGCGCCACGCTCGCCACCGAGATCCAGACGCTGGCCCACAGGACGCGCCACTCGCCGGGGCGCGAGACGAACGCCGCGAGGGCGTCCGGTTCAGCGGCATCGTGCACGACGATCAGGATCGGATACAACACGAGCCACACGAGCAGCAGCGTGAACGTCGCTCGAGCCGCGAGACCCAGCCGCGCGCTCACGCGCGCTCCGCGGGGAAGGTCAGGACCCGCACGGCTTCGAGGTACACGCGGTCACCCACACGCGCGGCCTCCGGCCGCGCCAGAACCTCGAGCCGATCGCCCCGCTCCATCTCGATCAGATAGAAGGCGGCGGCGCCCGTGTAACGCCGCTCCCGCACGACGCCCGGCACGCCGGCGTCCGCCAGGGCCAGCCGCTCGGGCCGGACCACGAGCACCTGGCCGGGAGTGGCCCCGAAGACCTGGGCCGTCTTTCCCCGCAGCACGTTGGCCCGGCCCACGAACGTGGCGACGAACAGGCTCGCCGGATGCTCGTACAGCTCGTCGGCGGTGGCGAGCTGCTCGAGCCGACCGGCATGAAGCACCGCCACCCGGTCGCCCAGATCGAACGCCTCCTCCTGCTCGTGGGTGACGAACATGGTCGTGATCCCGACCCGTTTGATGAGCGCCCGCAGCTCGCGCCGCGTGCGCTCCCGCAAGCTCGGGTCCAGGTTCGAGAGCGGCTCGTCCAGGAGGAGCACGCGCGGCTCCGGCGCCAGCGCACGCGCCAGCGCCACGCGCTGCTGTTGCCCCCCTGACAGATCCTGCACGCGCCGGCGCTCGAAGCCCTCGAGACCCACCAGCGCGAGGACCTCCGCCACCTTCGGGTCGCTCGCCCCTCGTCCCGGGAGTCCAAAGGCGACATTCTTCCCCACGTCGAGGTGCGGGAACAGCGCGTAGTGCTGAAACACCATCCCGCAGCGTCTTCGTGCGGGCGGCACCGCCGTGACGTCCTCACCTGCGACTTCGATCCGACCGGCGTCTGGGGTCTCGAATCCGCCCAACAAGCGCAGCACCGTGGTCTTGCCGCTTCCCGAAGGGCCGAGCAGGACGAGGATCTCGCCGCGTGGGATCTCGAGCGACAAGGGTCCCACGGCCACGGCGTGCGACCACTGCTTGCGCACGCCATCCAGGGTGACGAATGCGCTCATCGCCCGTGGCCCCGCACCGTCTGATCCCAGTAGCGCATCCAGTCCGCGCCACGCTCGGCCAGCAGGTCCCAATCCACGTCCGCGACTTTCATCACGCGCCGGACCTCGCGCGCCCAGGGCGGCAGCGAGTCCACCGGCAGATCGAGTCTCGCCGGTAACCGGTACGCCTCTCGGGTTGCCGCCAGCTGCGCGGCGACGCTGCCCACGTACTCCACGAACGCGCGCGCCTGGGCGCGGTGGCGCGCGTTGCGCACCACGCCGATCGCGTCCTCGATCACCGGCGTGCCGCTTCTCGGGAACACGTAGCCGAGCGGCAACCCGTCGCGCCGGCTGAGCAGGATGTCCGGCAGGTCCCAGATCGTCACCAGGCCTTCCTGGCGCACGATCTTCTGGTCGAGGAGAGGACCGTTCAGCACGTATTCCTTGGTTTGGGCGTCGAGCCGCCGCAGCCACTGGAACCCGGCGGCCGTGTCGTGCGTCTGCCGGAGGCCGCGCTCGATGATCATGCCCCAGACCGCCCGCATCGTGCCCGAGGCCAGCGGATCGCGGATCAGGATCTTGCCCTTCCATCGAGGATCGAGCAGGTCGTCCCAGTCCCGCGGGGCCTCGTCCGGCTTCACCGCCCGCTCCGCGTAGACAATCACCGCGGGCGTCTCGTAGGCGGCGGAATACAAGTCGCCGGGCCCGCGGCCGTGCGGCTCTATCGCCTCCACCCAGGTCGGCCGGAACGACTCGAGCAGCGAGTCACGCGCGCCGAGCGCGAAGATCGTGGCGGGACCGCCGAACCACACGTCCGCCTGCGGGTTGGCGCGCTCAGAGCGCAGGCGGTCGTACACCTCCTGCGAGCCCATGTCGAGCCAACGCACGTCGACGTCGGGGTGGAGCTGCTCGAAGCGGCGCTCGAGCAGGGTAAGGAGATCGCGACCGTGAGGGCTGTAGACGATGAGCGGCGTTCGACCGTCGCCCCGGCAGGCGGCTGCGAGGAGCGCGAGCACCGCGGCGCCGA
>WNEZ01010931.1_pt1 | contig 10444 bp, 9 predicted proteins | sample 5400521 | NCBI WGS metagenome assembly WNEZ01 (sample SAMN13153339, study PRJNA577476) | soil metagenome | isolation source: 120 cm saprolite under Douglas fir tree site 2 hole 1 replicate 1 | place: USA:California | collected 2015-04-18
GCGACCTCGTTGTTGAGATACCCGAATGGAATAAGAACTTCGCCAAGGAAGCGGAGCACTAAATCGATTCCGCCCGATCGTTTCGTTCGCGTGGTGTTTGTTGTGGCCCGCGTCTTTACAGGCTGTGGAAAAAGTCGAGTGGCACAGCCACTCTTGGCTGTGCATCGATGATAAGTGCCGCAAAACCAGCACAGGCAAGAGTGCCTGTGCTACTAAAAGCCGCTTTGAATTGACTTTTTCCGCAGCCTGTTTAGACGAGTGCCCTTTTCTTGCCACTGCAGGAAAACCATCGTCCCGGTGTGGCCGGGACGAGTAAAAGCGCACCGCTGCCGTGAATTAAATTACCTTGAAAGGGAGAATCCTCTTATGCCGGCCACGTTTGACTGGGACCACGCGGAAGAAATCGGCATCCAGCTCGCCGATAAGTTTCCGGCTACCGATCCGCTGTCGGTGCGCTTCACTGACTTGCACAAATGGGTCACGGAACTTGCCGGGTTCTCGGGCGATCCTAAGTTATCGAACGAGGGCAAGCTCGAAGCAATCCAGATGGCCTGGCTCGAGGAGCATAATGACAGAAAGGCGTGACTCGAGAACGTGATTCGTGGCTCGTGACCCGTGAAAACCCTTTTACCAGGCGCGAATCACGGGACACGGATCGCGAAACACGGGTCACGTCTGTAAACTTTCAACTCTCAACTGTTGACTCTCGACTGTTTTTCATCGCCTTGTCAATTCCCCACGTTTCCTCTACTCTAGCTTCACCACGTTTTTCACACCTGTGGCGCTATGGTGCAACGGTTAGCACGTGGCCCTTTCAAGGCCAAAATGCGGGTTCGATTCCCGCTAGCGCTACCAAAGCCGGCTGCGGCGTTTACTTGTTTACCCCGAGTTCCGTTCACGGAGAACGCTATCGGTGAACCGAAGGCGAGTCCGCGTGAGAATTGACCTTCAGGCGGGCTTTTTCGTCCACACGCCCAGGATGGCGCCCATCAAGCACAGCCCTACCAGGGGATAGAACTCGTTAATCGCGAAGAGTTCCTTCGGCCGCATCTCATACATGTGCGTCGTGTAAGTAATAGGGGCGACGATGCCGACCCAAAGCAACACGCCGATCGCGGCGCCGCGCCCGGCGGTGTTGGCGTTGCGCCACAAGCACAACTGCGCGAGGACATAGGAGATCAGCAGGTTCAGGATGAATGTGATGACGTAAGGCAGAGCCACGTTCATGCTCCGCGCCTGCGCTTCCGTCATGTTCTCCAGCGCCATCCATTGCTTGCTGAACAACAAGCCGTACCACAGCCCTCCGAGCAGCCAGTACGCTACTGCACAGACTACCACCGCCAGGTAGTTGGTCTTCATCAAAAGCTCCTTCCCGCGTGGATGCGGCAGCCGAATTGTTTGCGGGTCCTCTGGAATGCGCGTGCTGCCATTCGGCGGGAGTCTGATTTCGCCTGCCCGGGAAGTCAAGCGCAAAGCTTCCCGGGCGCATTTGGCGCACCGGGAATCATTTCGCTTCGAATAAGCTTATCGCTGGGACAAATGTACATCGATGCCAAACTGGGTGAGTGTTTTCGTGGCGCAAAAAAATGGGCGCCACGGCGTTAGTTGCCAAGGCACCCATTCGGGCTGTCGAAATCGGCTGACGATCAGTACTTCTTCCAGGTAAAGGAATCGATCATCCAGTTGCCAACCGAGAAAGCTGACTTGTCCAGGTGCCTGTCATAATGAAGATTAGTGCCGCCCATGTCCGTCATTTGTCCGCCAATGACCGAGCCATACCAATCCGCACCGCCAGTAAACGAATAAGGAGCGTTGGGGGCATATACTAGCCCAGCGGCAGCAGAGCCGCCCGAGAGTTGGATTGCGCCGACTCCCGCGTATAGGATCTGAAAGTTCAACGGTACCAGGCTGGGATTTTGAACGCTGTTCCCGGCCAGAGTGACGACCAATGTACCGGCGGTCACGGGATTGCCGCTGTTATCATTGCCGGTAACATTGAGTATCACGGGGCCAGTTCCGGGGGTTGTATCAAAACCTGCAGTCCCGCAAGGGCTCGCACACCCTGCTTCATCAATATAAAGGGCGGTGTTGGCGCCGGTTTCTGTGAAATTATTGATATTGTAAATTCCCTTGGAAAAATGTAGTACCGTCAGACCCGATATCTGGATGTTGTGATAGTTGCCCGGCGGGAGGTAGATGTCGTTACCTGTGGCCTGGCATCCCGCAATCGCGCCGGCGCCGGTAGGACAGGTTGCGTTCGGCAAGCTAACATCGATTGTTCCAGGCGGTGGAATCGTGGGATTGGGGTATGTAATGGGCTGAGGGAGTGGCACAATGCTTCCGTTGATTTTTCCCGCGGTTTTCGTCCACGCCGTGACGTTGCTGCTGGTGCAGGTACCTGTCCCTGTACGCGGCGTAAACAGATCTCCATTAATGGTCGTACCTTTACCAGCGGTGTCCAGGTTGCCGTTGGTTCCCACGTTGCCGTCGCTGGTTGAAAGTGCCGGTTTCCCAACGCCACTGTATGCGGTTGAATCGTAGCTATCGGTAACGCCGCCCCCGCCGAACTTGAGAGCGTCGCAACCATTTTGCGTCGCGAAGGCCGCGTAGTTGAAAGTCGGCGTGATGTGCCGCTCGAGAGTGGCGGCAACTTCCACCTTGGCATTTCGAATCGTGCTGATGCTTCCGTCCGAAACAATTTGCCAGGTCTGGACGGTCTGAGGCGTGGTGGTGCCAAAAGCCGTGAAGGTTGAATGCATCGAAAGCAGCGTGGCTTCGGTGTTGTAGTTGATCGTCAAGTTGCCCGCGGTTACGCTGCCCTTGCCGACGCCGGATGTGTTGAAGGCAGTTGCGACGGAGGAAACGGGATAATACGAAGTATGACCACTTCTAGTTGTTAGGGTTACAGAATTGCCGCCGCAACAGGTCACCGGCGACCCAGTTGTAGTATAAGTGGCGGTTGTGATTGGGTCGCCGACCCCTCCTGGTTGGGTATAGGTGTTTACAATATAATTCGCCGCCGAGTTGATACCCGCTTCCGCACCGTCGCGCGACTGTGACATGAGACGGTAATTCAGGCTGGACCAGGTCTCTGACTGTGAAATAAACATGAGTGAGACAGCCATGACCGACATTACCAGCACCAGGATCAATGTCAGGATCAAGGCGATGCCTTTTTGGTTTGATCTGTTCATATGGACTCCTCGGTTTGTAGCCGTTAGGGCAACAGAAGCGTTACCGTCGGAGGTATCGGCTGGATGCGATTGTTCACGCTGCCGCCGGCGAGTTGCCACCCCTCGAAGATGTTGCGTGGCGAAACGTTCAACAACGCCTTGGTTTCCTGCTGAAGCACGTGTGTCTGAGGATCTAAGTTCTGCGTCTGTACTGTCAAAGTGACGGACACGTCTGTAACATAGGTGTTAGGGCCCACGGTCTGCTGCTGGTATTTGAAGCATGGCGCGGGTCCACCCCCGCCGGGATCGGCTGGATTGTCCAGGATGTTTGGCAAGATTATTATCGAGCTGGTTTCCGCGGGTTTCGAAGCGGCTGTAAAGGACATTGCATTCCGATACAAGTTATGGCCGCCCGTGTCGCAATGGTACTCGATGTACTCCATATTTCCGTCGTCGTTGATGTCGCCGTATAGTTTCAGGAGGAAATCTGTTGAACCGTTCGTCGCACCCTTCGGTACGATTCCGCTGGCAAAAGCGCCCGCAACTCTTACCGGTACGGGAGCGGCGTGTGGGAGAAGGAATGTTCCATTAAAGGTCTTTGTCGCCGATACGAGGTTCGTAACCGCGACGGTTTCCTCTTCATCGCCAGTATCAACCACCAATAGCATGGTGTTATACACTCCGGCTGCGCCATCCAGCGAAACCGCACCTGTCCAGCCAATATCGGTATTTACGATTTGCGCTGCAGTTACGCTCGTGTTCATCTGGGTGGGTCCACCAAGGCTTGCTGGGGGGACGGCGATTTTTCCCGCCTGGCCGATTTCCTGCTGGAGCAATTCGGTCGCGCTGCGAATACTGCTGTGCATTGCGGTCCGGTTTGCCACGCTGCCTTGGGTATTCGTCATCTGCATCATTGCGGCCATCACGATTCCCGCGACACTCAAGAGAATGAAGAGTGTGATCATCATTTCCAGCATCGAGAATCCATCTTGCCGCCTTATCCATACTTGTTTCCCGGTTTTTTCACTGGGCGACATGCGGCCTCCTCAGAATGGACACGACTTCACTGAGACGAGAGTGGATTGGGGAAGGGCTCCCTGCGGGGCTCCCACCTGGCGCCGCACCTTGGCCGTGACAGTAATCTGTTTCAAGCTCGGAACCGACGCGCCACTGACCACACATGTGGACGTGCCTGCGGGATTCGAAATCTGCCATACGCGGATGTAAAACCAATCCCCCGTGCTCGCGATAGGATTCCCAGAAATGTCCAGGTAGTCCACATATCCGTTCCCAGGTGTTGTCACCGGAGCGGTGGGATCTGAACTGCCGCCGATAGCCAAACCGGTTCCCGTGGTACAGGCAGGAGGACTTGTAGTGGTTGGGCTGCACGGCGGGAATTGGGTGGTATCGGTCACGGGATCGCCGAATGCAAGGCTTATGAGCTGTTCCATTTTGTCCTGAGCGTATTCGGCGGTGCGGGCAGTCAGATGCCCCTGATTTTCTGTGGTCCCGATTGCAGCCATGCCCATCGACAGGAGTCCCACCGTGGCAATGAGCAAGATCGCGAGCGCGATCATAGTTTCCAACAGGGACATGCCTGCTTGAGGGGGGCGGGGTATTGGGCGGTATGGAGATTTCGTCACCATGATTCTCCCTAGTTTTGGTTCCAATTTGCAGTTGAAACGTCACTGCGCCAGATTTTGGTCAACCCCGCGACAGAAACAGTCACGCCGGTAATTGACTTTCCGTTCGTAACATACAGCGCGTCATTGGGGGTCGGAGTCCAAGTGGAATCAACGGGAATGCCGCGGGAATTAAACATGATGCACGCCGTGTTTGCTATCGTGCTTGTCAAATTATTTTGGAGGCAAAGCGGAGCTTGACTCAGCGATGCCATGCCGGTCGGCGGGGAAGTCAGCGAACCGTAGCCGAATGTCACGCCATTGGAGAGGGATTGAGTTCCACCGTCAGCCACCCAGGTACCACTCCCGAATTGATAGACGTCAATGTGAAATGTATTCGCAGAAAGGTCAGCATAGACTCTTGCGCGCGCGTAATCCGACGCCGCCCGCATCTTTGCAAGGACGATCTCTCCATTGAGGTCCCGAGCGTCCCCTCGTGTCTTTAGATTCCCAACCACAGTCATGAGGTTGGGAATTGCGATTGCGGCGAACGTGATAATGATGAATATCACCGTTAATAGTTCGACCAGGGAGAAGCCGTGATCTACGGATTTGCCGGCATCTGTAGTGGTTTTGCGCATATGTTTCAGCATTGTCGTTCGCCCACCTGATTGCACATCTATCGGAGCACGCTAGGTTCCAATCCTGCTGGCCGAACAACCACTTTATTTACAGTGGTTTATGGCCAATTTGCCTAAGAGGGAAGTTCATCAGGATTTTGCTCTGTAACAAATTCTCACATCCTTCCCCCTGGCTCCAACGAGGTGGTCCACTAGAAGGATTATCGGCAATAAACGCACTCTCTTTACCCCTAACGCGTCAAATCCAGCCCCTCGTTATGTGGGTTTAATTGTCGGACCTGAAGCTCCGGCTACCTACGCGTCCAGGAAAGGAGCTAAACACAACGCTCAAAAACGTCACCGAGAGGAAGAAAGCTGTGCGGCAATTGGAAGGGGCTGCGCGGAATTCAGGGGGATTATCCGCCGCGAGTGTGCATTTCGAGGTGCGGGTCCTGGCGCAGTTGGTCGATGCCGACGAGCACGCCGCGATGGCCCGTGGCCGCGCGCACCTCGGCGCCACGGTCATTGCGCCCTCGCCAGATCGATGCGATGTGCGCGGCGAGATCTTCGGTTGAAGCTCCTCCGCGCAACATCTGCCGGAGGTCGATGCCCGAGTGCGCGTAGAGGCAGAGATACCAGAGGCCGTCAGCCGTCAGCCGGCTGCGGTCGCACCGCCGGCAGAAGGGCGTGGTCGTGGAAGCGATGATGCCGAAGACGGTTCCGTCGGGAAGCCTGAAACGCTCGGCGGGAGCGGAAGAGTTTTCACCGAGTGGAGTGATCGCTCCGTAGCGCTTGCTGAGCTGCTCAAGCATTTCGGCGCGTGTGAAAACCTTGTCGAGCGTCCATTCCGTCGCGCCGCCCACGTCCATGTACTCGATAAAGCGAACTTCGGCGATGGCTTCGCGGCCAAATTCGATCAGGTCGGCAAGCTCGTCGTCATTGGCGCCGCGCAGCACGACGGTATCGAGCTTAAGCTTCCCAAAACCCGTGCGGCGCGCGGCTGCAATGCCTTCCAGCACCTGCGCGTGCGTGTCGCGGCCCGTGAGCGCGAGAAACCGCTCCGGGCGTAGCGTGTCCAGGCTCAACGTGACGCGGTGCAGTCCCGCGGCGCGCAGCTCTTTGGCGTGCTCGGCAAACAGGACGCCATTGGACGTCATCGCAAGATCGCGGATGCGCGGGTTTGCGGCGATCATTCGAACAAGCCTGGCCAGATCGCGGCGCAACAGCGGCTCGCCCCCTGTCAGGCGCACGTCTTCGACGCCAAGCGATGTGAACACATCCACCAGCCGCGCGATTTCTTCAAAGGTAAGCAGTTCTTCCCGCGGCAACCAAACGTACTCCTCCTGCGGCATGCAATAGTTGCAGCGAAGGTTACACCTGTCAGTCACCGAGACACGCAGGCTGCGCAGGGGCCGGCCAAGCCGGTCGGCAAGGCCGCCGCCCACAGACACGTCCGCCGGGTTCTGGGCATCGGAAAACATGGCTCTATGTTAGGTTGCGGCAGCCCTAGCGTCAACCATACGGTCAACAATAGAGGGCCGCGAGATAGGGACAGCTTTACCCTTCGTCCTTGTACTGCTCCTTGAGTTTTGCGAGAACAGTAGGGTCGGCGAGTGTCGTGGTGTCGCCCAGGATGCGGCCTTCGGCGATATCGCGCAGCAGGCGGCGCATGATTTTCGCGCTGCGCGTCTTAGGCAACTCGGACGTGAAGAAAATATCGTCGGGCTTGGCGATCGAGCCGATTTTTGTAGCCACATGGCTCATCAATTCTTGTTTTAAGGCGTCGCTGGACTGGATGCCTTCCTTCAGCGTCACGAATGCCGAAATTCCCTGGCCTTTGATCTCGTGCGTCTTGCCGATGACCGCGGCCTCGGCCACGGAAGAATGATCCACCAGCGCGCTCTCCACTTCATACGTCGAAATGCGATGCCCGGAAACGTTCATGACGTCATCCACGCGCCCGAGCAGCCAGAAATAGCCGTCTTCGTCGATCTTGCAGCCGTCACCCGTGAAATATTTCCCTGGATAGCGCGACCAGTAATTCTGTACGTAGCGTTCGGGATCGCCATAAATGGTGCGCAGCATCGAGGGCCACGGTTTACTTAATATTAAATAGCCGCCACCTCCAGGGCCGACCGGTTTGCCGTCGGTGTCCACCACTTCAGCGGCGATGCCGGGCAGCGGGCGCGTAGCCGAGCCAGGTTTTGTGGCCGTTATGCCCGGCAGGGGAGAGATCAGGATGCTGCCCGTTTCGGTCTGCCACCAAGTGTCGACGATGGGGCAGCGCCCACGGCCGATCGTTTCGTGATACCACATCCACGCCTCTGGATTGATTGGCTCGCCGACCGTTCCGATCAGCCGCAGAGACGAAAGTTTGTATTTCGCGGGCCATTCCTTCCCCCAGCGCATGAACGTTCGAATGGCCGTGGGCGCGGTGTACAGAATGTTCGCGCCGAATTTGTCTATGATCGACCAGAAGCGCCCACGGTCTGGGAAATCGGGCGTCCCTTCGTACATCACGGTAGTTGTGCCGTTGGCAAGCGGACCGTACACGATGTAGGAATGGCCGGTGACCCAGCCAATGTCAGCGGTACACCAAAAGACGTCGTCTTCCTTGATGTCGAAGACGTACCGATGCGTCGCGCAGGCGCTGAGAAGGTAGCCGGCTGTCGTGTGCACGACGCCTTTCGGTTTTCCTGTCCAGAGGTCGCGGCCGGGCTTCATCGAAATCTGCGCGGCTTTGCCGATGCGTTCGAAGACGACCACCTTTTCGATGGTCGGTGTCTCGGTTAATGCCTCATCGACGCTGGCCTTGAGCGGCACCACCACACCGCGGCGCCAGGCGCCGTCCGCCGTGATTACGACTTTCGCTTTGGCGTCGTTGATGCGTTCGCGCAGCGCCTCCGCCGAAAATCCTCCGAACACGACCGAATGCGGCGCGCCGATCTTTGCGCAGGCCAGCATGGCAATCGCAAGTTCGGGAACCATGCCCATGTAGATGGCCACGCGGTCGCCCTTAACGACGCCGAGCGATTTCAGCGCGTTCGCGAACCGATTCACCTCGTGCTCAAGCATTCCGAACGTCAGCACGCGGGAGTCTCCGGGCTCGCCTTCCCAAATGATGGCCGCCTTATTCCGCCGCGCGGAGTGTGCGTGCCTGTCCACGCAGTTGTAGGTGACGTTCAGCTTCGCGCCCACGAACCACTTCGCCCACGGCACGTTCCACTCCAGCACGCGTTGCCACGGCGCGAACCAGTCCAGATGCTTCGCCTCTTCCGCCCAGAAACCCTCGGGGTCCTTGGCTGCGCGCTCGTAAATGGCGGGATCATTCCAGTTCGCATGGCCCTGGAATTCATCGGAGGGGGGAAACGTGCGGCGTTCATCGAGCAAAGCATCAAGGCTTTTTTCGCTGGACAATGACATTTCGGCAGACTCCGCGATGAGGATCAAGCACGAGGCGGCGTTCAAACAAAATTATGCCCCTTGAGCCGTCGCCTAGAATGTGTGAGTCACGTGGGGATTGTCAATGGAGCGATTGCTTGGGTGATAGGCCAGTTTCCGACAAACCCGACTTTCGGTGGCTACGTGGACTTTGGGTTAGAAAGCGAGGAGACAAGCATGGTTAGGCTGATAAGAAAGGCGAGAATCCATAACACGAGGTTGCACTGCCTTACCAGATCTGCGACCGGCTCAACGAGGTTCGGCGCGAACTCGATAGCCCACCCTGTCACAAATCGGATCATAATGATGCCAAGGATAATTCGCTCCGGAACACATCTGGAAATTTTCAATAGAACTGGAAAGAGTACAGAAAATATGACGATGCGAAAAAGAAGGTCAAAGAGGTTGTGCTCGAGAAAAGGTTTGCCCAACGCCCTCCAGCTCAGAAATATTTCCAGCGTGAAGAACCCCGCTAAGAAAACTGCGATCCGTATGTTCCTGACTGGGCAAATTCGCGCATGCATCTCCACATCAGGTTGGCCCTGGGGAAATTTGAGTTTCGAGATTATGCCGTTATACGTCGTTCTGGCGGTCTCGCCAAAGAGGCCGAATTTGAAGAGTCGCGTAGTCACCCACCATGCGAATAGTCCATAAAGTATTCGAAGGAATTGGCGCATCTGCGTCTCACGGTCATTTGAAATCCAGCTAAACACCCAACTTGGTATTAGACCCTTCAGGTCGAGAACTATTACAGCGATCACAATGAAACCGAGGAAGACACTGATTCCCATGCCCCAAAGGATTGGCATCCACCAACTGTTGGAAGGTTGCGCTCGATGACGTTCCTCCGAAGTCTCGGACAATTTGGAGTTGTCGGTCATTCTGGGCCGATTCTATATTGAATGCGTGGCAATCAAAATGACATGTTTCGCGCAACTCCCGGGAGTCGGATTCTTGGAAACTGACGCGCTACCGGTGCCCGGCCGCGCAAATGCAGTCTGCGCAGGAATCTTTCCGCTGTTGCGGCACAGAAACCTGTCCTTGATCATTCCGCTTCCACTACAATCAGGCGCCTAGATTGCATTGGCCGGAGGAGTATCCGACGTGGAATCATTTGACCTGATCGTGATTGGCTCGGGCCCGGCTGGTGAGAAGGGCGCGGCGCAGGCTGCCTACTTTGGTAAGCGCGTCGCATTGATCGAGCGGCGCGCGGAGTTGGGCGGAGCCGGCATCAACACGGGCACGGTGCCCAGCAAGACGCTGCGCGAATCGGCGCTTTATTTTTCCGGGCTGCGTCAGCGCGGGCTGTACGGCATTGATTATTCCTTGCGCGAAGGACTGACGGTCGCGGGGTTCATGCATCGCAAGGATGCTGTCGTTTCCGCGGAACGCGCGAAAATTGCTGCGAACCTCACGGCGCACAAAATCGACCTGATCCCCGGCGCGGCCCAATTTGAAGACGCGCATACGGTCAACGCCATCGGCCAGCACGGTGCGGTGCGCACCTTGCGCGGCGAAGTGATTCTGATCGCCACCGGCTCAAAGCCGCATCGGCCGCCGGAAATTCCGTTCGACGACAAGTTCATCT
>WNEZ01006866.1_pt1 | contig 10443 bp, 12 predicted proteins | sample 5400521 | NCBI WGS metagenome assembly WNEZ01 (sample SAMN13153339, study PRJNA577476) | soil metagenome | isolation source: 120 cm saprolite under Douglas fir tree site 2 hole 1 replicate 1 | place: USA:California | collected 2015-04-18
GCGACGAGCCCAGCGCGATCAGCGTGGCTCTGACATAGGCGTCGCCCCCGATGAAGGCGGTGTCGTGCGTCCCGACGGCTTCTGCGCCGTAATCGTCGGCCATCTTCGCGAGGTCGATGAACCGGCGCGTGTCTTTCTCTTGAAGCAGCGGTGTTCCCGGGCTCAGGCTGATCCCGAATGCAACTTTCATTCGTTGTCCTCGCGGTTGGCCACTCGCGGACCACCGCTCACGTAGACCGTCTCCCCCGTCATGAAGTTCGCCTGGTCCGATGCGACAAAGATGACCGCCCACGCGATCTCCTCCGGGCGGCCCAGGCGCTGGAGCGTGTCGGCCGAGAAGGCCATCGCGCCCGCTACTGGATGACCGAGTGGGGCGTCGCCACGAGGCGCGTGACCTTGATCTGCTCCCGGTCGATCATGGTCGGAACCTTCGGGGAGATCTCGTTCTTCCAGTAGTCGCTCTGGTAAACGAGGTCGTAGAGTCGCTTGCGCTCTTGCTCGTTCTCGAACCGGCGGATCCAGACGTAGACGCTCTCGTCTTCCTCGCCGACGAAGCTGCCGAGGATCACCATCCCCATCTTGACCTGGAACGGGATGATCTCCTCCTCCATGCACCTGACCCACTTGTCACGCTGCCCCGGACGGATGTGGTACTGCCGCAGCTCGAAGAACATGCAGGCCTCCTCGGATTGGAGTCGCGCCTCGGTCGGCGGGGCCCCAGCCCCGCGACGACCTGCGGCGCGCACCACCTGGGCTCGGGCCCACGCGCAGCGGCCCGGCGCCCAAAGGGTATACCACGGCCGCGACCCTCGAGAGCGTGTATGATCCTGTCCCTGTGAACGTCAACCTGATCGCGCTCTCGCCGACGACGCTTCCCGAGGTGCCGCCGCTCGAATATCTCGAGGCCGCGGCCGCGGCCGGATACAACGGCGTTGGGCTCCGCCTCGCCCGCTCTCCCCTCTTTCCGTTCCATCCGGTGGTGGGCAACGCGGCCCTGATCCGCGAGATGAAGCGCGCGCTCGCGAGCTCCGGTCTCGCCGTGCTCGACATCTTGAGCTTCTATTTGCAGCCCGCGACCGATGTCGATTCGTTCGCGGCCTCGCTGGAGCTGGGCGCCGAGCTCGGCGCGAGGTACGCGTTGGTGGCCGGTGACGATGAGAACTGGGCGCGCCTGCGCGACAACCTCGGCCGCTTCTGCGACCTCGCAGGCAGGTTCGGCGTGGCGGCCGCCGTGGAATTCGCGGTCATCCGGCCGCTGGCGACGCTGTCGCAGACGCTGCGGCTCCTCTCCGAGATCGGTCGCAAGAACGCGGTGGTCTGCCTCGACCCCCTCAATTTCGTCCGCAGCGGCGGCAGTGCCGCGCTGCTCCGGGGCCTGGACCCGAGGCTGTTTCCCTATGCGCAGATCTCGGACGGCGTGCTCGGCCCCGGCGAGGGCATGTTGCCGCTCTGGGATATCCTCGACGCCCTGCCGGCCGGACTGCCGCTGAGCGTCGAGCTCCCGATGCCGAAGACGGCTCAGCGCCCGGCTCGCGAGTGGGCCAAGGCGACGGCGGAGAGCACGCGTCGCTTCCTGGACGAGTACTATCGCGCGAAGCGGCGGGAGGCCACATGAAACGCAGTGAGCACCGGATCCTGACCACCCACGTCGGCAGCCTTCCCCGCCCGCCCGCCCTCCGCGATCTGCTCGTGCGCCAGGACCGGGGCGAGGCCGTCGACGGCGGCGCCCTCGCCCGCGAGGCCGAGGCCGCCGTGCGCTACGTGATATCCAGGCAGCTCGACGCGGGCGTCGACGTCGGCAACGACGGCGAGCAGCCGCGGGTCGGATTCTCGACCTACCCGGCCAGACGGATGCGCGGCTTCGGGGGCGCGAGCAAGCGGCGCATGTCGCGGGACATGGCCGAGCACCCGGACTACATGGCGCGGCTGGCCCGCCAGCGGTCCGGCGCCGCTCGCATCAACGACGCGCCCCAGGCGGTGGCCGAGGTGGCCTATACCGACCTCGGCGAGGCCACGGCCGAATGCGAGCTCTTCCAGCGCGCGACGCCCGGGGAGGGCAAGGGGTTCGCCGAGCCGTTCATGACGGCGGCCTCCCCCGGCGTCATCGCGACGATCATGCTCGACGCCTACTACGGCTCGCACGAGCGCTACATCCGAGCCCTGGCCCGCGAGATGCGCAAGGAGTACGAGCTGATCGTCGCGCACGGGTTCGTGCTCCAGCTCGACTGCCCCGATCTCGCCATGGAGCGCGTCCGCTTCTTCCAGGACGAGCCGCTCGACCGGTTCCTCGACGCCGTCGCCCTGCACATCGACGCGATCAACGAGGCGGTGACGGCGATTCCGCGTGACCGCGTGCGCCTGCACGTCTGCTGGGGAAACTACGACGGCCCGCACACCCACGACGTCGCGCTGGAGCCGCTTCTGCCGATCATCTATCGCGCGCGGGTGGGCGCGCTCTCCTTGCCGCTCGCCAGCCCGCGGCACCAGCATGAGCTGAAGGCCTTCCGCCGCCATCCCCTCCCGGACGGGATGCTCTTTCTCCCAGGGGTCATCGATTCCACGACCAACGTCGTGGAGCATCCGGAGGTCGTCGCCGACCGCATCACCGCTGCCGTCGAGACCGTGGGCGACCGGACGCGGGTCCTGGCCAGCGTCGATTGCGGCTTCGGAACGTTCGCCGGCTCTCAGCTCGTCGAGGAGAGCATCGTGTGGACGAAGCTCCGCGCGCTCCGCGATGGAGCTGACCTGGCCACGAAGCGGCTCTGGGGTTGATCGCCGCCCGGGCCGCCAGCCTTCAGCCGACGAATACGCCGCCCGACGGGTGCAACAGCTCGCCGGTGAAATAGGACGCGTCGTCGGACGCTAGAAAGAGCGCCGTCGCCGCGATCTCCTCGGGCCGGCCGTAGCGCGCCATGGGCGTGACGCTCATCGCCCAGCGCGAGCGCGCCGCGTCCTCGCGCAACGCCGCCGTCATGGGCGTCTCGATGAAGCCGGGACCGATCGCGTTGACGCGAATCCCGTGACCGGCAAGCTCTTGCGCCAAGCACTTCGTCAGCATCCAGACCCCGGCCTTGCTCACGCTGTAGGCGGCACTCGTCGAAGGCATCTTCGACATGATGGACGCGAGGTTGATGATGCTCCCCGCGCGCCGGTTCTCGGTCATCCAGCGGGCCACCGCGCGATTCGAGAACAGCACGCCGTAGAGATTGATGTCGATGACCCGTCGAAACTGCTCCATCGGGATCGTCAGCACCGTGTACGGCTGGTACGAGTCGGATCCCGGCACTCGAGGGCCCCCGACGCCCGCGGCGGCCACGAGGACGTCCACGGCTCCGAGCCCCTCGACGCACCGCCTGACCATGACGTCGTTGGCGGCCTCGTGGGTGGTGTCGACCTGAACCGGCAGCGACTTCCGTCCTGCCGCGTCGACCTGCCGTGCGCTCTCCGTGGCGGCCGCCAGATCGATGTCGGCGACGCAGATGTTCGCTCCCTCCTTCGCGAATCGCAGCGCGCAGGCCCGTCCAATGCCGCTCCCCCCGCCGGTGATCAACGCGACCTTCCCCTCGAGCCGTCCAGCCATGTCGTCGCTCCTCTCACGCATCGTCTGACGCCAGACTGCTGTCGCCGCCGCTCCTCGTCAAGTCGGTGGACGCAGCGCCGCACGTTGACATGTCCACAACATGCAGATATCGTCTTCGCATGTCCAGGATGATCCAGCTTCGCCACGTGCCCGATGACCTCCATCGAAAGCTCAAGGTGCGCGCTGCCATGGAAGGCCTGTCACTCTCCGACTACCTCGTGCAGGAGGTCCGTCGTCTCGCCGAGCGGCCGACGCTGACCGAGCTTCGGCAGCGATTGGCTCAGCGCACGCCGGTCGCCCCTCGCGTTGCGCCGGCCAAAGCCGTCAGAGCGGAGCGGGAACGCAAGTGATCGTGGTCGACGCATCCGCCGTGCTGGAGGTCCTCCTCAACACCCCGGCGGGCGCGCGCGTCGCCGATCGACTGTCCGCGGCCGGCGAGACACTCCACGCCCCCCACCTCCTCGACCTCGAGGTCGCCCAGGTGCTGCGCCGCTACGCGGCGTCGGGCGAGATAGACCCGCAGCGAGGTGCGCAGGCGCTGGAAGATCTGGCCGACCTCCCCCTCGCCCGATATCCCCATGACGTATTCCTGTCCCGGATATGGGAGCTCCGCGACAAACTGACCGCCTACGATGCGGCCTATGTCGCACTCGCCGAAGTCCTGGAGGCCCCCCTGGTGACCCGCGACGCCGCGTTGGCGTCGCCGCGCATCCATCGCGCCAGAATCGAGCTCATGTGATCCGACGGGCGCCTTGACCGCCCGCTCACTCAACCCTACGAGCTCTCCCCGGATCTTGGTGATGTGGTGACGCGACTGTCACGCCGTGACGCGGTTGACGTATGATCGGGGCTCAATGACCGATCACCCTGGTACCGACACCCCCGCAGCGCCCCGCCGCCTCCTCGTGTGCGGCTGTTGCCACCTGGGCGGATTCCCCTTCGCGGCGCGCCTGAGCCGGACAGGTCAGGAGCTCGAGCTCGCCACCCGACGCCGCCGAGATCGTACGCCGGCGTCCGCTCACGGCCGGCATTCGAGCGTGAGCCCGGCGCGCGAGGCGCCGGCCGCCACTCCGGGAGTCCGCGGGTATTCTCCGCCTCCGCCACCGGTCAGCCCGATCCGAGGGCTGATCGACTTTCACACACACGCCGCGCCCGACGTCTTCGGGCGCGCGGTGGACGACGACGAGCTGGCGTCGCAGGCGGCCGCGCGGCAGATGGAAGCGGTGGTGTTCAAGAACCACGTGACACTGACCGCCGACCGCGCGTGGCTGGCGCGCAAGCACGTCCCTGGGGTGAAGGTCTTCGGTGGAATCGTCCTCAACGGCGCCGTCGGAGGGATCAACGCACGGGCCGTGGAGTGGATGTGGCGGATGCAGGGCGGCCACGGGCGAGTCGTGTGGTTCCCGACCTTCGATGCCGACCACCACGTCCGCCGCGCCGGCACGGCGCCCGCGGGCATTCGCGTCGTGGACGAGCGCGGCGCGGTGCTGCCGGCCACACGGGAGGTGCTGAAGGTATGCGCCACCCAGCGGCTCGTGGTGCACACCGGCCATTCCTCGGCCGAGCAGGCGCTGGCGATCATCGCCGCGGCCCGCGAGGAGGGCTGCGATCGCATCGTGGTCACCCACGCGCAGTTCGACGTGGTCGGCATGAACGAGACGCAGATGAAGGAAGCCGCGGCGATGGGAGCGAAGATGGAGCTCTGCGCGCTCGGTATCCTGGTGGGACCGGAAGCGCCGCTCGAGTGGATGCGCCACTCGAAGCGGGTGCCCCTCGCCGAGACGGCCACGCTGATCCGGAACGTGGGCGCGCAGCATTTCGTCCTCGGGACGGACCTGGGCCAGACCGGCAACCCGACCCCGGCGGACGGCCTGCAGATGTTCGTGACCGGCCTCGCGGCCGAGGGCATCAACCGCGAGCAAATCCAGACGATGGGGTGCCAAATCCCGGGCGCCCTGCTGATGGGCTAGGCGGCCCATGCCCGAAATTCTCAGGGCGCGGACCCGGACGCTGGAGATCGGCTACGAAGCTCACGGTGACGTTGACGGCGTCCCCGTCATCCTGCTGCACGGGTTCCCGGACGACGCGCGCGCGTGGGATAACGTGGCGCCATCGCTCGCCACCGCCGGGTATCGGGTGCTCGTTCCGTACCTTCGCGGCTACGGTCCGACGCGGTTTCTCGAGAGCGCGGAGCCGCGGATGGCCCAGCAGGCTGCCATCGGGCAGGACCTGCTCGACTTCATGAACGCGCTGGGCTTGCCCGCCGCTGGCCTGGCCGGCTACGACTGGGGCGGGCGGGCCGCGTGCATCGTCGCGCTCATCGCGCCCGAGCGAGTGCTGGCCCTCGTCACCATAGGCGGCTACAACGTCCAGAACACGATGACGCCACCGCCGCCGGCCTCGGCCGTGGCCGAGCGGGCGTACTGGTACCAGTGGTATTTCAATACCGAGCGCGGACGGATGGGCCTCGAACGCAACCGGCGCGAGATCTGCCGGCTCCTGTGGCAGGAGTGGTCGCCGAGCTGGCGGTTCGACGACGCGACCTTCGACCGCACGGCCGCTTCTTTCGACAATCCCGATTTCGTGCCGGTGGTGATCCACTCCTATCGCGTTCGCCACGGTAACGCGCCGAGCGATCCGCGCTTCGGCGAGATCGAGCGCCGCCTGTCGGCTCGCCCTCCGATCACTGTGCCCACCATGATTCTTCACGGGGCGGAGGACACGGTGGGGCCTCCCGGCCGCTCCGAGGGCCAGCTGTCACGATTTCCGGCGGGAACCGAACGGCGCGTCGTCCCCGGTGTGGGCCATTTCATGCCACGCGAGGATCCCGAGGCCGTGGTCGACGCACTCTTGAAGGTTCTCCACTAAGGACATCGACACATGCGCATCGAGGTCATCTGCACGGGCGACGAAGTCCTGACGGGGAAGATCGTCAACACCAACTTCAGCTACATCACGCAGAAGCTCGAGGACGTCGGTCTCTCGGTCCAGTGGGAGACGACCGTCGGCGACGATCGGGAGAATCTGCTCCTGGCGTTCAAGCTGGCGGGGCAGCGCGCCGACGCGGTCATCGTCAACGGCGGGCTCGGGCCCACGATCGACGATCTGTCCCAGGAAATCGCGGCTCAGGCGGCGGGCGTCGAGCTGGCGCTCAATGAAGAGTGGCTCACCCGGATGGAGGAGTTCTTCCGCCGGCGCAGCCGCGTCATGGCCCCCAACAACAAGAAGCAGGCCATGCTGCCGACCACCGCCGAGGTGATCGACAATCCGATCGGCACCGCGTGCGGCTTCGCACTCGACATCGGCCGTGCCCGCTTCTTCTTCACCCCCGGGGTGCCGCGCGAGCTCCGCCGCATGATCGAGGAGCAGATCATTCCGCGGCTCCTCGCGAAGAGCGGCATGCAGACGGCCATCTACCTGAAGCGATTCCACTCGTACGGGCTCGGCGAATCGCACGTGGACTCGCTGCTCACCGGCGTCGACGAGCTCGTGACCGACGGGAGCGTGAAGCTCGGCTTCCGCGCCCACTACCCGCAGCTCGAGACCAAGCTGACCGTGCGCGGCACCGACATGGACGACATCCGGGCAAAGCTCGCCCCGGTCGAGCGCGAAGTGCGCAAGCGCCTTGGCAACTTCATCATGGCCGAGGACGATCAGACCCTGGAGGGCGTCATTCTGGCGGAGCTCACGAATCGTCGGGGCTCGCTGGCGATCGTCGAGACGTTCACGGGCGGACAGATCGCCGCCCGCCTCGTGCCGCTCCCGGGCGCGGAGAAGGTCTTCCGCCGCGGCATCGGGTCCCGCGACCTCGCCGAGATCTTCGCCGGCGTCGGCCTCGAGGGTACCCCGCCGCCGGGCGAGCTGACCCGCGAGACGGCGGAAGCGGTGGCGCACGCGGCGCGGCGCCACACCGGCGCCAGCCACGCGCTGGCGGTGCTGATCGATCTGGACGACGGCCCCGACCGGATCGACTTCGGCGGCACCATCTGCCTGGCGATCGCGACCGCCGAGGGGGCCGATTCCCGGCGCAGTCGCATTCTCGGCGGGCGCGAGTGGGTGCGCCTGGGTGCCTGCGAGATGGGGCTCGACTGCCTGCGCCGCCATCTCCAGGGGTTGCCGGTGTACGAGCGGATCGACTTCGAGAAGCCGTGAGACATCGACTGGAACGGCCGGGATGAAGGAGATGAAGGGATGAAACAGATACTGCTCGAGCGGTACGGCCAACCGGAAGAGGGCCTGCGCTGCGCCGATGTGCCCGACGTCGGCGCGCCGGGCGCGGGCGAGGTGGTCTTCGACGTCCTCGCGTTCCCGATCAATCCCGCCGACATCTCGTTCTGCCGGGGCAGCTATCGCCTGAAACCGCCGTTGCCGGCGACGCCGGGGGCCGAGTGCGTCGGCCGCGTGACCGCCGTCGGCGCGGGCGTGTCGCACGTGCAACCGGGCGATCTGGTGATCAACCTGCAGCGCGAGAACTGGGCTCAGCAGCGGCGCGTGAAGGCCGACGACGTCATCGCGGCGGCGCCCGGCATCGACATTCAACAGGCCGCCATGCTGCGCATCAACCCGGCGACGGCGCTGCTGCTGCTCACCGACGTCGTCGACCTGAAGCCGGGCGACTGGATCGTCCAGAACGTCGCCAACTCGGCGGTCGGCCGCCTCCTGATCCGCCTGGCCCGCCCACGCGGCGTGAAGACCATGAATGTCGTGCGGCGCGATTCGCTCTTCGGCGAGCTCAAGTCGCTCGGCGCCGACGCATGCGTCGTCGACGGCCCGGACCTTGCCGACGCGGTCAAGGCGCACACGCGCGAGGCCCCGATCCGTCTCGGACTCGACGCGGTGTCCGGCCGGGCGACGGCGCGGCTCTCGGCGTGTGTCGGCGAAGGCGGCGTCGTGTGCAATTACGGCTCGATGACCGGCGAGGACCCGGTGATGTCCCGCAACGCCCTGATCTCCGGCGGGCAGACGCTGGTCGGATTCATCCTCGGGCGCGCGCTGGGCACCCGTTCGCTCGAGCAGGTCCGCGCGATCTACGCCGACCTCGGCCAGCAGGTCACGAAGGGCGTCCTGTCCGCACCCGTCGAGACGGTCTATCCCATCGAGGACATCAAGGAAGCGGTGGCGCACGCGCAGCGCGGCGAGCGCAGCGGGAAGATCCTGGTGGCGCCGAACGGGCCGGTGTAACCGAACGGAGGACATCATGGCGAGCTTCACCCTGAGGGTCAACGGTGAGGCCAGGACGGTGTCGGTCGAGCCGGACACGCCGCTCCTGTACATCCTGAGGAACGATCTCGAGCTGAACGGTCCGAAGTTCGGCTGCGGGCTGGCCCAATGCGGCGCCTGCACCGTGCTGGTCGACGGCAAGCCCGTGCGCTCGTGCATGGCGCCGGTGTCGGCGGTGGCGAACGGTCGCATTACCACCATCGAAGGCCTGGGCACCGTCGACCGACTCCATCCGCTCCAGCGCGCCTTCATCGCAGAGCAGGCGTGCCAGTGCGGGTTCTGCGGCAACGGCATGGTCATGTCGGCCAAGGCGTTGCTCGATCGCACGCCACGGCCGAACGACCGCCAGATCAAACAGGCGCTGAACGGTCATCTGTGCCGGTGCGCCTCGCACAATCGCATCGTCCGCGCCGTGCAACGCGCGGCCGAGGAATTGCGAGCCGCAGGCCGTCGCGGGGCTGGGGCCCCGCCGGCCGAGGCGAGCCTATCGAACACGGAGATGCGGTCATGAGCGCGACGTCGTCTCGCAACGTCTCCCGCCGCGCCTTCCTCAAGGCGAGCAGCGGGCTCGTGCTCGGCTTCGCGCTCGCGCCGCGACTCGCCGTCGGGCAGGATCGACCCGCCCCGCTGCCGGGCAGCCTCAACGCGAATCGCATGCTCGACGCCTGGCTGCGCATCGACCCGAACGGGACCGTGACGATCTTCACCGGCAAGATCGAGCTGGGACAGGGCATCGGCACCGCCCTGTCGCAGATCGCCGCGGACGAGCTGGACGTGGACCTCAAGCGCGTCGAGGTCGTCAGCGGCGACACCGCGCGAACTCCAGACGAGGGTCAGACCGCCGGCAGCCTCTCGGTCGAGCACAGCGGCACGGCGCTTCGCTTCGCGTGCGCCGAAGCGCGCGACATCCTGGTTTCGGCCGCGGCGGTGAAGCTCGGTGCGCCGGCGGCCGAGTTGAAAGTGAGCGACGGCGCCGTCTCCGCGCCGAGCGGCACGAGCGTGACGTACTGGGACCTCGCGCGTGATACGGATCTCAAGCGCGAGGCCACCGCGAAGGTGAAGCCCAAGCCGCCCGCCGAGCACCGGTGGGTCGGCAAGAGCATTGCCCGCCGCGACATCCCGAAGAAGTTCACGGGCGGCGCCGCCTACGTACAAGACGTGCGCCTGCCGAACATGGTGTTCGGCCGCGTGGTGCGTCCGCCCTCACCGGGCGCGCAGCTTCTGTCGGTCCGCGTGGTGCGTCCGCCCTCACCGGGCGCGCAGCTTCTGTCGGTCGACGAGGCGGCGATACGCCGCTTGCCGGGAGTCGTCGCGGTCGTTCGCGACGGGAGCTTCCTGGCCGTCGCCGCGGAGCGCGAAGAGCAGGCCATTCGGGCCCGGGAGGCGCTCGCGCGGAGCGCACGCTGGGGAGAGACCGAGTCGTTGCCGCCGGCGGGCGACGCGCTGTACCGCCACATGATGAGCTCGACGGTGCCGGGCGAGACGGTGGTGGAGAAGACGTCAGCGGTCGTCGCGGCGCCGGTGAAGACACTGGAGGCCCTGTACACGCGACCCTACCAGTGCCACGGCTCGATCGGGCCGTCGTGCGCGGTCGCCCAGTGGCAGGACGGCAAGCTCGCCGTCTGGACCCACAGCCAGGGCGT
>WNEZ01012536.1_pt1 | contig 10443 bp, 11 predicted proteins | sample 5400521 | NCBI WGS metagenome assembly WNEZ01 (sample SAMN13153339, study PRJNA577476) | soil metagenome | isolation source: 120 cm saprolite under Douglas fir tree site 2 hole 1 replicate 1 | place: USA:California | collected 2015-04-18
TTCCGTGGTAAGAACGCCAACCGGCAAAGCGCCTAAACGCCGGCGCTCTTCGCCTTTGGGAATAATCGTGATTCCAGCAAAACCGCGCGCCGCGTGAATCGCCACTTCAATATTCGCAGCCACCGCAACGCGTGCCGCCAACCCAATCGCGGCCACCCGCCGCGCCAATTCCTGCGCAATATTCTCGTCAGCGCCGAATAAACCGGTCAGCCCTTCGAGATCGAGAACAACCGTGTCTGGCGCCGTGTCTTCCACGCGCGGAGAAACGCTCCACGCCGCGTCCAGCAAAGCCGCATGCGCGGCCTTCTCTTGCGCTTCCGACCGCAGGCAAATCTGTACCTTCCCAAACTGCGCCACCTGCGCCTTCGTCATCCCTAGTTGAATTCCCGCTTCGAACGCCGCCGCATTCGCCGCCACCACGCTCCACAGCGGCGGCGCCCCGCTCAGCAATGCCAGCGCCCCATCGCCAAGCGCGCGCTGCCCGCGCACCACCGCCTGCACCAAAAAATCCGCAATATAAACACAAGCAAATCCCATAGCCGAAACCTATCCGAATCCCAAGTAGCGCAGGCTTCCAGCCAGCGCTCGTATCCGTCATCGAGATCTCCAAATCGTCCCAACCTCAAACCTTCCCGGCCCAGCCGCGCTCCGCGCAAGTGGCACAGCCATTTTTGGCTGTGCAGCCATGCGAATGTCGACCACTCGTGATTCCGCCGGAGCTTGCAATCGCGACCGCACCACGTCGGCGCGTACTGAAAACCCTCGCAGCAACTTCGCAAAGGGATAGCAACTCACTGGGGGCCGGAGTTTTAGCTCCGACATCAAGCGCTCGCTCTCACAGGGCTTTTGTCCCTGAGGAAACATCTTGTTGCTTGCCTCCGTCCACCGCGCCTCTCCCGCCTCCAACCGCACCACCAGCGACGCGCATGTCTTCGCATGCGACTCCTGCTCCAGCAGCAGCAAAATCGCCGGCGTATCCTCCACGGCTCTCCGAAAACGAAACCACGCATTCAGCGGTACCTGCCGCACCGTTCGCACCGGCACATCGCTCAAATCCACTGCCACCATCCCAAACCCGCCAGCCTGGATCAGCAAATCCGTGGCGCGCAGCGCCTGCTCAATGTTTTGACAACGCACCCAAAGCAATTTTCCTAGCGCAATCCCCGCCGCATCCGCCGTCAGGGGATCGAAACTGTCCCGCGCGTCCACCAGCGCGCACACTTCTCCCTGCGCCGTTCGCGAAGCCAAAGCCGAAAGCAGCAAGCTCGTCCGCCCCGAACAAGCCGCCCCGCAAATCTCCGTCAGCGCCCCGCGCGGCAATCCCTCAACCAACGCATCCATCTCCGCAATGCCCGTGGGAACAAGATCAAAAACATTGCGGTCGCGATAGGTGAAAGGAGAGGAGACCCGTCCACGAAGAGCGGATTCGATTTTGGAGCGGAGGGTAGCGAGGGAGGTAGGCATGGCGGTTCCGTAGGTTGGGAGCAGTGGTATATATTCGCTTTTTGTTCGCCTACGAAGATTCTCCGCGAACGCCCGGCGAAAGTCAAGGCGCGTAAGCAGTTCAGTAGTGCTCTAAAGTCGTGTTGCCAATGATAGAATTTGCGCCATTGGAGGTTCCTATGCCTACAGCCGAAGAGTTCAGAGAACAGCTTCTTGAGGTTTTCCGAGTCGGTCAGGAAAGGCGCCTGGCGTCAGTGGTTGTAACTGCGCGTGATTTGCATCGCAAGATAGGTGGGTATCCAAACAGGAGCAACCACCGAATGCCCGTTTGTTGCGAGGTTATGCGAAGCGCAATGCTAAGAGGCGATCTAATCGTCAGCCAGCCCCGGAAAGGCAAAGGCGCAACCCTAACAATTCGATATGTGATTCCACGCCCAAGACAGGGAGGGGCCGCATGAGACGAACGCTGATTGGCTTGATTACTCTCGTAATCGCCGCCGCCTACGTTGGCAGACCCTCTAAGGCTGACGATACACCCAGAGACCAAATGTACGCTCGCGTCTTTTACTGCTTCGACAGCCAATCAGTGCTCAAGCAGCGCCAATCTGAAAAACACAAAATCATCGCTGGATACCTTCTGTCTTCGATTGACCCTAATTCCGACCAAATGAAGGCTTGCGCGAAAGACGGTGTACCGATGATGGGTTACGTGCAGATAACGCCGCCGTTCGCCAGCCCCGACGAAGGAGCTTCAACACGGAATTAGAGCATTACTAAGCAGTTCCCCGCCGCTGTGCTCACGCAAGCCGCTGCGCTGCGGCGTGGCGCGCACGGTGTTATACTCCGCGGAATCTCACGTAACGCGAGGGACACATGGCTACCGCGCCAGTAAAGAATCCCGGGTTCCCCGGGCCTCCGAAGTTTGCCACCCTGGAAGAAGAACGGCGGCACCGCAAAGAGCGCTTGGCCGGGGCGTTCCGGCTGTTTGCGAAATTCGGATTCGATGAAGGCGTGACCGGGCACATCACCGCGCGCGACCCGGAGAAGCCGGATCATTTTTGGGTCAATCCGTTTGGGGTGCACTTCAGCCAGATTCGCGTTTCCGACCTGATGCTGGTGAACGCCAAGGGTGAGGTGGTGGAGGGCAAGCATCCGCTGAACGGCGCGGCGTTCGCGATTCATTCCAGCGTACATCATGCGCGGCCGGATGTGATGGCCGCGGCGCACTCGCATTCGCTGCATGGCAAAGCGTGGTCTTCGCTCGGACGGTTGCTCGATCCCATCACCCAGGACGCTTGCGCCTTTTTCGAGGACCACGTGGTCTTCGACGATTTCACCGGCGTGGTGTACGACACCAGCGAGGGCGAGCGCATCGCACGCACGCTCGGCCCGCGCAAAGCCGCCATCTTGCGCAATCACGGCTTGCTCACCGTCGGCGAAAGCGTCGACGAAGCGGCCTGGTGGTTCATCACCATGGACCGCAGTTGCCAGGCGCAGCTGCTCGCCGAAGCCGCGGGCAAACCCATCGCCATCGATCGGGAAAATGCGCTGGTCACGCGCGGCCAAGTCGGAACGCACGTAGCCGGCTGGTTCCAGTTTCAGCCGCTGTGGCAGCTCATCACGCGCGACCAGCCCGACTTGTTTGAATGAGCGCGGGCAAGCCGTCCATGCTTCTCTTCACAGACCGATTTGCCTCCGAAACATCAGGCGGGTAGCGCGTACGCCTCGACCGTGGCGTAAATGACTAGAAGATACGTTGTCTGCTTCCGTTCTGACAACCACGGGCGTCTTTCTTAAGCGCCCGGGGGAGCTCGCGCGCGAAGTTCGGCTTTCCAAATCCAGATCCTTTCCGACAGGGTCCTGACCAATTCGAGACGGGTAGCGGCCCCGGCTCTTCGTCCAGTACCGCTTTGGGTAATCCTGGCCCTCGTGCCATTTGACGCACACCTCTCCAGGCTTGATAACGGTTATAGGGGCTCGGCGTGTCCCCGGGCCGAGGAGGGGGCGATGGTGCGCAATCGGTTGCTGATTCTGCTGGGCGGGTGTCTTCTTGCGGCTTCAGCCGCTTGGGCTGACGGCGTGGCGTACGTAGATTGCTCCACGCATCCAGAAGATACACAAGTTTTCGCAAAGCCCAGGCGGACCCCCGACGTAGTGACTTCCTTACCTTGCGGGGAGCGCTTCACGATCTTAGTTTACGGATTTATCTTTTCCCGAATTCAAACGAGAGACGGGCAGGTAGGTTACGTTTATTCAAGTCTGATCTCCGCCGATCGTTCCGGGGCTTCCGTGCCACCGTCGACCTCGACACGAGTGCCCGCCGCCAGTTCAAATGCCCCGGCCACGACGGCGACGGTCGTACCGCCCAACCCCACTGCGCCTGCACAATCTCAACCCATACCGGCTCAGCCAGCCCCAACGCCAGCGCCCGCAGCCACATCGAATCTCCCGAACACGGCTGCTACAGTTGTGCAGTCTAATCTGACTACGCCTACACAGACTCAGCCCACGCCGGCTCAGCCCGCGCCCACACAAGCGCCCGCAACCACTTCGAGTGTCCCGGAAACGCCTGCGACCATCATCCAATCCACTCCGACAGCGCCGACGCAGCCTCAGGCCGCACCGGCTCCGTTGGCCGCAACAGAAGCTGCCGTTCCCACTGCGAGTGTCCCGGAAGCGACTGCGACCGTCGTACACCCTGACCCGACTCCTGCTACACAACCTGAGCCCACGCCGGCGGCACCGGCAGCACCAGCTATCCGGGCCGTAAGCGCCAGGGAAAGCTGGGAGAAACCCAATCCGGGAGGTGTTCGCAGGGCGCCTCTGATTGAACTCTTTGGCGGCTACGGGTTTGCACGGTTGGTCAGCGGCGGCGGAACGTCGAGCAACTTACACGGCGCTCTGGGGTCGTTTGCGTGGAACGCAAAACCGTGGTTGCAGATCGTCGCCGACACTAGCTACAACGTCGTAACCGTCAGTGGCACCAAGAATGTGCTCTATGGAAATCATTACGGACCCCGTGTCTTCCGTCGTGGGCGAAATCGATGGGGGATAACCCCGTTTGTTGAAGGTCTGGTTGGAGGATCCCGCGCGGACACCACCGTCAGCGGTACCGGCGGTTACACGACTTCGTCGGGTAGCAGTTTTTCGATTAAAGTGGGCGGCGGATTAGATATCCACCCCTCCCGACACTTCGAAATCCGTTTGTTCGATGTCGACTACTACCGAACCTCCTTCGGCGTTAATCTTCATCAGAACAACTATTGGGCTTCCACCGGGATTGTCCTGCGGCTTTTCGGGGGACGGTCCGAGTAAGCGGCCCGAGGGGCACGCTCGCAATTCAAGCCTGTTGTGGCCAGGAAATCAAACTGAGATTCGCGCTCGCGCGGAGCGGCCGCGAGTGGCCCATCGAGGAAATCCGGCTGCATCGTCCCTCTAACGCCCAAACATGAAATACGCTTTACCTTGGGACTCTCGCTGCGGTGGCGGTTGCGCCTGAAACTGGCGCCGCGTTGCGGCCGCGATCGCACGATCCGCTGGACGATTGGCGATGCGCTCCAGTGCGTCTGCAATTCGCGACAACTCCAATGCAACCTGGTCGGTTCCTTTCGACCTCTTCAGCACGACAATCCGTTTCCGGCTGAAGTAAAGAGCGCCCCAAAACAACAACCCAATCACGACAGACACACCCGCCATGAACGCGTCGTGACTTGTGATCGTGATGCTCCTACCCGCGATAGTAATCACGTGATCCGAGAACAAGGTTTCCTCCCGGCTGGGGTCAATAGGGTTCTGGGATGTAACTAACGCTTGAGCTGGGGAGAGGCCTTTTGCAGCGCCGCAATCAGGGCATGGGCCGCCGCTGGGGCAGTAGCATCCGATTCGGTGATGATCTTTGCGGCGCTCGTGGAATTGCCATAGAGCTTGCGATTCGCTTCCCCATCAGGCCGCAGCGTCGAGCCATCCAGTGAGATGCCGGCAAATACACCTCTTGCGCGAGAGTAGCTCAGAATCTCCGCACGCATGTAAGCATCCGTGTCGGCTGAAGCCGAACGTCCCTTCGGTCCGGCAGCGGCGGATATGTCCGCCCCAAGCTTCACCTTCGTACGCAGCAGGCTACCCGCTCCGCGGTCGTTCATGACCAGAAAAACGAAGTCGGTTGCTTCTCCGCCAATCTGCAAACCAACGCTGGCGCCTTCGAGCGCATACATGGCAGGAGACCCCCAAGGACCGCTGAAGTCTTTGCCGGTGCGGCAGACCATCGTGCCCCGGCCGTAGCTGCCTCCGACAACAAACGCAGCTTTCAACACGGACGGCATCACCACCACGCAACGCGCCTTGTCGATAAGGTCTTGCGGGATGTTGTCAGGAACATCGAGGATCTCCTGCATCACTTTTCCCGCATTCTGAAGGCGATCCTGCTCAGCCCTTGCTTCGCTCGGATTTTTTGCAAACAGGATTGGTGCTAAGGCAAGCAGGACCGCCTCGAATAAAACGATCCAGTACTTTGTGTACTTCATTCGCAGCGCCTCCTTGAGCGCCTGTGACATCTGGATGAAAACTTCTTTCTTTTCGGGCGGGCAGATCCCTAAGGGCCCTTGATTCCGCTATTCGAGAGGCAACTTTCCCTCCAGGCATGCACTCGATTTAGTAACTGCCTGAAAATTCAACCGCATAGGGCGCCCGTAAACACCGAGTCGATAGGAAAGCCGAACCACGACGTGTGTAGATTTTTCCGCGCGTGCGAGCTTATTGCGTGATCCGTAGTTCCAGTACCCTGGCTACCCCGATACCGTGGTTACCATAGTGTCGAGCAGCCGAACTAGGGCTGCTCTCCTGCAGGGCCACCGCCCTCTCCCCGTTGGGGGCGCAGCGTGCCGCGCCCAGCGCGAGTCTCGCCACCTTTCAGCGCCAACCTGTCGGACCCGACGTAATCGCCGTCGAAATCCGGCACTCAACTTCTTCCTCCGTGCTGCATCCCTGCCCCACCCGCCGTACAATCCCCCAGTGAAGTGAGGTGCAAGCCGTGAACCGAATACGACGTTTTCTAAGGATAGTTTTGGCGGGCGTCTTGTTTTCGCTATGGGCTGGCGCGGCCGCGGGACAGGCGACGGACGACCTGACGGCTCCGGCGCTCAACTACGATGTCGTCCCCGGCTTCTTCCAACTGCCCCCAGGGGAGCACTTCGTAGAACCCGCCGGCGTCGCCGTGAACTCCGCGGGCCACGTATACATCTTCCATCGCGGCAAGCATCCGTTGATGGAATTCGATGCTTCCGGCAAATTCCTCCGCAGCATCGCAGACGATCTTTTTGTCACCGCCCACATGGTTCGCGTGGATGCCGAGGGCAACATCTGGACTGCCGATGTTGGTTCCCATTTAGTCCTCAAGCTTAGCCCCGAGGGGCGAGTCCTGCTGGCTTTAGGCCGCATGCGCATTCCGGGCGATGATGTTCTGCATTTTAATCAGCCCACCGACGTCGCTCTCGATCGCGAGGGCAATATCTACGTCGCCGATGGATACGGCAACTCCCGCGTTCTTAAGTTCGACCGCTTTGGCAATGTCCTGTTGGGATGGGGCATGAAAGGCACCGGCGCCGGACAGTTTGACACGCCTCACACGATCGTGATTGATGGCGAGCTGGTCTATGTCGGCGACCGGGAGAACGCGCGGATTCAAATCTTTGATACGCAGGGACGCTATCTCCGGGAATGGAGACTTGGCCATCCTTTCGGGCTGGTCCTCACCCCCGACCACTTCCTCTACATGGCAGACGCCATCGCGGGCCGCATTCTGAAAATCAGTCCGGATGGCAAGGTCGTCGGCATTCTGCGGGGTCCCGAGCCAGGCAAGGGACCGCACTTTGACCCCCACGAAATAGCGGTGGGGTTCGATGGCTCGATATTTACGGCAGAGGTGCTCGGCTGGCGTGCCCAGAAGTTTCGCCTGAAATAGAGGGGTGCCCCAGGTTCCTCCTTTTGCCGGGTGCGGGTGCCCCAGGTGCCGTCTTTGCACCTGGGTCTTGCGCCGCTCGGCCGGTCCCCCAAACTAAATAGGCTCCTAATCCACTCACCTGCTTGAACTTAAGTTTACTATTGACAAACGTCCAGATCTGGGGTATCATTTCGCGTGTTATCTCGAACAAACCTCGCTGGGTCCTCTCGCCCCTCGATCCTTTGTTTTCAATAACTTCCGCACTCTTTTCCCAAAACACCGGGGGTGGGGGTATCTCCACACGTCCGCGCCACGCTTTGCTTCCGCCGTCACATGCACCACGTGGCGCCTCTATCCCCTGTGCCCTCACTCGATTGCCCATACTTCCTGTCACCACGGGGGTGTGGGCTCTGCGATTTTCACTCGCCGCTCGTCACTCACCACTCGCCACTTTCCTACCGCCCTTTGTTTTCATACTCTTACCGTCGTCCCGAATGCACTGAGCTGCAACGATTGCCGAGGCAACGGCACTACTCAGGCAGTTATCCGTGAGGAGTTTTGAGGATGTCGGGAGCTGTGATATGGAGATTACCACTTCCCGATCGGGATGGCCCGATCGAGGAGAGGTTCGCCCATGCAGCCCGATGCCGAATGAGTTGAATTCATGGACATCTTCAAACTCGCGTTTGAAACGACAGTTGTGGGGCTGCTGGCATTTCTTTGGATAGGGCTTGCGACCTACCTTCTTTTCCCCGCCTTCGTCACTGCCCTCGTTAAAGAGAAAATCCCTGCTTATAGCAACCAAACCCTGCTAGGTGTAGCAGTTCTCACAGCCGCCTACTGCCTGGGATCGGCGATCCTGCCGGTAGCCAACCAGTTGGTGAACGACGAGCACTGGCCGCTTACGGAGAATGCCATCCGGTGCCAGGTTTTCACCGGGCAGGAACAGCTGTTGGAAAATATTCATTACACTGCTTTGCCCAAAGATAAAGGCCTTTCGCTGCAAAACTTGCGAACGATTCACTGTTCGTATTGGGCCCCCGTTTTCGCCCCGACGCAAACGTCAGGGCTGAGACACAAGCTCATTCCCATTGCCATGCGAATACCGCTGTTCTTCCGCCTCTGGGTCGGCGTCGAGGGTGAAACAGGGAAAGAGGACCAAACCATAGCCGAAAAGTGCGAAAAGGAGCAAACGCCAACAAGGGAATGCGATGAATTCAAACAAAAAAGAATATTGGCGTTGTTTCAGATCGAAGAAAGCGCAGTCCTGAACCAAGTCTCAGATAAGACAGAACGGCTGAGGCTACTGCATGAACGTATCGTGGTACTGCGCGGCGCGGTGTTCAGCGGATTCGTGCTGTTTTTTGTTTGCCTATGCGCCTACTTTGCCCGAGAAACCGGCGACAAAGGGCATTGGACCAGGACTGGGTGCGGAATTGTACTGGCTCTTATTTTCACGGTATTCGCCCTGCACAACGGTTATCGCGATTTAGAAAACGCGAATATCTTTGATATTCCCGTTCTGGAAAGCCTGCTGGCGGCGATCACGATCTTTGGAGTGTTCCTGGTCTGCCGAGGATTGGAGACCCGGCAGTTCCAAAAGAAGCGGTATCTGCTGGTCGCGCTCTTTTTTCTCGGCCTTGCCTATGGCGGATGGATGTGGTCGGAGATTATTTACGACCAGGAAGTCATGAGCTCGTTTGCGGTTCTGCAGGCCGAGGCCGCCACTCACACGCAGTGAGCGGCCCAGGCTTCCCTACTCCCCTCAAGCCTCGTGGTAAAACAGGGCAGGCAGCCGGCGGCTGCTTCACGACATTTTTGGCGCGTTGCTAGCGGCGGTTCTATAATCGCTGGCGGAATGCGCGGCCGCTCCGATCCATCACGAGTCGGCATGACTTGGCGCTGAAGTCGATCACCGACGCAGGAAAACAGAACAGAATATGGCAACGACCCCTCAACAAGGACCGCAGCCGGATGGGCAGCGGTCCGGACGCCAACTGTGGGCGTTTGGCTTTTTCTGGTTGGCAGTGCCGTTGATGATCCTCGCCGCCTGGCTGGCGATGAGCCGGATGGATCGCCTGCTTCATTGGTCAAAAGCCGACGCAGAAGTCCAGCGGTCTGACGTTTATTTGACGAATCCGGGAAAAACCAAACCGGCGTGGGGCGCCGCGGTGACGATCCGGTATCTGGCGAATGGCCAATTTGTGGAGACAACCATCGACCGGGGATTTCAAAGTGGCGTCCGGCGCTGGATGGAGCACTGGACGAAACAATATCCGATCGGGCTACATAAGAAAATTTTGTTTGATCCGGCTTCTCCTCTAGATGCAGACCTCGACGGCGAATGGAGTCTGGCAACCTTCTCGTTGCCCATCGGGTTTGCCTTGGTGGCCGTTTTCTTATTGTGGGGTTGGCGGCGATTGCGTGTCGCGGCGCCGAACGCCTAGCGCCTCCCCGTCGGTATTGTTTCAAGGAGCTAGCAACCTTTTGCCGACAAAGTATATCCCGCAGCGTATTCGCGAAACTAGTTCGATTTTTCTGGAGGATCGGCTATGTGCAGAAATATTTTTGTAGCGCTCATGTTGGTGAGTTGCGCCTTCCTGGCTGCCTGCGGTGGCGGCTCGATGAACTCCTCTCCCACGGTCAATGGCGTCCCCATGAGCCTAACCATCCGTGACACGCCCCCGAGCGGCGTAGCCGTATTGTTTTTTGAGGCCTTGATCACGGGAGGCAGCTTGCAGCCTTCGGATATGACCAAATCCCCGGTTCCGGTGCTTACGACGCCGGTGGAGGTTGAGTTCGGGCACTTGCAGGCGGACACGGCATTCCTCAGCTTGACGAACATCCCACCCGACACCTACAAGAGCCTGACCCTCACTTTCGGCAACGCGGTGCTGACGATCGTGAACCACTCGGGAGCGGCGATCGGTTCCTGCGCCAACAACTCCGTTTGCCAAATCACGCCCAACTTCAATCCGTCGACGGCAACATTGTCGAGCCCCTTCCCGATCGCGGTGACTGCGGACGAGACGTTCGGGATCAAGTTGGACTTCAACGTGAACTCT
>WNEZ01006263.1_pt1 | contig 10442 bp, 9 predicted proteins | sample 5400521 | NCBI WGS metagenome assembly WNEZ01 (sample SAMN13153339, study PRJNA577476) | soil metagenome | isolation source: 120 cm saprolite under Douglas fir tree site 2 hole 1 replicate 1 | place: USA:California | collected 2015-04-18
GGCTTCCGCGATGTTTTTTGCTTGATGAGCAATTTCCTCACCGCGCTGCACGAATTCCTTCTTGAATTGTGCAACCAGGGCTTCGGTGCGCTCCGCGTCCATCGCTTCGAACGCGGCCTGCGTGTAATGCGTCACAGCGTAAGCCACCACTGAGACAGACGCAAAAATGGTGAGCAGTACAACGAACAACAATTTCGTTCGGAAGCTCATGGTTTGGCTCCGGGAGACGCGATGGCCGGCTGAGCGACAGGAGATGCTGTACCGTTCGAATTGCCAGGCTGCGCGGGGCAGGGTTCAGGAAGTTCGAGCCACACGTCGGCGAGATGCCATTCACCCCATCGCGCTGGCATCCAGTCGCGAACTTTCTGGCTGAGGCCGATATATTCCGGGAGCGCGACCAGAGGCAAAACGCGCCGCTCTTCGCACAGGACAAGCCAGGCGCGCGAAGGCGGCGGGGACAGTTTTTGCTTGGCAGACACGTGAATACGGTGTTGATGATATCACGGCTGCGATAAATGGCCTGTTCAGTGCTGTCCCTCAATCCCGAAAATCCCAAAGAGCGAGTCAAGCGCCCTCGCACCAGGATTCCTCCTAGTCACTCGCCCAGCGTTGCAGATTCTCGATCGCCCGGCAATCGATCCGCGGCACGCGCACTTCTCGATGCGGCGCGGGTCCGGCCGCAGCGATGGCCGGTGCCACAATCGCCAAAGCGCCCAGCAACGTTGAGGCCACGATGCGCTTGCAGAGATTCAGCCGAACACTTGGGATGTTTCTCTTTTTCTGAATTCCCTGCACAACATTCACGGCCCTCTCCTCGAAAACGCCAACTCGTTACTCAAATCCCGCTTGCATCTGCATTGCGAACTCCAAATGCATTCCATTCATCTGGTGCAGTATCTGACCGCTAGCCGGGTGGCGCGGAACGCGTCGCGCGGGAAGGAGCGACCTCTGGCTAAAAGGGCCAAGCGCGGCGGTGCTTGCCTTCGTGCTCGTTGACCGCTTTGCGGTCACCAAGGCCAAAGTCTCTCCTCCTTCCTCTTTGCGTCCCGGGCCACCCACAGGGGTTTTGGCTAGCGGAGTCCGCTGGCACAGCCATTCTTGGCGGTGCGCATCTTTTTTCTTTGCGTCGTTCTCTGCTTCATGGCCGACGCGGCTGCTTACGCCGCGCGCTGGCCGTGGCCGTCGGCACCGGCGCCGGATCATCCGGATTCTCGTCCGAAGAGCCGCTTTCCTTGCCGCCGGTCATTCCCGAAAACGCCGACCGCATCACGTCATTGGCAAAAAAATTCTTCCCGTCGATCGGCACCATCATGATTTGCAGCTTGTCGGAGAGTCGTTCGGCGATGATTTTCTGAATCAGCATGGGATTCGACTTCAGCACGGACGCTTCGTACTTCATTCGTTCGGCGTCCGCCGCAGCCGTCACCCGGATGCGGTTGGCTTCGGCATCGGCAAGATTCTTCTGCCGCTCGACCTCGGCCTTGCTATCGATGATCTTGGCTTGCGCCGCGGCCTCGGCGTTCTGCAGTGTCGATTCCTTGCGTGCTTGCGCTTCCAGCTTGGTCTGTTCGATCTGCTTCTGTTTCAGCGGCAGGGTGTACTGCATCGCGTCGGCTTCCGCTTTCGCCTGCAGCACGCGCACTTGCGCCTGCGCCTCTGCCCCTTTCACGTCGCGCGATTTTTGAGCCTCGGCCTCCAGCTCCGCGATCTTCACTTCCTTCTGCTTAATTTCCTGCTCGGTGCCGAGCCGCTCGTTCTCCTGCTCCTTCAGCAGCAGCCCTTCGAGCCCCTTCGCGTATTCCGCGGGAAGCTGCAGGTCCCGCAGCAGCACTTCCCTCACGATGATCCCGTCGCTTGCCAGCCGCGCCGCGATCGCCTCGGCTGCCTTGGTCCGCAATTCTTCGCGCTTCGTGGCAAAGATTTCCCGCGTCACGTAGTTCGGCGCAAGCTGCCGGTAAATCGTGGCAACCACCGGAGCCACTACCTGCTCACCGACCGGTTGCGGCAGATTCGTGTGAATCGAGTCCAGCCGCTTGGGGTCCAGACGGTAGCGCACGGAAACCGCCAGCCCGATGTTCAGTCCTTCGCGCGCCTGCACCGTCAGCACATCACCCTTTTGCTTGGAATTTTCGGCCGCCACCGTTGAATACACCTGCTCGCGCGTGTCGTAAATCGCGATGGAATCCACCAGCGGCGTAACCAGGTGCAGGCCGGGATACAACGTGCCCGGGCGCGCGCCCCAGAATTCGCTGACGCGTACGCCCGCCGCTCCATCGGGAATCACCACAAAGCTTTCCGTGACGAGCAGCAGCAGTGCCCCCGCCGCCGTCAATTGCAGCGGCAATCGCCAGCGCACCGGCCGGAAAGGGCGGTGAGCCAGCGCCCCCACCTCCTCACCGGATTCGTCGGTCTTGCCGCGCGAAAGCAAACGGCGCAGTTGTTCCGAGAGAAAAATGTCGTAAGCCACAAGAGCCCCCGCGCTTCCAAAGAGCCCGGCGCCCAGAATCATCAACAGATACTTCAAAGCCAGCATCGCGTTACCTCCTTCTTTCCATTTCCCGGAGCCCAGTAGGGCAGGCTTTAGCCTGTCCGCTTCTCACGTCGGGCCGGGCAAACTCAGTAGCGCAGGTTTCAACCTGTGCTCTTCGGCTCGAGCCAGTTCAGCGCGGTGCCGAATAAGCCCGCGCCAATTGCGCTGTCCCGCGCACCAGTTCTGTACGCACCGGAACCCTTCGAGCCGTGGCCGGCCGCATCATCAAAAACGCCGCCCTCAGGAACAGCCAATGCAGCCCCACCGCGGCAGCGACGGCAAACATCGTGGTGATAACGAGCGTCGCGAATTGCAGTATGGCAATCATGACGTGCCTCCAAACTTGCGCTTCGGAGAATCGCACGCTCACTACCAATTTCAATCTGTTGATAAACAAGGACTTACAGGAGGTAAAGGCTTAACTCTCTGTGGGGGCAAGTACACGTCGTGTCGCTCCAGACGCGCACCTCTTTTGTAGGGGCGGGGCTTGCCCCGCCCGCTCCGTTTCGTACCAATTACTGAAAACTGAGAACTGAAAACTCCATCTCCGCCGGCACCCGGGGGCCGCCCTCGGTAGCGGTCGTTACTTGACACTAGGTGCTTGTATTCCCTTAATAAGCAGCCAAAAGCCTAGAGTGACTTCGAAGATAAAAATCGGCGCAAAGTAGACCGGGATCACCACGGCCGCCAAACTGGGGAACACGATGATGGCCAAAGTGACGATTGCCACCACCAACGACGAGAGGATTCCCCAAGCGGCCAGTGCTCGAGGGATGTAGCGCGACTTGAACCACAGATAGGCGAACACGGTCGACCCCAGTCCGAAAAACACCAGTCCGAGGAGATATCCCGCGTCGTGCACGCGGACGAACGTGTACGCCAGCGCCTGCAACTGCTTCGTGTCAAACGCTCGCAAATAATCGGCGCCACTCAGCAGCCGCAAGGCCACAAAATCATTCAAGGTGATGAGCGCAAAAATGGAGCATTCGGCGAGACGCCAGAACGCCGCAAGTAACGCCACATTCCTGTTGATGGGCTTGAGTACGACGTAAAGAGCCACTACTAATGGGACGACAGCCGCGAACGTGATCAGATTGCTGACAGTACCGAGTCGAAAAAGCCGTTCAGACGCCCCAATATTCTTGGCGGTCTGCACGGCATCGCCGGCTACGATCAGTCGACCGCGCGCATAGAACTCCGCAAAGTTCGCGGTAACCATCGTGAACAGGTAAAGGAACCCGGCGACTTTGGCAGCGGTATGTTGTGCCGGCTCTAACCGGTTGGTCGATACAGGTGTGCTCATACTCTTTACCTCCTTAGCGAGCGATTGAATCAAGGGCGTATGGCACGCTACGAATCGCCGTTCCCCCGCTGCGCTGGCCTGCTCCTTCCATCGTTGTTCGTTCACGCCGACCACGAGGAGCCACAGGGTCAGTGCTCCTTCCCCGAGGAGGCCGGGGGCCAAATTGTAGGGGGACAGATAGTTTGCGAGCGGCGGTGACAGAAAGGTCAGCCAACCCAAACCGCCAAACGCCATCAGCGCACCCAGAGTACGAGGCAGGAAGGTCGACCTGAAAATGAGGTAGCCGATCAGGAGGCAATACAATCCGAAAAATACCAGGCTGTTGATGTGGAAGGGGGAAAGATGAAGGGGGCTAAGAGCCCCAATGGCGCATCCCGCGAGGCCGAAGAACGCTGCGAGCAAAGAGAGGCTCCTGTTCACCGGCTTAAAGATGTCATAGAAGAGCAGCGTCACAGCGATATAGCACGCGGTCGCGATGACGATGGCTACGAAACCCAACCTGCCGCGAACGAAGAGGGCGGCTCCTCCCGTCAGTATGTTGAGCAAATAAAAGACACCGGCAATCCTGGCCTTGAAACGCGCCGACGCTTCTGCAATCCGTTTCATCATTTCATAGCCTCCAGGAGGGGCCGCCACATGAACGTGGCGACGCACCTCTTCAGAAGAAAGGTGTTCTTGCTCCAGACCTCGAAATTTCCCTGAAGCGTCGAGGGACCATAGAAGGCGACAATATAGTATAGGAACGTCCCCTGGCCGATGACGGCCACCAGAAACCAAAACCGGGCGGCTGCTTTCAAGGTGGTGTCCGCAAAGTTTTGCAGGGAATGCTGCGTTTGCGATGCGGTGCTGATTTGCAACTTTGGCAGGTAGCGCGGGCGGATGTAGGTCGCGTCCATGAGCACACCTCCATTGTTGGACTATACGCACCCGGGCAGCGGGTAGTTTCCTAAGGCCTGTTGACATTCATCTGAGAGCGAGCGCGGTGGCGGCGAGATGGATCATGGTGGGTGGCGCAGGGTTTTGAATCTGGTGGCGCACCCTGTGGGGTTTCGTTTTTCAAAAGGTGGGGGGATTGACTCAGCAGGATGCCATACACGTTGGGCTCACGCGCCGGGTCTGCTCCCCCGCGTGGTTTCAGCCCCTTGGCGCTAGAAAAGCTACATTCTTCTCTATTTTCCGGCGCCAATTCGGGAGGACGCCCCGCCATCCCTCAGCAAATAAGCGCTTACAAGTAATCCTTGACAGACAGTACCAATATGCTATAATGGTTTCGTTAAGTCGGCACGATTCTTCTGTGCCCCCCGAACCATGCTCGCCCGCCACGCGGTCCTTCTAACTCCTTCAGAGTCTTCAGGCCCGGCCCGGTTACTTTCTTGCCAACAGTCCGCCCCCATAAGTCCTTTAGCTGCAACACTTATGGATCTCCCCGCAAGTGTTGCAAACAAAAGACTTGTAGCAGGGCTAAGCCCTTTAGATGCAACACTTGCAAAAAACAGGGGGGGCCCTGCTTTCTCGTGTACGAGCTGCCCTTCTCCGCTCCCGTTCGTGTCTTGTGCTAGGCTAACCGTGAGACCACCCATGAACCGCGGATCAGGCTTGCGCATCGGAAAAATTCTCGGAATCCCCATCTATCTCCATTCGACTTGGGTCTTCATTTTTGCGGCCATCACCTACATGATCGCCTCGCAGTACAAGCAGCAACATCCGCTTTGGACGGACACACAGCATTGGACCGTGGGCGTCCTGACGAGCCTCCTCTTTTTCGCCTCGGTTCTCTTCCACGAACTCTCCCACAGCGTCGTGGCCCAGCACTATAAAATTCGCGTCATTTCCATCACCCTCTTTCTCTTCGGGGGCCTGGCGCGCATCGAGCGCGAGCCTTCCAAGGCCATTCAGGAATTCAACATCGCCATTGCCGGACCGCTGGCCAGCGGCTTGCTCTCGGCCGGATTTTTTGGTTTAGCACTGCTCTTCCCTTATAGCCAGACGGTCGGAGCACTGGCCACCTGGCTCTGGCAGACCAATGCGGCGCTTGCCGTTTTCAATCTCCTGCCGGGGTTTCCTCTCGACGGAGGAAGAATTTTCCGCGCCATCGTTTGGGGAGCGACCAAGAATTTTGAGACGGCCACTCGTGTCGCGGGCGCCAGCGGCAAAATGATCGCCTACGCGATGATTCTTTTTGGAGCGTGGGGCGTTTTCAACGGTTATGTTCGACAGGGGATCTGGACTGCCTTCATCGGCTGGTTCATTTTGAACGCCGCGCAAGAAAGCGTGGCTCAAGTGGCCGTCCGGGAAACCCTCGCCGGCCTCAGCGCCTCCGACGTCATGAGCAAGGAAGTGCCCACCGCTCCCGGACACATCACTCTTGAAGAATACAGCGCCGAAGTGCTCCGCACAGGCCGTCGCTGCCATATCGTGGTGAATGGAGACCGCCTCGCCGGCATGATGAACGTTCACACCCTCAACTCCGTCCCGCGCGACGAGTGGGCCCACAACTCTATCCAGGCCGCCATGATTCCGCGGGAAAAAATTCTCTGGACATCGCCGGAGGAACCCCTTCTGCGTTTGCTCGAGCGGCTCCTGAGCGCCGATGTCAATCAGATGCCCGTGGTGAGCGGCGTCGGCGACGGCGCGCCCCAGATCGTTGGCATCGTCACGCGTGATTCCATTCTCCGCGTGATGCAGACGCGCTCCGAACTTGGTCCGCTGACGGCAGGAAAGTAGGCAACTAATCAGCAACGGCGGCTTGCCTGCCGTTTGACGAGGCCACTGCTACTTTTTTCTCCCGCGACTCCAGCGTCACACGCACTCCATGCCGAGGCCGCAGCGTGATTGAAGCCAGTGGCACCACGGGATGATTCGCCACCAGCCGCAATCGAAATTTCCGCGCGATCGTCGCCAGAATCAGCGCCGCTTCCATCAACGCAAACGAATTCCCGATGCACTGGCGCGGACCGCCGCCGAATGGAAAATAAGCGAACCGCGGCAAGCGCTTCAATAAATCATCTTCCCAGCGCTCCGGCCGGAATTCTTCCGGGGAGTCGTACCATCGCGGATCTCGATGCACCACCCATTGCGCCATGGCCACGCCCATTCCCTTTGTCACTGGGTAGCCCGCAATTTCATGGTCCTCGACGACCAGACGCGCCATTCCCCACGCTGCCGGATACAGCCGCAGCGATTCCGTGATGACGTGTCCCGTGTAAGCAAGCCGCGGAAGATCATCGAGAGTAGGAGCGCGATCGCCGAGTACCGCATCCAATTCCGTATACAGCTTTGCTTCCACCGCGGGATTCTGCGCCAGCAGCCACCACGCCCAGGAAAGCGAGCTGGCCGTTGTTTCATGGCCCGCCAGGAATAAAGTAATCGTTTCATCTCGCAGTTGCCGGTCCGTCATTCGCGAACCATCTTCGTCCTGCGCATGAAGCAGCATCGACAGTAGATCGCCGACGTCGCGGCCCGAGGCGCGCCGCTCCGCAATAATCCGGTAAAGAATTTTTTCGATCTGCGCCACTTCCCGCTTCACCCGCAAATTTGCAGGCGTCGGCAGCCAATGCGGCACAAAGATCGTGCGCCGGAAATCCGCGCCGATTTCCAGCAGCAGTTCCAGCGATTTGCCTACCTCTTGCGCGTCGCGCTCGACATCGGCGTCAAACAGCGTTTTCCCGACGATCTGCAGCGTCAACCGCATCATCTCTTGATGCACGTCGCGCTCGTCGCCATCCCGCCAGCCATCCAACATCCGCTGCGTGTACTCCACCATCGTCGCCGCATACGAAGCGATCCGCGCGCGGTGAAACGCCGGTTGCGCCAGCCGCCGTTGCCGCAGCCAGAAATCTCCTTCACTGGTCAGCAAGCCCTCGCCGAATACGTGCCGGTTCGCCCGCAGCACCCTGCCCTTCGAGTACTTGCGCGCGTTGGTGACCAGCACTTCTTCGATCAAGCCGGGATGGTTGATGAAAATCGTTTTGAAATTCAGAATGCGCAGCCCGGCGATGTCTCCAAACTCGCGCGCGATTTTGGTGAAATACTCCAGCGGATTGTTATTGAGCGGCCCGAGCGACCATCGTTTGAGCCCTTCGGAGGGCCCGGCGGGAAATTTCTTACGAGTCGTGCGCCACATCCTCTGATGCTATGCCCGCGTCCGCGCTGCGTCAACGCGGCGCGCGTGTGAAGCGCTCAGGCTTCCCGCGCGCGGAGGGCCCGGATTCGAAAGCCGCCGTGCCCAATATCAACAGTCACCATTGAAAATCCAGTGGCCGTTAATCTCGCGAACGCCGACGCCGGCGTCACAGCCACAAACGTACTCCGAATGTGTGCCACTCGGTGCAGCCAACCATCCTGAATCTCAAACGCGAGGAATACTCCGCCTGGTCGAAGCACGCGCCAAATTTCCGCAAAGGCGCGATCCTGCAGCTCGCCGGACCGCAAGTGATGAAGCATCAGGATCGCGATAGCTGAAGAAAATGTGCCGTCGGCAAACGGCAGCGTCGCAGCATCCCCCTGAATAACCGCCACACTCGCGCCGCAGACGCGAGCACCCAGCTTCACTGCAGACGCGTGGTCGTACTCAAGACTTGTCACGCGAGCGGCGAGGCGCCCCAACTCTTCCGTCGCCGCTCCCGGCCCCGCGCCCAGCTCCAGCACGTGTTCGCCCAACTCCGAACCCTGCAAGATCCACGGCAGAAGTTGCCGTCGCGTCACCCATCGCCAGAACCACGATCCACAGAACCAGGTTTCATACGCGTTCATTCGTTCGGGCTGCCTATTGGAAGTTTTCGGATTCGAACTCTTCGCGGATCGATCACAATGATGCAGCACGCAAACAGAGAATCTTTCAAGCCCGCCAGTATCCTGCGCAGAAGATCGAATTGCACGTCCGGTTCTCCCGAAGTTCGACGAAATAGGATTACCGAGGGTTCGGCAGCACCGCTTTCGGCCAGCAGGTCACCGAAATCAGTGTCCTTGGTGATCAAAATTCGTTCTTCTCTGGCAGCCCGGGACATGACGATTTCGTCGTCGGCATGGTACAATTGGTAATCAGGAACGTGGACGGCGTCGTGTCCCAAATTGCGAAGATGGAAAGCAAGGATGGGCGATATCGCGTTGTCGATCAGAAACTTCAAGGTAATTCAGAAACAGGCAGCTCGCGCTCCCGCACCGCCTCCGCTGCATATCGGAGCGCCTCGCGGATATCTTCTTCTTCCAAATCAGGGTAGGCCTCAAGAATCCGCTCGTGACTCATTCCTTCGGCGACCATGCCGACCACAGTTGCTACCGGGATGCGCAGGCCTCGGATGCAGGGCAAGCCAGTCATCTGTTTGGAGTTGACAGTAATTCGCGGAAATGCCTTCATAAGTGCCTCTAATGAACCATGCTTCGGCTCAGACTAGTATAGCGCCAACAAACACGAATATCAGAAACGGCTGAACGATTAACAGCGCCGGGGCTTCACTGTAGCAGCCCGCGAATGCGGCGAAGAGATGCGGCGAATTGATCGGCGTTGTAGGCAGAAGGATTCTCGAGCTGCTGGAACAGTCCGTTAATGGCGGCGCGGACTTCCGACCCGTTTGCCGGCTTTGCATCGCGGCTGTACGCGATGTACAGCGAATCCAGAGCCATCGCCGCCTGCTCCGCCGCGCGCTCGTCCGCTAGCGCAATATTTTCCGCATCATCGGGGATGCGTTGCAACATGCGCAGCGCAACCGCCTGATCGTATTGCATCGTTGCCAGCCGTTCCGCGATCCGCTGCGCCAGCGGCGCCGCCGCTGAAGCCGCCGAAGCAACGGCGTTGCGATCGGGGTTGAGCTTGCTCATCTCGTCGGAAACAGCAAGCAGTTGACGGTCCAGCTCCTGCGCGTTCGCTGAATCAATCTGTTTCGCCAGCAAACGGAATACCGCATAACGCGAGCTGTTCCACGCTGGATCACCCGGACGCCGCCCAACGTATCCGTGTTCCTGCCGCCAACTGTCCTTCGCCGGCCCCAGCGCATGGTGACACGCAAAACAGGAAAGCTCCGAATACTCCGGCCACACATCTTTCTTGTCAAAGCGTTCATTCCTCGCGCGCCATGTCAATCGCTGCATCGCCGCCCGCAGTTGCACCGCCTGCCCCGCGCTCCACTCACGAAGTCCCACCCACGCGGCATCCTCAACCGGTTTGCCGGACTCCGATTCGCGCGGCGTCTTCCAGTGCCGCGGCATTACCGCCGAAAACGAATCCAGCTCGAAAAAAAGATCCGGATGCCCCGCCGCGATCATCTCGTGATCCACAAATTTGTTTTTCGTCCCCAGATGGCATTCCAGGCATTTCTCGGTGCGGTGGATCACGTCCCGCGTATCGTGCATACCCCGCGCCACTGATTTCTCATGCGCCCAAGATCTTGTCGTGTGCGGCCCCAGCCAGCCCGACGCGGGCCCGTGACAGTTTTCGCAGGATACGCCTTCCGCAATTTCAAACGCGCGCCCGCGCTGCTCCGGCGTCGAATATAGCGCATGGCACGCCAGGCATTTGGGCGCTTCTTCCGCCTTCGCGCCCAGTTTCAGGATGCGCGCCATCCGTTCTCCGACATCTCCCGTCAGCGCCTGGTACGCCCGGCTATGTTTGTC
>WNEZ01006265.1_pt2 | contig 10440 bp, 12 predicted proteins | sample 5400521 | NCBI WGS metagenome assembly WNEZ01 (sample SAMN13153339, study PRJNA577476) | soil metagenome | isolation source: 120 cm saprolite under Douglas fir tree site 2 hole 1 replicate 1 | place: USA:California | collected 2015-04-18
CCGGAATGATCGCGGCAGCTTGCAAACGAATTCGTGCACGCCGATCCCGGTCCGCTTCCGTCATCGGCGAACCACTGGATGAAAATCGGCCGCGTGATAAGAGCTGCGGACGAGCGGACCGGAGGCGACATACAAAAAACCTTTTTTACGCGCGATGCCGCCGTAATAATTGAATTGGTCTGGCGTAATGTATTCGACGACGGGCAAGTGTTTCGGGCTCGGGCGCAGATACTGGCCCATGGTTAAAACTTCGCAGCCAACTTCGCGCAAATCGTCCATTGTCTGAAAAAGTTCGGTCTCTTTCTCGCCGAGGCCGAGCATCACACCGCTTTTGGTCACAACTTTCGGCGACAATTCCTTTGCTCGCCGCAAGACTTGCAGCGACGTGTGGTATTTGGCACGGGAGCGCACGAGCGGGGTTAGCCGCTCCACCGTTTCCATGTTGTGGTTGTAAATGTCTGGTCCGGCATCCAGGACGATCTGGATGCACCAATCCTGCGCGTGAAAATCGGGAACAAGCACTTCGACAATCACCGTGGGATCCATTTCATGAATCGCCCCGATCGTGCGGGCGAAGTGATTGGCGCCGCCGTCTTTCAGATCATCGCGCGCAACCGCGGTGATCACGATGTGTTTTAAATTCATCCGGCGCACGGCTTCCGCGACGCGCTGCGGTTCGTCTTGCTCCAGCGCATAAGGCTTCGCGGTTGTCACCGCGCAAAATCCGCACGCCCGTGTGCATCGATCGCCTGCAATCATCATCGTAGCCGTGCCCTGACTCCAGCATTCCCAGCGGTTCGGGCATTGCGCGCTTTCGCAAACAGTATGCAACCGCAAATCGGAAATAAGAGCTTTGGTTGAAAAGAAAACCGGATTCGACGGCAGCCGCACCTTGATCCAAGGCGGCTTCTGCGCCTGGTGTAGCGCCGGATCAATCTTCGCGCAGGACATCTCGACAAATGCTAGTGTAACGTTAAAGCGTTGAAAAGTTAAAGCGTGTCATAGCGGTACTTTGTGAGCTCCGCAAAAATTCGTCCAACCCCGAAAGCTTGCAGGTTCACTACAGTTTGGTTCGGCCCGAAAGCGCTTGATAAAGGGTCAGTTCGTCAGCCGATTCCAACCCGGCGCCGGCGGGGAGGCCGCGGGCGATACGAGTTAGCATCACAGGCTTGCCTTTCAGAAGATCGACCAGATAATTTGTAGTCGCTTCGCCTTCGACATCGGCCGGAAGCGCGAAAATGATCTCGGAAATCCTTTCGCGATCGAGGCGATCGAGCAATTCGTTGATCCGCAAATCTTCAGGCCCCACGTGATCGAGCGGCGAAATTTTTCCTCCAAGAGAATGGTACCGACCGCGAAACGCGCCGGTTTTCTCAAGTGGAAGAATGTCAGTTGGCTGTTCAACGATGCAAAGCAACTCAGTTGGGCGTGAGGAATCCGCGCAAATCTCACAAATCTCTTCGGTAGTAAAAAATCCGCAGAGCGCGCAAGGATGAACAGCCTGCCGCGTTTCAGTGATGGCGCGCGAGATCTGCGCCGGCTGATCGTTTCGCGCGCGCACGATCCAGAGCGCAATCCGCTCCGCCGAGCGAGGTCCAACTCCCGGCATTTGTCGCAGTTGCGCAATCAAATTCCGGATTGCCACCGGATATTCCGTCTTTCTCAAAACACGCGCAGATTTATTCTGGGGGCGTTCCCGTTAACTGCAGAGCAAGCGGCTCCAGCCTGCGCAAATAGAATTGCAGCGGAGGATCGTCTTCTTCCTCCGAGCCCCGCGCCTTCTGAAACTCGGTATACGCTTCTGCCCAACGTTTCTCTCGATACAGAACGACTCCACTCCAGAAAGAATCTCGACGCGCGATATGCTCCGGCCTGGCTTCGGATGTAAGCCATAGTGGCTCATAAATTTCATGTCGATCCTGCGAATTCACTCCATTCACAAAATCAATTGGCCGCGCGACGATTGCGTTGCTCGCTAGATCGAACGTGCGCGTACCAATCAGAATGTTTGATCCGTAGAGATTATTTGCGGCACAGAACCTGCGCGCCAGCTCAATTGGTTCGCCGCTGGTTAATAACGCCGGCCACCTGCTATCCTTCAGCGGAACGGCAAGTATGGTGCCAGAATTAATTCCGACATGGATATCGCAGTTTGCAGTTTCTCCGTTGTTCTGTCGCTGCTTGCGAAAGTACTGAATCAAATCCATGGCCACACGCGCGGCTTTCTCGGCGTGCTCGGCATTGCTGTCGGGAAATCCAAAAATAGCGACGACCCCCTCCCCGTCCGCAGCCTGTAAATAAGCGCCCCCTTCCAGGAGCCGATCGGCTGTGTCGCGAATAAATTTTTCCATGGTGCTGGAGAAATCCGCAGGCTCGGAATCCTCGGCGAGTCCATATTTATTAGCGATATCGCAAGCCACGACGCTCACTTCGTATGCCTTCGGCTGACCATCAAACCAAAATGTCCCCTCTCTGACACGGCGGAATTCTTTCCTCGACAGGCGATTAGCAAAGAGAACGCGCGCTAAATGCGCGCGATCACGCCGCAAGAAAACAATCCAGCCCTCCGCGGTAACCAATGCGAGCACGACCGCAGACATACAGGGTAGCGGTTGGAAAAATACCCTGTAGAGCGAGCAGATCCACGAAAGTCCAAGCAACTCGATGAGCAAGAAAATGGCTAATAGCCGGGTGTGACCTGGCGGCACCCTGCTTAGACCGAGCCAGGCGACACCCAGCGCGAGCAGCAAAACAAAAACGTACTGCCATTTCTCACCGACGACTCTCGTAGCGCTGGCGTAGTGAGCTACAAGCTCCCCGACAGCAGTCTCGAAACCCAGCATCAGTCTGCTGGCGTGCAGCGCGGTAACAATGATGGCGACAACCACTCCAATTATCCCCGTAGTGATCAGCGACCGCTTCATAACAATCAGGCTTTTTGGGTGAGTGCAGCCGGATAGTAGGACTGCACCACCAACTCGCTTAAGAATTTGTCGGGGGCATCGACGGCCCCGGCATTAATGATAAACTTCGTCCGGTTAGTGTTCTTTCGAATCAGGTTTAACCCGAATTGGTAATCCTTAAACAAATGGGCGCAGAGATCGTTCATCGTCATCCGCTCAGCTTGCGCGCGCTCGACCAAACGTCGCACTGCTGTCCCATCAAAAACAATTTCCAATCCATGGTCGTCTTTGAATTTCTCAGCAAATTGATGCGCGCTGGCTTCGAGCGTTTGCACCTCCAGCTTTTGTCCCTCGGCCATCAACCGATCCAGCACGCGTTTCGGCTCGCGCACCAGCGCAGCCGTGACCCGCAACTGACTCAAGCCCGACCCGGCGAGATAATATTTGTAATCGCGGAACAATTTTTCAAACACCGTCAATAATCCGCGCGCTCCGGTTTTTTCTCTGGCGGCGGCCTCGGCTAATAGACTCAACGCTTCATCTTCGAAGCTGATCTGGATGCCATAGGCGCGAAATGCGCGTTCATATTGCCGAAGCAAACTTCCTTCAGAATATTTCATTATCTTAAAGAGATCATCCGCGTCGAGATCTTCGCAGACCACGCGCACCGGCAACCGGCCAATGAATTCCGGCTCGAATCCGTACTCGATAAAGTCCTGCGTTGTGACGTACTGAAATAGCTCGTTGTCCATCACCTGAACAGGCGACGCGCTAAACCCGATCTGACTTTGTCGGACGCGCCGGGCGACCTGCTCTTTCAACTTCTCGAACGCGCCGCTCACCACAAAAAGAATATGACGCGTATTGATCGTTTCACGTTTCGCTTTGCCGCGCCTTTGAAATTCAAATGCGGCCTGCAACTGCGCCTGGAGATCGTTCATGCTTCGCACCGGCACTTCCGTTTCTTCCATTAACTTCAATAACGTGGTCTGCACACCGCGCCCACTCACATCGCGGCCAATTAGATTTCCAGCCGATGCGATTTTGTCGATCTCGTCGATGTAAATGATGCCGAACTGCGCCAGATTGACGTCGCCGTCGGCTTTATGCACGAGCTCGCGAACGAGATCCTCGACGTCGCCGCCGACGTAACCTGTCTCGCTGAACTTGGTCGCGTCCGCTTTCACAAACGGCACTTTGATCAGATCGGCGATGTGCTTGATCAGATACGTTTTGCCGACCCCGGTCGGACCGACCAAAATCACATTTTGCTTAATGTATTCGGTCTCCTCGGCGCGCCTGGCGTCTTCTTTTTCAAGCCGGCGCAGGTAGTTGGCGTGGTTGTAATGATCGCAAACCGCGATCGCGAGCACTTTCTTCGCTTCGTCCTGTTTGATCACGAACCGGTCGAGATGCCCTTTAATGTCGCGTGGCAGAAAATTGAATTCGAATTCAGGATGGTCTGTCTTCTCCGGTTTTTCATCTTCAACCGCGGCGGCTGGTTCCGGCTCGGTAAACGTCGCCACCGAGACCCGATCGCCGAAGTTCTGTTTCATGAACTCCGCGATCTTGGCCTTCAGCTCTTCCGGTGAAGGAAATGGCGGTGGTGGGTTTTGCTCCATGGTCGCGGTAAGAAAAGTCGCGCGAAAATCAATTATGGCAACGATTCGTCTAAAATCTGACTCTTGGGCGCAGAATTCGTTCATCTTCACGCCGCTGTCGCGTCGCTGCAACTCCGGCAGCCGCGCTTCCTTGAGGGAAGCGCGACGCTGAGGTGTTTGGAATCTTTGCCGCCACGCGTCTCACGCGCCTTCGCGCAGCTCCGGCTCGGCGGGCAAAGACGCAGCTACAGCTGCCGCTAAGGAGGCTGGGGAACATCCGGAAACACCTTCGAAATCTGCTCCCGGTATTGCGGCTTCGCCTTCGCGGCGGCCTCCGCGAACTGTCGAGCAATTTCCGTTTGCCCAAACTCGCTCGCAAAAACGGCACAACGCCATTGTCGATCCGCTGCGTCGGTTGCGCTTGGTTGGATGAATGAAGTGGAAACCTTGAACAGCGTCTTCGGCGAAAGTTTCTCCCACGTAAGTCGCGCAATGCCGTGCCGAAGCCTCAAGCTGAGGCTCTCATCGGTCGCGCTGGCTATGCCCGTGTATTGGGCCCCGCTGCTGTCCGTAATCGCGCCGGAGAAATGGGCCCGATTGAAATCGTAGATCAGGTTGTTTTTCCAAGCGATCAGCCATTGCGCTTTTTCTTCCGCTGTTTCCTTTGCCTGTTTCAGCGACGCGTCGCTCAATTGCACACTCTTGATCACCCCATCCGCGCTGGTGAAATTATAGAGGCAATCTGCTCTCTATAATTCGCGAGTGCTGCGTTCCACGAAGCGGTCTCAAGATCGCGAATTTTCCTTCCCGCCTCTGTACGGTTTCCATCACCGACCGGTTGGAGATTTACCATACGGCGCGCCGAGCTCTTCTCCCCCGGGTTGAGTTCGACGAACGGGCCTGATAGTTTCGGCAACGCCTTCGCTGGAGCATTTTCGTACGGTTTGCGAGCAAGAAAAAAGGACATCATCACCGCCAGCATGATAAGCAAAACCGCGCCAATCGGAAGCCACCGCCGAAGTCGCCTGCGCGCAAGATCGACAATGCCTGGCAACGTGCGCTGCGCCTGCTCAAGCCCTGCGACGAGCTCGTCGTACGAAGAAAAACGCAGCGTAGGATCAGGCGCAATCATTCGCTGAAAAATGCTTGCCGTGGCCCCAGACACTTCCGGCGCGACGGCGCGCAAATCGAGCGGCTGCTTTTTCAAATCGAGGAGCACCATTGCGGAATTTGTGTTGCCCTCGATTGGAGCTTTCCCTGCGACCGCGTGAAAAAGAGTTGCGCCGAGACTGTAAATGTCGCTTCGGAAGTCTTCCGGCTCATTGTTTAATCGTTCCGGCGCGACATAATATGGCGTGCCCCAAATCACGCCTTCCGTTTCCAGTCCTTGCGTCGCGGCGCCCGCCAAGCCAAAGTCGCTGATTTTCGCTGTCTGCTCATCGACAAACAAAATGTTGGCCGGTTTAACGTCCCGATGAATGAGACCCTGTCGGTGCGCGGCACGCAACCCTTTGGCGACTTGAATGCCGGACTCAAGCACTTGCTTTTCGGGCAACCGATTTCGCTGTTCGATGAGATCATCGAGACTTCCATGATCGACCAACTCCATCACCACATAAAATTGTCCGTGATCGGTTCCAGAGGAGAAGACTTGTATCAGATTGGGGTGGTTTACAGAGGCAGTAATGCGTGCCTCCTGTTGCAGGCGAGAGTTGTGGTCCTCTTGGCCGCTGAGATCTTTGCGCAGCAGTTTCAGCGCAACAAACCGATCCAAAAGCGTGTCACGCGCTTTGTAAACGGTGCCCATGCCGCCAATACCCAGCGTCTCAACCACAACGAAATGATCAAACGTCCGTTCCACCCGCATTTTCTCGCCGCAGTTCGGACAGGGCAAGCGTGCCAGCGGCTCCGCGTCCGTCGTATCGATAGCCGTACCACACGCCTGGCATGTTTGTGTCATCGCAGGCTCCGTTCAATCGCCACCAACGCCGATTGTAACATTCAGAGGTTTCGGAGCAACGAAATGGCGATAGTCGATTGAAAGCGTCCACGAAAAGTTCGGCCAAGACCCAGTTCGTCGTGTCAAAAGAGGGTGCACAGCTTCGCCTCGATCGTTTTCTGGCAAGGCAACTTCCAGACTACTCGCGCTCGCGCCTTCAGCAATTGATCCGAACCGGCTTCGTTCGGCTCAACGGTGCGACGACACGGCCGCGCCAGCTTGTTCGGAGCGGGGACAAAGTCCAATTAACCGAGCCGCCACTCGAAAAGATCGAGAGTCAACCGGAGCCGATTCCGCTCGAGATTCTCTTCGAGGACAATGATCTCATCGTGATCAATAAACCAGCCGGGCTTGTCGTTCATCCAGGCGCTGGCCATCGCCAGCACACCTTGGTCAATGCGTTGCTCAGCCATTGCACTACCCTTTCGGGAATCGGCGGAAAAGAACGGCCCGGCATTGTTCATCGCCTGGATAAAGAAACAAGCGGCTGTCTTGTGGTCGCGAAAAATGATGAGGCGCATCGGGAATTGTCGAGGCAATTTGCCGAACGCGTCGTTGAAAAGACCTATCTTGCGCTCGTTGCCGGAAAATTGAGGAAGAGAGCTGGCGTAATCGAAGAAAAAATCGGACGACATCCCGTCCATCGACAACGAATGAGCGTGTCTTCATCGCGCGGACGCCCAGCCAAAACTGAGTATCGCGTGGTTCGCTCGGGAAATCAGGCGAGCTTGGTCGAGTGTCGTTTGCATAGCGGACGCACCCATCAGGTTCGTGTGCATCTTCATCACCTGGGTCACCCAGTGCTCGGCGATAAAGTCTATGCAACTCGCGCGGCAAAAGATTTTCCACGACAGATGTTGCATGCCTGGAAACTTGGGTTTCGACATCCAGGCACCGGCGACTGGAAAAGCCTTGAAGCGTCATTGCCTAACGATTTCGCAACCGCAGTGATGATGGCCGCCGAATCTTAACAAATATGAAACAGCGAAAACTTGGACGCGGCGGACCGATCGTCTCGGCAATCGGTCTCGGTTGCATGGGGATGTCGGACTTTTATGGCGGGCGAGATGAAGAAGAATCGCTGGCCACAATCCATCGCGCTCTCGACCTCGGCGTATCATTTTTCGACACAGCCGATATGTATGGTCCTCACACGAATGAGCAATTACTTGGGCGCGCATTAAGAGGACGTCGCGAGCAAGTTGTCATTGCGACAAAGTTTGGAATCATGCGCGATCCAGATAAGCCAGCCTTCCGCGGGGTCAGCGGCAAGCCCGATTACGTGCGCAAAGCCTGCGAAGGAAGTCTGCGCCGGCTCGGTGTTGATGTAATTGATCTTTATTACCAGCATCGAGTTGATCCAAACACGCCAATTGAAGAAACGGTTGGCGCGATGGCAGACCTGGTGCGCCACGGCAAAGTGCGGTTTCTCGGTCTCTCGGAAGCGGGCGCGGAGACGATTCGCCGCGCGCACGCCGTTCATCCGATCACCGCGCTGCAATCCGAATACTCGCTCTGGACGCGCGATCCGGAAGAGCAAGTTCTCGGTGTCTGCCGTGAGCTTGGCGTCGGTCTTGTGCCATATAGTCCACTTGGCCGCGGGTTTCTGACTGGTAAAATCAAAGAGCTGGAGGATTTGCCGGAAGACGATTACAGGCGTACTACGCCGCGATTTCAGGGTGAAAATTTTCAGCGCAATCTCGATCTGGTAAAGCGCGTCGAAGAAATCGCCCGCGAGAAAAAATGCACGCCGGCGCAGCTTGCGCTCGCCTGGGTCTTGGCACAAGGGAACAACATCGTGCCAATCCCCGGCACGAAACGGCGCAAATATCTACAGGAAAATATTGGCGCCCTCGATGTCAAGCTTACAACTAAGGATCTTGCGCATATCGACGACGTCGCGCCGCATAAAGCCTTTGCGGGCGCGCGTTATCCTGAATGGGCGATGGCGATGGTTAATCGGTGAAGATCAGAGGTCCTTCGCCCTGCAGTCGCGGGGCTACTCCCTCCGCGGCACCATTACACTGGCCAACATCGTCTGCACAATTTCACCACGCTGATTTATCGTCACCTTCCGCAGGCGAATGATCCCGTAGTTAGGTCTCGAGCGTGACGGCCGTAGATGGACAATCTTAGTCTGAACCGTGAGTACATCGCCCGGCCGCACGACATTGGGCCAACGCAGCTTATCGACACCCAGCCCGATGGCCCCTTCGGCGAAGTTTAGTGTTTGCACAAACAACCGCATGGTCATTGCCGCGGTATGCCAGCCGCTTGCAATCAAACCTTTGAAAATTGTTCGCTCGGCACTTTTACGGTTGAGATGAAACATCTGCGGATCAAACTTGCGGGCGAACTCGATCACCTGCTTTGCCGTCACTTTAAGCGGTTTGGACTTAAAACGATCGCCCACTTTCAAATCATCGAAGTAGTGCTCGTTCATTTTCAAAGACATGTAGCTACACTGATGAGTCATTGGTCAGGATTGAGCAATACGTAAATGCGCCGCGATTCGTATAACCACAATCAATCGCTGCCGGCACCTTGACAGCTTCCAATGCCTTACGCCTAATCAAAACCACGAGGAGCCCACGCAATGCCCGCAACGAACACTTTGCGCGCTATTTTCGGATGCGAATTTGCCGAAGACAGAGAAGGCCGGATAACTTTCCCCAAGCGGGTCATCAGCCACACACAAAAAACGCAGTTCCTGTTTCGAATTAACAAGGGCCTACTCGATATGTCGCAGGACGTCAACGACCACATGGACCCGGAGATTCGCCCAATCCCATTTCCTAACATGATCTACATCGGCGACGGGCCGACCGATGTCCCCTGCTTTACGGTTATGAAGAAAAACGGCGGGCAAGCCATCGCCGTTTACAATCCCGACGATCCGCAGCGCGTTAGTTTCCGGAAATGTTATCAGCTCTCAGCCCACGCCGATCGCGTCAAGCACATCGCGCCGGCCGATTACCGGTCAAACACTCATCTCCGACTGCTGCTGGAGCAAATGGCCGAAGAAACCGCCAACCGAATAATCGCCCAGCGCAAGGAAGCAATCGAGACCGGCACGGTTCCCGCACCAAAACATTGACTGTAGCGGGGCGCCCTCTGCGCCACAGCATTCGCCATCTTTTACCGGCCGCAGTAAATGCAGCGCGCGGTCGGTGTTTCGTGGATCACAACTTAGCACAGCCCGGGACATTGAGATTCCAATTTCATCCAGAGCCATTCTGCCATTTTTTTCGATCGTGGGATTCTCCAGTCCTTCGATATCGTTAAGATATGCGTGGTCCAACATTTTTGCCCGTTTCACGTTCCAAGTGGAATAGTTTCTGACTCTACGCACACTGACAGTGGGACAATCTACAGCCCATGATTGAACCAGAAAAAAGTTTACGGTCTCGCAGGACGTTCATAAAAAACGCTTTAGCCGGAGCAGCTGGTACGTTAATGGCGGGCATCGACAAACACTCGGCTCACGATTATATCGGCGCCCAGGAAAAGCGACCGCGATCAAATGTCAGTCAGCTGGGGCTCAGCGAAGCCTCGCAACTGGTGCGCAACAAGAACGTGTCACCAGTCGAACTGACCCATGAGTGTTTGAGTCGCATAGAACGGCTCAATCCGAAGCTGAACGCCTTCATCACTGTCACTGCCGAGTCCGCACTGGCTGAGGCTGGTCAGGCGGAAGCAGAAATCGCGCACGACGGTTGGAGGGGTCCGCTACATGGAATCCCGATTGCGCTAAAAGACCTGGTAGATACCGCTGGCGTGCGCACTACCGGAGCGAGCGGCGTATTCAAAGATCGCGTTCCCACCGAGGACGCTGAGATTGTGCGCCGCTTGAAAACTGCCGGTGCGGTGTTCCTCGGAAAGCTCAACCTGCATGAGTTCGCCTACGGCGGCAGTTCCGTGATCAGTTATTTCGGCC
>WNEZ01019090.1_pt1 | contig 10440 bp, 7 predicted proteins | sample 5400521 | NCBI WGS metagenome assembly WNEZ01 (sample SAMN13153339, study PRJNA577476) | soil metagenome | isolation source: 120 cm saprolite under Douglas fir tree site 2 hole 1 replicate 1 | place: USA:California | collected 2015-04-18
TGGCTCTCCGGATCAAGTCTGGGCGTTAGTCGCATAGGTCGAGGGCCGATCGCTGTGATTGTGATCACAGCTTGGTCGAATCTTCGGTCCGGCCGTTTTGGAGCGGCGCGTTCCGCCACTTGGTGATGGCCATCACAGAGGCCGGGACACGGAAAAGCGTACCCGAAGGCCGTGCGCAACGGGTATGCCGTCGTCCACCGGTTTCTCCAGAAAATTCGGTCTAGGTTCGGCGACGCGTCCCGGGCGTGCGCCGGGCATAGCCGCGCAGCACCTCGGTCGGTGTGAAGCGTCGCGTGCGCGGTACACTGAGCTCGATGTCGCCGAGCGTCGTCAGCAGGTGGCGCCGATAATAGCCATTGCGACGGTCGGGCGCGTCCTCGGCGTCGAGCCCCGGCGGGCCGCGCATGTGCATCGGCAACAGGCTGGCGATGGCGCAGATCGTGTTACTCGCGGCGACCGTGTTGCAGCAGTTCCGGGTCGCGCTCGACCAGGCGCCGCCGGAAATGGAACTGAAAATCGTGCTCCGCCCCAAGGGAGCGCTGCGCATGTGCGCGCTGGCGCGACCGAATCGCGGAACGCTCCCGCCGGCCGGTTAGCGACGCTTCGCAGAAGCGTGCTGCAGAAAATTGACACCGCCCCGCTATAGAATCCGAAGCGCCATGAGCAACGGCATCTGCATGCTCGCTCGATTCTCTCCGCCTCGCTGGGCCGGATCGTCTTCCTCAAGATCAACGACATCAGGGGCGATGACTTCGGCGCGGCAGAAATGTGACCGCGAGGCCGAGTAACAGCGCAATCCCTCGGCGCAGCCACCGAACCTGGCGCATCGCCGTCGAACGCTCTGCCTTTCAAATCAAACGTCTGGCCCTCCGTCCGTCGTGCGCCAAGCCCCGGCTTGGCTTTTCGCGTCGCCGGCGCTTTCCGGGGTCCCGCCGGTGGCCATTCACGGCCTTTCCTGGCGGGCAGTGCCGACTACCGCCAGCACCTTGGAATCGTTTTCCGCCATCCGGCTATCGATCCACGAGGCGACCCCGCGGTACGCATGCAGGAATACCTCGTTGTGCCGCTCCCAGCTCGTAAACCGAAGGTCCTCTGGGAGTTCTGGCCTGACGAGAATATCCATGTCGCCCAGCGGCAGATCCGAACGCCGGTTCGTGAGCATGCCGAGCATGATCACTTGCAGGATACCGGGCGCCTGCGGCAGTCGCCGACGGGAGAACGGATTGAGCAACGCGACCGCCAGTTCGCGAGGACCGGGGATCGAATCGTAATCCACCGGGTAGGTCTTTGGCCCATCGGCCCGGAACATCACGACCACGTTGGGTCCGGTTTTCAGGGTCTTCATCGGCGCCAGCGGGATATTATCCATGAGCGCACCGTCCACCAGCATCTCGCCGTCTTTCGTGAAGAACGGTGGCAGCACACCCGGTACCGAGCCCGACGCACGCACGGCGTGCCAAACCAGCCCACGCCGATGGATCCGCGGCGTGTGGTCACTGAGATTGCTGGAAACCGCGAACAGCGGTATCCACAGGTCTTCCATGAGCACGTCGCCGTACTCGGTCCGAAGCGCCCGATCGAACGCCTTGTGGTCGATAAGCCCGTAGCGCGGCAGCGTGAGGCGGCGGAATGCGCGGCTCCGGACGAAGATGTTGTGCGTTCCCTCGTCGACGCGCTCGGGGTCCACGCCGTACGCCAATGCGGCCGTCATCGCCGCGCCGACGCTCGTGCCTCCCAGAATGTCGAAATCCGCGCCCGCCTTCCGGAATGCCTTGTACACACCGAGGTGGGCACTTCCGAGCGCGCCACCGCCGCCGGCAACGAAGCCGACGGCCCGACCGGACAGAAAGCGGAAGAGGCGCTGAACATCCGCGACGTCTTGCAGGGCGACGTGATGGTGCATGAAGACGTCGCGCGGTCCAAGCCAGGAACTCGTGCCCGTGGCGATTTGGGTGCGCGCGTCGTGCAGAATGACGAGACGCCGGGCCGATGGCCGGTGGACGGAAAAGGCGAACAGCTCGCAGGCATTGGGTTCGACGGAGGCACCGGCTGAAGCGACCAGTAGAACCACGTCCGCTTGGCGGATGCACTTTCTCGTCCAGTCGGTGAGCGTCTGGTCGGCGATGTAAAAGACGAAATCGGACTCTGCTTCGAGCGAGTTGAGCCAGGCCGACGTCGCGGGATCATCGAGCGAGGCCTCCGCAAAGCGCTCCGCAATCTCCTTCTCGGTGAGGAACACGGCACGGCTGACCGAGCCGAACACGTCTCGGAGCGAATCGACGAACCGAGAGGAAGGGCGACTGCTGCCCGCAGACACGACCGCCACAGTGCGCACCGAAGCTGGAGCTTTTGCGGCAGCATCGACGCTTTCGGAAAGCCGGCGCGCCAGCGAGACGATCACGGCGTCCCGGAGCTGTGGCGAGGAATCGCTCAATTCCCGGAAACGCTCGCGCGTGATCGCGAGCACGCGCGAGTCGCGCAGCGCCGTCACCGTTGCGGTTCGGGGAAGCCCTGCGAAGAACCCGATCTCTCCGATCGGCTGCCCCTGGGCGATTTCAGCGATCGGCTCGACCACACCCTCCAAATGAACGGTGAACCGGCCGGAAAGTACGAAATAAAGCGCGTCCGAGGGCTCCCCTTGTCGGACCAGGATCTCGCCGCGCCGGAGTTCGCGGGGCTCGGCTTCCCCCGCAAGCGCCTCCAGGTCTTGCAATGCCCTGCAGTCGAGAGCCGGAATCGCAGACAGAAGATTGGCGCGTGTCTTCGCCGATGTCATATGCACTGCCTATTCAAGAAATATCACTGAAACTCGAAGTCCGAGCCGACACGCCAAGCGCGTGGAGAGCGCGTTGAACAACGAAACCCACAATCTCGCGCCTGATGCCCTCAGATTGCCGACCGCGAGAACGACTTTCATCGACCCGAACGGATTCAACCGCGACATTCCAACTCTCAGCCTTGCCGGGCGGATCACGGCCTCCGACCCGGCCATCCGACAACCTGAAATGCGTGCTGGCCGACGCTACCGACATGATCGCGCGCAGCCGCTATGCCGCGCTCTCGCGCAAGGTTACACGCATGGGCATGCCGTTCTTCGGCATCAGAAACATCTGTGCGGACGGCTGCGGGTCGAAATCGGACCTCACCTCGAAGTGGGCGGCCCGGACAAAGGTGGCGAGCATGATGGTCGCCTCGATCATCGCGAACGCGGCCCCTATGCAGATCCGCGGCCCTGCCCCGAAGGGCATGAATTGAAAGCGTGTAAGCTTTGAACGGTTCTCGGGAGAAAAGCGATTGGGATCGAATCGATCCGGATCCTCCCAATAGCTCCGATGGCGATGAATGGCATAGATCGGGATGATCCCGATCGTGCCGGCGGGAATCGAGACGCCGTCGAACTCGATGTCCTCGATGATATCGCGAACGATCACCGGCGCGGTCGGGAACAGGCGAAGCGACTCGTTCAAGACCTGTTGAACCGTGCCGAGATGCTCGACATGGGCGGAAGTAACGCGATCGCGTCCAACCACCTCCTCTATTTCCTCGAGCATCCGCGCTTCCCATTCCGGACTCTGCGAGATCAAATAAAGCGTCCAGGCCAACGCGAATGCCGTTGTATCGTTGCCGCCGACCAGAAATGCGAGAATGTTGCCGATCACGAGTTCATCCGACATGCTCTGTCCCGATTCCGGATCGGAAGCCTTGAGCATCCTGGTCAGCAGGTCCTCGCCGGCTGCTGCGTCGGCGCGGCGCACCCGCACCAGCTCAGCAACGGCATCGCGCAATCGGGTCTCATGCGTCCGCATTGATCTTCCGCCGGGTCGCGGCATCCAGTGGGGAAGCCCCAGCAGCGCATACATCACCCACCAGTTGACTGCCGTGTAGTATGCGGCTTGTCCCATTTCGATGGCGGCGAGCATGTCGTCCGGGACCCCGGCCAGCATCGTCTTCGAGATGACATGAAAGGCGGCACGCGACATGTCTCGGTGCACTGCATGGGCCGTTCCCGGTGGGGCCGTCCGCCACTTGGCGACGGTAGCTTCGGCCACATCGGTCATGATCGACCCGTAGCGCAGAAGCTCGTCGTGACGAAACAATGGTGCGGCCGCGCCTCGCTGCCAGCGCCATTCCCGACCCTCGGACGATATGATCGCGTTGCCGAACATCGGTTTGAGAGCATCGACCTGCAACGCGCCTTTCGGAAATTCCGCCGGACGGGTCAGAAGCAGGGTCTTCACCAGTTCCGTGCCGGTGAAGAACGCCATGCGCGGCGGCCCGCGCGCGATTACGAGCGGTTCCCGATAGGCCTGCTCCGGGATGACCTCCAGATTGTTGCCGAGCAGCTTGGCGAGATTGAATGGGAATCGGAGCGGCTGGGCAGCGGGCTTGACACGGGGCGGGTAGAAAGGCACGGCGCTGTTCGATGTTCCGAGCATGGGGCTTGGCCTCCCTGGTCTCATCCCGAACCGGCTGCACGGCTACACCGAAGATGCGGATGCTCTCTCCCTCAGCTTGCCGAGGGGCCTCTTCTCGTGGGATATGCGCCGATAGAGCGATTCGTAGTCATCCCATTCCGTGTTGAAAATCCGATCCAGAATGCGCGTCCCCAGGCCGTAATGGCCGCTATATCTGGAGTGGTGAAGCGAATGGTACGTGGTACTGGTGAGTACCTTGCCAAGCCAGCGATTATAGTCGCCGGATTTCATTTCGAAGTTTGCGTGGCTGAATGAATTGATCACGAGATATCCAACGTACCAAGCTGCGATCCCGAAGGCATTAAGGCCGAACAATCCGTCCACGGCGGCAAGCGGCGCAAGCAGCCCTATGTCGAAGATCAGCTTCTCCGTGAAGGAGAAGGAGATGGCGGTAAAGGGACTGTTCAGACGGCTCTTGTGATGCTCCAGATGAATCCAGTGCAACGCGCGAAGATGGAAGGCGCGGTGCGAGCCGTAGTGCCAAATCTCCGCCCAGATCGCCGTCGCCAGCCCCGAACAGATGAACGATGCCAAACTCGTGTTTCTGAAAAAGCCCAAGTAAAGGAAAACCGCCAGGATCACCGCGTGCATCGGCGTGTGAAGGGAGTTCTTCATCTCCCGCCTTATTTGCTCCTCGCTGATCGGCAGATCGTAGATCGTTCGCTCACATATCTTCCACCGGTTCTTGTCCGCCAGATACCAAAACAGCGCCATGAGGTGGCCGAGCGTGGCAATCACCAAGAGTGTGACGATTTGCAGCGCGGTGAACATGGCCTGCTTCACTCGCGGTGGCGCAGCAATGTCGCATACCTGCGAACACCGCCGATCAATCTTATCGCCTGGGCTTTCATGATCAGCTTCCAATAGTCGCCTATCCCGCCTTCGGTGCTCAGCCTTTCACCGTGCTTCACGAAATCGAGCATCATCGGATAGGAAGGCCCGTTCTCGCGATGCAAGAATTTCTCTCCCGCGATCGTGAAGCCGAGCGCCTGGTAATACGGCATCAGTGCGGGGACAGAGTCGATGTAGCATTCCTTCATCTGGTGGCGGAGACCGTACCGCACTATGGCTGATATCAGCTTGATCGCCGCCGCCCCGCCGCGTTTCGATCTCTTGACGACGAATTTCGTGCAAATGCACGTCGCTTTGGGATGATGCGCCGATTTCCTCATCCCGTACAATTCCTCGAGAACGCCCAGCGAATCGTCGGACGATGCGTTGCCGCGCAAGGTCCCTATCGTCTCGCCGGCTTCGACGGCGACGAAGACGTGGCCGGTCTGGTCGAGATGATCGCTGATGATCTTCCTGTCGTGGTCGGCATACGGCGATTGTCGCCCCAATTCATGACAGAAGACTTCGTATCGCAACCGCTTTGCGCTTTCGAGCATGTCCTTGCTGCGGCAGAGATAGACTTCCACCGCCTGGGGTCTGCTATGGGCCGTTGCCGTCGAGGCCCATACCAGATTGTAGCTTGTCCTTTCCTCCGCAGTCTCCGCGAGATGACGCAACAAACGCGCAGTCAGGTCGGGCTGCTCACGTTCGAGGCGGGCGAGCGTCGGATCGTCGATGACGATGGCGTCTGTTGCCGTCCGCGCCACCACGGTCGCGGTGGCCGGGCAGCCCCACAGGAAGCCGATCTCTCCGATCGGGGACCCGACATCCGAGACCATGAGCTCTCCCTCGCCGCGGCTCCTTTGCGGATCGATATCGACGCAACCGTGGGTGATTACGTACATGTCTCGGTAGTGCTGCCCCTTCCGGCGCAGCACATCGCCGGGCGCGAAGCGAACCTGTCTGCAGATCGACTGCAGCAATTCGAAATCGATCGAGGCAGCTGGTGCGGACACAGTCGAATCTCGCATCCACGATTGGCCGTCGAGTTCGAGCTACAAGCATATAATGCTGGCAGCGCGGATCACAATCCACGACTAATGGCTTCGCTTGGCCCAATGTCGGTCAAATCTGCAGGCCGTCGTCGTCCGTGCGAGATCAGGGACATCGGGGGGCGACGAGCTCGGAGCGGCAGAGCGCGACGCACGGCCGAATCTCGCGGATCGCCATCTGAACGCTCTGCCATTCAAATCAAACGTCGGTCGTAACGGCAGCCGGCGTCCTCGATGGTGCCGCAACAATCTCCGAGCGACCGCCTTGCTGCGGAAGCGGCTCCTCGATGCGGAACCAGAGAACATAGAGGGCAGGCAGGACTATCAGGGTCATCATCGTCGCGACGGTTAATCCTCCGATCACGGCCAACGCAAATGCTGCCCAGAGCACCGCCGAAGCGATGGGTATCATGCACAGGGCGGCAGCCGAGGCGGTGGACCATCAATATCGTGAGGAGCAAAATCAACATGAGCGGCAGTTGTGCCATGAGTGCTCTCTGAGCCGTCGCATTTTTTTCTGCCACTCCGCCGACCTCGATCTTGTAGCCTGCCGGTAGGGTCGTACTGAACGCGGCGATCTTGGATTGAAGATTGTGGACGGCAGTTTCGGGCGCAACGCCTGGGGGCACCTCGGCTTGAACGGTCAAAGTCGGAACACCGTCCCGCCGACGGATCACAGGAAGCTCTTGGCCGTAGTCTATGGAGGCCACTTGCATCAGAGGGACTGTCCGGCCGTTTGGAAGAGGAATCTGCACTGTCCCAAGACTTTCGAGCGACACCCGCTCCTGCTCTGGCCCCCGCAGAACCACATCGATCAAGTAAATACTGTCCCGAATCTGCGTAACTGTTACCCCCGAAACGACCATGTCGAGTGCTTGCGCCAAGCTCGCCGAGCTCAGATTCAACAGTTTGGCCTGCTCCTGATCGACTTTGATCTGCAAAGTTTTTGCAGTCTCGGTCCAATCAAAGTTCAGGTTGCGCAATTCCGAGCTCTGCGCCATCACGGCTGCCAGCCGATAGGCGATCTTGCGGAGCTCACCGGTTTGCGGGCCGCTCACGCGGTACTGCACCGGCCACTCCACAGGCGGGCCCAATTGAAGCGGATAGACCCGTCCCACGACCTCCGGAAACTTCTCATGCAACGCACGTTCGATTCGCGTACGCACCCGCTCCCGTGCTTCCAGATCCTTTGTGACCACGACGGCTTGCGCGAAAAAGTCGTTTGGCAGCTGCGGTATCATCGACAGATAAAAGCGGACAGCGCCCTGCCCGACATAGGTGCTCCAGCGATCGACGTCAGGATCATCGAGCAGCAGGCGGTCGAGCTCGGAGGCGGCCCTTTCTGTTGCTGTGATCGACGCGTACTGCGGAAGCTTCAGGTCAACGAAAAGCTCAAGGCGGTCTGATGATGGAAAGAATTGCCTGGGCACGAAGGCGAGCCCAGCGATGGCCAGCGCAAAACCCGCGACTGCGAGCGCCACCGTGACCGACCGCCACCGCATGGACAGGACCAGAATCTCGCGAAAGATGCGCATGACTCGTCCTGGTTGCCGATGGCTACGGTGCTTGACTTTCTCCGAAAGCAGCACTGCGCCGAATAACGGTGTGAAGATGGCGGCAACGAACCAAGACGCGATCAGCGCGACAGCAACAACCGTAAACAGCGAAAAGAGATACTCGCCGGTCATGCTCTTTGCCATTCCAATCGGAAGAAACGCCGCCGCCGTCACCAGCGTTCCGGTGCCCATCGGAAAGTGGGTGGTCATGTACGCGTAAGTGGCCGCCTCTGCCTTGGCCCAACCCTCCTCCAGCTTCTTGACCATCATTTCAACGGTTATCATCGCGTCATCGACCATGAGGCCAAGCGACATGACCAGCGCGGCGAGCGAGACCCGCTGAAGAGCGGTATCACTGAGGTCCATGTAGACGAACACAACCGCCAGGACGACCGGGATCGATAACGCGACACAGGCGCCCGCTCGCAATCCCAGGCTCAAGAAGCTGACCGAAATCACAATGACCAGGGCCTCCGCCAACGATCGCATGAAGTCGTCGACGGCGTGGGACACTACCTGCGGCTGGTCCGCCACCAATATCGGCTCGATTCCGACAGGCAGCAGGTCGGCGGTGATCGAAGCCATCTCCCGCTTCATGTCGCGGCCGAGCGCGACGATGTCACCACCCTCGCGCATCGAAATGCCAAGAGCGATCGCGGGTTGTCCCCTGACGCGAAACATCGGTTGTGGCGGATCGGCATAGGTGCGTGTCACGGTGCCGACGTCGCTTAGTCGGACCAGCTGCCCATTGGACACGAAGTTCACACGCCGCAGGTCGTTCTCGGACGCAAACCCGCCGGAAACCCGCATGTGAATGGCTTCTTTGCCCGTTCTCACAATGCCTGCCGGCGCGACCGCATTTTGCGCCTGCAAGGCGCGCACCAATTCGAAGCGATCGACGAAAGTCTGCTGCGCCGAGACCTCCAAATAGAGGCGCTCGTCTTGGGCTCCAATCACGTTAACCTTGTTGACATTTTGCACCAATAACAGCCGGGAGCGAACGCTTTCGACGTAGTCGCGCAGCTCGCGATGCGTGAAGCCATCTGCGGTAAAGCCGTAGATAATCGGGTACGTGTCGCCGAACTCATCGTTGAAATTGGGCCCGATGACTCCTTGTGGAAGCGTCGAGCGGATGTCGTCGAGTTTCTTACGTACCTGATACCAGATATCCGGAACACTCCTCGGCGCAACAGAATCCTTGAGAGTAACCTGGATCGTTGTTCGCCCCGACAGCGTAAAGCTGCGAAGGTGGTCCAGATGCGGCGTTTCCTGGAGCTTCTTCTCGATTCTTGCAGTAACTTGTTGAAGGGTATCCGAGATCGTTGCGCCTGGCCATTGCGCTTGCACGATCATCTCTTTCACTGTGAAGGGGGGATCCTCACTGCGACCGAGGCGGACATATGACCATGCGCCCGCCGCAAGAAGTACGACCATGATGAACGTGACGAACGAACGGTGGCAGATCGCCCATTCGGCAAGATTGAAATTTCGTCTCATGACGAGCCGGAGAGCAGTCTCACCTTTTGCCCGGGATACAAGATATTCACGCCTGCCGTAACCACCACCTCACCGTCTTGCAACCCTTTGGATATTATGACGGCGGAAGGGTCGTAACGCATGATCTCGACCGCCCGCAGCGCTACCGTATTGGCTGTCGGATCGACAACCCACACGGATGGTTTGCCGTCCGCTTCGATGATCGCCGATACTGGAACCGTCATGACCGGGGGCGAATCGAGCGCGACCATTCCCGTCACTGTAACACCGAGGAAAAATCCGGGCGGCGGATTCTCCAGCCCAATCTTGACCTGAAACAGTCGTGTTACGGGGTCTGCTTGCGGAGAGATTTCCCTCACTCGCCCCGAGGTCTTGATGCTCGGATTGTCGATGAGCGCGATCTCCACGATGGGATCGAACGGAATGCGATACCCCGCTCGGGAGGGCGCCTCGAAGACGGCATCTATGCGGTCCTGGCGCGCGACTCGCACGATCATCTGGCCCGCACGGACAAACTCACCCGGCTCAGCTCCCTTGGCGGTGACGATACCGCTCACGTCAGCTTTCAACTCGGTGTATTTGACCCGGCTCTGGGTCGTTTGAAGCCGCGCTTGGGCGCTTTCCACCTGCGCCTGCGCGGTCTCAAGTTGTTGCAATGCTTGATCGTAGAGTGCACGGCTGGTGATCGCGCGCTTGAGCAGCTCTGACTGACGTGCCTCCAGCTTTTCTGCCTGCGCCAGTGCTGCTTGAGCGCTGGCGAGGTCGGCTTGGGCCCCTCGCAACGCATCCTGTTCGTTTTGCGAGTCGAGGCGAGCCACGAGGCCGCCGACCAAAATCCTCTCACCGACGGTTACCGGTCGCTCAATCAGTTTCCCATCTATGCGGAAGGCGAGACTGGTCTCCTCCTGAGCCTTGATCTGGCCAACAAAGATCAGTGGTTCGGAAACGGTACGGTGTTCGACCGTTACGGCGCGCACCGGCCTGATTTGGGGGGCCGGAGGCGCCGGTTGTTCACAGGCGGCAAGCCAT
>WNEZ01010974.1_pt1 | contig 10438 bp, 4 predicted proteins | sample 5400521 | NCBI WGS metagenome assembly WNEZ01 (sample SAMN13153339, study PRJNA577476) | soil metagenome | isolation source: 120 cm saprolite under Douglas fir tree site 2 hole 1 replicate 1 | place: USA:California | collected 2015-04-18
AATCCTTCCGAAACACGATTGAGGCCATCCAGCCGGTCATCAGCGCCATGAAGGCCGTGACCAATCCATAGACCAGGCCGCTCTGCCGCGCGGTGTTGGCGACGAACTGTTCGAATCCGACCTTGACGATTTCGAACGCGGATTCGGCTCGGGTCACCAATGCGCCATCGGAGAACAGTTTTATTTCGACGTCGTAGGTGCCGATCGGCACCTCGGCCGGCAGCGGAATGCCGGTGCGAAACAGCGTCGGCGTCAAGAATGTCACCGCGGACGTCGCCTCTCGATAGAGGCCATGTTCGGAGCGCAGCCGCACAAAGGCGCTGCGGAACGCGTCGTTCGGCACCACGTCGGCATAGTCGGGTCCGACGCGCTGGGTGAGCAGCACATTGTTGAGGCCGAGCTGTTGGCGCCGCTGCACTTCCGGCGAAGCGATGGCATCGAACGGCCGGTTGGCAAACAACGCCAGATAGGTCGGAACTCCGAGAAACTGCCGGTAGTCGGTGTTGATCCAGATGCCGAATTTGCGTTCCTTGCGCCGCGTCACCATGTCGGCGCGCGGTCCGGAGACGGTCACCACCAGATCGTAATTGGTGCGGGTCGAAGGCGTGGTTGCATCCTTTTCGACCGAGCCGAACAGCACCAGCTCCTCGCCGGAATAGTTCGGCGTCACCGTCACCCGGTGGTTCGAGACCGAGACGATCAGCCGCTCGGCATGCGCGGGCGATAGCGCGAAAGCCGCGCTCAGCCCCAGCCCAAGGCCGACCGCCGCAAGTGAGATACGCGCGATCATCCGGCGCCTCCGGTTTCCCGGATGGTGAAGAGATCGTCGGGACGGATCACCAGTTCGATCGCAAACCGGATGCCGACCGCCAGAATCAAAAGTCCAAGCAGCAGCCGCAGATGTTCGCCGCGAATCCTCTGACCGGCGCGGGCGCCGAACTGCGCACCGGTCACGCCGCCGACCATCAGGATCAGCGCCAGCACGGCATCGACGAGATGGTTGGTGACCGCATGCAGCATGGTGGCAAACACCATGGTGACCAGCGTCAGCACCATCGAGGTGCCGATCACGGTCGAGGTCGGCACCCGCAGCAGATAGATCATGATCGGGATCAGGATGAAGCCGCCGCCAATGCCCATCACCGCGCCGATAAAGCCGATGATCAGGCCGACCACCACGACCGGGATCACCGACAGATAGATCTTGGAGCGCTTGAAGCGCATCTTCAGCGGCAGGCCATGGATCCAGCCATGGCTGCCGGAGCGGCGCATCGGTACCGCCATGCCGCGCCGCGTCCGCAGGATCGCGCGCAGGCCTTCCCAGAACATCAAGCCGCCGACGGCGGTCAGCAGCACGACGTAGGACAGCGCAATCATGAGGTCGAGCTGGCCGAGCGAGCGCAGCAGCGTGAAGGTCCAGACGCCGAGCGCGGTGCCGATAGTGCCGCCGCTCAACAGCACCACCGCCAGCGCCGGATCGATGGCACGGCGGCGCCAGTAGGAGATGGCGCCGGAGAACGACGAGGCCGCGATGTGGCTGGCAACGGAAGCGACCGCGACCGCGGGCGCGATGCCGATGAAAATCAACAGCGGCGTCATCAGAAATCCGCCGCCGATGCCGAACATGCCGGACACGAAACCAACCGCAGCGCCCATCGCCAGGATGAGGAAAACATTGACCGGAATGTCGGCGATTGGAAGATAAAGCTGCACGCGCGTTTGCTTCTTGGATTTAGCCTTGAAGCTGGCCGAAACCGCTCACGGCAAGGTTTCTGATCGGGCAGTGGGATTCGTCCACACGGGATAGGCGCGAACGCGGGGTCAAGTGCCGCGCCCCTGCATAACCGAATTCGACCAAAGGAGGGACTAAAGAATCTGCTTGAAACGGCTTTTTTGACGCAGCCGGCCGCGCGCCTTCGAGTGTGGTGAACGATTCAGATTAACGGTCGGCGCGTTTGGTCAAAACCGGCTTGGCCGCGGGCTTTGCCACACCTGCCTGCGCCGGCGCGACGTCCCAACCGCCCACAGGGCTCGCCACGTTGACGGCGTCATCGGGCTGCGGTTCTCGCGTGAAGGTCTGAATCGCGAGCTTGGCCGCAGCCAGCGACTGGGCGTCGAGCCGCTTGGCGATATCGTCACGTTTTCGGATCGAGTCCGCATCGCCCTGCGCCGCCGCCAGACTGAACCATTTGAACGATTCGGCCAGGTTCTGTTCGACGCCGATGCCGCGGGCATAGAGGATGCCGAGGTTGAATTGGCTGTCCGCGACGCCGCGGTCGGCCGCCTTGCGGAACCATTGCGACGCGTCCTTGTAGTTGGCGCCCTTGCCGCCGCCGTCGGCATCGAGCACGGCCAGATTATGCATCGCCTTGGCGTTGCCGCGCTCGGCCGCCTGCATGTAGTAGCGGCGCGCGATATCAATGTCCTTTTTCACGCTGAGACCCTTTTCGTAGAAGGTCCCCAGCCTGAAGACCGCCGGCACCACGCCGGCGTCATACCATTTCGCAGCCTCATCCAAATTCTGTGCAACGCCTTTGCCTTCGGCAAAGCGCAGGCCGATCTCATAGGCGGCTGTAGGATCGCCCTTCAGCGCGGCAGTGCGCAATACGGGGCCGCCGATGGCGTCCGGCAATCTTTCCGTCGGCGGGACCCGTACCATTACGAGTTTGCGACCGATCGGCGCCACCTGCGCCACCGGAACCGAGCCGGTGATATCGCTGGCGGAGAGCGGCGAAGCGGATGGTATCGCCGGGTTCGGCAGGATTTCAGCCGACGCGGTGCCGTCGGAGGCATTCGGCGTGGAGCCATCGAACGATTGCCGGCCGATCGGCGTCGGCGACGTCATCGAAGGCATGACCGGTGCCGGCGCCGCCGGCTTGGCGGCGTCATCCGCGGGCCATTGAATTGAAGGCGCCGGCTCGCCTGAACTCTCCGTCGCAGGCTGCGCCGGAACGCTGCCGCCGTCGAGCAGCGTCATCGCCAGCTTGAAAGTGCCGAGCACGATGATCACCACGCTGGCGCCGACCAGCACCGAGCGAATCTTGGACGTGACCGTCGATGCCTCCTGCGATGTCACCTTGGCCTTGTCGCGGGCGGGATCCTTGAGTGGGCCGCGGGCGGGCTTGTCGACAGGCGGCGCGGCCGCGGCGGCCTGGGCGGCACGACGCGCGGCGGCAATGAAATTCGAAGTGCTGCTTTGCTCACGCGGGCCCGCGGCAATTTCGCTGATCGCGCTTTCGGACGCGGCAATGCGCTCCGACGGCGACGGCACCCGCCCGGAAGGACGTGTTCCCGGTTCGAGCGGGTGATCGGGCGGCAGGCCCGGCTCGATCGCGGCGCGCGGTGCCGCCGCATGCTGGTCCAGAATCTCGCTGATTGCCTTTGGCGCCGCAGCGGCGAGCGCCGGCAGCTGGATCGGCCCGGCCTGGAATTCCCGCGGGGCTGTAGCGAAATGGCTCTGCGACGCAGCCGGATTCGGCAATTCAGGCTTCGGTTGCTGCGCTGTCGCGATGGCAGGCGCGGCCGCTGGTGCGGATGGAGGTGCCGGCGTCGTTTCCGCCTGCGGCGCAACCGGCGGGACGCGAACCGTGCGCAGATCGCCTTCGATGATCGCCAGCCGATCGACCACATGGCCGAGCGTGCTGTGGACGGCTTCGAGGGATTCCTGGGTATGGCGGCCGGCTTCGGTCTGGCTGAAGCGGATGTCGGACAATTCGCGCTTGACGACATCGATCACGCCGCTGTCGGCCGGCTCGGCCGGGCGTCGGCTGCTTTCGGCCACCGCGGCAAAGCTCGCCTGCTGGTTTTCGAGCTGGCGCAGAATGTCCTGCAATCCGTCCTCGACCCGTCCGAGATTGCCGGCGCGGTGATCGGTGGACGCCTCCAGCCGTTCGAGCAAATAAGATACGCGCTGTTCGAGGTGGGCGAAGGCCGAGGCGTTGTCGTTGCCGACCGGCATGCGGTCGAGGCGGTCCGACAGCGCCCGCACGGCGCCCTCGAGCTGCTCGGAGCTTTCGCTTGGCCCCGGCGGCTCGCGGCTTTCCAGCGTCAAGGCGAGCGCGGCGATGCGCTGCTCGAGGATCGTAAACGAATCGCTGGGGCCTTCGGAACGGGCAAGCTGATCGACCTTGGACGACAAGGTGTGCACGTCGTCGCTGAGCCGCGCCAGCGCGTCGTTGGACGCGATATTGGAGACGATGGCGCGAAGTGCGGCGATGGCGCTTTCGAGCTTGTGGACCGTTGAGGGATCTTCGCTGGCGCGCAAAATCAGGTCGAGCTTGGCGCCGAGATTGCGGATCGCGTCGTCGTAGCCCGCCAGCTGCTCCGCGGGCGTCAGAGAGCGCAGCACCTCGCGAATTTCGCCGAGCGCGCGTTCGATGCCTGCCAGCGCCTGGTCGTCGATGCCGCTCTGACGGGTGTCGTCAATGCGGCGGGACAGCGTGCGGATTTCGTTTTCGATCGATTCGATCGCCTGGCGTGGCATCGCCTCGGTAATGGCGTGACGAATTTCGGCCAATTCGCCGCGGAATGCGGCGATCGACTGCTCGATGCCGTCCGGACGCTGCAGCGCTTCGATCTGGCTGGTGATCTGGATCAGATGGCGCTCGAGGGAGGAAAAGTCCGGCCCCGCCGGCGTTGCGGGCACCATCGGCGGCGCGCTGCGCGGCGGCAGGAATCGTGGTGCACTGTCGAGTTCGTTCTGGCGTGCGGCGATCTCTGCGACCGCGAAGTCGAGTGACGCGGGGCTGATCGGGGGAGAGGGGCGATAGACCTGGGCAGCCGCGCGCTCGACCAGATCGAGCTGGTCGTCCGCAAGCTTGGCCGGTTTCGCCGGCAGGGGATTGGACATCTGCGACAGCCGCGCATCGAGGCGCGAGATGGCTTCGTTCAATTGCCGGGCGACAACGGCCGACTCGCTGCGCACGGCGTCGTTGCGAAGCGCCTCGCTGTGCGGCGCCGGGCGCGAGATCTGCTCGATCTGGCGCGTGATCGAATCCAGCCGCTGATGAATGTCCAGGACATCAGGGGTTTCCCGGCTCGCCGGCACCGGCGGTTGATCGGTGGGGCTACGAAAGTCGGGAGGGGTGAAATCACCGACGGTGGAATTGAGCCAGTCGCTGAGCGACATGCCAGCGCGCCGCGCGGCGGCCTCGGCCCTCTCGCGAACGGATGGATCGATGCCCTCTGCACTCCACGATAGGCGCGAATTCATGCTCTCGTCCGGTTCCGAATCCGGCGCGACACCTGCGCCTTCAGCCTCCCCGCGCGTCCCTCGTGAGGAGACAATCGAATTCCGCGCAGGTCGTCTGCCTCTGGCATCGACTTTTTCGTGATACGGTAAAGAACGGGTTAAAGAATCAGCCCGCAGGAGCTGAAAGTTGCGTGGCGAGCAAAATTGACCGTTTGGCGCGCTGCGGACGCCGGGCGCGGCGGTTATTTTGTCGCAATGGCGGCGCGATAGCTGCCTTACGGCTGCCTGGACGTCCGGAACCGTCTAAGGTCGGCTTTCTGCAACCGGACGATTGCTGCGCTGCAAAATCTTCCTTAAACGAGGCCCGCCAGCGAGCCGAGAGGACATCATGCCGACCTACAAAGCCCCCTTGGAAGACGTCAGCTTCCTGCTCAACGATGTGTTCCAGATCGACCGCTACGACAATCTGCCCGGTTTCAGCGACGCCTCCGCCGACGTGCGGGAGGCTGTTTTGAACGAGGCTGCGAAACTCAGCGAACAGGTGTTGCAGCCGCTCAATCGCGTCGGCGATCTCGAGGGCTGCATCCGCCACGACGATGGCAGCGTGACCACCCCGAAAGGTTTCAAGGAAGCCTACAAGCAGGTGGCGGAGGGCGGCTGGCTCGGGCTTTCGGCGCCGACCGAATATGGCGGGCAGGGCCTGCCGGTCACGCTGAGCCAGACCGTCACTGAATTCCAGTGCTCGGCGAACATGGCGTTTTCGATGTATGGCGGCCTGACCATGGGCGCGACGGCGGCGCTGATCGTGCACGGCAAGCCCGAACAGAAGGCGATGTTCGTGCCGAAGATGGTGGCCGGCGAATGGACCGGCACCATGAACCTGACCGAGCCGCAATGCGGCACCGATCTCGGCCTGCTGCGGACCAAGGCCGTCAAGCAGGCCGACGGCAGCTACAAGATATCGGGGACCAAGATTTTCATCTCAGCCGGCGAGCACGATCTCACTGAAAACATCATCCACCTGGTGCTGGCCAGAATCGAGGGCGCGCCCAGCGGCATCAAGGGCGTGTCGCTGTTCGTGGTGCCTAAGATCCTGGTCAATACCGACGGATCGCTCGGTGAGCGCAACGGCGTGACCTGCGGCTCGATCGAACACAAGATGGGCATTCACGGCAATTCCACCTGCGTGATGAATTACGACAGCGCCACCGGCTGGCTGATCGGCGAGGAAAACAAGGGCATGCAGGGCATGTTCGTGATGATGAACGAGGCGCGGCTGGGCGTCGCGGTGCAGGGACTGGCGCAATCCGAGGTCGCCTATCAGAACGCCGTCGCCTATGCCCGCGATCGGCTGCAGGGCCGCTCGCTTTCGGGTGCGAAGGCGCCGGACAAGCCGGCCGATCCGATCATCGTGCATCCCGATGTGCGCCGCACATTGCTCACGATCAGAGCCTTCAACGAGGCGGCCCGCGCGATGGTGGTGTGGACCGCGCTGAAAAGCGACGTCGCCCACAGATCGAGCGACCCCAAGGATCGCCAGGAGGCCGACGATCACATGGGGCTGATGACGCCGGTCATGAAAGGCGTTCTGACCGATGTCGGATTTTCCAACGCGGTGCTGGCGCAGCAGGTGTTCGGCGGCCATGGCTATATCGCCGAAACCGGCATGGAGCAGTTCGTGCGCGATGCCCGGATCGCCATGATCTATGAGGGCGCCAACGGCATTCAGGCGCTCGACCTCGTCGGGCGCAAATTGCCGCGCGACGGCGGCCGCGCCGTGATGGCCTTCTTCGGCGAGGTTGCAGCGTTCGCCAAGGATCATGGCTCCGACGAAGCGATGAAGCCCTATGTCGCGCCGCTCAGCACGGCGCTCGGCCATCTGCAGCAGGCTACCACCTGGCTGATGCAGAATGCGATGATGAAACCGGACAATGCCGGTGCCGGCGCCACCGATTACATGCAATTGTTCGGCCTCGTCACCTTCGCCTATATGTGGGCGCGGATGGCGAAAGTAGCATTGGACAAGATTGCGGCCAGCGGCGCGACGCCCTATCTGACAACCAAGCTGGTGACCGGCCGCTTCTTCATGGAACGGATGCTGCCGGAAACCGCGCTGCATCTTGCGCGCATCCAGACCGGAAGCGCGACCACCATGGAATTGGCGGCGGAAGCGTTCTGACCGGAGAAATCTTCCCAACGTCCTTTGACTAGATCCGCGACATCTTCCCATTCGCCTATATATTATGATCCTCATACCAGGAGGGCGTCATGCCTGAGGCATATATCTACGATCACGTTCGCACGCCGCGCGGCCGCGGCAAGGCCGATGGCGCGCTGCATGAGGTGACCGCGCTGGCGCTGGCGACCGTGCCGCTGAAAGCGCTCAAGGAGCGCAACAATCTTGCCGAAGACGTCGTCGACGACGTCATTCTCGGCGTGGTCGATCCGGTGGGCGAGGCCGGCTCCGACATCGCGCGCTTCGCGGCGCTGAAGGCGGGTCTCGGCGAAGCCGTTCCCGGCGTTCAGATCAGCCGCTTCTGTGCCTCCGGCCTCGATGCCGTGAATTTCGCCGCCGCCCAGATCATGAGCGGCCAGCATGAACTCACCATCGGCGGCGGTGCCGAGTCGATGAGCCGTGTCGGCATCGGTGCCTCTGGCGGCGCCTGGCCGATGGATCCCTCGATCGCGGTGCCGGCCTATTTCATGCCGCAGGGCGTGTCGGCCGATCTGATCGCCACCAAGTACGGTTTTTCGCGCGACGACGTCGATGCCTACGCGGTGCAGAGCCAGCAGCGCGCCGCGAAGGCGTGGGACGAGGGCCGCTTCAAGAATTCGGTGGTGCCGGTGAAGGACGTCAACGGCCTCACCATTCTCGCCAAGGACGAGCACATGCGGCCCACCACGACGATGCAGTCGCTCGGCCAGTTGCAGGCTTCGTTCGCGGCGGTCGGGGCGATGGGCGGCTTCGATGCGGTGGCGATCCAGTCGCATCCGGAAATCGAGCGCATCAACTACGTGCACCACGCCGGCAATTCCTCCGGCATCGTTGACGGCGCCGGCGCGGTCTTGCTCGGCAGCAAGGAAGCGGGTGCAAAATACGGCTTGAAACCGCGTGCAAAGATCCGCGCCTTCACCAATATCGGCTCGGAGCCGGCGATGATGCTGACCGGTCCGGTCGATGTCACTGAAAAGCTGTTCGAGCGCTCCGGCATGAAGAAATCCGACATCGACCTGTTCGAACTGAACGAGGCGTTCGCCTCGGTGGTGCTGCGCTATATCCAGGCCTTCGACATTGACAACGCCAAGATCAACGTCAATGGCGGCGCCATCGCGCTCGGCCATCCGCTCGGCGCTACCGGTGCGATGATTCTCGGCACCGTGCTCGACGAACTCGAGCGCACCAACAAATCGACCGCGCTGATCACGCTGTGCATCGGCGGCGGCATGGGCACCGCGACCATCATCGAGCGGGTGTGAGGAACTGCGACGAAGCGTCATCCTGAGGTGCGAGGGCGAAGCCCGAGCCTCGAAGGATGAATAATTTCATCGGGTCATCCTTCGAGGGCCTCGCAAAGGGCGAGGCCACCTCAGGATGACGGAAACGGGAATTGGGAGCAAACACAATGGCCTTCAAGAATTTCAAAGTCGAGACCGACGCCGACGGCATTGCGCTGGTGACATGGGACATTCCGGGCCGTTCGATGAACGTGCTCGACGAGACCACGATTACCGAGCTTGAAGCGATCGTGAAGCAGACCTCCGCCGACGCGGCGGTGAAGGGCGTCGTCGTCACCTCGGGCAAGGAGGCGTTCTCCGCCGGCGCCGATCTCTCGATGCTCGAAGGCATGAACCACCGATACACCGAACTGCTCAAGGCAAAAGGCGAGGTCGCGGCCAACCAGATGCTGTTCGACGAGAGCCGCAAATCCTCGCTGGTGTTTCGGGCGATCGAGACTAGCGGCAAGCCATGGGTGGCCGCGATCAACGGGCTCGCGCTCGGCGGCGCGTTCGAGCTCACACTGTCGTGCCACTACCGCGTCGCCGCGGAAAATCCGAAAACCCGTCTGGGGCTCCCGGAAGTCAAGGTCGGGTTGTTTCCCGGCGCGGGCGGCACCCAGCGCGTGCCACGTATCGTGCCGCCGCAGGATGCGATGCAACTGCTGCTCAAGGGCGAGGCGGTCAATCTCGAGAAAGCCAAGGCGCTGAAGCTGATCGACGCCGTGGTGCCGGCCGGCGATCTCATCAAGGCCGCGAAGGATTGGATCAAGGGCGGCGGCAAGGCGGTCGCGCCCTGGGACGAGAAGGGTTTCAAGCTGCCGGGCGGCCCCGTCTACTCCAAGGCCGGCATGATGATGTTCCCGGCGGGAAATGCGATCTTCCGCCGCGAGACCTATGACAACTATCCGGCGGCGCGCGCCATCATGAGCTGCGTCTACGAGGGATTGCTGTTGCCGATCGACGCAGCTTTGCGCGTTGAATCCCGCTACTTCACGCAGATCCTGCGCAGCAAGGAAGCCGCGGCGATGATCCGCAGCCTGTTCCTGTCGATGCAGGAACTGAACAAGGGCGCGCGCCGTCCGCAAAACGTGCCGCCGACCAAAGTGAAAAAACTCGCCGTCATCGGCGCCGGCTTCATGGGCGCCAGTGTCGGTTACGTCTCGGCGCGTGCCGGCATCGAGGTGGTGCTGATCGACCGCGACCAGGAGAGCGCCGACAAGGGCAAGGGCCACGCCAAGGCCGTCATCGACGATTTGATCAAGAAGGGCCGCGCCAAGGAAGGCGATCGCGACGCCATTCTGTCCCGCATCAGTGCGACCGCCGACTACAACGTATTGAAGGACTGCGATCTGATCATCGAAGCGGTGTTCGAGGACCGCAAGGTCAAGGCGGAGACCTACGCCAAGGCGCAGCCGCTGCTGAAATCCGACGCGATCTTTGCGTCAAACACCTCGACCTTGCCGATCAATTCGCTGGCGGAGGAATTCAGGGATCAGAGCAAGTTCATCGGCATTCACTTCTTTTCGCCGGTCGAAAAGATGATGCTGGTGGAGATCATCGTCGGCAAGAATACCGGCGACGTCGCACTCGCGACCGCGCTGGACTACGTACGCGCGATCGGCAAGACGCCGATCGTGGTCAATGATTCCCGCGGCTTCTTCGCCAACCGCTGCGTGCTGCGCTTCACCGCCGAAGGCCTGGAAATGCTGATGGAAGGCGTGCCGCCGGCGATGATCGAGAACACCGCGA
>WNEZ01012805.1_pt1 | contig 10438 bp, 18 predicted proteins | sample 5400521 | NCBI WGS metagenome assembly WNEZ01 (sample SAMN13153339, study PRJNA577476) | soil metagenome | isolation source: 120 cm saprolite under Douglas fir tree site 2 hole 1 replicate 1 | place: USA:California | collected 2015-04-18
GGTTGCTCCCTTTCGGCTCCTGCCCCGCAAGTAGAGCGAAATCTAGCACAAACTGGCCATTCTTTTGCGTAGTTCTGAGCATATGGTGCTGCGGGCTGGGTCAGAAAAAAGCCGCCGATTCTGGATGGATGGTCGGCAATGCGGAAGTTAGACCGTCGGTACTCCCGATCGCGGTCGACCTGATTCAATGGAATTTCGACCCGATGAGGGAAGCAGGCCGAGAATTGTTTTGAGTTATAGGCTCAGGAGGCAGCGATCTCGGCATCGTTTTAAGCTCAATTCCCTAACGGCAGGGCTCGTCCTTTTAGGAGTTTATCTTCGAGCGCCCCGCGTTGTGGTTCTGTTTGTTGATTGGAACTAGGCCAAAACATTGCACTTTCCAGCTTAGCCAGTACATCTGACGCTGCGTGGACTGTTCATTCCACGATGGGCGGAACTGTGATTTGGAGATCGCGCACAGTAAGTGGATTGGAAAAAGTTGCTGTCTTGTACCGAAGCGGAGATTCCGCACAATTGCGAAATACGCTAAGCCACTGTACAATGAGATACTTGTGAACGGTTCCCCCGCGATGTTGGGGCCTGTAGCTCAGGTGGCTAGAGCGCGCCCCTGATAAGGGCGAGGTCGGTGGTTCAAGTCCACCCAGGCCCACCATCAAAATCACCAGTAAATACGCGGCTATTCTCACTTTTCCCCTTTCGGGGAATATCTCTCAAAAAACCAATTTGCCAACTATTTGCCAACTTTAGGATGGCCGAATGACACTACATTCAGGGCGTTACGAGGCAACGTAACTCTCGTAACCATGCTGAGCGAGCTCGGTCCTCAGAAATAACTCGACCCGAAGAGCAAAAGCCTACGGAGGCTTTGCGGGCAGAAGATCGCGGGGAACCCATCATGGGCAGATTTGGTGGGCAGGGGCAAGCACCCAAAACGATAAGTTCACGACAAGTCTCGGATTGGGGAAACCCCAAAGCAATGGCCTTACGAGGAGATGCCTGCTCTACATCCGGGATGACCGGGGGGGAATCGAAGCCGATGTTAGGGAGTTCCACTGATGGGCGGATACCCCGGCATGATTCGCCTTGCAGAAAAGCATCCGCAAGAAACGAAGTTGAAGGTCGAGTTCTTAGACCTTCCAGGTGAACGCATCCCTTTGGAGGACGGTTCCATCGATACGGTTGTCAGTGCCTTCACGTTGTGTACGATTCCCGGCGTGCTGGAGGCTATTCGGGGTATCGGACGTGTGTTGAAGCCAGGCGGCAGGCTCATTTTCTTTGAACACGGGCTCGCGCCCGATGCTCGAATACGGCGCTGGCAACAGTGGTCAGACCCGATTCCTCGCCGGGTCTTTGAAGGCTGTTACGTGACGCGGGACATTCCGTCTCTCATCACGGGTGGTGGCTTTCAAATGGAGCAGATGGAAACGGCGTACCTCGCGCCGTTCCAGAAGTCGTGGACCTACTGTTTCTGGGGCACTGCTACCCCAGGATCAAAATAGCGCTGGCTTGGTGTTGTTGCTCCGGCCATGCCCCAAACCGATGAAGGGGAGCGGGAACGGAGATATTGTATGGAAACTAATTTTTACGTGAGGGCAGAACGCAGGACATGCTCATCCGGGCCCCGGCCCGCGCAGCACCCAACGAGTTTGCCGTCGATGACAACGGCAGGAACACTTCGGATGCCGTATTGCTTCGCTTTGGAAGCCACATCGGACTCCTGCATATCCTGGATCACAACCTCATGCGAAGACCCAGCAAGACGCTTAACTACCTCGATTGTTTCCTTGCACGTCGAACAACCCGCACTGAAGACTTCGATTTTCTTTTTTGTAGCCATGGTGTTTCGTAGACGCTCCCTTACATTGACTCATCACATTACTTCTCTTTGGCTTTCGGGCCTGAATCCACAGCCATACTCGTGATTCAGTCCAAGCTAAGCCGACGAATCCGTGAGAAAAATCACGGCCAAATGGCCGTAGACAGCGTAGCTAGGGCGTGACGCACCAGCTTTGGAGTCCATCATCCCGAGTCGAGTTGCAGGAGCCTTCGCAGTTTGGGGGCATCGAAACCTACCACGACCTCTCCATCGATCACTGTCACTGGCGTTGTCAGATAGCCGAGTTTTTCTAGCTCATTGAGTGCCGCTTCGTCCGCAGCAATGTTTCGATCCGTGAACGCAATGTTGTTCTGTGAAAGAAACTCCTTCACCCTCCCGCAGAACATTCAACCCGGTTGACTATAAACGACAATCTTCTTGCTCATCGAATTCCTCCCCGAAGTGGTTGCTTGCGCCCGCCTTGCGTCTCCCAGCAATCTCTGTGTTTTCGGCAAACCCTAGGTGAGGCCGCTCCATTCTTTTCCGCCGTCTGCGTTACAGCCATCAGTTCAGTTTTTTCTGCTCTGAATAAATAGTGTTCAATGCGCTTCGCGTTCCTTCGATGAAGCGCACCACTGGGCGACCCGTGAATTCGGGTTGCGGAGGCGCGTCTATCCAGATCTGTTCTGGCTTATAAACCGCGATGTAGTCCCAGACCACGCTCGGACGATCATGCTCTCCCATCGCATGGGAGAGAACTCGGTTTCGGTCCCAGTATTGCTTCACCCGCGGATCATGTATTCGCCGAAGAGCGATGGTCGAAGGCGCGCTCAAGTCCGTAGCCAGCACCGGCTCCCAAATTACGAATACGCGCAGATGCGAGTCTGACTGTGATTCCAGCAATGCTTCGAGTGCGGAGGCCCCCCGCACGCAGATCGGTCAAGTCGGCGAAAGAAGCACCAGCATGCGCACGTTTGCTTGGCTGCCATTGAACTCATTCTTGAGTTCACTCAGGTTCGCCGCATTTAGATCGGCGAGAGGCGCCTGACCGGTCGGAGTCTGGTGTCCGCCATACAAATAAAACAGGCCAGCAAAAATGACGAGTGCGGCAAGGGCTAAACCAACGCTCCTGCGCTTCATAGAAGCCTCTCTACGAGATCTGCGAATGCCTGCGGAAGCAGGATCGAGATAGCGACAATCAGAGCCGACAGCCACAGCACTACCTGGCTGAGAACACTCGGTTTGCAATTGCATTGGGTGGCGCGTCTGCTTTGATAAAAGCCAAGAGCAATGAACAGGACAGAAACCCCCAAAAGATATGGCCGAAGGGCGCTGATGTAGGGAGAAAGAAAGGCAGCGCTGCTTGCCGTTCCAGCAGCCAGTACAAACGGGAGCACCGGCAGGCAACAGGTCAAAGCAGCAAGGACACTTCCGACGGCTGAGATCGCAGCGATGAAGGTTCCCTTCGCAGGGGGTCTCGCGGTCGTGCTAATCGTTTCCATATCCATCGGATGCTCGTTCCCTCACTTAGGAGCTTCGACGCACAACGCGCGCATAGCGCCATTCCAGAAGAAACGCGATGCCGACTCCGATAAGGACGAATGGCCAAACCAGAAGGCTGTTGACGTGAGCCATACTCACGTCTGACAGCAGGAACACGACGGCAGCGATCAAGAATAGTGGCCCAGTGATAGCGCAGTGAAGAGTGCGATTCCTAAGCCAGTTGGCAACGCAGCCGATTGCCATGGCGAAAAGGATCGTGGCGGCAGACAACGCATGGAGAGGACGCCAATACAAGCCGATGAGGCTAAGTACTCCCCACGCTATCAGAGACGCAGCGAACCAGTAGCACATCGCTGCTGGTGAGCTACAGCAAGCTCCCTTGTGCTCTGTCATTACTTGGACGCTCCTTTTTGGCTCAGTCTGTCATTGGCGGTCCGCGTCACGTCGCCGAGACAGCATTTGCCAGATGGATTCTTTACCTCGCAAGCGCAGTTGCCCGTGTTCACTTCCGTCTTAATCCGATCTGCGACGGTTGAGCGGCCTGTCTCAGTGATCTCGTTCTCGATGTCCTTTCGTGTGAATCCAAAACAGTAGCAAACCGGAATGGGGTCCGCCCTCTCTTTAGGGCCGACCCGCACGACCAGGTCCTCGCGGCGGAACATTGGTGCTTCTACTTCTAAGGCGAAGTAGACTACATCGCAGTCCGACGCGTCGCAGAAGTAATACTGCGTGTTCAGCATTCCCAGCGGTAGCCGACGCACGAGACTCTTGACTGTGAGAATGTCCACCTGTTTGGAGCGCGCGCCGTTCACTGGACAAACCATCACCAACGGCGCGGCACCAGTTTTCGCAGTTACGGAACAACAGTCAGACATTCATGTCTCCTCGCCTCATCCCGCGTTATTGCACGTATCCCACAGGTTGCTACTTTGCGACCTTCTCGGGTTGCGACGGATAGCCCGCATCTGTTGTGGCTTTCACGAGCGCATCCGTGTTGGTTTTTGCATCGTCGAAGGTCACCAGAACCTGTTTGTTTTCGAATCGCACCTCCACCTTTGAAACGCCCCCAACTTTTTCGAGCGCTTTCTTCACCGTTATGGGACACGCTGCGCAAGTCATGCCGGAGACGTTCAAGGTTACGGTTTTGGGCGACGCCCAAGCTGGAGCGCCCAATATGAGCGCAACAATAGCGCCAGCCAGCAGGGATTTGATGTTCTTCATAACAACTCCTCCTCGGGTCGAGATTTAGTAGAAAAACTTGGCCACGTACGGAAATACCAGCGCTACGAGAACGAGCGCAGAAACAATTCCAAATACGATTTTGTAAACGCGGCGAGTCCCTGGCACTGCGCACACTTTACCCGCCTGACAGGCTTGTACTGGCCGAAAAATCCGCCGTCCTGCAAGGAACAAAGCCATGAGAGCACCAGCGATGAAAAACGGCCGATACGGTTCGAGCAGCGTGAGATTTCCGATCCATGCGCCACTCAAACCGAGAGCAACCAGAACCAGAGGCCCCAGGCAGCAAGTCGAAGCCAAAATGGCGGCCAACCCTCCGACAAGAAGTGCGCCTGAGCCAGTCCGGTCGGAGCTGCTTTCGCCAGTTTCACCTCTCACTTGGCACTCTCCGGTTTGCTATTGTTTGTTTCTCTCAAAATTGGGCAATGAGCGGATCTCTTGCGCAGTTCTTTGTTGCAACTACGTAGAGCCAAACGCAGCTCTTGCTCTAGCCTCTGAAGGTCGGCAAGTTTCCGCTGTACATCGACCAGCTTTTCTTCCAACCGGCGGCGCACCGGGGCACAAGGCTGCAAGCGAGTCCCTCGCAAATTCAAGAGGCCTCTGATCTCGCTGAGTTTGAATCCCAGACCTTGTACGCGACGGATAAAAGCCAGCGTCTCGACATCGTTCTCGCCGTACTGCCGGAAACCGCCTTGCGATCTAGGGGGTCGCGGCAACAGGGCGTTACGCTCGTAGAACCGAATCGCATCAACGCTGAGGCCGACCCTTTTCCCCACTGTGCCGATCTGCATTGGTCTGGCTCCTCTCCCAATAGGCTACACTCTGGAGTATGGTCCAGAGTCAAGCATTTTTTGGGGTTTGAGAACTGGAGCCGCGTTAACAGATGGCTCAAGCTCCATGGTCTATTCCACTGGCACTCGTCTTTCCCTTCTTTATGTAATTTAAGCTGTCGCTTGCTGCAACCGCGGTGCAGGTCCTCCCGCGATTGCCTAGGAATGTTGCTGGCGTGTGCGTCCTATTTCGAAGGCCAAGCCCGACTGTAGCGCACCCAAGAATGGACTGCGTTGCGAAGGTAGAAATCGATTCGTGAAGAAACCGAGCGCCAAGCCAAATGCTAAGTGCGCGCTCAGGACCGTGAGGGCGAAACCCTTCGAGAATTCCAAGCCGAAGTAGCCGACGCCAAGTGAAATTACAACAGGGCTCACCAGGAAGCCCAGGCCCAGTGCGATCCCATACAGTACGCCGATCCAGCGGCGAGCCGCGCCGAAGAGAAGAACATAAATAATTCCGAAGCTCGCACCATTCCAAAAGTGATAGACCCAGCCCGCGAGATCCGAGGCAGCCGAAGGCCCTAGTGCAAAGCGATCCAATAGCAGAACCCCCATCAGGCGGGGAAGATTCCCGGGCATGTAGCCCATCCTAAAGCCGGTGATGCGAACGATTTCGAGCCCTATTGTCGCGATTGCACCAGCAAGTCCACCCCAGACAATGGATCGCCCGATCGCAGGCACCGATTTCCAGCTCAGAAGCGCAATGAAGATCAATACGGCGATAGCTGGAAGAAGAAAGTATTTGGCGGATTGAGCCATGGTTCCGTAGCCAGCCTGGACGGCGGGAAAGATCAGCGGTCCCACTGAAGAGGCCGCGAGCGTTGCGAGGAGAAGCAAACCGGTTTTCAGAGTTTTCATCGGAATGATCATGTTGGTAGCCGCGGCCACGGAGTCGAGGGAATCTTCAAGCAGAAGACTCCCTCCTCTGGCAGAACGACCTGGTTAGTGAGTAGCCATCTGGGCCAGGCCTTGAAGCTTCTGGTCCAACATGCCCGCGACCATGTCGATTTCTTGGTTGTTGAACTGCTTGAGCAGCGAAGATGCCTTATCGTAGCTGACGTACGTCTTCCCGTCCTTGTCTTCATACACGAAAACGCGGAGCGGAATGAAGAGGCCCACACCGTGGTCCTGTTCGAACAATTTCTTCCCTACAGTGGGATTGCCCACCAGAAAGAGTGTGGCTTTGAGTTTTAAGCCAGCCATCGAGAGCATGTTGCCCTGATCGACTTGAGCCATGACCATCATGCCGCCTTGGCTGACAGCTCCTTTCAGCTTCTCAACGGTCTGCTCATAGGACTTTGTGCTTTCCACTGTGACCCGAGCTTCTTGCGCAGAAGCCGGCCCGGCAATGAGTCCTGTGACGGCCAGACCGAAAACTAACAACATAGACTTCACTTTCATCAGATCTTCTCCTTTAGAGTTCCTCTTTTTCTGAACCCGCAGATGAGATAGGGAAAAAAGAAAAAAGGATTCAACATGTTGAGATATCCAAATTGGACGTTTCCATTTCCTCAGAGACTTCGCGAACCGCTTGCACACCAGGTTGGGTGAATCTTTTTAGTCTTCGGCGGTATCAATTAAGGGCTGGCCTTGAATCTATGCGTCCGGAACGCCAAGGGAACGGCGCATAAAGCAAAGGAGCTAGAACATGACGTACGAGATCGGTGAAGGTGCGGGAAGGATAGCGGATGCAGTCCGATCGAAGAATTCGGCGACAATGAACTGCGGAACCTCCCGACTCGCCGAATCCATTTACTATCAGTGGATTAGAGGCGACACTGGGGTGCCCCTCCCGCTGCAAGTCAATCGATCAGCGCGGATCGTGGCCATGCTGCGCGAGGTTTGAATCTTTTCCCTCGAATGGACAGTCTCATGGTCCGAGATAGGTAGTGCAATTCGCCGATATGGTCGAACCAACCAGGGTCACGGAACGTGAAGGTCCTGAAGGAGACCTTGTTCTGGTCGAGCGCGTTTTGGCTGGCGACCGGAGGGCCTTCGAGTCTCTCGTTCGGAGGCATGAGCGCCGCGTCTTTCGCGTGACACTCGCTGTCCTCGGGAACATCGAGGACGCCGAAGAGGCCATGCAAGACACCTTCGTCAAGAGCTTCCGGCATCTCGACCAGTTCCGGAAAGAAGCGCGTAGGAAGAACAATTCGCACCGAAGCGGCGCGAATCGTGGAAAAGCAATCCCGAACAGCTCTATGGCAAACAAGAAATTCATCGGATCGTCGAAGATGCCATCCAGTCGCTGCCGCAGATTTATCGGGAAGCCTTCGTTCTACGCGATGTCGAAGAACTGAGCGCCGATGAAGCCGCGGAAGTACTTGGGATCACGGTCCCTGCTCTGAAGTCACGCCTACTTCGTGCTCGGCTCATGATGCGTGAAACGCTGGCGGAGAAGTTCGAAGAGCCGCCGACTCTGAAGAAAAAGATTGCGCACGCAGCTGTGGATGCCGGGACCGCGATGGCTATGCGGTTAATGCGTGCTGCAGGGCGATGAGGAAGAGATGATGAAAACGATGGACTGCAAAGATGTACTTGCCAATTTGTCGTGCTACATCGACGGCGAAGGTTCGGCTGAATTGCGCACGGCGCTCGAAGAGCATATCTCGCGCTGCCGCCGCTGCCGGGTTGTCTTCGACACTACCGGCAAAATGCTGAAGATCGTGACGGATGCGGAGCCCTTTGAGGTCCCCCTCTCCGTCAGTGCGCGGCTCTATGCGAGGCTGGAGAAAGTTTTGTCAGAAGGGTAACCAGCAGATGGCTCGGCCGATGCACAAGAGACTTTGCCCACTTTCGGAAGAGTTGAATCCGACGAGCACATCTGTAGTCGGCGCCTCCAACGCAGCGGCCAACTCTCTACGTGGGCTTCTACCAGAGCTGCGCTGGGCTTCATATGCAGGGTAGCCTTTATGAAGAAATTTGACCTAGTCGCTATTGGAACGGGGTCGGCCGCATCGGCGGTAGCGTCGCGGTGTCGCTTGGCCGGATGGCAGGTTGCGATCGTCGATTCGAGGCCGTTTGGGGGTACGTGTGCGCTGCGTGGATGTGACCCCAAAAAGGTGCTTGTGGGCGCTGCGGAGGTAACTGACTGGGCTCGCCGCATGGAGGGCAAGGGAGTTCAGGCCCAGCAACTCCGGATTGGCCTGTTCCGAAGCAACGGGAAGAGGGGTTTGCGAAGGCCGGCATAGCGGCATTCCATGGTCGCGCTCGTTTCGTCGGCCCATCCACAGTTCAGGTGGGCGAAGAGGTTCTGGAGGGCCGCTATGTGGTGATTGCGGCCGGGCAAAGACCAGCGGACTTGAAGATTCCCGGCGAAAAGCATCTTACGACGAGCGACCAGTTCCTTGAACTTGATGAACTTCCGAAGCGAATCCTGTTCATCGGAGGCGGGTATATTGCCTTCGAGTTTGCGCACGTGGCAGCGCGTGCCGGATCGCAAGTCGCAATCGTGCATCGCGGGGCGCGGCCGCTTCCACGTTTCGACCCCTATCTAGTTGACGCACTCGTGGAGAGAACTCGCGAACTTGGCGTTGACATTCAGCTTGGGAGCGAAGCAGAAGGGATCGAAAAGGGCTCCGGCCACTTGATCGTGCGAACCTCCACTTCGGGCCAGAAACGGACTCTTGAGGCAGACATGGTTGTTCACGCTGCGGGTCGCGTATCTGAAATCGACGACTTGAATCTGAATGCGACAGGCGTCGAGTGGGGCGAACGGGGCGTGAAGGTCAACGATTTCCTGCAGAGTGTCTCGAACCCGGCCGTGTATGCGGCGGGTGACGCGGCTGCAAGTGGAGGCCCACCCCTAACTCCTGTAGCTGCTTACGAGGGCATGATCGTCGCGGCAAACCTGTTGAAGGGGAATCATCAGAAGCCGAATTATCTCGGAATTCCTACCGTCGTCTTTGCGATTCCTCCGCTGGCCTCTGTTGGGCTAGGTGAACGAGAGGCGCGCGAACAAGGGCTGAAGTTCAAGGTGAAGAAAGAAATGACTTCGAGTTGGTATTCATCTCGCAGGGTCGGGGAAACATATTCCGGTTTCACGGTACTCGTGGAGGAAGGGACGGATCGCATCCTGGGAGCTCATCTGCTTGGCGGACAGGCCGAGGAAGTCATCAATCTCTTTGCCGTGGCTATGCGGTCCGGTATGCCTGCGACCGATCTCAAACACATGTTATTCGCCTATCCCACGCACGGATCAAATCTGCCGTACATGTTATAGAAATTTCAGATGGGAGGCTGATGCGGATGCTGAGACCAGATTCCAGCAGTGCCGCCACGACCTGCAAATATAACTAAGTGGCGGTTGATTTGAGCAGAGTAGCCTAGTTTATTGAACATCTTTCAGAAGGGAAAAACAGAATGCCAATTTCCGATACCGTTCGCGCCCACCCGGATGTGCTCTTGGCCGCCGCCCGCGTTTCACGAAAGTGAACGCAGGACCTAACGCCTATCAGGTGTAACCACTGAGAAGGGAGTGCAATGAAGGTTCTGTTGATTCTTGCCGTTGGTCTCCTAAGCTTCGCGAACGGCGCAAACGACAACTTCAAGGGAGTAGCTACTCTATGGGGTGCAGGACTGACCACGGGTGCAGGACTGACCACCTATAGGCGCGCAATTGCTTGGGCTACTGGCTTTACGTTCCTCGGTTCACTAATCGCTGTCTGGTTTGGGAGTGCGCTTGCGGCGAAGTTCAGCGGGGCAAACCTAGTAGACAGCGCAGTTTTCAGCCACCTTCCGTTTCTCACCGCCATCGCGCTTGGAGCCGGTGCTACAGTGCTTTCGGCTGCGAGATTAGGTCTGCCGATATCCACAACCCATTCAATAACAGGTGCGCTCGTCGGAGCTGGTGTGACCGCTGCGGGATTCTCCCATGTGAGGTTCGCTTCGTTGGGCAGGGGCTTCATTTTACCTCTCCTCTTCTCGCCGATCATCGCATTGGTTCTGACCGTGGGCATTCAGCTAGTGGTCACCCGGCTAGGATGGCGCGCCGGAGGGAGGAATTGCATTTGTGTGGATGAACCGAGAACCCTCGCGATTGCGGCGATCA
>WNEZ01006269.1_pt1 | contig 10435 bp, 10 predicted proteins | sample 5400521 | NCBI WGS metagenome assembly WNEZ01 (sample SAMN13153339, study PRJNA577476) | soil metagenome | isolation source: 120 cm saprolite under Douglas fir tree site 2 hole 1 replicate 1 | place: USA:California | collected 2015-04-18
TACCTCGTGCTTGCGGGAGCGGAGCGGTTTCTCGTGGAGCTGGTGCGGGCAAAGGACGACCGCGTGCTGGGACCGTTTACGCTGGCGCAGGCCATGAGTGTGGTGCTGGTGCTGGTGGGAGGATTTCTGCTGCTCAAATGGCGGGAACCGGCGGGCCCGCAGGCGCTGCCTGACTCACTGCGACCGAAGCAGGTCCCCCTCCGAGGGAGCGCCTGACGCCTTGGGTTTGGGCCGCAGCGCCCAGACAGCGGCGACAAGTGCCAGCGCCAGCAGCAGTCCCTGCACCAGGATCGACTCGAGAGTTGGATAGATCCCGAGGACCGGAATGCGCGGCGCGCCTTCGATCACGGTCAACGGAATGAACTGCGCGCCCTGCAGCTCCGCGATGCCCTTCCCCGCGAAGACGAACGCCATGTAATAGAGCATCACGCCCGTCACGGCGAAGAACGGCTTCATCGCGACGCGCAGCCCCAGCTGATTGACGAGCAGGTAGATCGCGACGAGTCCAACCGCACCAGCCGCGATTCCGCCGACCACAGACACGCTGCTCGATCCCGCCGACGTAAAGAGCGCCTTGTAGAAGAGGATCGTCTCGAATCCCTCGCGATAGACAGCCAGGAACGCGACCGCACTCAAGGCGAGGCCGGAGCCGGACGAGAGCGCGCTCTGCATCTTGCCGCGTACGAACGCGGTCCACTTGGCCGCCCCGATCTTCGAGAGGAGCCAGTAGCTCACATAGAAGAGGACGGCGGCAGCCAGCAACATCGTGCCGCCCTCGATCATCTCGCGCTGACCCGGGGTGACCTCCAACAACAGCTCGACCAATACCCAGGTGATCGCGCTTGCCCCGACCGCGGCCCAGGCGCCGCGCGCGACCTCGCGGCGCCGCTCCTGCGCGCCGGCCTTCGCGAGGAACGTCATCAGCGCGGCGACGATCAGAATCGCCTCGAATCCCTCACGCACGAGCAGGAAGAACGACGCGATGAAGAGACTCATCCCCGACGGACGATCCGCCACGACGCGCTCGGCACGCTCCAGTCCGGCGAGCAGTCGCTCGCGGATCGTGTGGCGCTCCGTCTCGTCGGCTTTCGCCACGCGTGTGCGAAGCCACCCGAAGTTTCCTTCCAGCTCGCTCGCGAGGCCGGGATTCTTGGCGCGAATCGCCGTCTCGACCTGCTCGAACGTCATGTACGCGTCGACGGCGATCTTGTCGGAGCGCTGCGCCAGCGCGGAGTCGATCTGGTGCCGCACGGCCGCGAAAATGCCAGCCGTCGCCGATCCGCCGTACTGCATCGCCGCGACATACGACGCGACCGCCCAGCGGTCTGCGTCGGAAAGGTCTTCGGCAAACTCCGGCATGGCGGTCCCCGGAGTGCCGATCGAGATACGGCGGAAGATGTCGAGCAGCGATTTGTTGCCCATGACCGCGGGATCGGTCAGGTTCGCCGGCGGTGGTCCCTTCAGCGATTTCGCTTTCGGCCCGTCACCGCGGCCCGTTTCCCCGTGACAGGCCGCGCACCGCTCCCGGTAGACGACGGCGCCGCGCTCGAGCGACGGAGGCCGGGAGGGCAGCGGCTCGACGACCCTGGGCCCACCGGCCGCGGCCGTGACGAGCGCAACCAGGCTATCGGTGACGCGGTTGACCGAATCGGGGGGCGCGAGCGATTCGAGGAGCCGCGCGATGCGGTTCAGGGCCTGTTGGGACTTGGCGCGCGCGGGCAGCGGCAACCCGGGGACGTCGAACTGCGCCTGCTGAATGAAGAGCTTGGCCTCGTCCACTTCCTCAGGCTGGGTGATCTGACCCCCGGTCGGGACGACGCCGAGGGCGTACTCCTTGGCTGCCAGGGACGCGGCGGCAACCACGCGCCGCGCCAGGGCCAGAGAGTCAGCCGCCTGCCCTGCTAGTGGCTGAGCAAGGCAGGCGGTGATCAAGAGGAGAGTTTTGGACAACCGCACGACAAATACTAGAGTAACTTTGTCGGAATTTCAATCTGTTGATAGGACTGCGATTGCGATCGCTGCCTCGTGCGTATGGGAGAGGGACAGCAGCACGCGCGACACGCGAAGCTCCCTGGCCCTCCGTTCGGCAATCCCGGTGAGGACGACATCCGGACGTCCGTCCGGCGCCCGGGTTACCTCGATATCCCGCCACCCGATCCCACGAGCCGCCTCACTCCCCTGGAGCGCTTTGTAGACCGCCTCCTTCGCGGCCAGCCGGACGGCGACGTGCTCGGCAGGATCGGGGCGGGAGCGGCAGTACTCGGCTTCGGCGGGCGTGAGGAGGCGATCGAAGACGTGCGCGCCCTTGTCCGCAAGCATCGCCCGCGCGCGCGACACCTCGACGAGATCGACGCCGACTCCCACCGCGCTCACGGAGCTGGGCGCGCCACGAAGAGGCGCCGCCGATAGCGGTGCCCGTCCACGTCCACAACGATGATGTACGCGCCATTCACCACGCGCCGCGCTCCTCCACCAATGGTGAGGTCCCAAACATATTCGTTGGTCGGCGCCGGCACCGTGGTCTGGTACAGCCGCTCGCCGATAAAGCTGAACACAGACAAGCTGGCGTTGCCCGTGCCGGCAGGCCACGAGATCACTACCTGATCGCTCCGGACCGGGTTCTCCGACACCTCGGCGCCCGCTGCCGCGGCGAGCTGCAGGAACGCGGTGCTGGCGTCGGTGGCGAAGCCGACGGCATCGACCCACCAGGTGAAATTTTGCGCGATGAACCGCACGCGCGCACCACGCCGGCCCTGGGCCTGCGGCAGGTCGACGCGCATCGGATACCAGCTCGGCCCGTCGCCGACAATCAGCGCGACGTCGCTCCAGGTCGCGCCCGAGTCGCCTGAGAATTGGATGATGCCGCGCTGGGTTGGCGTGAACGTCGAGCCGTAGTGCCGCGTCCACAGATGCAGCCACACCGCGGTCCGGCCCCCCAAATCGACCACGGGAGAGGTCAGCGTGTCGGTTCCCGAAATCGCCCAGGAGTAATTGCCCGCGATTCGGACTGTATCCTGTCTCCAGCCGCCGTGCCACCCACCATCGAGCGGCTCGGCACCGGCGAGCGACAACAGCTCGGCAGTGATGGCCGTGCCGTCCGCTCGCACCGCCCGCACGGCGTCGAGGCGCAAATCAGTGCGCCACACAGTGCGCAGTGTGCCGCGGCGCAAGGAGTCGGTCTGTGAGCTGCGTGAAACCAGCGCGCCGGTTCCCGTGCGCACGGTCAGCAACGGTCGCGACGCCGACGCATCGAGATTCAGCCACGAATCGGGCCACAGCGACATGAATCGCTGCGGCACAGGCACAGCCCCCGTGACGCCCGGCGAGCGCACCAGATCGCCCGACGCGGCGATCAGCGCGCGCGCAAACGGCAAATTGTCGCGGAAGACGCGCTCGACCAGCGCGCTGTCGTCCGGGAATTCAAAGCCGTAATACACGCCGCCCACGCAGCAGCCGCTCGTCAGCTCAGTCGTAAAAGCGATCGTGCCGTAGACGCGGTAGGCCCAGTCGGTGTACTCGCCGTTCGTGGTGTAGAGATTCCAGCCAGGGCCGGGGTGATAGTGATCGAGCGAGGAGCCGGGGACGCTGTCGCTCACGGCGGGCACGAGATCGGTGCCGGCCAGCGCTTGAAAGCGCGGCAAGTCGGGCGCCAGCTCGCCGGCGCGAAATCCCCAGGGATAGAGGACGAGCCCGCTGTAGCTGTGATAGGAGACTGAGACCACAGGCGGGTGCGCGGCATGAAACGCCATAACTGCCCGTGTTTCGGGCTCTGAGCCGGGATTCGTCCCCCGGTAGGTTTCGGCGTACTGATAGCTGCTCGAGCCCACTTCATCCACTCCCCAGAAGGCCGGGTAATTGCGGTTCGGATCGACGCCGTAGCTACCGTTGCTGTTGGGACGGCGATTCTTCCGCCAGTATCGATCGGTCGTGAAGGTGTACTGGTAGCCGTCAGGATTCTCGACCGGAATCACCCACACGTCGTGCGCCGCGATCAGCGTCGCTCCAGAGTCCGCGAGCCAGCGAATCAGCTTCATGGCCACCGCGGTCGAGATCCACTCGCGGGCGTGATGGGTCCCGAGGAACAGCACGTTGGGCCGTCTGGGCGAGTCGTCCGACGGTCCGACCTTCACGGCGAGAATGGGGCGACCTTCATAGGACGCACCCACCGAATCCAGGTGAATCAGTGTGTCGGCCGCGGCCCAGGCAGAGAGGGTCGCCCGAATGCCGTCGCCCGGTTTGTCGAACGAATGGAACATGCGGAACGTGTCGGCGGCGGCTCCGGTCGTCACGCGCGCGACGCTGGGCGGCGCCGCTCTGAAGCCGTATTGCGCTAGCCGTGCTCCCGTCTCCGGGGACACGACGATCACAGCGCGTTGCGTCCCCCCCCCGGCGATGGTTCGCACGTCCGCGACTTCGAACCCGAGGCGGGCGAGCGAATCGAGGCCGGCCCGTCCGGCGACCGGCACTTCGACGATGCGAAGCTGTGCCGAGGCCGCAGAGGCCCCGAACAGCAGCAGAACTAGAAGCCCAGCTGCGCCGCGAGCCATGCGGGGGCCGGCACGTAGCCGCCGAGGATCAGGCCAAGCCACACGAGGAGCGCGGCAAGCGGAATCCATACCACGAAGATCGGCCACAGCGTTGGCCGCCAGGCGGAAAGCGCATCGATCTCGGGAGTCCAGCGCTCGCGCTCCGCTTCAACCTCGGCCTCGAGGGCGAGCCATGCAGCTTCCAGCCGCCGCGCCACGGTGCGAAGTGCGTCCTGCCAGGCGGCGTGCGTGTCCTTTTCGAGCACGGAAGCGTCCGCCGCGCGCGCCGCGGCTGCTTCGAGCTCGTCGAGCGCCGCGACGAAGGGGCCGCCGCCCGTTCCCAGCCGCGCCACAATCGCGCGCTTCTCGGCATTCGTGAGCAGATGACGGCGCAGCCGGCGCCGCGGCAATCGTACCTGCTGCGCGGTGCGCGCGATTTCGGCGTCGAGCGCATCGGCGACTCGGGCTGCGGCGCGCCGCACGGCGTGGTCCCAGGCAGCCGCCCAGGCGCGCCGTCCGGTCACCTCGAGCGTGCGGGCGCGCTCAACAACGCGGCCTTCGCCGCCCAACTCCAACACGCGGGTTGCCAGCTCCTCGCGTATGTCGTCGAGTGGCACCCACGGATCGAGCAGGCGACGCGGGACGATGATGCGCCCGAGAGACGGCGCCAGCTCGGGGACACGCAGCGGCATCAGCAGCTTGAGCGGCGGATTCATTCGCGACGCCTGAGCCGGCTCACCCGGGCGACACGACCGGTCCGCTTCTCGTACGCCTCGGTGAAGTACGGAAGCGACTCGGGCAGAAATGCATCGCGCGCGAGGCCAGTGGCCGTGACCGCGCGCTCGATTGCGTCGGGCGGTCCTTCGACTTCGAGGAGCACATCCATCGATGGGTACCACTCGAGACGCAGTGTGGCGTCGCCGAGGCGATACTGCTCGACGGCGCGATCCACGCGCAGGGTGATCTTGTATCCCATATGCCGCAGCACCACGAGCACGGCTTTGGGGTCGTCGACGTGCGACTCCCACTCTTCACGCAGTCGGTACTCGTCGCGGAGTTGTACCGGACCCTTCCAGCCCAGTACGCCCCACTCGGGGGATTTATCGGCCGGATGGTAGACGCGCAGGCGCACGACTTCGTCGCGCCGTTCGAGTCGACCCTTGCGATCGAAGCGCCGGTCCATCATGGCGCCGCGGTAGACGAGCTCGGCCCCGGCTGCCAGGATCGACTTGCGCACCGCGTCGGCATTCTCCACTCGAGCTTTGAGCTCGAGCTCCTCGCGCACGACCGTCACGAGAACAGCGCTTGCAGCACCGCTTGCGTGTCGCCCAGGTTCTCGAACACGTGCGTCGCACCCGCAGCTCGGAGCGCCGCCGTGTCGTAGAATCCCGTCGCGACCCCAACGGTGCGGGCCCCCATCGGACGGGCGCACGCGACGTCATCGGGTGTGTCGCCCACCACGACCAGGTCGGCTCCCGTAAACCGCCGGCCAGTGCGCTCGGTCGCCCGCTTGGCCGCGACGGCCGGCAGGTCGGCTCGGGAGTGTGAGTCGGAGCCGAACGCGCCGACGACGAACCGCGCGGGATCGAGGCCCGCCGAGCGCAGCTTCAGCGCCGCGCCGTGCTGGACGTTGCCGGTGAGCAGGCCGACGAGCGCGCGATGGTCGGTTTCGTAGGGCTCCAGCGCCGCGAGCAGCTCCTTGATCCCGGGATAGAGCTTGGTTGTCTGGGTGGGCTTCGCCAGCTCGGCAGTGAGCAAATCGACATAGCGCCGGCACACCGCGGTGATCCGGTCGTCCGAGCGGGACTCAGGGTGTCCTGCCAGCTCCAGGAGCTCACGGACGATCTGCGGATCGGTCTTGCCATCGAAGCGGTAGCCGTCGATTGGGCCGGCGGTCCCCACCTCGTCGAGCAGCGCACGATGAATGGCGCGCCTTCCCGCACCATTCGTCCAGAGGAGAGTTCCGTCGATGTCGAAGAGGATTAAACGCATGGACTAAAAATAGGCGGTTCAGCGGTTGGGCGGTTAGGCGGTTGGCGGCTTCTCGAACCGCCTAACCGCTTAACCGCCAAACCGCCTCACACCAACCAGGCTCTCGCGTAACCGCACCATGCGCGGCTCATCACCAAACAAATGGTCACCTCCCACTCCGCCCCGTGACAGCGCCGCGTGCACGATCCGTCCTGCGCCGGCCCATAACGCCACGTGCGACACTCGGCCCCGTTCCGCAAAGAACAGCAGATCGCCGGCTTCGTAACCCGCCCCGTCCGGCGACATCGCGATCTCCTGTCCCTGGCCGAACTGCTGATCGCTGTCGCGCGGCAGCTTGATGCCGCGGGCGGCGAACACCGCCTGCGCCAAACCGGAGCAATCGATGCCCCACTCGGTGCGTCCGCCCCACAGGTAGGGCGCGCCGGCGTACCACTTCTGCGCGAGCTCGGGCAACGCGAGATGTCGCGCTTCGACGCGCAGCTCCTGCTCGCGGCGGACGTTTCCGGCCGCCACAGCGCCGCGTTGGCCGTCGGCCAGCTCCACGACGCCGCGGCGCAGCGCAACGCGCGCGCCCGTCGGCAGTCTGCGCCGCCCGTCGGTCGTGAGAATGTCGGCGCTGAGCGAGCGGGCCGTTGCGCGTTCAGCCCAGTCTTCAGCCCAATCCGCCGGACCGGTCGCGACGTATCCCGCGTTGAGCCAGGCGATGTAGCCGTCGGGCGCGCGCACGCGCAGCCATTCGTCGCGCTGCTCCAGCACGTCGAGGACCTCGCCGTGCAGTACTTCGCTGGCGCGGGGTGCGGACAGGCGCGGCTCGCCCAGCAGCGGCGCGAGCGCGACGGTGACGATCGCGGACGGTGCCACGATCTCGCCCGGAATCAGCTCCACTTTTTCGACGAGTCCCGCGTCCCCCGCGAGGTGGCGCAGCGCATCGCGCGCGTCGCGGCTGGACGTCACTCCGGCCACGCCTTTCGGCAGGAGCGAGATCTCGAACACACCGAGCCGTCCGTCCGGCACCCATTTGCGCCGGATGTCGTCGACGGCCCGTTCGATCTTATCCATGGCGAACCGCGCGCTCGACCGCCTCGGGCACGACAAGGGCGGCAATCGCCTCGACCTGCATCGGGGACTTCGGTTTCGCGGTGGCGGTGCTGACCGCGAAGATCACGTCGCCATCGAACAGCGTGCCGTACGGCGTGATCCGCCGGGCGAGCGCATCGCTGCCTGACTGCGCGAGCGCCTGGAGCTGCACGCGGTCCAGGTCCGCATTCGTGGCGATCACCGCGAGGGTCGTGTTGCGGTTCAACCGTTCGGGGTCGCCGAGCGGCGCGCCGCCGGCGGCCAGGTACTGCAGGCTGTCGACGGTGCCGGCAATAATCTCCCCGTGCGCGTTTCTCACATCGCCAACGGCATTCACGACAACCAGCGCTGATACGATCACGTCACCGAACCGCGCCGCCCACGACCCAATACCCGCGGGGACCATTCTCTCGATTCCCGCCGCTTTGCCGCATGTGGCGCCGCGCCCCACGCCAACCAATCCCTCGGCGTAGTCGGCGGTCGCGTTGTCGCAGGCGCGGTAGGCGTCATCGGGACTGGGCCAGCCGAGCGGCTTTCCGGCATTGCCGAGGTCGAAGATCACCGCGGAGGGAACGATCGGGATCGTGCCCATGTCGCCAACGGGAAGGCCGCGCCCGCGCTCGCGCAGCCAGCGCATCACGCCGTCCGCAACGCCGAGCCCCAACGCGGAGCCGCCGGTCAAGAGGATCGCGTCGATCCGTTCGACGAGGTGGCGGGGATCCATGACGTCGAGCTCGCGCGTTCCGGTGGCGCGGCCGCGCACGCAGACCGCAGCCCGCATCCCCGTTTTCGGCGCGAGCACCACCGTGCAGCCGGTGCCGTGCGCTTCGATGGTCGTATGCCCGACGGTGATGCCGGGGACCGCCGCGAGATTCGTGCGCGATGTGCTCATTGACGCGCCAAGATAACGTCGGCAACGTTGACGGCCATGACATCTCCCAAAGTGCCCCCCCCCGCTGCCGGTGATCGCACGAGCGTGCTGGTGGTGGACGATGAAGATGGCATCCGGCAGGCACTGACTCGTTTTTTGACTCGCCTGGGCTACGACGTGCAAGCGGCGTCGAACGCGAAGGAGGCGCTAGAGCTGCTCCCGGCGCACCATCCGCAGGCGATGCTGTGCGACATCCGGATGCCGGAAACCAGCGGGGTGGAGCTGCTCCCCAAAGTGCTCGCCCAGGACCCCGATCTCGCGGTCCTCATGCTCACGGCGATTGACGAGCCGCGCACCGCGATCGAGTGCCTCAAGCTCGGCGCGTACGACTATCTCATCAAGCCGGTCGATCTCGAGGAGCTGGAGTTGTCGTTGCAGCATGCATTGCGGCAGCGCCAGCTGGAAGTGGACCGGCGCGAGCTGGAGCAGTGGCTGGCGCGCGAGGTCGCGGTGCGGACGCGCGAGCTGGAAGAACGGTCGGTGGCTCTCGAGGAAGTGGCACTCGACGCGTTGGCGGCGGCTCGGGACTGGGAGGGAACGGAGGCGGCGCTGACCAAGCTGGCTGCGGAGCTCGGCGCGCCGCGGGACGAGTTGGCGCTGGAATTGAAGCGCCGGCGCGCGGGCGCTTAGGGGGCTTAGGCTTTCACGGCTTTTGCTTTTTCCTCGCACGCCTTGCAGCGCGTCACGCCGCGGAAGGTGCAGATCAGACAGATGAAGGTGCCGCAGTCCGCGCAGGGATAACCCTCCGACGCCCGCTCTTCATTCCCGCAGGACCGGCACACCATGCCGTCGTGTTCTTTGAGCTTGGGTTTGTCCATGCCCTAATCTGTGTGGAAACCTCAGAGAGAGACAGGGTTACAACAGAAGGATAGAGAGGAGTCGACTATGGGAGTCTTCTTTGTCTGCCCGAATTGCAACAAGCCTGTCGACCCGATCTCGCCTAACGCGACGATGGGTGCGGCCACCAAGCGCTGGCAGCACAAGGACTGCTCGACCGAACCCGCGAAAAGAGAACAGGCTGCCTCATGGCCCCAGGTTGAGCGACGTCGAACGCCACGACGCTCGTGGTCTTAGATGTTCAGGCTGTACGCCTTGATCTTATTGATTAGCGTCGCGCGCGAGATCCCCAGCTCCAGCGCGGCCCGCGTGCGGTTCCCACTGTGATGACGCAGCGTGCGCTCGATGTGCTGCCGCTCCACCTCCGACAACGACTGCGCCTGGTAGCGCCGGTCGGTCGCGGCACGCTGCCGTAAATCGGGCGGCAGCTGCTCGATGCCGATCACCGCCTGGCCGCGTCCCAGAATCATCGATCGCTCGAGCACGTTGCGCATTTCGCGCACGTTGCCCGGCCACGCCGCCGATAACAATCGATCCAGCACATCCGTGGTGCATTCGCTGGGACATCCCGGCAACTGCGTCTTGAGATCGCTGATGATGCGCCTGATCAGGTCGAGCCGATCCTCCCGCGAGCGCTCGCGCACCGGCGGAAGCACGAGCGGCATGACGTTCAGCCTGTAAAACAGATCTTCGCGGAACCGCCCTCCCTCGACTTCTCGCACCAGATCGCGGTTCGTCGCCGCAATCAGCCGGACATCCACACTCAGCTCGCGGGTGCCGCCCAGCCGGCGAAATGTTTTTGTCTCCAACACCTTGAGCAGCTTGGGTTGCAGGTCCGGCGTCAGCTCGCCGATCTCGTCCAGGAAGATCGTACCGTGATCAGCCAGCTCGAACAGACCCACCTTTCGTTCTTTCGCGTCGGTGTAGGCGCCCTTTTCGTGTCCGAACAGTTCAGAATCGAGAAACGTCGCCGACAGGCCGGCGCAGTTGACCTCGACGAAGGGCCCGCCGGAACGCGGCGAGAGATTGTGGATCACGCGCGCGACCCACCCCTTCCCCCTCCCGCTCTCGC
>WNEZ01018009.1_pt1 | contig 10434 bp, 9 predicted proteins | sample 5400521 | NCBI WGS metagenome assembly WNEZ01 (sample SAMN13153339, study PRJNA577476) | soil metagenome | isolation source: 120 cm saprolite under Douglas fir tree site 2 hole 1 replicate 1 | place: USA:California | collected 2015-04-18
TTCCGGGATGAGTGGCGACATGTTCCTGGGCGCACTCGTGGACGCCGGTGTGCCCGTAAAACTGTTGGAAGACACGGTCATGGCGCTTAACGTCGGAGCACGGCTAGAGATCTCGCGAGTAGATCGCAGCGGAATTACGGCTACCAAGGTCGACGTTTATGCTCATGGCGAAAAAGACTTGCCGCGAGAGGTGTACTGGGAACAACGCGAGCAGCGCGGGCATGCTCATGAGCATCAGCCTGATCATGAGCATGCTCACGGTCACGAACATAGTCATGATCATCCCCGCGAACACGCAAAAACGGCGGTTGTACGTGAACATGAGCATTCTCATGGGCGTTCACTTAGTGAGATCAAGAGAATCATTTCCGGAGCTCCGATCAGCGAAGGGGCCAAGCAGAATGCCATTAAGATCTTTGAGGCGCTGGGCGCGGCGGAAGCTAAGATTCACAACACTGACGTCGAGGCCGTGCACTTCCACGAAGTGGGCGCGGTGGATGCGATAGTGGACATTGTGTGCGCGGCGGTTGGATTCGAGGCGCTCGGGGTTGATGAACTCATCTGCTCGCCGCTGAATGTGGGTGGCGGCAGTGTGAAATGCGCGCATGGAGATTTTCCGGTGCCTGCGCCAGCAACTTTGGAGTTGCTGAAAGGCGCGCCTGTGTATTCGTCGGGAATCCAGGCAGAATTGGTGACCCGGCCACGCGAATGTGGTGCGGCTGACGATTGGCGAAGCCGCAGCGTCGCTTGAAGCCTCTACATCGCACGAAACCATAACAGTACTTGAATCGAACCTGGACGATTTGAGTCCGCAGGTTGTTGGCTACGTAATGGATCGTCTGCTGGAGGAGGGCGCGCTTGATGCTTTCTGTGTGCCGGTGCAGATGAAAAAGAATCGTCCGGGAGCACTGCTAACCGTTTTGTGCCGTTCGGAAGATGCCGCGCGGCTCACACGTCTCGTTTTCGCCGAAACTACGACGCTGGGCGTACGACAGCGCGAAGAAAAACGGCGGGCGTTGGCGCGGCGCTGGATCAACGTTGCCACGCCCTGGGGCGAAGTGCGGATGAAGATTGCCAGCATGAACGGGACGGTTACAACTTATGCACCGGAATATGAGGACTGCCGCAAGATCGCTGCCGGGCATCATGTGCCGTTGAAGAGCGTGATGGACGAAGCCGTGAGGAGTTACGTCCACAAACTCAATGGCTAAGGAAATGAGCAAGAAGTTCTACATCACGACCCCGATTTATTACGTCAATGCGCGCCCGCATATCGGTCACGCTTACACCACCATTGCGTGCGACACGATTGCGCGCCGCCAACGGATGCTGGGAGCCGATACCTATTTCCTCACCGGCACCGACGAGCACGGACAAAAGATCGAGCGCGCCGCGCAGGCGTCAGGTAAGACTCCCCAGGAACTCACGAATGAAGTCTCAGCGGCGTTCCGCGGACTATGGAACAGGATGGGGATCACGTATGACGATTTCATTCGCACCACGGAAGATCGTCATAAAGTTCGGGTGCAGGAACTCTTCCGGCGAATCGGCGACAACGGCTACATCTACAAGGGGACCTATACCGGGCAGTACTGCGTCTTTGATGAGCTGTATGTGGACGCGGTTGGTCCCGGCGCGCCCTGTCCGGAGTGCGGCCGTCCTACGGAGACGGTGCACGAGGAAAATTATTTCTTCAAGCTCTCGGCTTTTCAAGACAAGCTCTTGGAGTTGTATACGAAACAGCCGGAGTTCATTCGTCCGGAAACGCGGCGCAATGAAGTAGTGTCCTTTGTGCGGAGCGGACTACGCGATCTTTCGATCAGCCGTAGCACGTTTTCCTGGGGCATTCCCGTGCCCGATGATCCCAAGCACGTGATTTACGTCTGGCTGGACGCGCTGGCGAATTACATCACCGCCATAGGTTTTGGGTCTTCCGACAAAGCCGACCAACAGAAGTTCGAGAAGTATTGGCCGGCGGACTTGCAGATGATCGGCAAGGAAATCGTGCGCTTCCACTGCGTGTATTGGCCGGCATTCCTCATGGCGGCAGGCCTGCCTCTGCCCAAGGGGATCATGGCGCACGGATGGCTGCTGTTCGAAGAAAATAAAATGTCAAAATCGCGCGGCAACATCGTGCGCGCGGAAACGATTCTCGAGGTGCTGGGTTCCGATGCGCTGCGTTATTTTCTGTTGCGGGAAATTGTTTTCGGACAGGACGGTTCCTTTTCATTCGACGCTCTGGTGCAGCGTTACAACTCCGACCTGGCGAATGGGTTGGGAAATTTGGCCAGCAGGACGCTGACCATGATCACGCGCTATTTCCGCGGCGAGGTGCCCTATCCGTCGAAACAGGCGGCGCACGGAGCTTCTGACGATGCAGTTGCTGAACTAGCCACTAAAACTATTGCTGAATGTAACGCGATGTTCGATCAGTACCAATTCTCCCGCGCGCTTGAAACAGCTTGGGGGCTGGTTGCGGCGGTCGACAAGTACATCGTAGATAACGAACCGTGGGCATTGGGCGAGAAGCATGACGAACAAAGCCTGGCGCGACTGGCAACGGTGCTCTATACCAGTGCGGAGGCGTTGCGTGTCGTGACGGCGCTCGCGCATCCGGTAATTCCGGATGCGACGGCGAAGATTTGGGCACAACTCGGGCTGGGCGATATCAGAAAGTTCCCGCTCTCTGAGTTGAAGTGGGGACAGCTTCGCCTCGGTACCAGGCTGGGGAATGTTCAAGCCGTCTTCCCGCGAGCTGATAAGAGTGCAATTGAAAGGATGCAGAAGATGGAAGAGCAGCAAGCCGGCGTGCCAGCAGCAACTGAAGCACAACCGGCAACTGTGGCGACCGGTAGAGGGACATCTGCAACCCAAGCGGCGCCAACGCCGGCGCAACCAGCAAAGGCCGCGGCAGCAATTCCAGATGGCAAGATTGGCATTGAAGATTTTGCTAAGGTCGAATTGCGCGTCGGTCAGGTAAAGGTGGCAGAGCGAGTGAAAGGCACGGACAAGTTGCTACGGCTCGAAGTGGATATCGGTACAGAAGTTCGGCAGGTATTGGCAGGCATTGCGGAGGCGTATGCGCCAGAAGTGCTGGTCGGGCGCAAAGTGGTAATCGTGGCCAATCTCGCGCCACGGAAGCTGCGCGGACTGGAATCCAATGGGATGATTGTTGCAGCGTCACCCGAAGGCGGACAGCCGATACTGTGTAGTTTTCTGGAAGATGTGCCGGTGGGAGCACGGCTGAAGTAGATTGCAGATTGCAGAAGTCAGATTGCAGAAGTTAACTGGCCGTTCCCAAATAACTGACGTCGTAATATTTTCAGATTCGAGTTCGTGAGACTCGCGCTTCGAAGAGCCGAATTATATCCACAGATTTCTCATGTACGTCGATTCCCATGCGCATCTCGAAATGGAGCAGTTTAATTCCGACCTTGAGCAGGTCATCGCGCGGGCGCGGGAAGCCGGCGTCGAGACGATTGTGGCGATCGGCAGCGGAACGGGGCCTAGGTCGCTCGATTGCGGTATTCAGTTTGCCGAAAAACACGATTTCATTTACGCCACCATCGGGATTCATCCACATGAGGCAAAACTGGCTGCCGATGCGGATTTCGCGGAACTGGAACAGCTTTCGCGCAAGCCGAAAGTCATCGCCTGGGGCGAGATCGGGCTCGATTATTTTTACGATCATTCTCCACGCGAAGTACAATCACAGGTTTTTCTAAAACAACTTCAAATGGCCCGAGCCGCGAAACTGCCGGTCGTGATCCACTGCAGGCCTTCGGACGGAAGCGATAATGCCTGGGAGGATTGCCTCGGGCTGCTGCAAGAACACTGGGCAACCAGCGCATTAGGCGGGATTCTGCACTGCTTTACCGGGACATGGGAGCATGCCAACCGAGCTTTGGAGATGGGGAATATCACCTTCACCAAGGCGCAGCAAATTCGTGATGCGGCCAAGCAGGTGCCGCTGGAACGGGTGCTGATCGAAACCGATTCTCCGTTCCTGGCGCCAGTGCCCTATCGTGGCAAGCGAAACGAACCCGCATTCGTAAAGGAAGTGGCGCGGAAACTTGGCGAATTGCGTGGACTTTCAACTGAAGAACTGGGCCTGCAAACAGCGCACAATTTTTACCGTTTCTTTTCGCTTCACGAAAAGCTCAACTCCATTTAGCTTGGTATGTCGCATCTTTGCATCATGCAAAGTAATCTATCAACTTAGAAGCAGAAGACCATGCCGGATAACAGTTTCGATATCGTCAGCAAAATTGACTTGCAGGAAGTTACGAACGCCATTCAGCAAGCATTGAAAGAAGTGCACACGCGTTTCGATTTGAAGGACTCAAAATCGAGCATCGAACTGGAAGGCAAAGAAGCCATCGTCCTGCACTCGGTGGACGAGTACAAACTAAAAGCAGTGAATGATGTCTTTCAGCAGAAACTGGTGAAGCGCGGCGTGCCGCTGAAAGGTCTGACTTACAGTGCGATCGAGACTTCCCTCGGAGGGACCGCCAAGCAGCGTATTACGATGCAGCAGGGTATCCCGATCGAGAAGGCACGCGAGATCGTAAAAGTGATCAAGAATTCGAAAAATAAAGTGCAGGCATCGATTCAAGGCGACCTGGTCAGGGTAAGCGGTAAGGATCGCGACACATTACAGCAAATTATCGCCTTGCTGAAGCAGCAGGACTTCGGTATTGATATGCAGTTTACGAATTACAGAACTAATTAGCAGAGGAGACACGAAGTACACAAAAGCTTAGCTGGGGGAAGGGCCACATAGGATTGAGCACATCCGCCGCCATCAACGGTAAAGAAATTTTCGAACTGCTGCGCGATGATCTCGCCGCGATAGAGCGCGAGTTTGGCCGTGACACGGTTTCAGATGTTCCGGCGATTACCGAGATTGGCGAGTACTTGCGTGCGGGAGGCGGCAAGCGCATTCGGCCGGCGCTGCTGCTGCTTTCCTCGAAGCTGTTCGATTACCAGGGACGCGGAGCTATCCGCCTGGGAGCGGTGGTGGAAATCATTCACACCGCCACCCTGGTGCACGATGACATCATTGACGAGGCTCAGACCCGTCGTGGACGTCCCGCCGCCAACACTCAATGGGGGAATTCCAAGTGCGTTCTCGCGGGCGACTGGCTCTACATGCAGGCGTTCAAGATTGCGGTACAGGAGCGAAATTTCCGGGTACTCGATGTATTGATTGAGTTGACGCAGCAGATGGTCGAAGGCGAGCTGCTGCAAATGGAAAAACTAGGAAAATTGATCACGCTCGCGGAGCACTGCGATCTAATTTATCGTAAGACAGCTTGCCTCTTTTCAGTCTGCATGCGGATGGGAGGAATTCTAGGGGGGGCGAGCGCCGCGCAGGAAGAAAGTCTCGGAAAATACGGACACGATCTGGGAATGGCGTTCCAGATAGTGGATGACGTCCTGGATCTGACGGCTTCTGAAAACATATTGGGCAAACCGGTGGCCAGCGATCTACGAGAAGGCAAAGTCACCATGGCAGTGATCCATGCGCTGGAGCGCTGCGCGCCTAACGAGAAATGCAAGATCGAGGCTGTGCTTCGCGATCGCACCTTCAATGGCGTGAGTCATGGGCAGATCCTGGATATTCTGACCCGCTATGGCTCTGTCGAATTCGCACTAGCGCGTGCAGCCGATTACGCTGAATCTGCGCGAAAGGCAATTTGTACTTTTCCTGATTCTGAGTTTAAGCGCGCACTGTTGTGGGCCCCAGAGTTTGTAGTGGCGCGGGAGAAGTAAGTTCAAGCCTGCAAAGGCTGAGATCACGCCACGCTGAGGACGGGTGCGGTCCCGCGTACACCTTTCGATCTTCCTCCGGTGAGACGTTCTTGCAAGCGCAAACCAACCTTGAGAGCCAAATCCGTTTCCCTGGCGCCTGCGTACTGTAATTGAATCCGAAAAACCCGGGTACCGAGATTCCAAACTCTTTAGGAGATAGATCATGAGAAATGTACTGGTATGTTTGCTGGCTCTCACATTCCTGATGGGCACGGCAACATTCGCACAAGACAATATGGGCCAAGGCGCAAAAACCGACAACGCTGCTGCGGCGCCACTAAAAAACATTAAAGGCACGGTGAAGGCCGAGGGTGACAAATTGACATTTGTGGCGGATAAAGGCGGAAAGTCATGGGATGTCATGAACCCGGAAACGCTCAAGGGACACGAGGGGCATCACCTGCAGCTCAGCGCGCATGTCTACGCCGACAAGGGAGCTATTCACGTCATGAGCGTGAAGATGCTGAAAGGCGACTCCATGGGCAAAGGCGAGATGAAGTAAACTCTGATTGCGTCCGAGATGGGCGACCGTGCGTCGCCCATTTTTTTGATTGTTGGTGAATTCCAAGTTTAGTCATTTAGTCGTATGGATGATCTGTCTGCATTGATCGCGCGGCACGGATACAGTTTGCTCGCGCTGATCGTGTTCCTCGAAGCGGTTGGCTTTCCTATGCCAGCTGCATTGGCATTGCTGGCAGTGGGTGCAGCGAGCGCGTATGGCAAGTTGAATCCGTTCATTGCGATGGGAGTGTCAGTGGTCGCGATAGTGCTGGGCGATTCGATCCTCTTTCTGGTTGGCCGTTACACTGGCTGGGGTTTGCTGGGGCTTCTTTGTCGACTTTCGGTTAATCCTGAGAGTTGCATTCTGCGCTCCGCCGAGTCTTTTTACCGGCGCGGCAAGGTGACCCTGGTGCTCGCTAAATTTATCCCCGGCATCAATACCATGGCTCCGCCGCTGGCGGGCAGCATGAAAATGCGGCCGCAGCAGTTCTTGCAATTGGACCTCGCCGGAGCGTCCCTTTACGTATTGGCGTACGGCGCGTTGGGATATGGTTTCAGCGATTTTCTTCGGATTATCATGCACAGCCTCGCGTCTGCCGGGCACGCGATGGAAATCGTGGTGGCGCTTGGGATTGCGGCATACGTCGTATACCGCATATGGATTTACCGAAAATATCGCCTCTACAGAATCGTCCCACGAGTGCCGGTGGAGGAAGTCGCTCGGCGACTGACCGCGAAAGATGCGGACAATATATTGTTAGTGGATGTCCGCAGTCACGGTTATTACGACGCTGATGCCTCACGCATTAAAGGCTCTATCCGAATTGAACCTAATAACCTGCTGGAAGAAATAAGACATCTGCCCAAGGACCGCGAGATTTATCTCTACTGTACTTGAGCCCGCGAAGCCACGAGCGCCCGGGTGGCGCATCTACTGCGGGAACAGGGATTCAAGGCGTTCGTGATCGCCGGTGGATTGCGCGCTTGGCGCGACGCTGGGAACCCGCTCGAGATCGTGCCACTCGACGACCTGGTAAAGCTGCCCACATTTACCTAGGCGGCAGATGGCGAGCTCTAGCCTTTAAGACCTCGGCTTTAATTCCTGCCATATACTCTTGCTGATGGGATCCAAGAAGGAAGTTGAAATCAAATTCCGCGTGCAGGACCTGCGGGCACTCACCAGGGATCTGCGAGCCGCAAAATTTCGGCTAGTCACACCGCGCACTCACGAAATGAATACCCTCTACGATCTTCCCGGTTACAAACTTCGCAAACGCGGAGCGCTTTTGCGACTGCGCGAATACGGGAAGGAATGGTTGTTCACTTATAAAGCGAAAGGCGCTGCGGGACGTCATAAATCACGCGAGGAGACCGAGACCAAGGTTGCCGACGGCGAGAAAATGGAGCGTATCCTCAAAGCGTTGGGGTTTGAGCCTTTATTCCGTTACGAGAAGTTCAGGGCAGAATGGACCGATGGAAAGGGGCATGTGGTCATCGATGAAACTCCGATTGGCAATTTTGGAGAGATTGAAGGCACGCCCCGGTGGATTGACCAGACCGCTAAGCTGCTGGGCATCGAACGTCGCCAATACATCACACAGAGCTATTCCGAGTTGTTTTTCACCTGGAAAAGATCGACACGAAGCCGAGCAACGGAAATGACCTTTAAAGCAGTTTCAGGGAAGAGCCGCCGCTAGTTAGAGATTAAACATGCAGCATCGGTCTGCGCTGGCTGAGTTCTACGCGTTTACGCCACAGCACTTTTTGTATTTCTTACCGGAGCCGCAGGGACAAGGGTCGTTACGTCCAATCTTGGCGGCCCCGCGAACCACTTGCTGTACCGGTTGGCGGTCGCCGGCACCGGCCATGCGTGCGGATTCCAGCTCGCGACGTTTCCTGCGTTGGAAGGCTTCTTCGAGATCGTCCACTGAAGTTGCTACGCCACGCGGACGCCGGCCATCGCCACCGGAATGCGACGCGGATACTCCGCCTTCTGCCCCGTCCCCAGCAGTGCGGCCTTCCTGCGGAGCACCCGCCGCTACGAAATCGCCACTGGGACGTTCCAGAATTTGCATCAGGTACAGATAGCGGACCGTTTCCTCCTGGAAGCGGTTCATCATGTCTTCGAAGATCTCAAACGACTCACGCTTGTATTCGACCAGCGGGTCGTGCTGACCGTATCCGCGGAGGCCGATGCCCTCCTTGAGGTGGTCCATGCTGAGCAGGTGATCTTTCCACTGCGAGTCGAGCAAGCTCAACATGATCATGCGCTCGTGATAACGCATGGCATCAGGACCGATCAGCTTCTCCTTAGCGTCATAGCGTTCTTTCAGCTTGTCGAAGATGGCATCGCCCAATTCCTGCCGGCTGAGGGCCTCCGGTTTAACTCCTTCGGCAAAAATATCCACACCAAAGCGGGTAAAGATCGCGTCGCGCAGGCCTTTGGTATCCCAATCGTCCACGTGGGCTTTAGGCGGGCAGAATTGTTCCATTAAGTCGCTGAGTATTCCCGAGACGTAATCTTCGAGAATTAATTCCTTCTGCTCCACACCTTCCAGCAGTTGGTGGCGGAGGCCGTAGACCGCCTCGCGCTGCTTGTTCATTACGTCGTCGTATTCGAGAAGGTGTTTGCGGGCTTCAAAGTTCTGCGCCTCGACGGCTTTTTGGGCGGCTTCAATGCGTCTGGTGATGAGCCTCGATTCGATCGGAACGCCTTCTTCCATGCCCAAACGCTGGAGCAGGTTGGAGACCCACTCCTTGGCGAAGATGCGCATCAGGTCATCTTCAAGTGACAGGTAAAAGCGCGATGAGCCCGGGTCGCCCTGGCGGCCGGCGCGACCGCGAAGTTGGTGGTCAATCCGTCGAGCCTCATGACGCTCGGTGCCGAGAATATGCAATCCGCCGACTGAGACCACGTCTTCGTGTTCGGCATCAATATCTTTTTTGAATCGCTCGAAGGCCTCGTTCCACTTATCCGTGGGCACTACGAATTCGCTGCCGGCGTAGTAAAACACGGTGCTCTTGCCATCCTCGACATTGCTTCCGATCTTGCCCTGGGCCACGCGCAATGGCTGTGCAACGCCCTTCTTCACACACTCCTGCTTGGCCATGAATTCGGCGTTGCCGCCGAGCAGGATGTCGGTACCGCGGCCGGCCATGTTGGTGGCAATCGTGACCGCATTCTTGCGGCCCGCTTGAGCTACGATTTCAGCTTCACGCTCGTGATATTTGGCATTCAACACGACGTGCTTCACGCCTTTTTTCTTCAGCAAGTCGGAAATGCGTTCCGATTTTTCGATCGACGTAGTACCGACGAGCACCGGTTGGCCAGTCTGATTTAGCCGCTGAATTTCATCAGCCACCGCGAAGTACTTTTCCTTCTCGGTGCGGAAGACGGTGTCAGGATTCTCAATCCTTCGCATGTCCTTATTGGTCGGGATAACCATTACTTCCAGCTTGTAAATCTTTTCGAACTCCGGCGCTTCCGTTTCCGCGGTACCGGTCATGCCGGCGAGTGTCTTGTACATACGGAAATAGTTTTGGAAGGTAATGGTGGCAAGAGTCTGATTCTCGCGCTCGATTTTGACGTTTTCCTTGGCTTCGATTGACTGATGCAGCCCGTCGGACCAGCGGCGGCCAGGCATCAGACGGCCGGTAAATTCGTCAACGATCAGGACTTCACCATCTTTGACGACGTACTCCACATCGCGCCGGTAGAGCGCATGCGCTTTGATGGCAGTCTCGACATGGTGCTTGAGATCCCAGTTTTCGGGGTCGGCAATATTGCCGATACCGAGAAGTTGTTCAACTTTTTCCCACCCCTGATCGCTGACAGTAATTGTCTTGTGTTTTTCGTCTACTACGAAGTCTCCGGTCAGCTTTACGGCTTCGCCGGGAGCGGCTTCAATTTCTTCACCTTTTTCCAGCTTGGGGATGATGCGGTTCACGCGATAGTACTTGTCGGTAGATTCCTCACTCGCGCCGGAGATGATCAGCGGGGTCAACGCTGAGACCGAGGAAGCGATAAAGTTGTCCCATCCATTCCGAGTCGCGTTTGGCCAGGTAGTCGTTTACGGTGATAACGTGCACGCCGCGCCCGCTCAGAGCGTTCAGGTAGAC
>WNEZ01018594.1_pt1 | contig 10434 bp, 9 predicted proteins | sample 5400521 | NCBI WGS metagenome assembly WNEZ01 (sample SAMN13153339, study PRJNA577476) | soil metagenome | isolation source: 120 cm saprolite under Douglas fir tree site 2 hole 1 replicate 1 | place: USA:California | collected 2015-04-18
TTGTCACCCATTACTTCATGGGTCCACTGCCCACACTCTTCTATCCTGCTTTCCATGTCATGGACTACGGTGTTCACACCTGGGATATGCGCTGGGGGCTGGGCGATAAGGATGGCAAACTGGACGAACGCGCAGCAGGTGTGCTCGTCCCATACATGTTCGTCCTCATGCAATCCACGGTGGATGAGAAATCCGTTAAAGGACTGGACATTGAGTATGGAATCAAGGTCGATGGTGAATGGGGGGGGCAATGGCGTGTCAGAGTCAAGGACGGCAAATACAGCGCTACGCCAGCCGACAGCCTGGAGGGAGTACCAGCTGTTTTTCACTTCAAAGATGCTTCAGACTTTGTGCTTACCACCTTCCAGCGCATCGAGGGCGGAGAGGCAACGGGCGATCCCAAGGTGATTGATAAAGTCCGGCACATGTTCTTCAGGATATAGGTAACGTACTGGAGTAGCACCATAGATCAAGTTCCTAGGATGGAGGAATTACCATGTCGAAAATACAAGTACAGGGCATTCATCACATTACCTTTGTCGGTTCCAATCGCGAGGCGACCATTGACTTCTACGAGGGCATACTTGGTATGCCGCTCGTGATCGACCAACCTAACCTGGATGTCCCAGGAGAAACGCATCTCTATTTCGATGCCGGAGATGGGCGACTGGTCACCTTCTTTGTTCGACCAACGCGCGAGAACGATCCCACTGCCAATCCTGAGGGTATTGGCAATCTTCATCACCTGGCACTCACCGTCTCGCGTTCGACCTACACGCAGGTAGCCCAACGGTTGAATGAGCGTAGCATCTGGAACACAGGCAACATTGACCGTGGCTTCATGGACTCGATCTACTTCAGAGATCCGAACGGACAGTTGCTTGAATTAGCCTGCTATAAGTTCGTTCCACCGGAAGGCTACACCTATGGTGATGTACTGGTCACAGCGCAGCGTATACGGATGGCAGCTGGTGCTCCGTTCATTCATGACGAGCATCTGGCCGACGCCATCGCTGAATTGATCGGACGCAAGGCTATTTCCCTGACAGGTACCGAGCTGCCAAAAGCAGAGGAAGCGAAGTCAGCACTGACAAAGGAGAAAGAAGGCGAAGTCGAGCTGGAAATAAGCTAACTATTCACTAGCAAAGGTGTAACAATACACTTCTCTTCCTTCACTGTAATGTGGCCTTGTAGAGAATTTCCCGTAGCACATCATGTAGTGGGTTTTCTGTAAGAGAAGATACCTGAGAGGAAGGCACTACTTATGCTAAAAACCTGCACTACCTGGCAGCGAACACTCGTTTTCTTGCTCTTAGCATTGGCGCTCATGCTCTCAGCCTGTGGCGGTAGTCAATCATCAACAACGGGAGCAGCACCATCGCCAACACCGACACAGGCCCCAAAAGGGTCGATTCCTTCGTCCCTTCCTACCCTCATGGTCATGGCGATGGACTACAAGTTCCAGATCCCTGCCACAGTGAATGCTGGACTGATGGTGGTCACCTTTATGAACGATGGGAAAGAGCCACATGAACTTTCCTTTGTTCGCATCAACGATAGCGTGACTGTGCAGCAGTACAAGGCGCAATTGGAGGCGTTTCCTCCCAAGGCGTTCACCATGTCGAAGTGGCGTGGTGGTGCCGCAACGATTATGCCTGGTCAAAGCGAGCGCGTCGTCATTAACCTTGACCCAGGACAATATGCATTGATCTGTTTTGTGGAAAGTCCCAATGGAATGCCTCATTTTGTAGAGGGGATGTTTACGCCTTTCAAAGTCGTTGCAAGTGCGAGTCAGACCACCGAACCAACAGCCGATGCCGAGGTTAGTATTAAAATGTACAACTTTACCTTACCAACGATAAAGGCTGGGACGATGATTCTGAAAGTCACGAATAACGACAACACAGGGCATGAGATGAACCTCCTCAAGCTCGCCGATGGCAAGACAATACAAGACGTCAAGGCATTTTTGCATCAAAAGAAGGGGCCCCCACCACTGAATGCCCAAACATACGGTCCCGCGCCTTATACCTATGCCGGAGGCATCCAACCGATTGAGCCGGGCCTGTCAAATTGGGTGGAGTTGAATCTCGCGCCAGGCAATTACGTAGCCGTCTGTTTTGTCCCCGAGATAGCGGGCATTTCGCATGTGGACGAGGGAATGATCAAAGAGTTTACCGTGCAGTAACAAAACTACGAGGATAGGAGGGTACGCTCACAAAGTAGAGTGTACTCTCCCCACTTCTTTTAGCGAGGCGTAAATGATAGATAAACGTCTACCTTTGAAAGAGGCCATCGCCAAGTATGTACATGATGGGATGTCGGTGGCAATTGAGGGCTTCACCGCCTTCATCTGCTTCGCCGCCGGGCATGAGATCATTCGCCAACGCCGCCGCGACTTGACACTGATTCGGATGACGCCCGACCTGGTCTACGACCAAATGGTCGCAGCAGGCGTAGCGTGCAAGATGGTGTTCAGCTACCTGGGCAACCCTGGCGTTGGCCCATTGCATTGCCTTCGTCGTGCCGTCGAAAAAGGCATTCCTGCTCCACTTGAACTTGAAGAATACTCCCATTATGGCATGGTAGGGCGCTACATCGCCGGAGCAACGCGCCTCCCTTTCTTCCCGTTGCAGAGCTACCTCGGCTCCGATATGCCCTGTGTCAATGACCAGATTAAAGTTATTGAAAGCCCCTATGGGAATGGCAAAGTGGCCGTGGTGCCCCCACTCAACCCGGATGTGGCAATTATCCAGGCACAACGGGCCGATAAGCAGGGGAACACTCATCTGTGGGGACTACTTGGTGTGCAGAAAGAAGTGGCCTTTGCGTCCCACAAGGTGATTATCGTCGTGGAGGAGGTTGTAGATGAGGCTGTGATCCGTGCTGATCCTAACCGCACACTTATTCCCGGTCTTATTGTCGATGCGGTGGTACAGGTACCTTACGGAGCCCATCCCTCCTATGTCCAGGGCTACTATGATCGCGATAATGCCTTCTACCTCCAGTGGGATGCGCTCTCTCGCGATCCTGACCAGGTACAAGCCTGGCTGGACGAGTGGGTCTACAGCGTTGCTGATCACGCCGAGTACGTGCGCAAGTTGGGACCGCAAACACTTGAACGCATTAGACCCGGTAGCGCACCTGCTGCCTCAGTAGAGTATGGAGCATATCGATGAGCGAAGGAAATGCACAAAGAGGATATACCCCTTCCGAGATGATGATCGTTTCGGCGGCACGTGCACTGGCTGGCGTGCGCACCGTCTTTGTCGGTGTGGGCCTGCCCAATATTGCCTGCAATTTAGCCCGTTACACCGTCGCACCTAATCTTGAACTGATTTATGAGTCGGGCGTCTATGGTGCGCAGCCAGCCCGTCTACCGCTCTCCATTGGCGACCCTACGCTCGTGACTGGAGCAACCTCGGTCATTTCTATGGCCGACCTGTTTGGCCTATATCTCCAGCGCGGCCTGGTCGAGGTGGCTTTGCTGGGGGGAGCGCAGATTGATCGCTATGCCAATCTGAACAGCAGTGTGATCGGCAGCTATACAACCCCCAGGACCAGGCTGCCAGGAAGTGGTGGAGCCTGCGAGATTGCGATCAATGCACAGCGTGTCTTCATCATCATGCACCTTAAGAAGCGTGCTTTTGTCGAGCGGCTGGACTTTCTCACCAGTCCGGGTCACCTGAGCGGTGGAGATGCACGACAAGCGCTTGGCATGCCAGGCCGAGGGCCGGAACTGGTCATCACAGACATGGCCATCTTTCACTTTGAGAATGCAGAGCGCGAGATGCAACTGGCCTCGCTCTATCCAGGTGTCACCTTGGAACAGGTGCAAGCTGAGATGGGGTGGCAAGTGAGATTGGCCGAGAGGATCTCGGAGGCAATCTCCCCAACCAACGAGGAGTTACAGCTGATTCGCGTGCAACTGGATCCGACCGGGATGTATTCCAAGAGCGCACGAGAAGCTCCTGGCCAGCGACGGTTTGGCGGGTTTCGCCCGGAATAATACGGTGAGGCCGAGTTGATTCTTGAGACGAATCTGGTACATGGGCATCGCTCCTCCTTCCCAGCGTCGCTATTGTCTCATGCGCTTCAAGCGGGGGTACTGTGGCGTCCACATCATTGCAGTAATCCGTCGCTCCAACTCGTCTTCGGAGGATTGTTCCGCGACACCTGCCTGCTGAGTCGCTTTCCCTACCGCCAAGGCAACACGGCGTGCCACCTCACGCACGTCTTCGATCTCCGGATATAACGAGGCGTTTGGGTCCTTGTATGCCGGTGAGCATTCGCTCAAGGCACGCGCTGCCGCGAGAAACATCGCGTCTTTGACAAAGCGTGCTTGCGAGGCAATGACGCCAAGGCCAACGCCAGGGAAAACGAACATATTGTTGCACTGACCAATGGGGATTGTCCCTCCATTGTACTTCACCGGTGGGAAGGGACTTCCCGTGGCTACCAGGGCCCGTCCTTGCGTCCAGGCGATTATGTCCTCCGGGTAGGCCTCGCTCTTCGAGGTGGGATTGGAGAGCGGAAAGATGATGGGGCGTGCGACATGCTGGGCCATCTCACCGAATTGCCTCACCAAAGATATTACTTTTGACAGGGTAGTTGCCTCATGGATAATGTAACCCAACGTCTGTTTGTTCCTACAGCGGAGGGTCAAGAAATGAGGTCACATGTGAGCTATCGAGCTAAACGAGAATTGGTATGCCAGATTGCCCCTCGGTATCGGGAGGCATCATCAGCCCTCAAGGAGGTCATCCTTGACGAGTTTGTCGCCGCTACAGGATATGCCCGCAAATACGCCATCCGGTTGCTGAATCATCCTGTCGACCTCAAGCTCACCATCGAGCGTCCACGTTCGCCCCACTACGGACCAGAAGTCCAACAGGCGCTCCACCTGGCATGGACTGCCGCCAATCACATTTGCGCCAAACGCCTGATTCCCTTTCTGCCACTGCTGGTAGAGTCGCTGGAACGGCATGGACATCTTCAGCTGAGCGAGGCGTGTCGCTCCCAACTGCTCTCCATGAGTCCAGCGACCGCTGATCGGATGGTGCGTTCCTACCGAAAACAAGGTCCACACGGGATCTCGACCACCAGATCAGGAACGCTGCTCAAAAAACAGATCCCGATCCGCACCTTCCACGATTGGAATGAAGCCAAGCCAGGCTTCCTGGAAGCAGACTTAGTCGCTCATTGTGGCACACAGGCTGAGGGAGCCTACTTGTACACGCTTACGCTCACCGATGTTGCCACCGGTTGGACCGAATGCCTTCCCCTCCTCAATCGGAGTCAGGATGCCGTCATTGTCGCACTGAAACGAGCACGGCAATTGCTCCCTTTTCCCATCTTGGGAATAGACACTGACAATGGAGGAGAGTTCATCAATATTGAACTGGCGGCCTACTGTGAGCAAGAACACATCACCTTCACGCGGGGACGTCCTCAACGCAGTAATGATCAATGTTATGTAGAGCAGAAAAGTGGACAGATCGTGCGTCAGGTGGTCGGCTATGATCGCTTCGTCGGGGAACTTGCCTATCGACAGCTCACTGAGCTGTACCGAGCGCTGCGCCTGTATGTCAACTGCTTTCAACCCTCGATGAAACTTCAGACGAAGCAGCGAGAAGGCAGCAAGGTGCGCCGCACCTACGATCAAGCGCAAACCCCGCTGCAACGACTCCTTGCTTCTGATGCAGTGCCGCCGAACAAGCAGCAAGAGTTGCTTCGGGTCACGCAGGCTCTGGATCCGCTGCGCTTGTTACAGCAACTCGAACAGTTGCAGAAAGCTCTCTTCCAGCATGCCGTCAAGCCAGGTGCCGCATCCCTGAGCCAGGAAGGCTCTTCCACGCTCCCGTTTTCTGTCAAGCTGGTGACGCGAGAACAGGTTCCTGCCGATGGCATTCCTGGGACTGCCCCCTCGCTGCTCAAAAAGGAGCGTAAAAGAAGGTCTCAAAGAAGTGGGCGGCCCCATAACCCACGAAGCCCCATGTCTCTGGCGGACAGAGAAGATGATGAAAATGAGCGAGTCCTCCCGATCCAGGTATGCACCACATTGATGCAAGGCGGGGGGCGATCGAGTTCGACAACGCCCGGTGCGAATGGGTAACCGGGAGGACTAGAATTAGGAGTGAGACAGACGTGCAGAGATCGAGCGCAATTGGTGGATCTTCCCCGTCCACGAAGCTGATCGAGGTGCGCCCGGGAAAGCTGATTGTTGCCAGATCCAAGAGATCTGAGCACGCGTAGGAACTTCGTGTTTCTTACGCACCACTCGTCGGTCTCGGTGAAGCGTAAAAGGGTTAGAGGAGTTCAAGGCGATGCAAGTTGTCTATGAGCGGTGCTGTGGCTTAGATGTTCATAAAAAAACCGTCGTTGCCTGTGTTCTGGTCACAGAGACCGGTGGCCAGATGCAGCGTCATATTCGTACCTTCTCGACCATGACCGCTGGCCTGCTCGCGCTAGCGGATTGGTTAGAGAGCATGAGCGTCACCGTAGTGGCTCTGGAGTCAACTGGGGTGTATTGGAGACCGGTGTTTAACTTGCTGGAAGAGGGTCGCACGATCATCCTGGTCAATGCTCAGCACATGAAGGCGGTTCCTGGGAGGAAGACGGATGTCAAAGATGCTGAATGGCTCGCTGATTTACTGCGTCATGGTCTGCTTAAAGCGAGCTTTATCCCTCCTGCCCCCATTCGAGAACTGCGTGATCTCACGCGCTATCGCAAGACGCTTGTGCAAGAACGAGCGCAAGACGTGAATCGTATTCAGAAAGTGCTGGAGATGGCTAACGTGAAATTGTCCTCTGTCGCCACAGATGTGCTAGGCAAAAGCGGACGAGATATGCTTCAAGCGATCATTGAGGGAACTACCGATGCTCAAGTGCTTGCCAATCTCGCACGAGGTCTCTTACGTAAGAAGCTTCCCCAACTGCAGGAGGCTCTGGATGGTCGCGTGCAAACCCATCACCGGATCTTGCTCCAACACCTTTTGGCTCATGTCGCCTTTTTAGAGCAGGCATTGGAGCAGCTCCAACAAGAAATTGAACAACGATTGCTTCCTTTTCAAGAGGGAATACGCCTGCTGATGAGTATTCCAGGAATTGCCGAACTCTCTGCTGCAGGTATTCTTGCCGAAATTGGAACAGCTATGTCCCGTTTTCCCTCGGCTAAGCACTTAGCGTCCTGGGCCGGAGTCTGTCCTGGGAATAAGCAAAGCGGGGGCAAGCGACTCAGCGGGAAGATGAGGAAAGGCAACGTGACACTGCGGGCTCTGCTCGCTGAAGTCGTCTGGGTCATTTCCCATACCAAAGACAATTATCTTTCTGCTCAGTACCACCGACTGGCTCGGCGAATTGGGAAGAACAAAGCGGCAATGGCTGTCGCTCACAGCGTGCTCGTCATTATCTACCATGTCTTACGCACCGGGGAGCCTTATCGTGATTTAGGAGCTGATTACTTTCAAAAACAGGATGCCAAACGATTGGCCCAACGTTCTCTTCGCCAGCTTGAGGCCCTCGGCTACGAGGTCACACTTACTCCAAAAGTGGCTTAGTTCTCGGGGAGGGAGAGTCTGATTTTCATAGGAATTGCGCAACGAGATGGAGGGAACCTTGAGTCGTGTCCTCGAAGCTCAAGCCGCATAGCTCTGGACGTAGTGCTCCCGTGAGTTGGCAGAAATAGCAGAATTTGAAGCGAAAAGAGCGGCAAATGAGAGGAACAAAGGGGAAGCCAGGAAAAAAGGCCATGAGATGCCACTCGGAGAGGTGGACTTGTCCGAGAAGAGGGCATCCTGAGGCCCTGCCAAAGCCTCCTTACGCCGTCGGCAGACCGAGGAAAATGGCGAAGGTTTCTGGGACGCCAAAGAGCTTGATGGCGGGTCGGTCAGTGGTAGGGGCACGGGCATTGCGCGCCAGTCGTTCTTCCCACGAGAGGCGATAATGGGCGCGCTGCGCACGGGAAAGAATGACTTCCAGGCTTTGTGGCTCAGGAGGCAGAGCCTGCGGAAGTGTGACCTCAACCCGTTGGTGGCGCAGCAGGCCCATGCAGGCTCGGCGATGCTGCCTGCGACTCCAATCACGCCAGAGCAGGGGAGCAGACCCAACCGGGAGCGGATGCAACAGCAAGCTGACCCGGCGCGGCTTCGTGGTGGCGCGTCCATGCCATTGACACTGCTCTCGCAAGGGACACGGGCGACACTGGCTCATCTTCGCTGCGTAGACCAGACGCAGGCTGCCATCAGCCTCACGACGCTGTTCGGTGGCAGAGAGTGCCTGCTTGGCGGGGCAGCGCAGGGTCCCATCAGGCTGAAGCACAAAGTCTTGCCCCGAGAGACGGCCTGCTTTCCAGGGCGCAGCGATAGTTGGCGGGCCATAGCCCGAGGAAGGAGCTGGCTGCTCTTTGGCCTCGGGAGCGGGAGCAAACTCGGTAGTACGCATCGGCGTCGGCTCCAGTTGATGCCCCAGTTCCAGGCGCAGGTTCCAGACCCATTGCGAGACGATGTGCCACGCTTGCTGACCGCCTGGAGAGTGAGAACACCAGCGGTCGGGGTCTTGTTCCTGGTCTTCATCGGCAAGGGCAGGTTCAAAGGCCCCGCGATGCAGATAGAGGGCGACGACATCGGCAGCGGTGAAAGCGTCCTGCGGCAGATTGGTGAAGAAGAGTTCGTAGACGAGGCCAGCGCGGGTGAGGCCGATCCGGCTCTTTCTCTCGGAAGCCGGATGGGTCGCCACTACCACCCGGCAGCGTTGTCCCGTCGGCCCCACCGGCACATCAGGGCAGTCGTAGAGCGTGCGCACCAGGTTACTTTCTGGGCGGCTGAATTGCTGATCGGGGGGCAAGTGCAAGCGGCTCTGGACCTCCGTTCGATCCAGCATGGTGTAGTCTTTGCCGCGCATCACGTAGGAGAAGCCTGCCAGGTCGGCAAGGACAGCTCCTGTGCCGTATTGCCCATCCAGCCGCAGCAAGACTCGCTCCTCTGGCAAGTCATAAGCCTTGCTGTAGAGGCGGATGGCAGCTACCGCCCGGCGCAATTCTTCCCGGTAGAGCCCGTTGCCAGGATTGGCGAACGAGCCGAGCCATTTCCCCTAGGCTTTCTCCTTTCTGCTGTCTTTCCAGTTCAGCCATACGCTTTTTGAGAGCGTCAAGCTCCTGCTTCAGCAATCGGATCGACACATTGCGTGCATCTTGTTTCCCTTTCGCTGCCAATTGCGTCTCCAAATTCATCACCTGCACCCGCACCTGATCCAACTCGCTTAGATCCTGAGAACATCCTGATTCAGTGCGCGTCGCTCCCTTTTTGTTAAAGTGGAAAGTGGCGCTCGGGATGGGCGGTGGCGGTGGGGGCTCACCAATCGGAGTCCCCTCCTCCTGTTTGGTGAGATCGGCGATCAACTGATCAGGCAACGGGATGGGAACCGCGAGGTGTAACACGCCAGGTCGTTGTTCGATGACCTCGGCCAGTTCGGTCTCAATGTAGGCCTCACACTCCGCACACTGCAGCTGGTGGTAGCACAAACGGAAGTTCGGATTGCCACACATCCGCGGCCGACCATCTGGGCTATCTGACAGATAGTAGAACACGCACGGCTCGCTACGACCGGCCGCCTGGGTGTCGAGCAGGGCATGAACCGTCCGATCAAGGGGATTGGCTTTACGGTACATACGCCCTAATTGATGGAGGTTTTCTTTCAAATACCAGGGTAAGGTCTGGTTTGGATTGGTATGTCCCAGCAGTTTGCCAATATCGTAGGGAGTCATGCCCATAGCCTTGAGATAATAGGCCGTGGAAGCGCGGGCCCGGTGGGACGTAATCGGCCCTAGAGCGTCTCGATAGGGCTTCCCTTGCTCATCGATCAGCCCAGCCGCTTTGCATAACAGAGGGATCAGGGAATCGTTGAGAAATTCTGAGCCGACGAGTTTTTCTCGATACTGAAACAGATAGGCTGTGGGTTGGCGTGTTTTCCGATCCGGAACCAGCGGCTGATTCTTTGGACGCAGGGCCCTCCAGGCCAAGATCGCCTCTGCTGTGTATTGAGGGATCGGGGACCAAAATTCGCCACGGTACTTGTTGGTTGGGACCCGTAAATACCACAATTGCTCTGCTGGTTCAAGCTGGACGCCATGCTCATCCACCATTTCTGGGGCCCACTCACTGCGGATGCATTCCAGTGGCAGGCGGCGAATCTCATCGCTGCGGCGACAGCCAGTGACCCACACGAGCGCCATGGCCCGCACCATCGGTAACGGGTACATGCGTGTCCCTGGAGCGATATCCTGGACCATTTCAGCATTGAGGGTACAAGCAGTCCAGACGAGCTTGAGCCAGGCTTCCTCCTCGATGTTGCGCGGGTTGGGCTGAAGTTGCGCGCTCACATATTTTGGAAGAGCCAGGGCGTCGACCGGATTCCAATTGATTTCCAGGCGGGGTT
>WNEZ01006274.1_pt1 | contig 10432 bp, 10 predicted proteins | sample 5400521 | NCBI WGS metagenome assembly WNEZ01 (sample SAMN13153339, study PRJNA577476) | soil metagenome | isolation source: 120 cm saprolite under Douglas fir tree site 2 hole 1 replicate 1 | place: USA:California | collected 2015-04-18
TCATTCCTTCCCAGCCCCCTGTGCGAAGGTCGGAATGAATGCGCAATTCTGGCTGATCCAGGCCTTCAACGGAAATTCCTACGGCGCCCTGCTCTTTCTCGTGGGCAGCGGCCTCTCGCTGATCTTCGGCGTCATGCGCATCGTCAACCTTGCACACGGCTCCTACTTCCTGTTGGGCGGGTACGTGGCGCTGTCCGTGATCTGGACGACCGGCTCGTGGCTCTTGGCGATTCCGGTCGCGGCGCTGACGATCGCGCTGGTCGGGCTGTTCATGGAGCGCGTGTTCCTGCGGCCGTTGGGTTTCGACCCGCTGCGGCAGGTCTTGCTGACGGTCGGATTCGCGTTCCTGTTCCAGCAGGCGGCGCTCGATATCTGGACCGGCAACAACTTCGATATCAATCCGCCCGATGCGCTGACGAGAAGCGTCGTGGTCGGCGGGCTCTACTTGCCGCTCTATCGGATGTTCATGATCGGCACCGCGCTAGCCATCGGCTTGATGCTGTGGTTGGTCATGGAGAAGACCCGGATCGGCGCCGCGGTGCGCGCCACCGTGGACGATGCGCAGATGGCGCGCGGCGTCGGCATCGATACCTCGCGCATCTCCATGCTGATCTTTGCGCTGGGAGCGTTTCTGGCGGCGCTTGGCGGAGTGATCGGAGGCGCCTTCCTCGGAATCTATCCGGGACTGGACTTCGAGATGTTGCCGATCGCCTTCGCAGTCGTCATCATCGGCGGAATGGGAAGCCTGGGCGGCGCCGCCATCGGAGCGTTGCTCGTCGGATTGGCCGACAATTTCGGCAAGGCGCTGTTCCCGGAGATTTCATATTTCACCTTGTACGCCCCGATGGCCTTGATCCTGGCGATGAAACCGACCGGACTTTTCGGACGCGAGTGAGCGAGCGACGATGACGAGCCAGCAGGTGCACAGCTTGGTCGTCGTGGCGGCTCTGGCTGCCGTGGCGATCATCGTTCCTCACACCAACTCGTTCGTGATCCTGCTCGCCACCCGCATCCTGGCGTTCTCGATTCTGGTTATGAGCCTCGACATCCTGCTCGGATTCACCGGCCTCGCGTCGCTGGGACAGGCCGCCTATCTCGGCGTCGGCGCCTACCTCACCGCGATCCTCGCCACCAGATATCAATTCGGCCTGGGTCTCGATTTCTGGCTGGTGGTGACGCTCGGAATCCTCGGCGGCGCGGCCTTGGCCGCGATATTCGGGCTGCTGGCCATTCGCGCGACCGGCGTCTATTTCCTGATGATCACTCTCGCGCTCGGGCAGTGCGCGTGGGGCTTGGCCTACCGGTGGAATTCGCTGACCGGCGGCGACAACGGGATCAACCTGCGGGTCCGGCCCAAGTTCGGCCTCGACCTGTCACACGACGTCACCTTCTTCTATGTGGTGTTCGCTTGTTTCGCCGCGTCGCTGCTGTTGATGTACACTCTGGTCCGCTCGCCGTTCGGACGAAGCCTTGCCGGAATCCGCGAGCGCGAGCTTCGCATGCGGATTCTGGGCTACAATACCTGGCTGCACAAATACATCGCCTTTGTCATCGCCGGCGGCTTCGGTGGGCTTGCGGGCGTCCTGTGGGCGCATACCGCCGGCATCGTGAGCCCCGAGAACGTCGTGCTGACCACGTCGGTCGACGCGCTGCTGATGGCGGTTCTCGGCGGCGCGGGGACGCTCGTCGGCGGCCTAATCGGCGCCGCCATCGTCTTCGGCCTGCGGGAATATCTCAGCACGCTGGTGCCGTGGTGGCAGTATGTCCTCGGCGCGGTCTATGTGCTTACGATCCTGTATCTGCCCACCGGACTGATGGGCATTCCGGAGCGAATTCGTCAGCGACGAACGTCGCCCGGGAAGCGAGAGGAGCCGGGGAAGCTCGCATCGGTGCGTCCCTGACGACGACGGAAACCCACGACAACGATGGAGGAACAATCATGACAAGCACCTTGCCGAGACTCGGTCCACTGCTGTTGGGCGGCTGTCTCGTGCTCGGCCCCGGTCCGAGCTCGACCGCCAACGCCGAGGAGTTGCGCATCGGCTTCCTGGCGCCGACCACCGGCATCTTCGCCCAGGTCGGCAAGGACATGATCGACGGCTTCCAGTTGTACCTCGACGAAACCAAGAGCAGCTTCGCCGGCGCGCAGGTGAAGTTCGTCGTCGAGGACACGCAGGGCAAGCCCGACACGGCCGTCACCAAGGCCAGGAAGCTGATCCTGCAGGACAAGGTCCAGATGCTGATCGGCGGCCTGTTGGCGTCGACCGGCTATGCGCTGGCGCCGGTGAGCACGAGCGAGAAGACGCTCTACATTGCGCCCGTCTCGGCGGCCGACGACCTGACCCAACGCGACCTTCCCAAATATCCCTACTTCGTCCGCACCGGTTGGACGAGTTCGCAACCAAGCCATCCATTCGGCGAATGGGCCTGCGAACAGGGATACAAGAAGATCGTCGCAATCGGCGCCGACTACGCCTTCGGCTACGAGGTCGTCGGCGGATTCCAGAAGGCGTTCGAGGGTTGCGGAGGCAAGATCATCCAGAAGATCTGGCCGCCGATCGGGACCAAGGATTTCGGACCCTACATCCCGACGATCAAGCAGGATGCCGACGCGATCTTCACGCTGATGGTCGGACCGATGTCGCTGCAGTTCCCCAAGCAGCTGGCGGCCGCCGGCAACAAGAAACCGGTCATCGGCGGTGGAACGAGCTACGACGAGTTCGTGCTGCCCTCGATGGGCGACGAGGTCATCGGCCACGTATCGGCGCTGCAATACAGCGCGGCCCTCGATACGCCCAAGAACGCCGCCTTCGTGAAGAAGTACCGTACGAAGTTCGGCAAGGTCCCGTCCTACTACTCGGAAACCAACTACACGACCGCCGAGTGGATCGACGAGGTGATGAAGAAGACCAACGGCAAGTGGCCGGGCCCCGAACAGTTCATCAAGATGATGCAGGACATCAAGCTGGACGCGGTTCGCGGCCCCGTCAGTCTGGACGAGATGAGAAATCCGGTCCAGAACATCTACGTCAAGAAAGTCGAGAAAAAACGGATGTTCGGGTACGACAACGACGAACTCTGGAACACCGTCATCAAGACCTATCCGAACGTGGGTCAGTTCTGGACGTTCGACAAGGCTGCGTTCCTCAAGCAGCCGGTCTACAGCCGTGACTTCCCGCCCTGTCAGTACTGCCAGTGACACGCCACCGACCGGGGCTCCGCATCGGAGCTCCGGTCGCATTCCCCGGGATCGCGCGTGAGCACCGACCCCCGAACCGACCAAGCGCCCGCGCTCGAATTGAAGGGCCTCTCCAAGAGCTTTGGCGGCCTCCACGCCGTGCGCGGCGTCAGCCTCGAGATCATGCCGGGCGACCGCAAGGCGATCATCGGACCGAACGGCGCCGGCAAGACGACGCTGTTCAATCTCATCACCGGTATCTTTCCCGCTTCATCGGGGCAGGTTCTCCTGTTCGGGAAGGACGTCACCGCCTGGCCGAGCCACCGGCGCACGGCGTTGGGGATGGCGCGCACCTTCCAGATCACCAGCCTGTTTCCCAAGCTCACGGTACTCGACAACGTGCTGCTGGGCATCCAGGGCCTGCGCAGATCCAAGTTCGTGATGTGGCGCTTTCTGTCGTCCTACCGCGACGTCTACGACACCGCGCACCGCCTGCTCGAGCAGGCCCGCTTCATCGATCGCAGGAACACGGAAGTGCGCTACCTTTCGCATGGCGAGCAGCGGCAGCTCGAAATCGTGCTCGCCCTCGCCGGCGATCCGAAGATCTTGCTGCTCGACGAGCCGGCGGCCGGCCTGTCCAGCGGAGAGTCCGTGGAGATGGCCGAATTTCTGCTCGGGCTCGACCCCAATCTGGCGATCCTGCTGATCGAGCACGACATGGACGTGGTATTCGACGTCGCCAACCACATCTCGGTCCTACATTTCGGAAAGGTGCTGGAGGCCGGAGCGGCGGAGCAGATTCGCAACAGCGCAAAAGTGCAGGAAATCTATCTGGGGACCGGCTGATACATGGCGATTCTGGAGGTTCGCGACATCCATACCTATTACGGTGACGCCTACGTTCTCCAGGGCCTCTCGCTGCAGCTGGAGCAGGGACAAATTTTGGGCCTGCTCGGGCGTAACGGCGTCGGCAAGACGACGCTGGTGAATTCAATCGTCGGGTTCACTCCGCCGCGGACGGGAACGATTCTGTTCAAGGGCATCGACATCACCAACGCAGCCTCGTTCGAGACCGTTCGCAGCGGGATGGGCCTCGTGCCGCAAGGCCGGCGCGTGTTTCCCACGCTCAGCGTCGAGGAAAACCTCCTGGTCGCGGAGCGCAGCCGCGAGCGCCATGGCTGGACCCTGGAGCGCGTCTATGCCCTTTTCCCGCGCCTGCGCGAAAGACGCAGGCAGCGCGCCAAAACCCTTTCGGGCGGCGAGCAGCAGATGCTGGCGATCGGCCGCGGCCTCATGACCAACCCCGACTGCCTGATCATGGACGAGCCCTCCGAGGGACTCGCGCCCATCATCATCCAAGGGGTGTGGGAAGCGATCGGACAGCTGAAAAAGGAAGGCCTGTCGATCCTGCTGGTCGAGCAAAACGCCTCGTTGGCGCTCAAGCTCGTCGATTACGTGCACGTCATGAGCAAGGGCCAGGTGGTCTATTCCGCACGCCCGGAGGAGCTGCAAGCCAACGACGAGATCAAGTCGAGCTACCTGGGCATTTGAGCGCATCATGGGCGGAGCGTTGTCCATGCGTGGGTGATGGTGCGTCCCGCCGCCGCATGCCGAACGGTCGCTCGGGCGGGTGCGACTCCACAGGGAGTAGCGGCGGGCGCGAAATTGCGTCATGCTGAAAGCGATAAATCCAGAGGGAACTACCGGAGGAAGCGACCATGGCACTGCACCGTCGAAACGTATTGAAAGGGCTCGCCGGCGTCGGCCTCGCCGCCGTGAAGGCGCCTTACGTGCAGGCACAGGGCGCGCCGATCAAGATCGGCCTGCTCACCGTCAAGACCGGACCGCTCGCCCAGGGCGGCATCCAGATGGAGCAGGGCATCGTCACCTTCTTGAAGGAAAGGAATTACTCGATCGCCGGCCGCAAAGTGGAGTTCCTCTCGGCCGATACCGGCGGCAATCCCGCGGGCGCCAAGACCAAGGCGCAGGAACTGGTCGAGCGCGACCACGTCGACGTCATCCTCGGACCGCTCGCCGCCTTCGAGCTCCTTGCCATCACCGACTATATCGCCCAGGCGAGGACGCCGCTGCTGAGCCTCGCCGCCGCCGAGGATCTGACGCAGCGCCGCCCCAACCCCTATTACCTGCGGGCATCGGCGACCTCCGCGCAGGCGATGCATCCGATGGCCGACTATGCCGCCAAGGAACTGAAATTGAAGCGCGTCATCACCGTCTCCGAGGACTTCGCCTTCGGTTACGAGCAGATGGGCGGCTTCCAACAGACCTTCGAGAACAACGGCGGCAAGATCATCAAGAAGCTGTGGCCGCCGATCGTCACTCCCGACTACACGCCCTACCTCGCCCAGATCAGCGATTGCGACGGGGTGTGCCAGGGCTTTGCCGGATCGAACCCGCTGCGGTTCATCAAGCAGTACGCCAATTTCGGCCTCAAGCTGCCGGTCGTCGCCGGCGAGACCGCGGGCGACGACGCGCTGCTGCGCAGCTTCGGCGACGAGGCGGTCGGATTGTACTCCTGCTGCCCCTACACGCTCGATCTCGATATCGACAGCAATAAGCGGTTCATCGCCGCTATGCAGAAGGATTACGGCGTCGACCCCGGTTTCTACGCTGCCGGTCTCTACGTCAACGGCCAGGTGGTTGAGGCCGGCCTGAAGGTCACCGGCGGCAAGACCGACGACAAGGACGCGCTCATGAAGGCGCTCAAGTCGGTGTCGCTCACCGAGACGCCGCGCGGACCGATCAAGTTCGACCATCTCGGCAACGTCATCGGCGACTTCTATGTCCGTCACTGCGAGAAGTCGGGCGGCAAACTGATCAACAAGACGGTCAAGACCTACAAGGACGTGAGTCAGTTCTGGACCTACGACGAGAAGAAGTTTTTGGCACAGCCGGTCTATTCGCGCGACTTTCCGCCGCTGAAGAACTGACGGCGGACGGGCCCGCGGGCGCGGCATCGGCGCCCGCGGGAGACAGGGGCGGGACGAGCGGAAGACATGACTTTCTGGCTGTTGCTGACGGTCAACAGCTTCACCTTCGGCGGCCTGCTGTTCCTCCTGTCGGCAGGCTTCTCGCTGATTTTCGGGCTGATGCGCATCCCGAATCTGACGCATGGCTCGCTGTTCATGCTCGGCGCCTATTTCGGCGCCACCCTCGCCGCCGGCTACCGGGGCATCGCCTTCAATTTCTGGCTCGCGGCGATCATGAGCGCGTTGCTGGTGGCGGCGTTCGGCGGGCTGATCGAGCGCCTGTTCCTGCGCCGGCTCCCGGGCGAGCAGCTGGCCCAGGTGCTGGTGACCTTGGGCATCTCCTTCATGATCGCCGATCTCTGCCTGATGTGGTGGGGCGGCGACCCGATCTCGGTCGCCACTCCGGCCGCGCTCGACGGCTTCGCTCGCCTTGGCCCGCTGGTGTTTCCGGTTTACCGCCTGGCCATCATCCTGATCGCGGCGGTCGTCGCCGTCGCGCTCTGGCTCATGCTCGATCGCACGCGGCTCGGCGCGATGATCCGCGCGGGGGTCGACGATCCCGAGATGGCGCGGGTGGTGGGCATTCGCGTCTCCCGGCTCTTCACCATCGTCTTCGCGCTCGGCGCCGGTCTCGCGGGGTTCGCCGGCATCATCGGCGGCCCGATCCTGTCGGTCTATCCCGGCCTCGACCAGGACATGCTGCCGCTGGCGCTCGTCGTGGTGATCCTGGGCGGGACCGGGAGCCTGCTCGGCTCGTTCGTCGGCAGCATGATCATCGGCCTGATCTACAATTTCGGCCAAGCGCTGCTGCCCGAGCTTGCCTATTTCGTCCTGTTTCTGCCCATGGTGCTGGTCTTGGTCTTGCGCCCGCAAGGCCTGTTCGGCAGGCAGCTGCCATGACCGGCCGACGCGCCGCACTCGGCCTCGCGCTCTTCGCCCTCGCCGCCCTCCCGTACTGGGTCGCCGGAATTTATTACATCAACGTCGCAAGCCAGATCCTGCTCTACGCCGTCTTCGCCCTCGGATTGAACGTGCTGGTCGGCTACGCCGGGCTCGTCTCGCTCGGCCATGCCGGGCTGTTCGGCTTGGCGTCCTATGGCGTCGGCTATCTGCTCGCCGCCGGGCAAGGTCACGTGGTCGCGATCCTCGCCGCGCTCGCGATCACGATGGCCGGAACCGCCCTATTCGCCGCGCTCTCGCTGCGCGCTACCGGCATCGGTTTCATCATGATCACGCTGGCGCTCGGCGAAATCCTCTGGGGCCTCGCCTATCGCTGGATCAGCATCACCAACGGCGACAACGGCATCAACATCGCCGCGCGTCCCCAGCCTTTCGGCCTGCCGCTCGCTTCGGCAGCGGGATTCTACTACGCGACCTTCTGCGTCTTCCTGCTCGCCGTGGCGGCCGCCGCAATCTTTGTCCGTTCCCCGCTCGGCGCCGCGCTCAGGGGCACGCGCGACCAGCCGCGGCGATTGAACGCGCTCGGCTATCACGTCTGGATGATCCGCTTCTGGGCCTGCCTGTTCTCCGGGCTGCTCACCGCCGTCGCCGGCATCCTGTTCGTATACTACAATCAGTTCATCAGCCCGCAGACGCTCGCGCTGACCTCCTCGGCGGAGGCGCTGCTGATGGTGATCTCGGGCGGGGCGGGAACGCTGCTCGGTCCGATCGTCGGCGCAGCGCTGCTGATCATCGTCAAGAACGTCGTGAGCGCCTACATCGAACGTTGGAACTTCATGCTGGGCGCCATTTTCGTGCTCATCGTCATCTTCATGCCCGAAGGCCTCGTGCCGGGCACCGCGCGGCTGTGGCGGATGGGATGGCGTTCGCTGCGAGGCCAACGCAAGGCCGGCGCGGCCGACAATCCGGGCGCGACGCCATGACCGCGCTTGTCGTCAACCGACTCTGCAAGTCGTTCGGCGGTCTGCGCGTCACCGCCGAGGTCGATCTTCTGGTCGAGCCGGGCGAACGGCGGCTGATCATCGGTCCGAACGGCGCCGGCAAGACCACGCTGTTCAACCTCATCATGGGAGAGCTCGCGCCGGACAGCGGCTCGATCCTTCTGTTCGATCGCGACATCACCGGCGTTCCGAGCCGCCGCCGCGCGCATCTCGGCATCACGCGTACCTATCAGATCATCACGCTGTTCCCACGCGACACCATCGAGCACAACGTCACCCTGGCGTTGCTCGGGCTCTCGAGCTTGCGCTGGAACCCGCTGGTCGCGCTTCATCGCCAACGCCATCTGATGGAGAACGCGCGCGCGACCTTGGCGCGCGTCGGCCTCGCCCATCTCGCCGGCCGGCCGCTGTCGCAGACCTCCTACGGCGAGCGGCGGCGGGTCGAGATCGCGATGGCGCTGGCCCAGAGCCCGAAGATTCTCCTGCTCGACGAGCCGTTCGCCGGGCTGTCGATCGACGAAAGGCGCGACGTGCACGACCTCCTCATGGCGATTCCCCGCGACGTGACGATCGTGATGATCGAGCACAACATGGACCTTGCGCTCGACTTCGCCGAGCGCATCACCGTGCTCGATTACGGCAAGGTCATCGTCGAAGGCACGCGCGCCGAGGTGGTCGCCGATCCGCGCACCCGGGAGGTCTATCTTGGCGACTGACGCGCTCGAGATCGACGGCGTCGACGCCTATTACGGCGACAGCCACGTGCTGCACGGCGTCTCGTTCACGCTCAAGGGCGGACGCCTGCTCGGGCTCCTTGGCCGCAACGGCGCCGGCAAGACCACCTGCATGTCGACGATCATGGGCCTGCTCAAGCCGCGCCGGGGATCGATCAGCCTCTACGGCGAGCCCGTCGCCGGCCTCGCCCCCGACGTGATCGCGCGCAAGGGCGTGTGCCTGGTGCCGCAGGGGCGGCGCATGTTCCGCTCCCTCACCGTGCGCGAGAACCTCGTGGTGGCGGCGCAGCCGCGCGGCGACGGCGGCGGCGCCTGGTCGCTCGCCCGCGTGTTCGAGCTGTTCCCGCGCCTCGCCGAGCGCCACGCCCAGCTCGCCGGATCGCTCTCCGGCGGCGAGCAGCAGATGCTCGCCATCGGCCGCGCGCTGATGGGCAATCCCCGCGTGCTGCTGATGGACGAGCCGTCGGAAGGGCTCGCGCCGCAGCTCGTCGCCGAGGTCGGGCGCACCATCGCGCAGATCAAGGCGGAGGGGCAGTCGATCGTGCTGGTCGAGCAGAACATCAAGCTCACGCTCGACCTCGCCGACGACGTCGTCATCATCAACACCGGGCGCGTGGTGTTCGCCGGCGCCGCCGACCGGATCAGGCTCGACGACGCCATCGTGTCCCAGCACCTCGGCGTATTTTGATGCCGACCGACCAACATTCGCTTCCGTCGTTGCCGGGCTCGACCCGGCAATCCATCCCCTTCAACCAAGCACTCTTTTCGATGGATGCCCGGGAGCGCAGACAAGTTTACGCCGTCTGCGCAAGCTTGACTGCGTTCCCGGGCATGACGGGCGAAGCGACGATTCAAACAAGGAACAGAACGCATGCCTGAGCAATGGAACAAGTACGGACCAACGGCGGCGCGCAAGCACGGCAAGCCCGGACGCGAGGTCAGGCCGAAGAGCACGACCATCGATATCCACTCGCACGTGGCGATTCCGCGGGCGGGCGCCTTCGTCAAGCCGCATCTCGACATGTCGACGATCGCGCTCGCCCATTTCGCCAACGCCGAGACCAGGGCGCTGAGCCAGAAGCAGGAGGAGGACGTCCGCGCGCGCATCACCGGCTACGACGAGCGCCTGGCCGATCTCGACGCCATGGGGATCGACGTCCAGCTGGTGATGCCGCCGCCGAACCAGTGCTTCTACACGGTGCCGCTCGACGTCTCGGTCGAAGCCTCGCGCATCGTCAACGACGGCCTGGCGGAATGGGTGGCGCGCAAGGCCGACCGCTTCGTCGCGCTCGGCGCCGTCCCGCTGATCGACGGCGGCGAAGCGGCGGCCGAGCTCGAGCGCTGCATGAAATCGCTCGGCATGAAGGGCGTCGAGATCCTGACCAACGTCGCCGGCCGCGAGCTGTCGGAGCCCGATTACGCGCCGTTCTGGAAGAAGGCGGAGGAGCTCGGCGCCCTCGTCGTCATCCATCCCAACGGCTTCACCGACGGGAAGCGCCTCACGCGCTTCTACTTCAACAACGTGATCGGCAACCCGCTCGAGACCACGATCGCGCTGCACTACCTGATCTTCGCCGGCGTGCTCGAGCGCCACCCCAACCTCAAAATTTTGGCGGTGCACGGCGGCGGCTA
>WNEZ01009929.1_pt1 | contig 10431 bp, 8 predicted proteins | sample 5400521 | NCBI WGS metagenome assembly WNEZ01 (sample SAMN13153339, study PRJNA577476) | soil metagenome | isolation source: 120 cm saprolite under Douglas fir tree site 2 hole 1 replicate 1 | place: USA:California | collected 2015-04-18
GGCGACAAGCTCCGCATCGGAAAGAATACATACGAGCGGATATCGATCGACAAGCCGGCGCCCGCGCCGGCCCGCTGGCGGAGTTTGATCGGCGAATACGGCTGGGATCACGACATCCTTTACATCCTGGAAAAAGACGGGAAGTTGTACGCGCTGATCGAATGGTTCTTTTACTATCCCCTTCAGGAGATTTCGGAAGATGTATTTCAATTTCCGGACTACGGGCTTTACCTGGGAGAGAAACTGATTTTCAAACGCGATCAATCTGGTCGAGCGACCCAAGTAGAAGCCGCCTCGGTCCTGTTTCAGCGCCGGCCCATCGACGGCGAAAACGGCGAGACCTTTCGCATCAAGCCTCTCCGCCCGGTCGCCGAGCTTCGACAGGAGGCCCAAGTCGCCCGGCCTCCGGAGGAGCTGGGCGACAAAGGCGATTTTCGCAAACCCGACCTCGTGGATGTGACGACGCTGGACGATACCATCAAACTCGACATCCGCTATGCAACCACGAACAACTTTTTGAGCACGCCTTTCTACACGTCCGCGCGAGCCTTCCTTCAGCGTCCGGCCGCTGAAGCCTTGGTCCGCGTGCATAAGAAACTCGGCGAGCAAGGCTACGGCCTGTTGATTCACGACGGCTATCGACCCTGGTCGGTCACTAAGATGTTTTGGGAGGCGACGCCGGAAAAGCAGCGCATCTTTGTCGCCAATCCAGCTCAAGGTTCGCGTCACAACCGCGGCTGCGCCGTCGACCTGACCTTGTACGATCGCCACTCCGGCCAACCGATCCAAATGGTCGGCGGCTACGACGAAATGTCCGACCGCTCTTATCCCGCCTACCCCGGCGGCACCTCCCTCCAGCGCTGGCATCGCGACCTTTTACGACACGCCATGGAAGCTGAAGGCTTCACCGTCTACGAAGCCGAATGGTGGCACTTCGATTACAAGGATTGGAGGAAGTATCCGATTCTGAATTTGACGTTCGAGGAAATCGTGGCGAGAGCCAAGAGCCAAAACTGAGTAGAGACTGTTGCAAAACCTCTTATTGCCGAGAATTCATCGGAATCGGACTGCCAAAATGGCGTTTTGAAACAGTCTCTAGTGACCAAGCTGCCAGCTTGTCGGTTTTTCTTTTGGGAACAAGCTGGCTGCTTGTTCCTGGGGGACCTTGCCTTTTCGCTTTGTTCCCAAAGCCCCGACCCAACCCCTCGTTCCCAGCAGGCCCGAAAGGCGGCTTGGCAAAGAAACAAACTTACCAATCGACCTCTCCGGTATAATATCGTACCGCATTGAAAGGAACCCCGAACCATGGGGCCATCGTCAAGAACGCCGAAACTGTGCATGTTTTGCGGCGGGGACGAATCCCTCGGGCCGATGAACAAAGAACACTTCGTGCCTCGCGCACTTTGGGCCGGGAAACGGCCCCCAGGAACGATAACTCTCCCTGCCCACATATCCTGCAATCGGGCCTTTTCCGATGACAATGACTATTTCCGCACGTGGCTGGTATCTCAAGAGGGCACGGAACACTCTGAGGCGGACAAGATTCGCAATGGACCGGTCCTCAGAATGGCTCGCAACCGGCGCCGCCAGTACACGCGATACATTCAAGATTTTGCCTTTCGACCGCGCTTCACGGAAAGCGGCATTTTTCTTGGATATCAGGGCTCTTTCGCATTCGAATATCAACGAATCTATCGAGTGATGAAGAATGTGGTGAAGGGGCTTTTCTATTTCTTGCAGGGCAGACCCCTCCTTTCGACGACATACATTGGCGTTTACGATCATCCAAACGACCCGCACCCTCAAACGGAGTCGTTGGTCAGCAAGATGTCTCCCTGGTATGGATTTGGCGACACGGTATTCGGGTGGAGGCACGTGTTTTGCGAAAATATGGAGCAGATGGCTTGCCTAATGTGCTTTTACCAAAGCAAGCTCTTTTACGCCATCACTCACGATACTCGGAAGGAAGCGAAAGCGGATGAATCCCTTACAAGCGGCGATCCAAGAGGTAATTCGCGCGCGCTCGGCGCGGGTCTCCTGACCCCGCCGAAACCCTCGACCGGGGTCTCCCACTAGCTGTTGACGTCCTCCAGTCCTCCAGGACTGGCGACATTCGAGCGCCCGAAACTACGTCGGGCGGCCTGGACTCATCGAGGTGGTCACGGATTGGAGTTAAGGTTCGCGAAGCGGAGCTTCGCGGAGTGCGTTCCCGTTTTGCTGGTTAAGCATTCGCTCCCTGATCCAGTGCTTGCACGTTAGTCGACTTTTCGTTTCGGCCTAGTTTTCAAGGCTTTTCTCGCAATCGCACCATAGTCCGCCATGCCGAACTTGGCGGAAATCTCCAAAAACGCCAAGTTTCGATTTCGGCCGGGCTTTGGCTCCCTGCCTACTCCTTTTTCTCTTTCGGGGTGCTAGCTCTCACAAGAGTTACAGTTTTATCCGCAATGCGATAAACCTCCATGCCCTTCTTAAGATCCCCGATTTTAGCATGGTTGCCATCGATCGTTACTTCCGCATCCTGACCCCAGTAATAAGTGTTCTCCTTCAAATTATCATCCAGGATTGTGATACTCTTTTTGTCCACGGCAACGATTTCGCCGCCCGCCTTAAACTCTCTCACCAAAAAAGATCGCATCTCTTCGATGTCCCTGGCCTGATGTTTGACGGCCGCTTCCAGACCAGCAGTCTTACTCATCAGCTTGTTAACCATAATTCCACCGCCGACACTTAAGAGCACCACGAGTACCGCAAGACCGCCATTTACATGTTTGCGAAAGTAGGCGACCGCTGGTATTAGTGAGCCGTTCTTATTCGTCATGGCTTGACCTCCCTTCTTTGCCCTTCCTTTTGTCCAACCAATAGAGAATGGGTTTACGAATGAGCAAATGAAGAACTAATGAGCAAATGAAGAGCGTAATCCACCCAAAGATATAGGTGCCCGGAGTATAGAGGTACGCCACGATTGCCATTTTTCCGAAAATTGGGATGTTCATTTCTTACCTCCTTTTGCCCTATCTATTATTAACTTTACCATTGGCTTAGACCAAGGCTTGCCGTTCGGGTGGGGTACAGTTTCACGTCGGCGTGGCGGTTACGTTGGTAGGTAGAATCGGCTTCATACGAGGATAAATCGTGTTGCCCAAAACGGAAGGGGACATTTCTTCACGAAACAAAGAGCACTGATCGCCTTACCCCACCAGCGCCTTGCACTCCAACCCCTCCCGCTGAAACCGCCCCAGCAGCTCCACCTGGTGCTCTTCATCCCGGCAGTTCACGACGATCATGAACCGCTCCGGAAGCACCAAGTCCTTTTCGCCGTTGGGCTTCTTCCCGTCCGGCCGAGCAAATTTCCCCACGGCCGCCTCCGCTTCCGCTTGCCAGGCGGCCAGCAATTCCGGCGGCGGATTCGGCGCCACTTCCTTGAGCCGCTCGTGCAGCGCTTCTTGGCTCTCGGCCAGTGCCGCCAACGGATCGATGCTCAAAAGCAACGTCCGCGCTTCCTCCTCGTTCACATCCAGGATTTCCACCTCGACTTCCATATCCGGATCGAGGTCACGGCGCAGATGCCCGTCGATCAATTTCAATCGGCCATCCGGCAGCTCGTAAGCCAGCAAACTGCGGGCGAAGCCCACATCTTGGTACAACGCTTGGATTGCCGATCTTTGCACGTCGGGATGCAGTCGAAAATTCAGCTCGTGCGGCACCAAATCACCGGCTCGGACCCGCCGATGCCCCTTGATGCGATTGCGAATCTGTTCTTGCATGATTGTTCTCCTAGAAATCAAGACACAAACCACGAAATACACGAAACACACGAACAAGACAAAGCAATTAGGCTGTTTCTTTTTTTCGTGTCTTTCGTGGTTGTTCTTGCATGGTTTTTCTCCTAGAAATCAAGACACAACCACGAAATACACGAAACACACGAAAGGAAGACAAAGCAATTCGCTTCTTCTTTTTTTTCGTGTGTTTCGTGTCTTTCGTGGTTTCATTCTTACCGAAACGGCGTCCACAACTCCTCATTCCGAAGGCTCAATGGTGAGCAAATTGGACGGGGAAAATGGCGCGGTTCAAGAGAGGCGGCCCGCCGCCGGTGCAAAGTCCGGATAGACCAAACCCGCGTCTGAGCGGAAAATGTCACGCCAAGTTGAAAATTCTCCGGGCGTTGTCGCGGAGAAGAAGGCGGGCCAATTCCATCGCCTGGGCTTCCGTTGCGAGGCGCGGGCGGATGAAGTCATCGGCTAAGATTTGGGCAAGGATGCGGCGGTACATATTGAATTTGGGCAAGACGAATTCCAGCTTGTAAGCGTCGCTATAGTAGCCGATTTGTTTGACCTTCGGGACCGCTTGAAGCCGAGCCCGAAGGTCCTGCTCGATGTAGGCCGGGATGTTGGAATACCACCAATGGCCGCTGGTCACCACGTTCGGGAAAATCCAGCTATAGCTGGCCAACTCTTGGTTTTGGCCGCTGGATAGCACGGAGATGCAAAAGGTCACTTCGGGAAAAGCGTTGAACAGCGGGGCGTACTGAATCAGGGAAGTCCGTTGGTCGAACAGATCCTGCCCTTGATAAACGCCGTGCTCATAGACCCGGCGGTTGACGCCGATCATCAGGTCGAACGGCAGTTTGAAATCGCGGCAGCACTCCGCCAGCATCCAGAAGACACCCTGGGAAAAAGCTCTGGAATCCTTGGCCATTGACGCTGGAGAGACCGGTCGCGGACTAAAATCGGGAGGCAGCGAGATAGCGCATGCCTTGGCGCCGTGTTGCGTAAAGTGATCAAAAAGCTTTTGAATCGCCTCTCGCAGCCCCGTGAGATCTTTGACATCGTCAAAGGAGGCAACTTTCTGTAGGCGTTTCACGACCTCGGGCTTGTCCAGATGGAACACCACATCGTCGGTGCGTAGGCAGGGTACGTACCGTGTCGTATCAAATCCTGTGAGCGAGTCGTCGAAATCGTTGGTCAGAAAAATCTTGTCCAGATGGGAGCGCTGGAGGACTTGCTCTTCCCATCCCGGTTGAGCCATCAGTCGCTCGGCAGCGTCCCACAACCAAGTGCAGTCGGCCAAGGTCACGCGCTCGCCTTCGAAACCCAGAAAGGCGCGGACGATCTCCACGAACCACATGTATTGCGTGGTGTTGTCGAACTGCGCCATGTGATACATGATGGCCCGGACGCGCTCACGCGGATCGGAGACCGCCAGAAGTGCCTTGTCCATGCCCGCCGAATGGGCCAACTCCGTGTAATAGTGATAACCCAAGATGTCGTCGAGATTGCGGGCGGTGGCTCGGCGCGGATCAATGTGCGTGTGCGGATCAATAAGCGGAATCCGGCAGATTTCCGTATAGAGATCGCGGGCTAGCTGATCATGGAGCATGGAAATGGCCCCGATCTTTGCCAGGGAGGCCTTTAGCCAGTCTAACCACGAATCACACGAATGACACGAATAAAAGACAAACTCAAGGTCTTATTCGTGTCGTTCGTGTGATTCGTGGTTGCCTTTCTTAGCCAAGGAAGGCCAACTGGACAAGAATGCGGCAATCTAGTACAAACAGGCTCGTTTTCCTGTTTTTCCTGGTCAAGCCCGGTCAACCAGAGTGAAGGGATTCACCAATGGGATATCACACCCAGGACGCTAGGTATGAATTTAGCGGCTGGAGCCGGCGCTATGATCGGGACCCGCTCCAAAATCTCCTTTTCAAGCCAAGCCATCGGCTGATGGTCCAGAAATTTGAGCCAGGAGAACAGCGCATTCTAGACGTGGGTTGTGGCACCAGCCGATTTGCGGCCCGGGTATTCAAGCGCTTCCCAAAGATGGAAGTGGTCGGCCTTGATCTCTGCATTCCGATGCTAAGAGCCAGCAGAGATCGTTTTCTTGGAAAATCCGAAAACCGAAGTTCGCCTAACCGCGAGCCAGCGGCGAGCGTGTCGAGCCACGCTCCCCGATGGGTCGCGGTTAAACAACTTCCCATTTCCAACTTCAACCTTCACTTGGTTCAAGGGGATAGCGAACATCTGCCGTTCGCCGACAATTCCTTCGACCTGGTCACCTGCTCGCATAGCTTTCACCATTATCCAAAACAGGCGCAAGTGGTGGCGGAAATGCACCGGGTTCTTCGGGATGATGGCCGGCTCATGATTATCGACGGCGACCGGGACCGCTGGTGGGGCAGGTTGATTTTCGACGTGGTTGTCGTGTTGATGGAAGGCCGCGTCAAACACCTGACGGGACGCGCCATGGCGGGGTTATATCAGGAAGCCGGGTTCGCCGATATCGAGCAGTTCCGCCGAGGCGGTCCCCTGCCCTTCTTGCTCACGATTGGGCGAGCCGTGAAGGAGGCACAGGTGCAACGGATGGCCGCCTGATCAAGCACACTCACCATTTCATCTTGACACTGAGTTTTTGATCCGCTTTGAGCTCGATGGGCTTCTGCAGACTCAGAATGACGCGCTCTTTCTGCTCGAACTTGGCTTCCACTGGCTGCCCGCTAGCAGTCACGATAACGTCTTTGAGTTTCGCTGATTTCGGCACTTCGAAAAGCAACTCACGCACCGTTACTTGTCCATACTTGACATCGATGTGATTTTCCTGCGAGTTTTCCGTCCTCCGCTGCTGCAAGCTGCCCCAGCCTTCAGCAGCGGTGAAGAAGGCTTTGAAGTTTTCCTGTTGCCAGCGGGGCGCAAATCCGAGCCGACCCGCGGGCCCGTCGTAGACAAACCCGGATAGAGCAATCAAGCATCCCCAGCTCGCCAGAGCGCGAGCGTAGTGGTCTCCGCATTCCACTTCATTCCACGGATTGTGCCGCTTGCCGTCGTAGCGGTCGTGGATGCCGCGGATGATGCTCAAGCCTTCGCGGATCATGCCTTCATAAAACAAATGAGAGGCCAGTTGATACTCGCCACCTGTCCAGACCTCATCGCGATAGAGGACCGGCTCCGGCATTCGGCCGCCTTTAGGCCAGGTGCAGACGAACAACCCCGCCTCGCCGGGCCGGGCGAACCAACGCTGAGGCGGATAGGCCTTATTCTGGGCGGCCACATCCGGCGCCCAATTGTAACGGTAAATGGATTTGAGAGCGGTTCGTACTTTGTCCACAGGATAAATCGCGCCGAGGTCGAGCTGATTACCCCAGTTTTGACCAAACAACTGATCGGCCAGGCAACCGTCGCCGTACTGAAATTTCGTCGGTGCCTCGGCAGGAATTCTTTGAATGAAGTATTCCCCGTTCCAAAGGTTGGCGACCGTCCACTGGCTTCCTTTGGCAGCGATCGCACGACATTTCGTGGCGAACTCCGCATCGCCTTGCAAATCGGCCATGCGTGTTGCCGCTAAGAGCGCCGCCAGGTACAAACTGCCGACGAAGGTGTTAGGCCCGATGAAGTCCAAATCATAGGTATTCCACTGCTTGTCTTCGATGATGCCATCGGCGTTGCCATCGCGCCCAATCTCGTATTCCATGACCTTCTTGATGCGTGGCCAATTCTCTTTGAGGAAAGAATCGTCCTTCGACATGAGATGCTCGCGATAGCATTTCAGGACCGTTCCGCATTGGCCATCGGCGGCGTAAGGCGAATGCGGATCTTCGCCGCGGAAGCCGACCCGACCCGTCTTCGGATCGAAGGCGGGTCCGAGATCTTGTTTGGTCCGCGCGCTCCGCTCCAGCTCCGGGAACAGGCGGGCCATGCCGTGGGCGTAATTCCAGACGTGGGTGCAAGTGCCGTTGCAGCAACCGACGCCTTCCCAGGCCCAAAATCGGCCGTTGGCCCACCATTGGCAGGTGCCTGTGGCCAGCGTCGAGATCGGCATCATGAGACGATCCAAGAGCCAGTGCGGCAACGTGCTGTCGTAATAGGTGTCGTGAAAGAGCCGGGTAAGTTTGGTCAGCCGATCCAAATTGTCTTTCAGGTATTTCGCGACATCCAAGGCGTCTTTGAACCACTGGCCATAGGCTTGGCCATGTTCATTCTTGGCGAAATGCCAGGTGATGAGAAAGAACACCTCTTTGGTTTCGCCAGCCGCAATTTTGAACGCCGAGGATAAATGTCCCAGCCTCTTTTCGTTAAAGGGAAATCGCGTCGTCTTCTCGGGTTCTACTTTAACCCCTGGAGGAGGGACGGAATATGAACGGGTCTCGCCATTGGCGGCCGTCGCTTTTTGGTCATGTAAAGAAATAGTCGTATAGCCGGATGCCTTTTCGTCCAGCACAGAAAAAGTCATGGTTCCAAAATCAACTTGCTCATTAAGCGGTCGGATGGTGGCTTCCTTGGGGGGAGCGTCCGCGAATTCAATGTCATCGATATTGATGTGTCCCCAGCCGCCTTTCTCTTGATCGACGATCTCGATTTGGGCTTTCTTACCTTTCAACTCCCCAACCTCCCACCAGTCCGGCTCCAGTTTCTCGTTGTTTTTTCCCGTTGCCGTTCGTACGACTTTTCCATCAACCAGCAAATTCATGCACGTCTTACCGGGGTGGTTGCCGCCGCCGATTTTGAGAAGTCAGCGTGCCTACGCTGCCATCCCCACCCGCAAAGGAGTTCACGAGATACTTGCCGCCGAAGCCAGTGACCGGCTGTTGATTCTGCAAAGTTCCTTGTGCCGGTTTATCGCCGAAGGCTGTGCCGGTTTTCTTCCAATCGGCATAAGAGCCGGACTCGAAATCGGCGAAGATTTCAGGCTTGGCGACTTTATCCGGCTTAGGCGCGGGCATTTCTTCTGCGCTTAAGACTATCGAAGTCATGCCTGTCGACTGTTCAACGGTGTTTATTCCCATGCCTCGAATCTTTCCGACGTGGCTGGAACCAATTACATTTTGTAGCCAACCGTCCAAAAAGATATCCACTGCATGATCGGATTTGTTGTGAAAGTGAAAGCGAAGAATCGTTCCAGGGATGGCCGACTCTTTCGCATTCAAAGGAACGAATGGACTGAAGGCTTCCAAGGAGGTTTCAACCGGAAATGGAGAATCCTTAGCGGGAACATAACGAACTCGTCCAATTGGATATTCACCGACAAACTCAGCATTCGGGAATCCGTCTTTGTCCAAGTTCCAGACTCGGATTTCCCCGCCTTGAGGACCGGCCATAATGCGAAAACCTTGCTCTACCGGCGAAGGTGGGGTGTAAGTCCGATAACAAGTGTCCCCGTACCCGGTAAAGTCCGGCAGATTGAAGATTTGCCAATAACCCAGCGTGCCGTCGCCGCGAAGATAGAGCTGCCCCGCGCAGATGCCGCCAATGGGCATGCCGATACAGGTCAGCTCTTCGCCCTTATAGACTTTGCTTTGACCTTTGGCGAAGAGACTTTCAATCCAGGTCTTAGAAAGATTCTTGTCCTCCGGTATATGATGGGTTCCAAGTTTGTCCCCGGCCGGAAGACAGCAATTGTCCATCAGCGATAGCGCCAAGCTTCCGGCCCCGGCGGCGAGAAATTCTCTTCGAGAAGGGCTAGACATGACCTGACCGGATGACGGGTTTATTGAATCATCTTTCGAGTCGGACATGAGATTAATCTCCATGGATTTGCCGTAAGCGCGGCGAAAGTCGAAGGATCCATTGGACGCGCTCAAATTCGTTCAGCCAGTCTTGCGTCACTTGGGACAGCAAGGTCTCGCCTGGGATAACCAGGCCCGTCGGGCACGACGGCCCGGCCTGGTCGCGCATCATCTGACGGTACTTGCTTAAGGTCCGTTCGCCGTAGCGAGCGACTTCAAGGCCGTCTTTACTGAAAAAGACCAAGACGGGAACACGATTACCGCCGTTGATTTGCAGCTCGCGCTGCACATCGGCGTGATCGTCGCGGTCGAGCAAGCGTAGATGGATCACCGGCGCCGCCGCGGCAAAATGCTCGAATGCCGGGCACTGATTGATGCAGTCGCCACACCAGGCGCCCGCTAGACAGAGGGCGTTCATCTCTCTGCGGAAGGAAGCCAAGAGCAGGCGTTGAGATTCGGTCAGCTTGATCTGCTCGTGCACCTGCCACCAGCGCTTCTTCTGATCATCCGTGGCGTAGCGGGACAGAAAATCGTTGTAGGATAACCCCAGCTGGAATTTTTCAAAGAGGTTCATGAATTATTTCTTCTCTACGACCACGGTGAAATTCGGCGACGCATTTTGCTGGTTGCCGGCGGCGGTGGCTGTGCCCAGCACGTTTACATCCTTCCTTTCACCCGGCGCGGCATTGGCCGGGGCGGTTACTTCCACTTCCGCCTCGTTTTGTCCCATGGCGATGGTGGTTTTGGGCGCGGTAACGTTGGCGGGGAGATTGCGCAACTCAAAAGCGATCGGTCCCTGGTAGCCGCCTTTGCGCGTGGCCGTGATTTTGATTTTCGCCTTTCCACCCTGCGGAATCTTCAACGCTGCGGGTTGGACTTTCAGTTCGAACGCATCCGTAAAAACAATGCTCGCTGCAGTCGATGTGACCTTGAATACT
>WNEZ01006277.1_pt1 | contig 10430 bp, 7 predicted proteins | sample 5400521 | NCBI WGS metagenome assembly WNEZ01 (sample SAMN13153339, study PRJNA577476) | soil metagenome | isolation source: 120 cm saprolite under Douglas fir tree site 2 hole 1 replicate 1 | place: USA:California | collected 2015-04-18
AGTCGGTGGGGAGCGCGACGACCGCGTAGCAAATCTCCGCTTCCCGGGCCAGCTTCGCCTCGGGCATCACCGTCATTCCGACCAGGTCGGCGCCCCAGGTCCGGTGAAGCTCGCTTTCCGCTCGGGTCGAAAGTTGCGGACCCTCGATACAAACGTAGGTGCCCTTCTCGTGCACGCGGGTGGAGACGTCGGCGCCGGCGGCCAGAAGCTCGTCGCGCAAGGTCGGGCAGAAGGGCGAAGCAAAGTCGACGTGGACCGCGAAATCATCGAAAAACGTGTTCGGGCGAAGGAACGTCTTGTCGATCACCTGGTCGGGTATCACCAGATGGGTGGGCTCGATCCTCTCTCGCAAGCTGCCCACCGCGGTGGCGGCCAGGATCCGCGTCACCCCGAGCAGCTTCAGCGCAAAGATGTTCGCCCGAAAAGGGACCCGCGTCGGGTTGAAGCGGTGACCCGGGCCATGGCGGGCGAGCAAGGCCACTGGCACTCCAGCGATCTCGGTGGTGACGATAGGTGCCGAGGGCGCGCCAAAGGGCGTCTCCAACCGGTGAGTCTCTCCGGAACCCAACGTCCCCAGCGCTTCCCCCAATCCGGTACCTCCAATGATTCCGATTCTTTCTTCGGTCACAGGATCTCCGGCGCCGCGAGGCTCGGTACCCCTCCCCGCGATCGCGCCCGGTGTTCGCCGCGAGCTTCGACTCGCGCGGATGCCGGCTCAACTCGCCGCCGCCTTACCTGCCCACCAAGTGCTTGTGCCATGCGGCGGTTGAATACCCGGACGAAGGGCGTAAATCCAGTCGGCCCGAACGCACAAAATCGTGCAGAAGTCGTCGATGGGCTGTTAACAGCCTCGACTCGGAATGAGGTAGGTTCTTTGCTTCACGATCGACTGGTGGGCGGCCGGCCTGCCCATGATGCTGAGGCGGGGTTCCATGGTGACCGAAGACCTATCCAGGCCAAGAGTTGCCGGCCCTCTGGTGCTCCTCGTTGATGACTATGACGACTCGCGGGAGATGTACGCCGAGTTTCTGGAGTTGGCGGGATACCGGGTCTGCCAGGCCCGGGATGGACGTCAGGGCGTGGAGAAGGCCCGGGAGTTTGGTCCCGATTTGATCCTGATGGATCTTTCGCTTCCCGGAATGGACGGCTGGGAGGCAATCAAGCAACTTAAAAGCGATGACCGCACGCGGAGGATCCCGGTCATCGCGCTCAGCGGCCACAACCAGAACGAGGTCGCCGGGAAGCTCGGCCCCGGGTGGGACTATTTCGTTGCCAAACCGTGCCAGCCTGAGGATCTCGTGAAAGAAATGCAGCGCGCGCTGTCCATCGCAGCGCTCGCCGGCGGCCAGCAGTAACCCCCTCCGAGGAACCGCTGCTTCAAGGCTCGGAGGCGACCTTCTTAGCCTCCTTGACCAGATCCTCGCCTACGGCGTGGACTTTGACCCATCCTGCCGTGTGTTCAGTTCGAGCGAACATCTCTGGAACCGGCGTGGAGGGTACCGTCCGCGGCTGCGTCACCTCCATCCACCCGACTGGTTTTCCACGGCTGCGGTAATCGATCCGCACCGCGACCTTCGGCTCACCCGAGCTGGGAACCTCGGATTTGCCCAAGATCTCGGTGACCACCAGGTGCCAAATCCGATCGTGCCAATTCCGGGCGAAGTCGTCCGGCTTCGTGGGTGTCTTCTTCGAGGCAAGCTTCTGGGGCTGGTTCGCCTCCCCGGGGATCTGCACCAGCTCGCGCTGCTTGTCGTCCACCTTGACCAGCACCGAGTCGTAGTCGGCCGGCTTGAAGGTATGAAGGCGGCGGTCGACCAACCGCGTCGATGCCGCGTCGAGATCCGAGGCGATCGAGCTGCCCAGCAGGTAGACCCGGTTGTCCTGATCGTTCTGTAGATAGGGTGCTCCGGCGCCGAGGGCCGAGACCGCGAGCACATACGAAACGTGCTTGCCGCCGCGGGCAAAGATCTCCAACCTCTTCTTCGACCCTTCGAGGCCGAGCTCGCGACGTTTCGCCGGATCGAGGACGCCCAGGGACCGGGACGCCTTGAGCGGGGTGAACTTGTCGAACAGTTTTTCGGCGACGTCGTTGGCCCGGAGGTCTCGGTCCAGGCTTTTGGGCTCGGGGGACGAGGCGATCCCACCGTCCGGCGCTGAGACCCCGGCGTCAGGGGAGTTGCGGGTGGTGAGATGGATCCACAATCCCTTTTCGGACCCGTCGCTGCGGCGTTCGAGATCGACCGATTTCGGTCCATCCAGGTATCGGACGCGTTCCAGGTCATTGCGTCCGATGTCGAGCACGACAACGTCGCCCCCGGCGACCTTATCCGGTTGCCGCTGCCAGGTGGCGTAAGCCGCCACCAGCCCCAAGACGGCCAAAGTTCCCTGGACGGCCGCTCCTCTGGCCTTCATCGCGGTGCCTCCGCGCGAGTCGCGGGTCTCTCCGCCCGGCGGCGGCGGCGCGAGGTCACCCAGAACCCGGCGCCAAGCACCGCGGCGGGAACCAGAAAGATGGTGGAGTAGAACCAGAACACGTCCTGTTTTCGCGTGTGCTCGACTGGAACGTCGGTCTCGCTCACCGCGGGCCCCGCAATCGCTTCGTCCCCAAGAAGCCAGCGAATGCCATCCAATGCCAGATATGTGTTTCCCGAATTCTCAAACACGGCATCGGTCAGGGCCGCGGCATTGGCGAGGACGATTGCCCTTCCATCCTCTTCGGGCTTCTGGCCGCCGGGCTTCTTCTTGGTGACCGCCGCCGCGAGCTGCCATGCTTTGCGCACCTCTCCCGGCGGGTCGAAGAGGAAATTGCGATTCAGATCGTTCCAGGTCGTGGGAAGAGCAGACACCGTAAAATCCACCGAGATGCCTTCCGGCTTCTCCTTGGCTTCTTCGAGGTAACCGGAGCCGATCAAGACCAGCGGGGCCCGCGCCCCCAACTGAGAGAGGGAGGTGACCGAAGGGTGCGAGGAGTAGGCGGCGGTGATGATGATCACCCGGTCGCTGACCTGGTTTGTCCGGCGATAGTAGAATTGGTCATTCGCCAGAGGGACGGGGAGGAAGCTCAACCCCAGGCCCGATACCAGATCTTTGAAGTCCAGTCGGGCGTCCTGCTCAAGCGAAATCCAGATGCGCCCACCCCGGTCGAAGTAGCGGCGGAGCGCCGCCGATTCTTCCGGAAGGAAACCGCTGGTCGGGCCGATCACCATCACCGCGGCTGCATCCCCGGGCACATCCGTGGCAAGCCCCTCCGCCGGTCCCAGGTTGCGCAGTTCATAGTTCTGTGACGACAGGAGCTCGCGCAGCGAGAGGAGGGTAGATCGCTGGTCGGTGGGCGAGGATCGCTCGTTTGAACGCTCGCCGTGCCCGACGGTCAGATAGACCACCCGGCGAGGCTTGGCCACTGCGAGCAGCCGTTTTTGGACCTCTTGATCGAGGCTTCGAAGCTGAGTGCGCGCTCGCTCAAGCTCCAGACCGAGGAGTAATTGTTCGCGGCGATTGCCGCGGCTGATCACCACCGCGCCGTTTCCGCTGACCCCCAGCTCGCGAGCCTTAGACGGATCGACCGCCTGGTCATAGTAGTGCACCTCCAGCTCCTTCGATTCGCCGCCGAGGTCCTGGAAATATTCCGCTACCTCGTCGCGAACCTCGTTCGCCGGTGGAAAAAAGATCGACACCAGCACCGGCTCGGTGAGCGCTTGCGCGATTTTGCGGGTCGCCGTCCCGGGCTTGGCGGTGCGGAAATACGACAAGTCCCATTTCGCGTCCCGCTCCGAAGCGACGAAGACGGCGCAGAAAGCGAAAATCAATGAGGCGGCGACGCCCAGACCGGACAACGCGGCATCGCGAACCCGCCCCGCTTCGACCTCGGGCGCGTGCACCATCGCCGAATACGACATCTCCACGAGCAACAGCGGCACCAGGGCTGCCACCATCAGCGCCGGCCACGCCGCGGCGAGGATCACCGAAAGCCGCGGCGACGTTTCTTGCAGGGGCTTCGCTCCGAAGGTCGTCCAGAGATCCGATTGGGCGAAGTAGACGACCAGGGATGCAATGCCCACCAGCTCGAGGAGCAGCAGATATCGTTCGATGCGGCGCCGTTCGCGCGAGCTCGCCGCCACCCTCAGCACCCGCGCGATCGCCGCCACGACAACAAACAATGCGCCTGCGATGGTGACCACCCAACGCGCTTTCCCACCGCCGATGACCCGCTCTCCCAGATAAATGGAGAGCAAACCGACGGCGTAAGGGATCGACCACAGATAACTGCGGCTGGTAGCGATCATCTCCAGCGCCTCGCTTCGAGCACGCGGGTGGCCGCAAACAGCGCCACGTAGGTGACCGCCAGGTAGTAGACGATGTCTCTCAGATGCACGAGCCCTGCTTGGAAGGGCTGGAAGTGCTGGTTGTGCAAGGCCATCGCGGTAAAGACCTCGGAGAGGGGGCGCTCGGTGACGTGCGCCAACATCCAGCAGGTGAGCAGGGCGACCACCATGCAGCCGGAGATGATCACCGCCACGATCTGACTCTTGGACAGAGCCGATCCGAACGTTCCGATCGCCAGGGTGGCGCTGCCGATCAGCACCAGGCCGAGATAACCGGAGGCGATGTGACCAAACGAAACCTTGCCGTTCACGAAGATCAGGGCAGGCATGAAGGCGGTGAGCGCAAGGAGAATGGAGAGGAAGGCGAGTCCCGAAAGAAACTTGCCGAGCACGATTTCACCGTCGCGCACCGGGGACGAGTAGAGCAACGAGATGGTGCCGGACTGGCGCTCCTCCGCCAACAGGCGCATCGAGATCAGCACCGCGGCGGTGATCGTCATCCCGCTGGAAAGAAAGAAAAACTGGTTGAGGACCTCCGCCGAACGCTTGCTGCCGGCCAAGCCGATGGCGTTGAACATCAGCGCATCGATTGCCAGCACGACGGCGATGATCACGTAGCCGCTTAAGGTGCTCAAATACGCGGCCAGCTCACGGCGAGCTATCAGGACGACCGATTTCACCTATGCCGCCTCCTTGCGGGTGAGCTTGAGGAATATCGATTCGAGCTTCTCGGCGACGCGGTCCATCCGGTAGACGTCCACGTCGGCAGCCACCAGGGCTCGGGTGATCTTCGGCCGCAGCTCCGCGGGCGCCCTGATCCGGATCGTCGCTATGCCGTCCCGCTCGCTCTCCACCCCCACGCTTTCAACCCCCGCAATCCCTTTGAGCGCGTTGACCGCGGATTGGGTCGGGGTGCGGACGTCCACCTCGATGAACCCGGTGCCGCCCAGACGCTGAGCCAGCTCGCTTTCGGTTCCCTGGGCGACGATCTCCCCATCCTGGATGATCAGCAGGCGATCGCAGGTCTGGCTGATCTCCGAAAGAATGTGGCTGGAGGTCAATATGGTGTGCGCGCCGCGCAGGTTCCGGATCAGCGCGCGCATCTCCACGATCTGGGCCGGGTCGAGGCCGCTGTTCGGCTCGTCGAGGATCAGCAGCGCCGGATTGTGCACCAGCGCCTGGGCGACCCCGAGCCGCTGCCGGTATCCATGGGACAACGACGAGATCACTTCCTCGTCCGTGTCGCGCAGCGCCATTTGCTCCTCGGCGATGACCACCCGCTCCCGGGCCGCCGACGCTGCGACGCCGCGGAGCTGGGCGACGAAGGAGAGATAGGCGCCCACCGTCATCTCCTCGTAGAGCGGGGGAACGTCCGGCAGAAATCCGATCCGCTTCCGGATCTCGTGGGGATTTTCAACGACGCTCAGTCCGTCGATCGTCACCTGCCCACTGGTGGGGAGCAGGACGCAGCCGAGAATCTTGAGCGTGGTGGTCTTCCCGGCGCCGTTCAACCCGAGAAACCCGATCACCTCGCCTCGCTCGATGTTGAAAGCGAGGTTGCGAATGGCCGCATGGTCTCCGTAGTACTTCGTCAGGGCTTGGACCTGAATCATCTCGTCTCTCATCCTCGTTCGGCGATGGGTGAACGCCGCGATACCCATTGGGGAACGGATTGGGCCGCGGCGAAACCATCCAGGGGGCTCTCTATTTCCGTGACTTGCGCCCGCTGTCAAGGATCTTCTCCACAGGCCATACTGCGCAACCGGAAATGCTGGATCCAACTCTTATCGCCAAAGTCGTCGATCTCCTGCGCAGCGGTGGGCTCGTGGCTCTTCCCACCGAGACGGTCTATGGGTTGGGCGCCGACGCTGAAAACGAATTGGCGGTGAGGAGGATCTTCGCCGCGAAAGGACGACCGTCCTCTCATCCATTGATCGTACACGTCCTGGATGCGGCGTCGGCGCTGGGCTGGACGCGCGCCTTCCCGGAGACCGCCCGCAGGCTGGCCGCCGCCTTCTGGCCGGGACCCCTGACCCTGGTGCTGCCACGCGGCGGCCGCGCGGCAGATGCGATCACCGGCGGCCAGCAGACGGTCGCGCTTCGAGCTCCGGCCCACCCGGTCATGCGCCAGGTGCTCACCGCTTTCGGCGGAGGGATCGCCGCGCCTTCGGCGAACCGGTTCGGCCGGGTGAGCCCGACCCGGGCGGAGCACGTTCGCGCCGACCTGGGCGAGGCGGTCGATTTCATCGTCGATGCCGGCCCCTGCCCGATCGGGATCGAATCCACCATCGTGGACGTCAGCGGCGACCATCCGGGGTTGCTCCGCCCCGGTGCGATCTCGCCGGAAGAGATTGAAAAGGTGCTCGAGCAACCGCTTCGCACCGCTCCATCCGATGTTCGCGCGCCTGGCCTGATGCGCTCCCACTATGCGCCCAGCGCCGCAGTGGAGCTGGTCGCGGCGGAGGAGATCGTCGGCCGCGCCGAAGAGCTGCAATCAACAGGGCACAAAGTGGCGTTGATCGCTCCGAGCTTGAGCCGGCTTCCCCCCGGAGCGAGGGCGTTTCCAATCGCCGCGGACACCGCCGGCTTCGCCCGCGATCTCTACGCCACCTTCCGGGAGATCGATCGACAGGGTTTCGACATCATCCTCGTCGTCCCGCCGCCGAGCTCCGGGCTTGGCTGGGCGATTCGAGATCGCCTCGCCCGAGCCGCTTCGTCTCGCCGCTAAGCGTCACATTCGGCCGGAGATCCAGGCGGTCGCAGCACCTCGCTCTTGGAGGGTCGGCCGGAGAGCTTCGCTACCACCGAGAGCAGGGTGTTGGGGTCAATCGGTTTGGCGAGGTAGAACTGAAATCCTTCGGAGATGGCATGTTGATTGTCCACCGCGCTGGCGAATCCGGTCACTGCCACCGCGGGAATATTACCCCCGCGATCTTTTCCGCGCGCCCGAATCTTGCGGATCAACTGGTAACCATCCTCGTCGGGCATCCCGATGTCGCTGACGAGAACGTCGGGGTTTGTTTCGTCCAATGCCTTGAGCGCGTTCGCCGCCGAATCGGCCACCACCACCTTCGCTCCGTGAAGCTCGAGAAGCTCGGCGATCAGCTCGCGAGCATCCGGTTGGTCGTCCACGAATAGAATCCTCACTCCATGCAGGCTCGGCGTGTCGATCGAACCGTCGCCCGGAACATGGTTCTGCGAGCCCGCTGGCTGTTCCTCGACGCCGTCGTGCAAATCAAGCGCGACGATGAACGTCGCCCCCTGGCCTTCCCCAGGGCTTTCCGCGCGAATCGAACCTCCGTGGAGATCCACCAGATGCCGCGCGATCGCCAGGCCGAGCCCCAGACCGCTGTGTGCTCGGGTGCTGGTGCTGTCCCCCTGACGAAAGCGTTCGAAGATGTGCGGCAACAGGTTCTCGGAGATGCCCGCACCGGTGTCGGTGATCCGCAGCTCCACCTTGTTTTCTTCTTCGCGATGAACCACCTCGACCGAAACCCGCCCGCCGGTCGGGGTGAACTTGATCGCGTTGGAGAGCAGATTCCAGACCACTTGCTGCAAGCGATCGGTATCCGCCAGCACGTCGTCGCCGCCCGCCCCTAGAGCGACTTCAAGCTGGACTCCTTTGGCATCTGCCTCGGGCCTCACCGTATCCACCGCCGCCCTCACCACCCGGCCGAAGTTTTCGCGGTGAGGCTGTAGTCGGAGCTTCCCCGCAACGATTCGAGAGATGTCCAGCAAATCCTCGACTAACTTGGCCTGAGCCTCGGCATTTCGCTCGATCACGCTCAGCCCCCGAACGATTCGATCGGAGTCGAGCCTGCCAGAGCGAAGCATCCGGGCCCAGCCGAGAATCGCGTTGAGCGGGTTGCGCAGCTCGTGGGAGAGGGTGGCGAGGAATTGGTCCTTCGATTGGTTTGCGATTTCTGCCAGCTCTCGCGCCCCTTGCTCCGCCTGGAGCACCCGGGCGCGGTCTTCGCCGGCCTTTTTCTGGGCATCGATGTCCGTCGCGGTCGCGATCCACCCGATCACCGCGCCCTTTTCGTCCCGCTCTGGAACCGCTCGACACAGATGCCAGCGGTACGAGGCTTCTCTGCTCCGGAGCAAAAACTCCATCTCGAACGCCCGCCCGGCCCATAGCGAATCCTTCCAGGCCAGCTCCACCCGGTCGCGCTGCTCCGGATGGATCGCTTGCATCACCCCCAGGCCCGCGCTTTGCTCCGCGCTCATCCCCGAGTATTCGATCCACGCCCGGTTGCAGTACTGAACGCCGCCGGCGGTGTCCGTCGCCCAGACGCACAGCGGCATCGATTCGGTCAGGTTCCGGAAGCGCTCCTCACTGCGGCGCGCCTGCGCTTGCTGCTCGGCGAGGCGCAGCCTTTCCTGATCGATCTTGATCTGCTGCTCCTTGAGGAAGAGATCGACGAACGCCGCGACCTTGGCGCGCAAGACGAAGGGCTCGATCGGCTTGAGAATGTAATCGACCGCTCCGTAGGTGTAACCTTTGATCACCTGCTCCACGTCCTTGTTGATCGCGGTGATGAAGAGGACGGGCACCTGGCGGCAACGCTCGCGTTGCTTGATCAGCGCCACCGTTTGATATCCATCCAGTCCGGGCATCTGCACGTCCATCAGGATCACCGCGAACTCTTCCTCGAGCAGGTGCTTCAGCGCTTCTTCGCCGGAATGCGCCGGCACGACGCGATGCCCGAGCGGCTTGAGCACGGCCTCCAGCGCAAGAAGATTGGCCGGGCGGTCGTCCACCAGAAGAATGCTCGCCTCCAACGGTTGGAACGTCGCCGGGTTGAACTCCTCGCGCCGAAGCATCACTCGCATCTCCTTAGGGACGAATCCACAGGCTGATCATCTCTACCAAGCGATCGGGATCCACCGGCTTGGGCAGGTAATCCGACGCGCCGGCCTTGATGCACTTCTCCTGGTCTTGGCTCAGGGCCTTGGCGGTGACCGCGATGATCGGCAGGTCGGCAAAGGCGGGCTCTTGCCGGATCCTCCGAATCGTCTCGTAACCGTCCATCCCCGGCATCATCACGTCCATCAACACCGCGTCCAGATCGGGATTCCTCTGCAGCATCTCGAGGCCGGCTTTTCCGGTCTCGGCATAGACCACTTCCATCTTGTAGCTTTCCAGCGCGCTGGTGATCGCGAAAACGTTGCGAACGTCGTCGTCCACCACGAGGACCTTCTTGCCCACCAGATGTTCAGCCACCGCCGGGCCGTTGAGGTCGAGTCTCACCCGGCCTGGAAACCTCTTGTCAATCCGATGGAGGAAGAGCGAGGAGTCGCTGAGCAGTCGCTCGGCCGACTGCGGGCTGCTCTTGGCGATCACCGTCACCGCGCTCCTCTGCAGCTGCTGATGCTCATCCTGGGAGAGGTCCTTGCTAGTGTAGACGATGATCGGCAGGTCGGTGAAACGGACCTGTTCCCGAATCGAGTCGATCAGCCGGAACCCGTCCAGGCCCGGGAGCACCAGGTCGATCACCACGCAGTCATAGTGATCTTGACCGAGAACGACCAGCGCCTCTTCCGCGCTGCGAACGGCGCTGACCTTCACGTCTTCCGCCTGGAGCAGCCGCGCAATCGTGCTTTGTTCGGTCTCGTTGTCTTCCACCAAAAGCAACAGCTTGATCTTTCGATCGATAAAACCGCTGATCTGCTTCAGCGCCTGTTGAAGCGCTTCTCGGCTCACCGGCTTTTCCAGATAGGCGAACGCACCCATCGCCGCGCTGCGGTTCGTCTTCTCCACGATCGAAATCACATGAACCGGAATGTGGCGGGTGCGTGGGTTTTTCTTCAAACGGTCGAGCACCGACCATCCATCGACGATCGGCAGCCGGATATCCAAGGTGATCGCCGTCGGCTGAAGCTTTTCCGCCATCGTGAGGGCCGTATCTCCACGGCTTGCCACCACCGCTTTGAATCCCTCCTCGTGTGCGACTCCGAGCAGGATGCGGGCGAACTTCAGATCGTCCTCGACGATCAGCAGCACCCGGTCGGTCGCGTCGATGTTCGCTCGATCGTCTTCGACCGGTCTGGAAGCCAGCGCCTCGAATTCCCAGGTGACCCGCGGAACCGCGGCCGGGGAGCGCACCA
>WNEZ01013487.1_pt1 | contig 10430 bp, 12 predicted proteins | sample 5400521 | NCBI WGS metagenome assembly WNEZ01 (sample SAMN13153339, study PRJNA577476) | soil metagenome | isolation source: 120 cm saprolite under Douglas fir tree site 2 hole 1 replicate 1 | place: USA:California | collected 2015-04-18
CGCCTCGACGTTCTCGCGGCGCGCCTTGAGAACCTCGCGCATAGCGGCGCGTTCCTCGCGAGCCGTGGGCACGTCCGCCGGCGCCACCGCAGCCTGCACCACGACCGGCGGCTCGGCCGGCCGGTTGAAATGGAGCTGCGCCAGCAGATAGCCACCAATCACGGTTGCCGCGACCGAAGGCAGGACCTGCACGACGAGCTTCGAACCGAACTTGAAAATCAAAGGGAATCCCCGCGGCATGGCGCACCACCCATATGACCCGAAGGACAATTCGCCATGCATTTTCGGCAAATTCATGCTCACCCGGCGGCATTTGCGGCAAGTTCCGCCACAAAGCTTGCGCCAGGATTAAACTTTCCACGACCGGGGCCGGCCGGGGGCACGTCAGGAGAGGCCGAACCGCGGCCCGCGCTGCGGCGTTATCGAGGTATGCCATCCTCGGTCATCAGCGCCTTCGACTACGAGGCGGAAGAGTGCCGGCTCACGGTCCTGTTCAAGTCCGGGCGCCTCTACATCTATGACGACGTGCCGCCCGACGTCGCCGACCAGTTCGAGCGGGCGGTCTCGAAGGGCGCCTTCTTCAACAGCCGCATTCGCGGCCACTATCGCCATCGCGAATCGAGCCTCGCGCCGACCTGAGATCGGTGCGGCGGGCATGGCTGGAGCGAAGCGGAATGCGGGGATGCCGCATCCGCGGATGTGGTGATCCCGGATTTCGCTTCGCTCCATCCGGGCTACATTCTTCCTGCTAATACTCGTCGAACATCTTCTGGATGTCTTCCGGCTTGCGCGTCTTCGTCAGCGCGAGCTGCAGGAGGATGCGCGCCTTCTGCGGGCTCAGATTGTCGGCGGCCACGAAGCCGGGCTCCTGCCAGTTGTCGTCGCGTATGACGCGCCCGGCGCCGACGCGCGCGCTGCGCACGATCACCACGCCGGTCGCATCATAGATCTCCTTGAGCACTTTGCGCGCATTCTGCGTGTGGCCGGCGCCGGTGCCGGCGATGACGAGGCCCTTGGCGCCCGCCGCCACCGCCGCCTTCGCAAGGTCGCCGTCGTCGCCCGCATGGCTGTAGAGAATGCTGACGCGCGGAATCTCGGTGATCTCGCGCAGGTCGAACTGCGACTGCGTCGTATGCCGGCGCGTGGGTGAACGATAAAAGACGATCCGGTCGGGATCGGCGTAGCCCAGGATGCCGAGCTCGCGCGCCTGGAACGTCTGCACCCGATAGGTATTGCTCTTCGTGACGTCGCGCGCCGCGTTGATCTCGTCGTTGAGAACGACGAGCACGCCCTTGCCGCGCGATCCCGGATCGGCCGCGACGCGGATCGCGTTGAGCAGATTGAGCGGCGCATCCGAGCTGAGTACGCTGAACGGACGCTGCGCCCCGACGATCACCACCGGCTTGTCGCTCTTGATGGTGAGATTGAGGAAGTATGCCGTCTCCTCGATCGTGTTGGTGCCGTGCGTGAACACCACGCCGGCGACGTCGGGATCGGCGAGTCGGGCGCTGATCCGCAGGCCGAGGTCGCGGAGCTGCTGCGGGCTGTCGAAGGGGAGAAAATCTTCCGCCTCGACGCTCACGCGCGCGAACTGCTGGACCTCGGGAATGCGCTCGATCAGATCCTTCGCGGTGAGCCGCGGCTCGCCCGTCGTCGCGTAGCGCAGAAACTCGAGCCTGTTCGCCGGATTGCGCGGCAGCGTACCGGTGCCGGTGATGACATGGACGCGCGCCTTGTCCTGCTGCGCCGGCGCGGGACATGAAGCGATTGTTGCCACGATGAGCGCCGATACGAACGCGAACGACCTCCCCATTTCGTCCTCCCATTGCGGCGGGCTCCGCCGGAAAACGCGATCTGGGATGGCAGGAAGGCCGGCCGCTGCGTCCATCCTCGTCGGCACGGGAGGTCATGTCCAGCGGCCGCCGGAGTGCGGCGGCCGCTGGACGATCGAACGCGCAATGAAGCGAAGCTAGGTCAGGCGGCGAGTAGCGTCAGAACAGGCCGCCGCCGAAGAATCCGCCCTCGACGCGCCGCGGGGGACGCGGGGCATCGTCGAAACCGAAGCCGTAGGATGCGCGCCGCTCGTAACGATCGCCGCGGTCCCAGCGGTCCCAACCGCGGTTATTGGAGTCGCCGCGATCGGCCCGGTAGCTGCGATGGACGGTGACACGACGTCCATCCGGCAGGTCGATGACCTGGGTGACGGCGGTGTCGGACTTGCGCTTGCGAGCTTTCGCAGCATCCGGCTTCTTCGCCTCCTTGACCTCATCCGGTTTCGCTTCGGCGACATTTTCCGCCGCCGGCTCGAGCGCTGCGGCGTTCGCCGGTTCGGCGGTCTTTACGGATGCGTCGCGTGCGACACGTTGCTTGGGTTCTTTCGACGCTTCGCGCGCCGCGCGCCGCTTGGCATAGCCCTTGGAAAAGGTCAGGTCGCTTGCCGACATGGTGCGGGAGGATTCGGTATCCACTGCCGCCGGTGCGGCGGGGGCTGACGGCGCCGCCACCGGCGCCGGCCGGCTCGGCGCGGGAGACGCAGCCGCTTCAGGAGGCGGCACAGGAGCGGGAGCAGGCGCGGCCACGATGGTGGTCGAAGCGTCCCCCTTGTCACCGACGGGGGCCGGCGTCTGTGGAACGTTCCTGACCGGTCGGTTGGCAACGCCCGACCCGCTCGTGGTGGCAACGTTCACGCCCGACTTGGAATCGGTCGCGACTGCCGAGGTTGAATTCGTCTCGCCACGGGGTACCGCTGCGGCCTGCTCACTCGGGCGAACGCGCGGGGCCTCGACCGACCCTTGCGGTGGCGCGACCAGCTCCAATACCACCGCGGCGCCGCCGATGGCGGATACCGCCGCGATCGCGGTGACCGCTGCAATGTTCGTGAACGCCGAGCGCCAGCCGGATCGCGGCGCAGGAGAGAGCGGGTAGTCGTAGCGGTAGCCTGACATGGGGAGTTCTCGTATTGCCCTCCGGCCCCGCGACCCTCCCCCTAGCAACGCGACGCCACAGCCCAAGTTCCGCCTGATCAGGGGGAACTCGGGCGCAGCTGCATATAAGCCGCGCGATCAGGCTTGCAAGAGCGCGGCAAACGAATCAAATACGGCGGTTGCCGCGCCTTGCGCGCACGATCGCCGGGCCTGTGCGGGTGGCGAATCGCGCCGGACGATTCGGCCATTCCCGTCACGAGGAGGCCAGCCATGCCGGACCAGAGAACCTTCAGCGGCGGCTGCCATTGCGGTCAGGTCCGCTTCGAGGTGACGACCGACCTCGCGCAGGTCATGTCCTGCAACTGCTCCATCTGCACAAAACATGGGCTTCTCCTCACGTTTGTCGCGCCGGAGCAATTTGCGTTGCGCGCCGGCGCCGAGGATCTCTCCGAATATCAGTTCAACAAGAAGGTCATTCACCACCGATTCTGCCCGGTCTGTGGCGTCGAATCGTTCGCGCGCGGCGCCAAGCCCGACGGCGCGCCGATGGTCGCGATCAATGTGCGGTGCCTCGAGGGCGTCGATATCGGCGCGCTTAAACCCATGCCGTTCGACGGCAGGAGCCGGTAGTGGTATTGCGGTGTCCGCCGCGCATGAAACCAGCGGGCCTTTCGCGCGTATCCGGCATGACAAGGCACGGAGAGGACGCACATCCATGGTCATGAGCCGGCGGCACGCGCTCCTCGTTGTATCCGCCGCGACCCTCCCGGCGGCTTTTGCGCGAGCAGCCTCGGCTCAAACCCCTGGGGTCAGTCGCATGACCGCCTATGCGTTCACGTTCGCCGGGCTCGATGGCCGCGATATCCGGCTCGGCGAGCATGCCGGTAAGCCGATCCTCGTCGTCAACACGGCGTCGCTCTGCGGCTACACCCCGCAATATGCCGGGCTGCAGGAGCTGTGGAAGCGTTACCACGATCGCGGCCTGATGGTGGTCGGCGTGCCCTCGAACGATTTCGGCGGCCAGGAGCCGGGCGGCGTCAGCGAGATCGAGCAGACCGCGCACCACGCCTATGGCGTGACCTTCCCGCTCGCCGCCAAGGCAGTGGTGAAGGGATCGAACCCGCACGCCTTCTACAAATGGGCCGCGAGCGAACGGCCGCTCGACGTTCCGCGCTGGAATTTCCACAAATACCTCATCGGCCACGACGGCCGCCTCGCCGCAAGCTTCGCCACCACGATCGAGCCGACCGATCCGCGCGTGATCGCCGCGATCGAGAAAGAGCTCGCGGAGTAGCTCATCCGGCGCGCAGCGCCTCGGCGTCGAGCCAAAACACCTCGCCCGAGCTTTCCTCCGTGTCGAGCCAGAGGAAGTTGAGTTTCGGATGGGCGCGCTCGAGCGCGGCGCGCCCGCGCCCGACCTCGCACAGGAGACCTCCGTCGGCTTTCAGGTGGCGCGGCGCCTCGCCGATGATGCGGCGGACGATCGCGAGGCCGTCGGCGCCGCCGTCGAGCGCGAGGCTCGGCTCGTGCCGGCATTCGGGCGGCAGGCCCGCCATGCCCGATGCGTCCACGTAAGGCGGGTTGGCGAGAATGAGATCGTAGCGCGCCGCGCCGAGCGGCGCGAACAGGTCGCCACGCAGCAGCCGAATGCGGTGGGCTATCCCGTGATCGGCGACGTTGCGGGCAGCCACGTCGAGCGCATCGGCCGAGAGCTCGACCGCGTCGACCTGCGCGTTGGGAAAGCGCATAGCGGCGAGCACGGCGAGGCAGCCCGAGCCGGTGCACAGATCGAGCACGCGCTCGACGCCGTCCGGATCGCGCGCCAGCAAATTCTGCTCGCCCGCGAGCAGGTCGCCGCCCAACAGCTCGCCGAGATACGAGCGCGGCACGATCACGCGCTCGTCGACGTAGAACGGCACGCCCTGGATATAGGCGCGCCGCACCAGGTAGGCGGCCGGCTTGCGGGTGCGGATGCGCGCCTCGACGAGCTCGAGGACCGCCTCGCGCTGCGCCGCCGTCACGCGCGCGCGCGATGAGGCATCGAAGCGCTCGGGCGGCCGATGCAGGACCTCGCCGACCAGGAAGGCCGCCTCGGCGACCGGATCGGTGGTGCCGTGCGCGAACACGAGCTTGGCGGCACGAAAGCGCGCGACCGCGTGACGGACCAGATCCGTGATGGTCGCCGGCGCGCGCGGAGATTTTTTCGCGCGCAGCCGGCCGCGCGCCGGCGGGCGACGGGTCATTTAATCGGCGCGGGAATGCGCACCAGGTCCTTCACCTGCTCCGCCGCCAACGGCTTCTGCAGAAATTTGTTCTTGAGCGCGTCCGCGAGCACCAGATCGAGGCCGCGCAGCTCATCCGGCCACAGGGTGGCTTTGGGGAAATACTCATCGCGGATTTTTGCCATCAGCGCCTGCGAGACGCCGGAAAATTCCTGGTAGACCTTCATCGCGGCGGGATCGGAATACATCCAGTCGAGCGTATCGCGGTAGCCCTGCATCAACGGGATCACGGTCCCATGATCGATCGTGTAGCGATTGGCGACGCACACGCGCACCGACTGGTCCGCCCGCGCCTTGATCTCGCTGCCGCGCGCGATCACGCGGATCTTGCCCTCCTCCACCAGCTCGAGGCCGAAGGGCGCGGCGCCGCGTCCGATGTCGATCTGGCCGGTCATGGTCATGGTGAGGGTCTGCGGGTGCCCGCCGGTCGCGACCGGCCTTGCGTCGACCTTGTACTGCTCGAGAAGCGCGAGCAGCGCGGTGTGGCTCGACGAGCCGGTCTGCGAGAAGCTGATGGTCTTGCCGGCCGCATCGTGCAACGAGCGGATCGGCGAATTGGCGGGCACGAACCAATACGTGTCCGGCGAGCCGATCATGGCGCTGCCGATGATGTGCAGCGGCGCGCCGCGGCCGTAGGCGCCGATCGCCGCCTCGATGCCGCCGCCGCAGGCCACGTCCATGCTGCCGGAGATCACCGCCTGGTGCGCCTCCGGGCCGCCCTGGGTGTAGAGAATCTCGATGTCGAGCCCGCGCTTCTTGAAGATGCCGGCGCGCGTGCCGAGCTCGGTCACGGCCGTGTCCCACTGGCCGCGCTGGGCGACCGCGACCTTGAGCTTCTGAGGCACGCCTTGCGCCGAGGCCGCGGTCGCCGCCAGAAACGCCGCCGCGAGCGAGAGCATTGCCGTTCGTGCCATCGAACTCCCCGCAATTCCTGCCAGGCTACATTGCCTGGCCCATGCCGCGGATGCGCCGCGCCATCGCACCCATGATGTAGATGGCGAAGTTCGGCACCTCGTCGACCATGAAGCGGAAGGTGCGCGCGTCGATGGCCGACACCTCGCAGCCTTCCTTCACGCGCGCGGTGGACGAGCGCGGCGCGCCATCGACCATGGACATGAAGCCGATTGCCTCGTTCTCGCCGCAGGTCTCCACCACCTTGTCGCCGATCGTCATCTCGATGACGCCCGACTGCACGATATAGAGACAATCTCCGGCGTCGCCGCGATTGAAGATGACATTGCCGGAGGCGAAGCGAAGGTTCGTCCCGGCGCTCTTGGCAAAGCTCCGCATGTCGAGGGCCTTGCCGTTCTCCTTGCCATTCATGACCCAAACCCCTTGATGCCGCCCGGCGCCGGCGGCCCTTATGGTCGAATTAGGTGCGGCAGCGGGCCGCCGCCGTCAACACGAATCCTGCAAAACGTCAGACGCTGAACGGCTTGCCCTTCTCCGGGATGATCACCTTGGTGGCGTGCCCTTTCATGGCGGCGACGAATTTTTCTGCCGCCTCCAGCGAGCAAGCCCGCCGGATTATAGAGAAACGGGCGAGCGCACGCCGTGATAAGAATGAGTCCGCATGCCCGTGCTCGCCCTCACCGACGCCGCCAGCCTGTTGCCGGCGCGCGGCGCGCTCATCGGCCTCGACCTCGGCACCAAGACGATCGGCGTCGCCACCAGCGACCCCGACCGGCGGCTCGCGACGCCGGTGGAGACGATCGCGCGCAAGACGTTCTCCGCCGACGCAAAGCGCCTGCTGGCGCTCGCCGCGGAGCGCAAGGCGATCGGCTTCGTGCTCGGTCTGCCGGTGAACATGGACGGCAGCGAAGGCCCGCGCGCCCAGTCGGCGCGCGCCTTCGCGCGCAATCTCGCCAAGCTCACCGAAGTGCCGATCGCGCTATGGGACGAGCGCCTCTCTACCGCCGCGGTCGAGCGCGCGCTGATCGCGGCGGACGCGAGCCGCGCCAGGCGCAAGGCGGTGATCGACCAGCACGCCGCCGTCTACATCCTGCAGGGCGCGCTCGATCGCCTGGCGCGCATGGACGCGCCATGAAGTCGGTCCTCGCCGACTGTCTTTAATCTGCCGCCGACGTCAGCAGGCGCGCCACTGCTCCGTGCCACGGTCCCAGCAGCGGCGGATCTGTAGTAGTAGGGCGGCGGATAATAGTAGTACGGCCGCGCCACGGCCGCGCCGACGATCGCCCCGCCGACAAGTCCGCCGAACAGGCCGGCCGCAAAACCGCCGCCGCCCACCATCACGACATCGTTCGACGCCGCCGATTTCACGGCGGCGGTGTTGGTCAAAACCGGCGCCGACAGGCCCGGCGTCGCGGCACCGATCGCCAGCCCGACGGCGGCGATGGCGCACAAGGTCGATTTGCGCATGTCCCCTCCTGCGGCGGATTTCTGGAATGGCAATCCGCCCGTCCTCGGGCTCGATTGTCGCCACAAAAGAGTGAATCAGAACTGAATCGAAGCGGGCGAAATGGTGGCGGCGAGTGAACGCGCGCCGCTCAGCCCGGCAGCGCCCGTTCGAGCACCGCCTCGGGGTGGTCGATCGCCGCTGCTCCATAAAGTGCGCCGTGCGGCTCGCCGAGCCGGCTTGCCGCAAAACCTTCGGCGATCGCCTGCGGCGCGCTGGCCTTGAGCGCCGCCGCCGCGGCTAGCACCGCCAGCCGGTCGAGCGCCGCACGGCCGCGGGTCTCCGCGTCGGTTCCGGCGAGCAGGCGCGCGACATCCTTGGTCGCGGCCGCACTGCCCGGCAGATCGCCCGCCTCCGCGCCGAGCCGCTCCAGCACCGCGCGCGCCGCCTCGCCTTCGCGCGCGGCGGCGCGCAGGACATCGAGCGCCATCACGTTGCCCGAGCCTTCCCAGATCGCGTTCACCGGCGCCTCGCGGTAGAGGCGCGGCAGCATGCTTTCCTCGACATAGCCGTTGCCGCCCAGGCACTCCATCGCCTCGTAGACGAATCCCGGCGCGCTCTTGCATACCCAGTACTTCACCACCGGCGTGAGTACGCGCGCGCGCGCCGCCTCGATCGGGTCCTTGGCGGCGAGATCGAACGACCGGCAGAGCCGCATGACCAGCGCCACCGTGCCCTCGACCTGGAGCGCGAGGTCGGCGAGCACGGCGAGCATCATCGGCTGATCGGCGAGCCGCTTCTGGAAGACGCTGCGGTGGCGCGCGTGATGCAGCGCCTGGGCGAGCGCCATGCGCATCAGCCCGGCCGAGGCGATGGCGCAATCGATGCGCGTGAGCTGCACCATCTCGATGATGGTGCGCACGCCCCGGCCCTCCTCGCCGACCCGCTCCGCATAGGCCCGATCGAACTCGACCTCGGCGGACGCATTGGAGCGGTTGCCGAGCTTGTCCTTGAGCCTAAGGAAGCGCAGCGCGTTGACCGTGCCGTCGGGACGGAAGCGCGGCAGCAGGAGGCAGGTGAGCCCGCCCTCGGCCTGCGCCAGCACCAGGAAGGCGTCGCACATGGGCGCCGACATGAACCATTTGTGCCCGGTGACGAGGTGGTGCCCGCCGGCGCGCCCGGCGCGCGTGGTGTTGGCGCGCACATCGGTGCCGCCCTGCTTTTCCGTCATCCCCATGCCGATGGTGATGCCGGTTTTCTCCGTCCATGGACGAAAATTCTGGTCATAGCGGCGCGATGCGATCTTCGGCATCAGCCGCGCGAGCGCCTCCGGCGCCGCGTGCAGGGCGCCCACCGCCGCGCGCGTCATGGTGACCGGGCAGAGGTGCCCGGTCTCGATCTGCGCCGCCATGTAGTAGCGGGCCGCGCGCGAGACCTCGGCGGGCGCGGCGGCGCGCACGCCCTCCGCCGTCCACGTCATGGCATGCAGGCCGGCGCCGATGCTCTCGCCCATCAGGCGGTGGTAGGCGGGGTGGAATTCGACGATGTCGCGCCGGAAACCCTTCGCGTCGTAGGCCCTGAGTTTTGGCGGATTTTCGTTGGCGAGCCGGCCTTGCTCGATCATCTCGGCCGAGCCCCAGCGGCGGCCGAACGCGGCCAGCGCCGCGCCGTCGTCCTTTGCGCCATGGGCGGCGACCGCATCCTGCAGAGGCCGGTCGCTGCCGAAGAGATCGACGTCCTCGTAGGGTGGCGACTGGTTGAGCACGTCGGTCGGATCAGGGTCCATGGCGACTCCCGCCTCATCCTACCATGCGGCCATCCACGAACTCCTGGGGAGGACGCCCTTTCCGGCGGCCTCCGCCCTTGCCGACTCCGCCCGATCCGCCTATAGGTGCCGCTTTAATGAACATCGTGCAAAAATCCTCCTTCGTCCTCAGCCAGCGCCATCTGTTGGGGATCGAAGGCTTGTCGCGCGACGAGATCGTCGGCCTGCTCGACCTCGCCGGGGAATTCGTCGACCTCAACCGCCAGATCGAGAAGAAGCGCGCCTCGCTGCGCGGCCGCACCCAGGTCAACCTGTTCTTCGAGGTCTCGACGCGCACGCAGGCGTCCTTCGAGCTCGCCGGCAAGCGGCTCGGCGCCGACGTGATGAACATGTCGACCAACTCGTCCTCCATGCGCAAGGGCGAGACGCTGATCGACACCGCGGTCACCCTCAATGCCATGCGGCCCGACATCATCGTGGTGCGCCACCACGCCTCCGGCGCGGTCGAGCTCCTGGCGCGTAAAATCGACTGCTCGGTGATCAATGCCGGCGACGGCTCGCACGAGCATCCGACCCAGGCGCTGCTCGACGCGCTCACCATCCGCCGCAACAAGGGCCGCATCGAAGGGCTCACCGTCACCATCTGCGGCGACATCCTGCATTCGCGGGTGGCGCGCTCGAACATCATCCTGTTGAACACGCTCGGCGCGCGCGTGCGCGTGGTCGCGCCCTCCACGTTGCTGCCGCCCGGCATCGAGCGGTTCGGCGTCGAGGTCTGCCGCGACATGCGCCAGGGCCTGCGCGACGCCGACATCGTGATGATGCTTCGCCTGCAGCGCGAGCGCATGAACGGCTCGTTCGTGCCTTCGCTGCAGGAGTACGCGGCCTATTTCGGTCTCAACGCGAAGACGTTCGCCTATGCCAAGCCGGACGCGCTCGTCATGCATCCGGGACCGATGAACCGCGGCGTCGAGATCGACTCGGAGGTCGCCGACGGCGCCCAGTCGCTCATCCGCGAGCAGGTCGAGATGGGCGTCGCGGTGCGCATGGCGGTGCTCGAAGCGCTGTCGCGGACGCTGCCGAATGCGTAAGGCCTAAGGATG
>WNEZ01006278.1_pt1 | contig 10429 bp, 13 predicted proteins | sample 5400521 | NCBI WGS metagenome assembly WNEZ01 (sample SAMN13153339, study PRJNA577476) | soil metagenome | isolation source: 120 cm saprolite under Douglas fir tree site 2 hole 1 replicate 1 | place: USA:California | collected 2015-04-18
CCTACAACCGGTATCCCGTTGTGCTGAGCCGGGGTAAGGGCGTTTTTCTTTATGACCTTGAGGGCAAACGCTACTTGGATTTCGTGGCGGGGCTGGGCGTGAATGCGCTGGGACACGCGCATCCGCGGATTGTGAAGACGATTCGGGCGCAGGCGGGGAAGCTGATTCACGTTTCGAACCTCTACTACCACGAATATCAGGGGCTGCTGGCGGAAAAGCTCTGCTCGCTTTCTGAATTGAATCGCGCGTTCTTCTCGACCAGTGGGACGGAGGCGATCGAGGGGTCGATCAAGCTGGCGCGGCTGGCTGGCCATAGGGCTGGTGGCGATGCGAAGTGCCGGCTGGTGGCGCTGGAGGGGTCGTATCACGGGCGGACGTTTGGGGCGCTCTCGCTGACTGGGCAGGACAAGCATCGCAAGGGCTTTGAGCCACTGCTGGAAGAGGTGACATTCGTTGCGCGGAACGATGTGGACGCACTGCGCGCAGCGGTTGACGAAAACACTTGCGCGATTGTGCTAGAGCCAATTTTTGGCGAGGGCGGAATCTATGAATGCTCGGTGGAATTCTTGCGGGAGTGCCGGACCCTAGCTGATCGTCACCGGGCGGCGTTGATCTTTGACGAGATTCAGTGCGGCCTTGGACGTACGGGCACGATTTTCGCGTTTCAAGGTTTTGGGGTTACGCCGGACATTGTGGCCATCGCGAAACCGATTGCGGGGGGACTGCCTCTTGGTGCATTTCTGGCCAAAGAAGAATTTGCTACCGCGATCTCACCCGGGCAGCATGGCACCACATTTGGCGGCGGACCGCTGGCTTGCCGCGTGGCGCTGGAGTTTCTGGCTGTGGTCGAAGAAGAGAAGCTGCTGGAGAATGTGAACAAGGTCGGCGCTTATTTGCAGCAGGAACTGAAAGCGCTGGTAGAAAAGCGAGCTGCGGCCAAGGAGGTTCGCGGACGAGGCTTCATCCAGGGAATTCAGCTTGACGTTCCTGCGCGCCCAATCGTGGATGCGGCGCTCGAGCAAGGGGTTCTGTTCAACAGCACGCAGGATACAGTGGTGCGATTTCTGCCGCCGTTTCTGTTGGAGGAAAAGCACGTCGACAAGGGTATTCGGCTGCTCAAGAAATTGCTGGGGAAGAAGAGGCAAAGTGTTTCAGAAGTCCAGCCGCAGGCCGGCCAGCCCCAATAGATGGTCTTTGACCCAGCGCTGAAAGCGCTGCGCCACCCCAAGGCAAAAACGGGGAGCCGAAGCTCCCCAAAGTGAAGCTACAGAGGCGATGTTCACTTAAATAGACTCCGGCAGTGGTGAAAGAGTTGTCCTCGGACCAGGAAGATTTTGGCTTGAACGAAGCAATCCACGAAATTTTCGACGTGCCCGCTCGGTCGGGTCCAATTCCACCGGTCCTATCCGGAGTGGAAGAGTGCTGGATGGACTTGGATGGCGCGCGCTTGCGCTACCTGCGTGCTGGGTCGGGGCCGCCAGTGCTTCTGCTGCATGGTCTGCTGGGCTATTCATTTTCCTGGCGATACACCATTCCCGCGCTGGCGCCATACCTTACTGTGTACGCGCCGGATATGCTGGGGTCGGGCTTCTCCCATCGTCCACCGGGCCTGGATTGCTCCCTTCGCGCGGTTGCGCAACGTCTTCTTTGCTTGGTTGAAAAACTGGGCCTCTCCAGGTTTGACCTGGTGGGCACGTCGCACGGGGGAGCGGTTGCGATGATGGCAGCGGCGCAATCCCTCGATTCCACAGCAGTTGGTACCCCTAAGATGGGAAAGCTGGTCCTCGTAGCTCCGGTGAATCCGTATTCCGCGCACGGGCGCTGGCTGGCACCATTTCTCGGCGGCCGGGTGGGCTCCGCGTTGCTCCGGTTCACAGCTCCGCGGGCTACGTTTTTATACGGTTACGCACTGCGACGACTTTACGGAGATCCCAATCGAATTGCGCCGGGGACGCTTGAAGGCTATATGGCGCCGCTGGCGATTCCGGGATTGTTCAATTACGGTTTCAGCGTGGTGCGAAGTTGGACGCAAGATATGCGAGAACTGGGAGCGATCCTGCCCAAGCTGGCGAACGTCCCGACGCTGTTGATCTGGGGAAGGGATGACGCTGCTGTTTATGCCACTTCGGGTGCAGCGCTGGCCAGACACTTCCAAAATTCGCAGCTAAAAGTGCTTCCCGGCGTCGGACATCTACCCTATGAAGAGTGCCCGGGGGAGTTCAATAGATTGCTGATCGAATTTTTGACTGGCGTTAGCTCGCTTGGCTGAATGTCGTACGGTTGACAGCGCGCAACGCCCACTCATGGCCCATCATATTTTCGAAGTGTTGCGGAACGCGCTGGTCCACTATGGGTATTGGGCGATCGCGGCCGTACTGGTGTTGGAGAATGCCGGGCTGCCGGTGCCGGGTGAGACGGTATTGCTGCTGGCTAGCTTTCTGGCTTATTCCGAGCATCAGCTGCAGCTTTCACGGATCATCGTGGTCGCAACTTTGGCCACGACTGCAAGCGGAGAGATTGGCTTTGCGCTAGGGCGATACGGCGGACGGCCCTTGATCGAACGACATGCGCGCATCTTTCGGGTTGATCCCGCTAGCCTGGCGCGTGGCGAGCGGCTTTTCGAACATTATGGAGCGACGACGATTTTCTTTGCCCGGTTTATCTTCGGCCTGCGCGTGCTAGCGGCGCTGCTGGCCGGCGCTCTGCGCATGCCGTGGCAGAAGTTTGTCTTCTTTAATTTTCTGGGGGCGGCGGTTTGGGTCACGGTGATTTCGAGTGCGGGCTACCTTTTTGGAGGGCACTGGAATCAGCTGGTGCACAATATGAAGCGCTTTGACCTGGCTGTGGGAATTGCAACTGTCTTGATGCTGATATACCTATGGTGGCGCAGCCGTCGCTCGCCGCAGGATCGGTGAGCTTCCGGTTACAAGTTTGATTCACCGAACCTTTGCGTCTTCATTCTCGCGCCGTTCCGCTGACAATTGACGTAGGGGGAGCATCTGGCAAGGCAAGGGGGAAGCTGAAGCATTCGGCAAAAGGCTGGCTATAATGCGGTTGTCCCAGCGGACGTGGTTACCGGGGGGTTTTGCTGATGCCCGGTTGACTGCCGCGCAGTTTGTCCGGCCACGACGTCCGAACTGAAATCTTGGAGGAGGAAGGCATGAATATGAAGAAGATCGGGTTTCTGAGTTTACTAATTATGGCGTCACTTCTGTTGACTCTGGCTTTCCCGGTTGCGGCGGCCGGGCCTAAGACGCCGAGTGCGCCCACGGCACCAGGGGCTGCGGCAGCGCCGCTAGCCCTGATCGCGGCAGCGTTGCCCGAGCGTCATCCGCACATCGATGAAGCGCTGGAGTCGATGCGGAGCGCCAAGCACCAACTAGAGAGCGCTGAGCACGATTTTCAAGGTCACCGAGCGAAGGCGATTGAACATCTGGATAGAGCCATCCATGAGGCCGAGATCTGCATGTCAATGAAGTAAGAATACGTCGCGGTAAATGGCAAGAGGCAGCGTCGGCTGAACGCTGCTTTTTCTTTTGAGGCCTCAGTCTCAGGGTGAAGATTTAATTGGGGCGTAGGGTGTACGATCGAGACGCCGATGCGCCCAACGTAATTGGAATTGAATTGAACGTTGTTGTGGATCACGTAAAGATGGGCCTCGGGCCGGACAAAGAAGCTGCGCCAAAAATAGTAACGGACGCCACCCCCGATGTGGATCATGAAATGATTGCCGCTCGCGAGGGTGCGGCAACCTGAAAAGTAATTGGAATTGCAGGTAGCGTACCGATTGTAGAAACGTATGCTCTCGCCACCAACGCCAGCCATCAACTCGGCACGTACTTTGCTGCCCAGTCGAGGCGCGAAGACGCCGTTCAAGTCATAAAAGACCGGCCGAAACCCCTGATAGCCGTTGTATAAGCCCTGTTTGGCCCGGAATGCGACTTCTCCATTGAAGCCGACGCGGTTCTTAAAAAGAATATCGGCGCTGACGCTTGCATAGGTTCCGCCTTTCTCCGCTGGGGGCAGATAAGTCTGGGAGGCGCTGTTGTAGGTGGAGGAGAGAACGGCGTTGGCGCCAACGGTAAAGTCAGTTTGCTGAGCGTGACCCAAACTGGCAAACAAAAGAACCACACACGCGGATGTGATTACCGCCGACGCCGACGTTTTCAATACGCCCCCCGTAGTTTGTTCACGCTTTTCGAATTCCACCGCCAGATTCCTAGCCACAGCGAACAAGCCGCGAATAGCTTGAGCAGACAAGATCACCCCCGGCCCTCGGAATTGGAGGTCTCGGGCCGGGCGGCCATCGCCCGAGTCACAGCTCTAGTCTGGACCGATGGTGTACCCGATGGAGGCGCCTACTCGAACCACGTTATTCGAACTGAAGTCGGCGGTATTATTTACGATGTGATAGAAGTGAGCCTCGGGCCGGACAAAGACGTGTCCCCGTACGTAGTAGCGGATGCCGCCGCCAACATCGACCAGAAAGTGGTTGCTGCTGGTGTAGCAGGCGCCGAAATAGACGCAGTTGCTAGTGGGCTGGTAAGCATAGAAGCGTGTGCTCTGCCAGCCGATGCCTCCCATGAGATCGACGCCTACCTTCTTGCTCAGGTGGGGCTGGTACACGCCGTTGAAGTCAAAAAGGATGGGGCGGAAGGGTATGCCAAGCCCTGCGTAATTTCCTTGTCTCGCTCTCCAAGAAGCCTCAAAGTTGAAGCCGACGCGTTTGTGGAAGATGACGTCCGCGCTGATGCTTGGGTACAAGCCTCCCTTTTCGGGTATCACACAACTGTTTGCGCCGCACGCGGTTGACCCCGACGACATAATGGTACCGAAGCCGAGCATAGCGTCAGCTTGTTGCGCCTGGGAGAGGCTGGCTAAAAAGATGAATCCACAAATCACTGCTAGTAAGGCTGTCTTTCGCAAGAGGGACCTCCAGTCAGTTGCTACAAAATCGCTAGGATGCCTCCACTAAACCTCTGGGATGCAAGATGTAGCCATCATAGTTTTTGGCGGAGCAACATTCAAATGAGCGAGAAACAGAGCCAGCGCCGGCGAAATGTCGTTTTGGGCGGCACTGGGTGCTGGTCTTCGCTGGTGAAACCCCGCGGCGCGCAAATAGTTGCAGTGAAGTTTCAAGGAAAGAGCCGGCCCAGTTTCACCGGACGTTTACTTTTTCGACCAGCTTCCGCCGCCGCGCAGGATGTGGTCAAGTGCAATAGGACCGCCACCAAAAAAGATCAGCGCGAAGGCAATCGTAGCCACTGCGAGCGGGAACTCGAATCCACCTTCGCCCATCAGTCCGTGGTGCCAATGGACTTTCCAGATGGCTACGCCCAGATCGATACAGATGGCGAAGGCGGCGAGGCGAGTGAAGAGTCCGGCCAGAATCATGAGGCCGCCAAAGAACTCCGTCAAGGAAGATAGGTAGGCCGCCGCAGCGGGCAGTCCCAGGCTGGAGACAAACTGAGCGTGATGATGAAGTCCGCCGAAGACCTTGTGGTATCCGTGGCCGACCATAACGGCGCCCAGGGCCAGACGCATGCCGAGGAGAGCGAGCGGTTGCAGACGATCGAGGTAGCGCAACGATTCCTCCGTGGGAAACAATGAGGTTATCGCAGCTCTACCCATCCCGCCAACGCCCCGGTATGTATGGCCTGAAAACACAGCTGACAGATAAACAAACCGAAGACTTTGCCGCCCGATGCAATACTTCCGTACCGTCTGTAGTACTTCGGTTACCAGTCACGCCTGACAGACCTTGTTCTGGGCGCGCGGTACTCCTAATTGCGCTATATTCCGATACCACTACAATATATGGGTGCGAGGCATGAGTGGGCCCATTCTCAATTCCAGAAAACGGGCAGAAAACCCAGTAAAACGCGGAGATTAGCTTGGAGGCGGGGTTTTTCGGGCCTGATATATGCTCTGGACACCGAAAGCCCTGCGAGGCCGGGAACGACTCCCACGTTTAACCCGCGAGGCCGGAACAACGGCGCAGGGAAGTTTTGAGGAAAGTTAGGACTATGGCCGACTCGCGAGAAGTGATGAATATTCGTCAGGCATCGCAGTACCTGGGAGTGAGTCCGGACACGCTTTACAAGTACGTCGGGGAACAACGAATCCCCGCATTCAAGCTTGGCAACCGCTGGCGCTTCAAGAAGTCAAAGCTCGACCAGTGGATGGAAGACAAGTCAAGCGAGGTGGAACCGCGGCCGAAACGCAAGACCAAAGCTGCGGGAGCGCAGTAAGAGTCGCACTGTCGAGGGCAAGCTTGTCCTGAGAGAAGTCGAAGGAACCTCGAGACGGCCGGCGGGACGCCGGTGCTAAAACCGAGAAGCCGGCAAGACCGGCGCTACAAAAGGCGGGCACATGTTTGGAATGGGATCGAAAACAATGGTAGGTCTCGATGTGGGCTCCTCCAGCATCAAGGCGGTGGAGCTGAGGAAGACGCGTGCCGGGATTGAAGTGGCGCACCTGGGGCTGGAACCGCTGGCCTCGGACATCGTTGTGGACTCCATGATCGTGGACTCGGGAACGGTGTCGAGCGCAATTTCGAAACTGTTCAACGAGAACGAGATCAAGACCAAAGCCGTGGCCACGGCAGTGAGCGGCCATTCCGTGATCGTGAAGAAGATCTCGCTGCCTTCAATGAGCGACCAGGAGTTGGCCGAGACCATCGAGAAGGAAGCGGCGTCACATATTCCTTTCGATCTGGCCGATGTCAGCCTGGACTACCAGATTCTGTCCGAAGAAGCGGGCAGCCCGCAGATGGATGTATTGCTGGTGGCAGTCAAGAAGGACAAGATTTTGAACTACACCAACGTACTCTCGATGGCCGGACGAAGCACGACTATTGTCGACATCGATGCCTTGGCGCTGCAGAACTGCTACGAGTACAACTACCAGCCGGCGCCGGGCCAGGTGGTGGCGCTCTTGAACCTGGGCGCGAGTGTGATGAACATCAACATCGTGAAAGGCACGACGCCGCTGTTTCCGCGCGATGTCAGCGTGGGCGGTCATCAGTACACGGACTCGCTGCAAAAGGAGTTGGACTTGAGCTTCGACGATGCTGAGTCCCTTAAGCTGGGCAACAAGGTGGGGACGGTCAGTGAAGATGCCAAAGCGCCCATCCTGCAACAGGTGACCGAGATCATCGTGCTGGAAATCCAGAAGACGTTCGACTTCTTCCGGGCCAGCGCGGCGGGCGAGCACATCGAGAAGATTTACCTGGCGGGCGGGTCCTCCAAGGTGCCCGGGCTGGTGGAAGCTTTGCGGCAAGAGTTCTCGATGCCGGTGGAACTATTCAATCCGTTCCAGCGGATCATTCCGCCGGCGGAAGGCCGAGGCGCGGAGTTAGTGGAGCAAAATCCGGGCCAGATGGCGGTGGCGGTGGGCTTGGCCCTGAGGAGCTTTGAATCCCTATGATCAGAATCAACCTGCTCGAAACAGCAAAGGGTAAGAACAAGCGGACCGGCGTTCCCTCGATGCCTTCGATCGAACTAGGCGATATGGGATCGCCGAAACTGAAGGTTTTGGTGGTTTTGCTGTTGGCCGGAATATTGAACGTCGGCTACTGGTACCGGCAGGACCAGGAATCGAAGGTGATTGCGGCGCACATGAAGGTCGCCGAACAGAAGAATCGGGAACTGGCCGACGTTAGAGCGCGCTACATGGAGCGCCAGACCCAGGCCAACAACTATAAGCGCCGCGTCGACGTAATCGACCAGTTGCGTGCCGGGCAAGCCGGGCCTGTGAACCTGCTAGCCATGCTGGGCGAAACGGTGAATCACACCGAGGCCGTGTGGCTGAGCAAGATGGATGATCAGGGTGCGAGCGTAAATCTGGAAGGCACGGCGCTGAGCACGGATGCGGTGGCCAACCTGATTGCCAACCTGCAGAAGACGGGATTCTTCAGAAACGTCGAGATCAAGGAAACGTTCCAGGATGACCAGATTAAGGATATGCAGGCGTTCCAGTTCACGCTGACCTGCGAGAAGGGAAAGTCGTAAGAGGCTGACCTATGAATTTCAACGAATTGTCGGGCCTGAAGCAGTGGGGTGTTGTGGTCGCCGGGGGAGCATTAGTGACGGCGGCCTTGTACTACACGATCTTCAAGAGCCAGCGCGACCAGAACACAGCGGCGCAGCACGCGCTTGCGGACAAGGTTCGGGAAAATAATGAACTCGAATCGTACCGTCCAAAGCTGAAAGATATGGAGCGGCAGGTGGCTAACCTGAAGCAGCAACTGGACATCGAGCGGCGCATCGTGCCCGACGAAAAGCAAGTGGATGGATTCATCGAGATGCTGGACGGCGAAGCACAAAAGGCAGGCGTGGAACTGCGGCGCTACACCGCCAAGCCCACCACCGCCAAGGAGTACTACACGGAAATGCCGTTCGACCTCGAGCTGGATGGCCCTTATTACTCGATGCTGAATTTCTTCGACCGCGTGGGCAAGCTGGAACGCATCGTGAACATGTCTGGGTTGATACTGGCGAACACCAAGAATCCCACGGCGGCGAAGGCCAAACACACGTATCAGTACGCCCCCAACGAGAGCGTCGTGGCAACGTGCACGGCGACGACATTCTTCAGTCATGATGCGGCACCTGCAGTCGCTGGCGCCGGGGCTAAGCCCGGGACTACGCCCGCGACGGTGAACAGGTAAGGGATGGCTATGAAGCTGACAACAGGCATTTTGGCAATGGCGATGATGGCGGGCGTGGCCGGGGCACAGAACCCGAATACCACCGACACCCCCGATGTTACGAAGTCGCAGGCGCAGCAGGCTGCCACCGTAAGCTCGATGGCGAAACCGGCTCCTGGGGCCCCGGCGAAACCACAAGCTGCTCAGGCGACGGCCACGAAACCGGCTGCGAAGCCTGCGGCTACGCCGGCGAATGCCGCGAAACCCACTGTGAAACCAGCGGTTGCTCCGGCAAGTGCTGCGAAGCCGGCCGTTACACCGGCGACGGCTTCGGCGAGTACTGCGAAACCGGGTGTGAAAGTGGCAGCGGCCCCTGCGGCGAAGAGCAGCTCCGCTGTTCCCAGCGCTCCAGCGAAGGGTCCAGCTACACCCAAGACGCAGATCCCGGCGGCTAAGGCGGTGTTCGCCGCCAGGCCACCCGCTGCAAAACCGACTCCGAAGGCACCAAAAGTTGCGGGAAAGGGGTCGAAACCGGCAGCACCGATTGCGGCCAAGCCGGCAATGGATCCAAACAAGAAATCAGATCCCCGCAAGGGCGCAGATGGCGGAAAAACGGCAGACGCAACCAAGCAGGCGAAGCCCGAAGAGAAGAAATGGTCGATGACGGGGAAGCGCGATCCCTTCTTCAGTCCTGTGGTCTCGCAAACGGGGGGATCGGGTTGCTCAACGGGAAAGAAATGTCTGGAAATCGGGCAGATTAACCTGCGCGGCGTGGTCAAGTCGGAGAACGGCTTTATCGCAGTAGTGACCAATACCTTGAACAAAGCTTACTTTTTGAGGGAGAAGGACCCGGTGTTCAACGGCTATGTGGTGAGAATCACCGGCGATTCCGTCGTGTTCCAGGAGACTGTGCAAGACAAGCTAGGCAAGGCCTTCACGCGTGAAGTGGTGAAGCGGATCTTTACGCCGGCCGTATAGAAGCCGGAATGACGCGCCGGCAAAGCCGGAGCGTCAGGAAATTAAGTTCCAGGAACGACACGCGGCAAAGTCCGCGGGTTTGGGGAGAGGCGAAATGCGAAAGCAACTGCTGACTGTAATCCTACCGTTGCTGCTCTTGGTGCTGGCAGCTTCGGCCGCCGAGACACCGGCGGTCAAGCTGAGTGAGCTGCAGCGAGTGAACGTGGTGCGCGGCACGGATGATATCCGGGTCGAGATCAGTTCTCACGGCGACCTGACGCCGAAGCTGAGCACTTTGGACTCGCCGGCGCGAGTGGTAGTGGATCTACCGGGAACCGTAATGGCCACCGGGCAGAGCCGCATCACGGTGGGCAGCGGTGGGGTCAAAGGGATCCGCATCGGCATGGACGGCCAGAACACAACTACTACGCGAGTGGTAGTCGATCTGGACCGCGCCTGTGCTTACGACCTGAAGCCGAGCACAGACGGGAAGCTGGTGCTTACGCTGCACACGCCAGGACCGGCCCAGCATGCGGGTACGAGTGCCTCAAGCGCGGCGGCGAAAGTCTCGCCCATCCGCGCTGCTAAGGTTTCGTCGCCATTCTCCGCGCCAGTCATCGAGGCGAAGGCGGAGCCGGCTCCAGCTGTGACCGCCACGATTCCGGCGGCAGGGCAGACCGACGCAGTGGTAAAGGCGGCAGCGACGCCCAGCGGTTATGTGTTCGTCGAGCCCTCGTACCAGCCAAAGAAAAATGAACCGGCGGCTGCGGCAACCCTACCTGTGGATCGCGCCCAGTAAGCGGCGGCAAAGTTCGCGGACAA
>WNEZ01046085.1_pt1 | contig 10427 bp, 12 predicted proteins | sample 5400521 | NCBI WGS metagenome assembly WNEZ01 (sample SAMN13153339, study PRJNA577476) | soil metagenome | isolation source: 120 cm saprolite under Douglas fir tree site 2 hole 1 replicate 1 | place: USA:California | collected 2015-04-18
GCTCCACGAACGATGACGGCAAGCTCATGGAGGGCCGGGTCCGTCAATTGATACTTCTGCAAAAAAGCGTCGAAGCTGCAGCGGGGCCCGTCATGAGAGAGCTCGACGCCCTCCACATCGTAGGGAATGGCGTTGCGCTCCTTGGCACGTGCAAGGACGGCAGCCGGAGGTGCAAAGAGGAACTCCGCCTCGTGGTCAATGAACCGCTTGATCAACCACGGGCATGCGATGCGGTCGATCTTTGGATGCTCCCGAGTTATCCAACGCATAGAACCCTCGCATCATCACGTTGACTCACCGATGTATCATTGAACTTGCAGAGCACGCGCCCACCTCGACAAGGAACCATCATCCATGAACGTCCGGCCTATTCTCGTGACGGTCCTCATCATCCTGGGTGCGGCCAACGCGGTCGCGTCGGCACAAACCCCACTCGGCGCGCCATGGGATTCCGTTGGACGCGTTCTCCAAACGTCCGGGGTGGCCACCGGGGGCTATTACCGGTACACCTGGCCCCGCCGCGACCTCACCCTGCGGATCGGTGACGTCACCGTCTCGCCGGCACTTGCCCTCGGCGCCTGGGCCGGCTTCAGTGGCGACGCTGCCGACGCCACGATGATGGGCGACCTGGTCCTGACGAGCGGAGAGGTCAAGCCGGTACTCGCGGAGCTGGCACGCCAGCAGATCGAAGTGACCGCGATTCACAACCATCTCGCGGGGGAGGACCCGAAGATCACGTACGTCCATTTCCACGCCGACGGAACCGCCCTGGAGTTGGCCGGACGGCTCGATCGGGTTCTCGCGCGGACGAGCGCCCCGCGCCCGGTAGCCCCTGCCGCGGCCCAGCCGGTGACGATCGATACCGCGCTCGTGTTCAACACGCTCGGACTGCGGGGCCGTGCGCAGGGGGCAGTCGCGCAGGTCTCCGTCGTCCTGGTTCCCGGAACGGTCACGATGCGCGGTCGGACAGTCACGCCCGCGCTCGGCTACGGCACGCCGATCAATGTTCAAGTCGTCAGCCCGGAGCGCGCGATCGCGACGGGCGATTTCACCGTTCTCGCCGCCAAGGTCGCGCCAGTGTTCGATGCGTTGACGGCGCACGGCATAACCGCGACGGCGCTGCACAGCCACCTCGTCGGTGAAGAGCCGAGACTCTATTACATGCATTTCTGGGCGGACGGACCGCTTCCCGACGTGCTGCGGGGGTTAAGGGCGGCGCTCGACGCAGCGCGGTAGCCAGACTGGATCATGGGCTCTTCATATCCATTGTCGAATGCGGGCTATGCACGGGGTGTATGCGTAGGAATACCATGGCGCCTACCGGGGTCCGTAACCCGTAGAACGAATCGAGCGGGGCGGGCACGACGTTGAGCGTCCCTTGGAAACCCGCACCGACAGTCGCGTTTGAGCTATGGATGATCTCGCGAATGTAACCGATGGACATTTCAGCCACGTTGAAGTCGCGGGGACTCACCGGCAGCACCAGGTCCGCGGCAGTCTTCTGAACAAGCTCCAGGCGACTAAAGAGCGTGTTCCTGCGATCGAAGACCGCCTCACTCTCGGCGAGCACGGAATGCGTGGTTCGTCCGGAACGGCGATTGGCACCCCAGATGACCGATGTCGCGATCTGGCCGTCCGTCCCGAGCTTTCGACCGTAGAGCACGGACGCCGTGATTCGGTGTGTCGCTTCCGCGGGATTCAACGCCTCAGGACTCTTTAGAAACCCGTACCCCGCCGAAACAACCCAACTCGAGGCCAGATGTGCCGTGAACCGTCCGGAGTACGAGTCGAAACGGATGTGATCGAACCCCCACCGCTCTTCATCCGGTTCGCGGCCATTGAAGGCCGAGCCCTCGAGCTTCCAGTGCCGGCCGAACAGACCGGCCGTGAGCACGCCAAAGCTGATGTGTGTGGCGTCCTGCCAATGGTGCGACAGCGGGGCCGCGAGGTTGTCCATCGCTGACGGGCGGTGCATAAAGGCGACCGGGCCGAGCGCCGGCTCCCCGGAGGGCGCGGCGTAGACCGTCACACCGAAGTTGGATGACAGGGCGCGCTCATACATCACCGCCAACTCCATCCAGAAATCGTGCGGGTGCTGCCGATCGACGAGGGGCTGGCCGCGGTAGCTCTCACCGCTTTGCAGCAGGAGTGGATAGCCACGGTTGGTGACGGTGGCGGGGTCGAGACTCAGCATCGTTCGCGCCTGAATCCGGCCGCCGAGTAGATCGCGGCTCGCCATCAACATCGCCCAGTTGAGCGAGCCGAACTGCGTATCGCCTCGCGGACCTCCCTGCGCATCGTATTCCACGAATCCGAATCCATGAAGCATGAGAAGCCATGAGCCCGCGACCACATGTCGCGCGGGCAGCGGAACAGCGTCGGGGATCCACGTCGTGCCGGACCCCATCCGTTCCATCGGAACATCCAAGGGACTTACCATCATCATCCCCGACGTGTCGGGAAGATGCTCAGGGTGCTGAGCTTGAACGGGCGTGGGCAGCAGCGCCATGCCGAGCAAGGCGACGAGCCCCACGCGAATTGTGCACGTGATCATGTATGCCTCAAATGCCAGAGTCGGGCTCGAGAGCGATGTTACACGACTGCGCCGATGAAGGGTAGCGAGCCCGCCACGGAACGGCCAACATTACGGCGAACCTGTTCACTGATTATCATCTTGTCACAAAGTTATGAGCACGACATTCAACCGCCGGGAATTCGTTCAGACGTCTGCGGGAGTCATCGTGGCTCACCTCAGTCCGACGTTGTTCACCCAGCAGAAGAAGCCGCTGCGTCTTGGCCTGATCATCGGAATCGGGAAAGATCCTGATACAGCCATAGCCAAGGTACATGATCTCGGCCTGCCCACGTGCCAGGTGTACGTGGAGGATTTCGAGCAGGGACTGAGCACGCGACTCCTACAGGCTCTCGACAAACACCAGGTCGAGGCGACCTCTGTCGTCGTTGGTGGACCAGGTCGCGAGGTTTGGGACTTTTACGAAGGGCCGCTGACGATCGGCGTGGTTCCGCGCGACACGCGCGCCGCGCGCATCGCCCGGATGAAACAGGCCTCGGACTTTGCCAAGTCATGCGGCATTCCCGCGGTGCAGAGTCACGCCGGGTTCATTCCCGAGAATCCCAACGATCCGGTATATAAGGAAAGCGTGGCGGCCCTGCGCGATGTGGTGGAATATTGCCGGCGCAACGCTCAAAACTTCCGCTACGAAACCGGGCAAGAAACGCCCATTACGCTCGTGCGCGCCATGCAGGACGTCGGTCTCGACAATCAGGGCGTCAACTTTGATCTGGCCAACCTCATTCTCTACGGCAAGGCCAATCCGGTCGACGCCATCGAGATCCTCGCGCCGTATGTCCAGGGCATTCATGCCAAAGACGGTCTCTGGCCGACGAACCCGAGGGAGTTGGGGAAGGAAGTGCCCATCGGCAAAGGCAAGGTGGATTTTCCGCGGATCATCGCGCGTCTGAAGCAGCTGCACTACCAAGGTGCGGTCACCATCGAGCGCGAGGTTTCCGGCCCCGAGCAGATCGAGGACGTGCGAGCCGCGAAAGTCTACCTGGAAGGGCTCATCGGATAATTCGGAGGACGTATGTCACGCGATGCGAAGGACGTCGATCGCCGCACGTTCCTGGGAACGACGGCTGCCGCCGCCGCGGCGATGTTCATCAAGCCCGCATTGGTGCGTGGCACAAAGGCGAATTCCGCCATCCGCGTTGGCCTGCTCGGCTGTGGCGGGCGCGGCACGGAGGACGCGGGAAATCTGGTGGACACCGGCGGCGCTCGGGTCGTTGCGCTGGCCGACTTGTTTCAAGACCAGCTCGATGCCGCACACGCACATTTCGATCAGACGCAGCAGGCCAAGGGGTACGCGGCGCTCGACGCGCGGCAGCTCTTTGTCGGTCCGCGTGCCTACGAGCAAATCGCGGCCTCACAGGAAGTGGATGCGATTGTCATCGCCACGCCTCCCTACTTCCATCCGCAGCACCTCGAAACCGTCGTTGCCCTCCCTTTGTCGAGCTGGTCCGACGCATCCACGCGGGAGCGCTGGGCGACATCATCTGCGCTGAAGCCTATTATCTGACCGGGTACATCGATCGCCCGCCCTGGCCCGACGCCTCGCCCGCGGAGCGCCGGCTGCGGAATTGGGTGCGCGACCGCGTGCTCTCCGGTGACATCATCGTCGAGCAGAACATCCATGTGATCGACATCTGCAATTGGGTCCTCCAGGCGCATCCTCTGAAGGCCACCGCCACGGGTGGACGCCAGGGCCGCCCCGCCGATGACGGCGATTGCTATGGCAATTACAACGTCCTGCTCCGCTACCCGAACAACGTGCCCGTCACGTTCAGCTCCACGCAATTCGCCAAAGGCTGGTGGGACGTGAGCGAGCGATTCTTCGGCACCAAAGGCACGGCGCTCTCACCCTACAGCGGTCCGCTCGGCATCTGGGGAGACCAGCCATGGCAAGCGCCTCTTTCACTCCAGTCGCCGGGTCAGCCTGCGGCCTTTTCGGTGACAGGGAACTTCACGTCTAATCTGGAATCCGCGGACGCCGAAAAGAAAAAGGCGTTCACCGAGAGCATCAACAGCGGCAAATTTCACAACCAGGCCGACAAGGGCGCCGAGTCCGCGCTCTCCTGCATGATGGCGCGCACCGCCGCCTATACAGGACGCGAGGTGACGTGGGACGAACTGATGAAATCAACGGAAGTCTGGGATGCACGACTCAATCTCGACCGGCTGCGCTGAGGGGGGCGTATGCGCACAACGCGTCGTGACTTTGTGAAGACATCGCTGGTCGTGGCGGGCTTTTCGGGACTTGCGTTTCGGGAGGCTCGGCCGGCAATCAAGAAGGGCCTGGTCTTCGACATGGTGCCCGCCAACCTGAGCTACGCGGATCGATTCAAATTGGTCCGCGATACCGGTTTTGAGGTTGTGCAAGCACTCACGGAGCCCGACCAGCGCAAAGCCGAGGAGATGAAACGGGCTGCGGATGCGGCCGACATCCGCATCGATTCAGTGATGAATGTCGATCATTGGCAGTATCCGTTGTCCTCCAGCGATTCCGGGGTCGTCGAGAAGAGCCTCAGCGGCATGCGTACGTCGCTGCGCAACGCCACGCTCTGGGGCTCCGATGCGGTCCTGCTCGTCCCGGCCGTGGTGAATCCGCAAACCTCCTATCGTGATGCCTGGACGCGGTCGCAAACGCAAATTGCCAAACTCATTCCGCTGGCGGAGGAGCTCAAAGTCGTCATCGCGATCGAAGAAGTCTGGAACAGATTCCTCCTGAGCCCGCTCGAAATGGTCCAATACATCGGCGAGCTTCACAGTCCCTGGGTGCAAGCCTGGTTTGATGTCGGCAATGTCGTGCTGTACGGGTATCCCCAGGATTGGATTCGCACGCTGGGCAAACGCATCGTCAAGGTCCACCTCAAAGATTTCAAGCGGACCGAAAACGGGTACGCCTGGGTAAACCTCGGCGACGGCGACGTTGACTGGCCTGCGGTCCGCCAGGCCTTCGCCGACATCGGCTATGCCGGAAGCGCCATCGCCGAGCTGGAGCAGGGAGACGAAACGTATCTGCGCGACGTCAGCCGCAGAATCGACCGTCTGCTCTTGGGCTAACCTACTGCGGCGTCTCCAGCGGATGCTTGCTCCGCTCGTAGAACTCATTCTGCAATCGCAAGCTCTCCTGATCAGCCTTGACGGCGCGTATCGCTTGCACGATGCCGTTGATCCATGTCTTCGCTTCGAACTCGCCAAGCTCGCGCGTGGCCGCGGCGCCTTCGCCCGCATAGTGATTGGGGAAGCGCGCGTACCACCAGATGCCGGTGTACAGGCCTTCCGGCAGCTTCAAGCGCGCCTGATCGGCACCGGATTCCTGCGGCGCGCGATCCAGGTGCACGAGGTCGGGCCGCGCGATCATGCTCATGGATGTTTCGCTCTCGCCGGCATGCATATCCGTCGCCGGGTTCGATTTGTGTTTCGGCTCGCCCGGCGCGCTGCGCGTAATTCCCAGCACGTACACCACGTAATCGTGCGACGCGTCGAGCTGCGTCTGCGCGAAAAAGGGGAGCAGGCTGTTGTTGCCGCCGTGGCCGTTCACGATGATGATCTTCTTGCAGCCATTGCGGGCCATCTCGTCGGTCGTTTCCTGCAACAGTTGGAGCTGTAGTCCCCTACTGTAGGCCACCGTGCCGGCTTCGTGCTTTGCTTCGAAGATCTGCCCGAAGTAGTACTCGGGAAAAACGATCGCGTATTCCTGCTGGGCCGCATTGAGTGCGACGTATCGCACGTTGAGCAGATCGTTGCCCAAGGGGAGATGCGGCCCATGCTTCTCCATGATGCCGAACGGAAGGAGGCACGTGCCCTGCGCGCGGGTGATGCCGTCCTTGAAGTCGGCTGCGGTCAGTTCCTCCCAATGCACCGAGAGTTTGCTTTGTCCCGGTGACTGCGCCCATAGAAGCGAGGCGCACAGTGCGTTGATGGAAACCAGAAATGATTTGTACAAGTGTTCTCCCGTGGAGCGGTCGAGCCGATTTTAGGGTCGAAAGCTCCGCCACGCTATAGCCAGGCTGCTCGCGCGATCAGAAACAGCCCCGCCACGACGACGATGCCCCCGGTGGCTCGCGCGACGCGCTCACCGGCGGGTGCGAGACGTTCGACGGTGATGGCGGTCGCCACGACCGCCATCGCACGCAGGTCCATGACTCCGAGACCCAGGAGGATCGCCATCAGCCCGACATTGCACTTGGCGCAATGAAGGCCGAGGCGCAGGCCGTGTCGCCACGCCGTGCCGGCGTCGGGAGACACTAGGCCGCGCCCGGCCTCCCGGCAGCAGGCGAGGTGATGTGCCTTCCACGCGGTGAGCTGGAGGAAGCCGGCCAGCAAGACGACCACTCCTACCGCGATCGGTACGGTGCGGGCCAGCGCGAGGCCGAGCGGAAACGCGGCCATCCCGAACAATGTCCAGACAACGAAGTAACCCACGCCCACGAGCGCGGTCATCAGGCCGAGGCCGGCCTGGCGGTAGCGCCACAGCGTCGGGACCAGAGACGGCAGCATCATCGCCACCATCATCACGACCCACATGGCAAGGAACGACGCTGCCGCGCCGAGCCATGGCTGTCCGGGCATCGGCATCTCGCTCATCCCTTGTCGTACTCATCGTGGCGGCGCCACCAGACGCCCGTCTCGTTGCGCCCCTTGGGGGCGCGGTCGAGCCACTGGTACATGCCCCAGAGGCCGTCCAGTCCGCGCGCATAGGTGGAATAGGTGTGGTAGACGACGCCGTCCTCGAGCACGAACGCGCTCATGCCCGGCCTCGTCCCCGGCATGCGGCTCGCCATCCCCTCGTCGCTGCGTAACTGCCACGCCGGCTCGCGCTGGTAGTTGTATTCGATGCCCCCCTCGCGCTGTTGCTCCTCGGTGAATGAGGCGTTGAAGTCGGCGTTGAAGTCGCTGCCGGACGAGGACGCCCAGGGGAAACTCCACCCCATCCGCCGCTTGTACGCCTGCACCTTCGCGAGCGGCGCCCGCGACACCGCCGCAAGCGTGACGTCGTGGTTGGCCAGGTGCACGGCGAAGCCGTTGAACCCGTCCGCAATCGTCGAGCAGGTTGCACACCCCGCCGTGTAGTCAGGCCCGAACATGTAATGATAGACGAGGAGCTGCGAGCGCCCGCGGAAGAGGTCTGCCAGCGACGCGCTGCCCTCGTCGGTGTCGAATTTGTACTGCTTGTCGATCCGGACCCACGGCAGCTCCTGCCGGCGCCGCGCCAGCTCGTCGCTGCGTCGAGTCAGCTCCTTCTCGGCGTCGAGCAGATCGAGCCGCGCTGCGAGCCATTGTTCACGTGTCCCCGTCTTGTGCTTCGTCATCGCTCTGCTCCCCTTTTCTCTTCGACGAACGCCCGCAGGCGTTCGGCCGCGTCGTCCCATTGCGCCGCGATGTGGTCGAGGTACCGCTGTGCGATCTCCAGGCGTTTGCGATTCAGATCCCAGACCCGCTCCCGCCCGCGGCGGGCGTGGCGCACGAGCCCCACGTCGCCGAGTGCGTGGAGGTGCCGCGTAATCGCTTGACGCGTCACCCCGGTGCCTTCACTCAGACGAGTAATAGAAAGCGGCCCGCCCGCGGACAGGCGTCCCAACAGGCGGAGTCGCGTCCCGTCGGCCAATGCGGCGAACAACGGCACGGCGTCGGTGACCCGTAGCGCGGCGCTGCCGCGCTTACTCGACATACCGCGCGAGGTGCTTGATCTGCCCGGTCCACCCGTTGTCGTTCATGCGGAACGCTTCGGCGCGGCGCGCGAGCGGGATGCGATCGAACCCGGACTCGACGATCGTGAGCGCGGTGCCGCCCTCCGTGTCCTCGAGATGGAACTCGACCAGCGTCGTGGGCTCGGCGGAGTAGTCGACCGCGGGATCGACGGCGTACGGGTGCCAGCGATACGAGAAGTACCGCTCCGGGTCGATGCGCTCGACCAGCATTTCCAGCGTCAGATGCTCGTAGTCCGGTATGGCGAGCCGGCCGCGGATCCACCGGCCCTCGGTGAACGCGCCCTCGAGTTTGACCCGGAACCAGGTGCCAAACTCGTCCGCGTTCGTCAGGGCGTGCCACACGCGCGTGCGTGGGGCGCGGAGCACGACCCGTTTTTCGATGCGATCGGTGCTCACCGTGTCGCTCTGCGCTGGGGTTTTGACTGCCATGGCTCGATTCCTCCGTTTGAGATATGCAACATGAGTGTTGCGTATCATATCCGCCACTCCGTTTAAATGCAATCCCCATGTTGCGCTTTCCTCGGGACGACGAAGAAGCCCCACATCAGAAGTCGATGTGAGGCTTGATCGTCAACCAGTCGGGACTACTGGGGGTCACTTCACCGTGACGACCGCCGTGCCGCTGTGACCTTCGCAGGTCGCCGTGATCGTCGTGGTCCCCGCCGCTATCGCGCGGACAAAGCCCGTGACCAGAACCGTTGCGACATTGGGGTTACTCGAGGACCACGTGATCGCCCGCCCGAAGAGCGCACTACCAGTCGAGTCCGTCAGCGCCGCGCTGAGGGTCGTGGTGTCAGCGAGGACGAGGCTGACGGTGCCGGGTGTGACCGTGACCGCGCTCACGGGCACGGGGGTTATCGTGACGGCGATCTTGGCGGTGTCCGCGGGCGTGTGGGTGACGGTGGTGACAATGAGCAGATAGTTGCCGGGCTGCGCGGGCGACGTATAGCTCATGTGGACGATGCCCGCGATGGTGCCATTGTTGGTAATCGTTCCGCCGGTCGTGGACCACTGCAGCGACGACGTCACATCGGTCCCGCTCCGCGAAGTGATGACGTCTATGGTGAGGCCCGCAGTTTGGTAGGGCAGGAGCGAGAGGCGGGCGGGAGAGATCTGGATGCCGTCGATACGAACAATCGCCGGTGAGCTCGACAGGCTACAGCCGAGGACAAGCGTTCCGGCAGTCAGGGCACCAAGTGGGAACCTGAAATTCATGGCTCGTCCCTCCCCGTCTTGCGACGGCTTTGGTCTGAGCGCATCGGCGAACATGGGGGATGCGCCGGAACTCGGTCGTGACCGGGGTCACACCCACACGGGGAAGATGTAATCTAAAGGCTCTTTCGACCACGGCACGATGACGACGCCACGCACCGCCGCCAGCGATCAGAACGCGACCGTCGCCGCCGGTTTCCTCGGCTGGATGCTCGACGCGTTCGATTTTTTCCTGGTCGTGATGACGCTGACGGCCATCGCGAAGGACTTCGGCAAGTCGGACGCCGCGATCGCCCTCTCGATCACGATCACCCTCGCCTTCCGGCCCGTCGGTGCATTCATCTTTGGCCTCCTCGCCGATCGCTACGGCCGCAAGATCCCGCTGATGGTCGATCTCGTCTTCTACTCGGTGATCGAGGTGCTGTCGGGCCTGGCGCCGAACTACGTCACCTTTCTCGTGCTGCGCGCGTTATTCGGGATCGGCATGGGCGCGGAGTGGGGCGTGGGCGCTTCGCTCGTCATGGAGAAGGTGCCGCCGCGACTGCGCGGCGTCATGTCGGGACTGCTCCAGCAGGGCTACGCGGCCGGCTATCTGCTGGCGGCCCTGTGCTACCTGCTCGTCTTTCCCCACTGGGGCTGGCGGCCGCTGTTCTTCATCGGCGGCCTGCCGGCGCTGCTCGTCCTCTTCGTGCGTGCCCGCGTGCAGGAGTCAGACGTGTGGCGTGAGACGCGGCACGAGACGTGGAGTCATTTGGGGCGGGCGATCGCTTCGAACTGGCGGCTCTTCCTTTATCTGACGGTGCTAATGGCGTTGATGAACATGGTGTCGCATGGCACGCAGGATCTATACCCCACGTTTCTGCAGCGGGATTGGGGGTTCGCGCCCACGGCGCGCGCCGCGCTCACCGCGTTCTCCCAGGTGG
>WNEZ01006290.1_pt1 | contig 10423 bp, 11 predicted proteins | sample 5400521 | NCBI WGS metagenome assembly WNEZ01 (sample SAMN13153339, study PRJNA577476) | soil metagenome | isolation source: 120 cm saprolite under Douglas fir tree site 2 hole 1 replicate 1 | place: USA:California | collected 2015-04-18
CTGATTGAGGATTAGGGAACTCCGATGGCGTTGTCGATCGGCATCCTCGGGGCGTTGGTGATCGAGAGCGAGGAAGGCGGGCTGGGGAAGATCCCGAAGAAGGCGCGGGCATTGCTGGGCTATCTGGCGGCGCAGGGGGGCCAGGCGATCAGTCGCGAGCGGCTGGCCGATCTGTTGTGGCCGTATCAGGGCTCCGAGCAGGCCCGCCACAGCCTGCGCAACTGCCTGTTGGAATTGCGCAAGGCGCTCGGGGCCGATGCTGCGCAGTATTTGGTCAGCGACTTCGCCCATTGCCGGCTGCGCGATGTGGCGGTCGATGTCGACCGCTTCGAGCGGCTGTCGCGCTCGCCGCAGCGGTGCGAGCTGCAAGCCGCCGCCGATTTGTACCGCGGCGAATTCCTTGCCGATTTTCACATCGATTCGGAACCCTTTCAGGAATGGCTGGCCGGCGAACGCGACCGCGCGCTGGCCCTGGTCTGCGACATCCTGCAGCGGCTGACGGCAACGCCCGAAGCCGGCGAGCTCGATGGCGCCATCCAATCCGGGCGCCGGCTGGTGGCGCTCGACCCGCTCTCCGAGTTCGGCCAGCGCGCGCTGATGCGCGCCTATGCGCGCGCCGGGCGCCGCGGCGAAGCGCTGCGCCAATACAAGAGCTGCGCCGAAACGCTCAAGCGCGAACTCGGGGTCGCCCCCGATGCCGAGACCCAGGCGCTGGCCGCCGAGATCGCCCGCCCGGGCCCCGCCGAGGAGGCCAATGGGCTCGGCCGCGCGGCGAGCCATCCCGCCGACGCCGAGGGCCGGCGCGACCTGCGCCACCCAACCGCGGAGGAGCGCGGCGAGCGGCTGGCCGCACCGGGCCCGGGAACAACACGACCGACCTGGCCCTGCCTGCTGTCGAGCATCGCCGTGGCGGTGGCGCCGCTGCGCAATCTGACCGGCGATCCCGAGCAGCAATATCTGGTCGACGCCTTCACCGACGACCTCGTCACCGACCTGTTGCGGCACAGCCGCGGGCTCTCGCTCAAGCCGATCGCCGAGGAGCGCGGCGCCTTGGGCCCTCTGCCGCGCGACGCCGAGCGCGGCTGCGAATTCGTCGTCACCGGCAGCGCCCAGCGCAGCGGCCCCGGGATGCTGCGGGTCAACATGCGCATCGCCGACGCGGCGACGGCCGAGTATCTGTGGGCCGGCCGGCATGAATTCCGGCCCGAAGAGCTGGCCCCGATCCAGACCAAGATCACCCGCCGCATCTCGCGCGAGCTGCACGTGCTGCTGCTCCAGGAAGCCAGCCGCCGCGCCGCCGTCACCACCGGCGCCGGGCTCGGGATCAACGAGTGCCTCTCCCGCGCCAAGACCGCGCTGAGCGGGGTGACGCGGGCCGAGCATACCGCCGAGGCGCAACGCTGGTTCCTCGCCGCGCTGGCCCGCGACCCGCGCAATACCGAGGCGCTGGTTGGTCTGGCACGCACCTGCCAGCAGCTCGTCAGCAATCCCTGGTGGGGCGATCCGCGCGCCGCCGCGGCCGCCGGCGACCTCGGCCGCGAGGCGGTGGCGATCGCACTCGCTTTGGCGCCCGGGCACGCCTTCGCCAAATGCATCCAAGGGATGCTGTACTCCGCCGCCGGCCAGTTGGAGGAGGCCGCGCGCGCCTTCGAGCACGCCCTGGCGATGGATCACGGTCTCGGCGCCGCCCACGGCTTTGCCGGCTACAATGCCGCGCTCCTGGGCCGCGCCAGCGAGACCTGGCCGGCCATCGAGCGGGCGATGGCGCTCGATCCGATGGATCGCCGCCACAGCATCTGGTTCTTCTTCGCCGGATTTGCCGAGCTTCTGCTCGGCCGCACCGAAACGGCGATCACGCTGCTCCACAAATCGCTCGAACGCAACCCCAGCTATGGCGCCACCCAACTCTTCCTGATGGCCGCCCTCGCCCTCGCCGGGCAGTCGAGCGAGGCCACCCGCACCGCCGACGCCTTCCGCGCCCAATATCCCGAATACCCCGCCAACGCCTTCGAGCAGCTCTGGCTGTCGCGCTCGCCTGCCACCGCCTATCGCGCCCAGATCCAGCCGCTCTTCGGAAAAATTCGCAGCCTCGGCGTCGCTTCTTGAAACCGGGGCGCCCGCATGACCGCTGAAAGTTCGCGCTTTACCAAATCCGACAGAGACCGCCGCCCAGGGAACCAATCCTTGAGGTCTACTATCCATCCGGGGCCTAGTAGACTGACCCGGTGGCCTCCCGGGTCCGCTGTTAGGGCTGGGTGCACACACACCGGGTCCCCGTGGAGGCAGTGACCGCCACAGTCTTTCCAAGTTGCCGCATGTCACTGCCTCGCGATGAACCACGGCGGTTCCGCGTTGATGGTTCTGATGATTGAGCCAGTTATGCGACGCGATTTTCCACACCAGCAGAATTCATCGGCAATCGCGTCAAAATCTAATCAAATTTTCCTCAAAGGACGGCTTTCTGACGAGGGACTGGACAGTACGTTGATGGAAAGATGGTTAAAACGGCAATGGCACGTGGTCGAGTCATGCGCACTGGCCATACGGCCGCACTACACGTTCTCAAGGAGATGGAAAATGTTGCGTTTGATTAATCGCTTTTATCGGCACGAGAACGGCGCGACGGCCACGGAATACGCTATGCTCGTCGTTTTCATCGCGCTTGCTATCGCCGTTGGTGCACAGGCGCTCGGCGGTGGCCTCAGCAACCTTCTCACCAACATTGCTTCCACCGTATCAAACGTCACAATCCCCACCCCCTAAGCGCCGCGGGCCTCAGGTCGCGAGGCGATCTTTGTCTTTCGGCCTCTCATCCCAGCGTGACTCCGGCTGCGGGCGAAACCGTGCAGACGACTATAGTAGCGGTCGCGATCGGAATCCTTTTAGCCATCGCCTATGGCGATATGCGCACGCGGAGGATCCCGAATGTGCTCTCGGCCGCAATCGCCGTGCTCGGCCTGGCTCGAATGATACTTGCCGCCAATTCGGTCGAGACCGGCCATACTTTGATCGCGAGCGCAGCGGTGTTCACAGCTGGATTTCTGCTCTTCTGGCGAGGTGTTCTTGGCGGCGGCGACGCAAAGCTGATCGGCGCGATGGCTCTTCTAATCGGCTCCGACAACCTGCTCGATTTTTTCTTGCTCATGAGTGTGTGTGGCGGAGCGCTTGCGTTCGCTATCCTGGCGCGCAACCGGTTCCGCCCGCGCCACCGGCATCTCTCGCAGAAGGCGATCACGCCGGTCACGATGCAGTGCGCGGGAGGCAGCAAGCCGCTGGCGCGACCGACGGTGCCTTATGGGGTCGCGATTGCCGCCGCCGGCGTCGTGATGCTGATCCTGAGACGCATTTTGTAAATGCTCCCCTGGCGAGGTGACCGGCAATGCCCGCCAAGACAATTCTGACGCTTCTCTTCCTGATCTCGCTTGGCGTGATGGTCATAGTCTACTTGCACGCATTACCCCAGCGGGTCAACGCCAATACCACGGGGGCTATGGACGAGGTCCTCGTCGCGGCTGCGGCGCTACCGCCCGGCACCCTCCTGCGGGCCAAAGACGTCAACTGGCAGCCGACTAGTAACCCTGAGTCAGGCCAGATCCTGCGATCTTCGGGTGCCGTCAGTAACGCCGACGCGGAGCTCGATCAAAAAGTACGGGCGGAAGTATACGGGGCGGCCCTGCGCACTGGCCTTGCGACCGGGGAACCGTTCAGGCGCAACGGGATCGTCAAGCCGGGCGACCGCGATTTCCTGCAGGTTGTGCTCTCCCCCGGGGCCCGAGCGATCGCAATCCCTGTGGCTACCGGCGGAGCGAGTACCGGTCTCTTGTCGCCCGGGGATCGCGTCGACGTTATCCTGACCCAGACTTTCAAGAACGAGCCGCCGCTGGCACGCCGTTCCGTCAGTGAGACGGTCGTCCAAAGCCTGCGGGTTTTGGCGGTCGACCCAGCCGATGCAAAGCCTGCTGCGGCTGGCAACGGTTTCGGCCGAACGGTGACGCTAGAGGTGACGCCCGAACAGGCGGAGAAAGTTAACGTGGCTGCTGAGCTTGGCAAGCTTTCGCTCACACTGCGCAGCCTCATCACCACTGGCGCCGGTGGCTCGAGTTTCTCACCTGGGTCGGCCAGGACGGCGAACGTTAGGCCAACCTGGGCGGGCGACGTTTCGCCCGCGCTCGGCGACGCTGCGCCCCCTGATAAAGCGATCACTGCCGAGCGGCCGATAGTGGAGGTGATTCGCGGGAGCAAATCCGCAGCAGTGAAACCTCAGTGACGGCGGGAAACTGGAGCAAACCCGATGATGGGAAGTGGGTCGGATATGACGAATGGATCTGAGCGTCGAGTCGCCGAACCACGCCATCCTGGACTGACGCTCGTATCTGACACGCCGGTCGAACCTCTTCTACCGATTGCCGATGAGGCAGTGCTTGGCGAACTGAAGGAGCGGATCCGGACGGTCTTGATGACCAGGATCGACCCGTCCGTGGCCGGCCGCATTCCGCGCGCGCGTCTGCGGGGGGAAGTCGCTAAGCTGGTCAGCGAAATCGCGACCGAGGATCGGGTCGAGCTCAACAAACTCGAGGAAGCCGCGCTCGCCGCCGACCTCAGTGACGACATGATCGGGCTGGGGCCGCTCGAACCATTCCTCGATGACGACGAGATCACGGACATCTTGGCTAACGGGCCGTTCGACGTCTATGTCGAGCGGCGCGGCAAGCTCGAAAAGACCACGGCCCGGTTTCGCGATGCCGCTCATCTCGTCAATATCACCCAGCGCATCGCGACCGCGGTTGGGCGGCGCATCGACGAAGCCAGCCCGATGGTCGATGCGCGGCTCGCCGACGGCAGCCGCGTCAACATCGTATTGCCGCCGCTCGTGCTCAACGGCGGCACCATCTCGATCCGCAAATTTCCAAAGAAGCCCCTTACGCTCGACACGATGGTGCGCCAACAAAACCTGTCGCGCGAGATGGCACGGGTGCTGCAGATCGCGGCGCGCACGCGCCTCAACATCCTGATCTCGGGCGGCACCGGCTCGGGCAAAACAACCTTGCTCAACGCCGTCTCGCAGTACATCGATCGCGACGAACGGGTGATCACGATCGAGGATGCGGTCGAACTCCGCCTCCAGCAACCGCATGTCGTCCAGATGGAGACGCGCCCGTCTAACATCGAAGGTGCCGGCCACATCCCGCAGCGCGAACTGGTACGCAACGCCCTGCGGATGCGACCAGACCGCATCATCGTCGGCGAGGTGCGCGGCCCCGAAGCCTTCGACATGCTGCAAGCGATGAATACCGGGCACGACGGGTCGATGTCGACAATCCACGCCAACTCGCCACGCGACGCGCTCTATCGCGTCGAAAACATGGTGATGATGGCAAATCTCAACCTTCCATTGCGGGCGATCCGCATGCATGTCGCTAGCGCGCTCAATCTTGTCGTGCATATCGAACGCATGAGCGACGGCATTCGCCGTGTGCAGAACATTGCCGAAATAGCGGGGATGGAAGGCGACATCATCACCGCGCGCGAGCTGTTCACCTTCCAATATCGCGGGGAGCGGAACGACAGCACCATCGAGGGCGAGTTTCAGCCAAACCGGATGCGGCCTGATTTCCTTGCTCGCGTCACGCGCTACGGCCTCCACCAAGAGTTGCTCGAAGCGCTCCACATCCGAGGCACCTGAATTGCACGAACAAATTCTCCTTGCCGCCCTCGGCTCGACGATGCTGCTTGGTGCGGCGCTCTTTTGGGTGCTCCACGCTGAGCGCCGCAAGACAATTTTCGAACCGCGCTTGAGGGCGATCGCGATACGGACCTCAAGCCCGGACAGCGCTATTGTGTCGTTGCGCAGAACACGGCCTCAGCGCGGAGCGATGCCCGATGTGTTGTTCGCGCGGCTCGATGCCGCCCTGGCAGCGACTGGGGATCGCATCGGGCTGGCGCACCTCGTCGCGACCGGAAGCCTCGCGACGGTGATGGTCGGGTGCTTGGCCGCAGTAATGCGAACCCCGCCGGGTCCCTCTATCGCGTTGGCCGGTGCCACCGCGCTGGGTGCTCCCATCCTCTTGGTGCGGTTCGCGCAGAGGCGAAACCAACGCCGGTTTCTCCACTCTTTCCCGGACGCGCTCGATCTGATCGTCCGCGCAGTCAGGGCCGGCTTACCGCTCCTCGAGGCTATCGAGCTCGCCGCGCGCGACATTCGCGGACCCGTGGGCATCGAATTCGAACGGATGCTTGGGGAGATCCGCATTGGTGTCGAAATGGAAGAGGCACTGCAGCACGCCGCCGAGCGCATCCGCGTCCCGGACTTTCGTTTCTTCGTCGCCAGTCTTCTGGTGCAGCGCCGGACAGGAGGCGGTATCGCCGAGACGCTTGCCAATCTTAGCGGCATCATTCGCCAGCGCAGAACGCTGCGTATGAAGGCCCGCGCCCTTACCGCCGAGGCGACGGCATCGGCAGCCCTCGTGGCCACTATGCCCTTTATTGCCGGGCTGGGGCTGTTCCTTATCAACCGGGAGGTGATGTCGATCCTGTTCGTTGACCCTCGTGGCCGTTTCATGTTGGGGGTGGCGATAATTAGCCTGCTTTTGGGAATCGCGGTGATGAAGGCAATAATCAGCAAAAGCCTGCGCTAGCAATGTTCATGACGTTGGACATCGCATTGCCATCCACTATGATCGAGACATATCTTACGGTCCGCTTTGGCAAGATTCACTTTGGGCCACTGGACACGTGCGTGGTGGTCTTGGCGTTGGCCGCGGCCCTCATTTCAATGTTCAATCTCTGGCGGATCGGGGAGCGCGAGGATCGTGAGAAGCGCCTGCTTCGGGCGCTGCATAGAAATCTGCGCCATCGTACGAAGCTGGCGCGCTTCCCACGCACGCCCTGGTACCAGCAGCTCGGAACCGGGATCGCGGCAACAAAGATCATCGGTCCCGCCAAGCAGGCAAGCTTGCTGTCCGCCCTTGTCGCTGCCGGCATCAAGGGGCATGGCCATCTTGCTGGCCTCATCGCGGGCAAGGTTTGCGCCGGAGCGGCGTTCGTTCCGCTCTGCTGGCTGATGATCGAGTGGGGTCGGTTGTTCGTCCAGATGCCCACGATGAGGTTAGCCACTCTGGCCGGCGCCGGTATCGTCGGCTGGCATTGCCCCGAGCTCGTCCTTTCGCGGCTGGCCAAGCGGCGAGGGGTACGCCTCGAAAACGGCATGCCCGATGCGCTCGATCTTCTCGTCATCTGTACTCAGGCCGGACTCAGCCTCGATTACGCGATCGAGCAGGTGGGTCATTTTCTCCGCCCCAGCAACCGGGAGGTCGCCAAAGAGTTCGCCGTGACGGCGGCAGAAATGCGCGTCTTGCCGGTTCGCGGCGAGGCCCTGGAAAACCTGGCCGAGCGGACCGGGATAGCGAGCCTGCGCAGCATGGTCGTCACACTTAACCAGTCGATCAAGTTCGGTACGTCTCTCACCGAATCCCTGAGGGTCCTCGCCGCAGAGATGCGGGCCGACCGTCTGGCCCACTTCGAGGAGCGCGCGGCGCGACTGCCGGTCCTATTGACCGTGCCACTGATGGTTTTCGTCCTCCCCTCGCTGATGGTGGTGATAGGGACACCCCTGGTGCTGCGCACCTTGGACATGCTGGGGCAGGTCCCCTGACCGCATCGCCTGATTTCCATAAACAACCCGTCCAGTGAGGTCGCATCGGCACATTCCTGCGCTGCTCGATGCGATCGGTCGGTTTTTGCGTGACAAGCGAGGCGCCACCGCGGCGATGGTTGCCGCTGCCCTTCCTGTCCTAATCGGTTTTGAAACGCTCGGTGTTGAGACCGGGTTATGGTACATGATCAAACGCCAGAACCAATCGGCAGCCGACGCCGCCGCAATCGCCGCCGAGCACGAAATTCTTGCCGGCAAGACGGATGTCGCCGCTGACCTTTCGCCGGCGGCGAGCGAGGCTGCCGCGCGCAATGGCTATGCGGGAGTCCCCCCCCAGGTCGTCTACCCGTACAGCGACAACATCGTGACCAACGGGGTTGCGGTATACCTGAAGCAATCGCAGCGGGGGCTGTTCGGGTCAATCTTTCTGCCCGGCGTCACGATAGCGAGCAAAGCCGTCGCGGTGCTCGGGGTCCTCGACGACGTCTGTGTCCTCGCCTTGTCGACCTCCGGTACCGGGGTGGAGGTCGATAGCGCCTCGCAGCTCGACGCGGCGGGCTGTGCTGTCGCGGCAAATTCGACGAGCCAAAACGCCATCGACATTCGTAGTTCCACTGGACTGTTGAGCGCCGCAACCCTCGTAACCTCCGGCGAGATCTCGTTGCACGGCGTCCCGATCGACCCGACCGCGCCACCGCCGGAATTCAGCCCGACCCCACGCGCGCTGATTGGTGCGCCCAGCACCGCCGATCTTTCCGCCAACACCCTGACGCATGCGTTTTTGAGTAACCAGATCCCCGCGACCGCCACTGCGATCAATAGCTGGTCGGAGGGAACCTGGGCGGTCGTTCCCGGGCATTATAGCGGCGGAATGTCGGTCGGGCAGAACGCCAGGGTCGATCTGACGCCGGGAGTATACTATGTGACGGAAGGCGATTTCTCGATCGCCTCGAGCGCAACGGTTACGTGTAGGTCATGCAGCGGTGCCAACGGCGTTACAATCATTCTGACCAGCACCGGTGCCAGCCCAGCGGCAATCGGAAACGTTCAGATCGCAAGCGGGGCCACAGTAACACTGCGTGCTCCCAGTTCCGGGACCTTTTCCGGGCTGCTTTTTGCCCAGGACCCGCTGGCGACGCCTGCCAGTGGAAACGCGCCGGATAATGTTTTGGCCGGAGGTTCCACGATGAACCTGACCGGACTTCTCTATTTCCCGACCACCAAGGTGCGCTTCCGGGGCAATCCGAGCGCGACCTGCACATTGCTGATCGCGAGCCGGGTCTTGACGAACGGAACCGCCGGCTTCGCAGCCTCGGATTGCGCCGGTGCAGGGCTCAGTGGCAGGCCGGCCGTCTACACGGCTGTCCTCGTCGAGTGAGAGCGTCATGAGACGCGGTAGCGAGGTCGGAAAACCGCCACTGCTCGCCGCTCTGCGCTTGTCGGGTTGCCGCGGCAGCGTTGCTGCGGAATTCGCCCTGGTGGCGCCGATCGTCCTCCTTCTTACCGCAGGGATGGCCGATTTTGGGGCGCTCGCCAGACAGTCTGCAGCATTGGCCGGCGCTACCCGCATCGGCGCCGAATACGCACGGTTTCATTCCGCCGATACAACGGGCATCAAGGACACTATGCAAAACTCGATGAACTTCAGTCCTCCGCTCTCTTTTCCGGCGAGGTTTCCCCAAAGCTGCGAATGCGACGACCAGACGGCCATCGCCTGTGCCGAGTCGTGCGCGGCAGTCGGCCGTCCAGGCCCCAACCGCGTCTTCATGCGGATCACTGCATCTCAGGCCGCGGCGCCGCTGGTGTCCTGGCCGAGGCTTCCGCAAACATTGAGCTCGACGACCGAGATGCGCCTACAGTGATCGACCCTCGACCATCGCGATATGGCGCGGACCAAGGTGTAGCGGCCGTCGAGGCCAGCCTTACCCTGTCGATGCTGCTGTTGCTGATCGTCGGCAGCGTCGAGTTCGGGCGCGCTTCGTGGACCCACAACACAATGCTCCTCGCCGTCCAGGAGGCCGGCCGCTTTGCAATGATCAGCAATTATGCCCCATCGCTCAGCTGCGGTGTTCAGAGCCAAGCTCCGTCGTGTCCGACGCCCTCGAACACGCCGCTCGCCAATTGCTCAGCGGCGCGTGCACAACAGGTAGTATCCGCTTATCAGGCCACGAATATCGACATCTCCGTCAATGAGGACCAGACATCAACGCCCGCTACAATAACCATTTGTGCCAGCCATACTCTTGATTTCGCCGCACCGCGCCTGCTTCCCTACGGACCGGTCAATCTGACAAGCCAAGTGACCGTCCCGGTCGCTGAGCATCGCTGATCAGCCAGACGTAGGCCGGTTAGAGGCATGCCAGATTGCTCGATACGATCAAGAGATAATACGACACGGCACAAGCGATCGGCCATGCCCGCCGGATGCGCAGCACCACGTTGGCGGCGAGCGCAACGACGGCAGTTTTCGGCAGCCACCAAGCCGGCCCCAAGTAGGTTTGAAAGAACTTCATCAGCGGATTGACCTCCCAATTACCGGGGACGGCCAATGCGTAATTGGTGGTAACAACGTCGGCTACCTGGAGCGAGACGAACAGGATCAATAGCACCCAAATGGCTCGTGACGCTGCGCGGCTGCTCGATCGGGTTACGACGGCGCCGCGCCGCACCTCGGCATCCCAGAGGTTTTCTGATAACATTCGTCACTCCGAACCGGGCACTCCGATTCGAGGCTACTGTCACAACTGCGAACAAAGGGTGAAGCAAAGATCA
>WNEZ01029605.1_pt1 | contig 10421 bp, 8 predicted proteins | sample 5400521 | NCBI WGS metagenome assembly WNEZ01 (sample SAMN13153339, study PRJNA577476) | soil metagenome | isolation source: 120 cm saprolite under Douglas fir tree site 2 hole 1 replicate 1 | place: USA:California | collected 2015-04-18
CAGCGCCATGAGCGTCTCGCGCTGTTCGGGCTTCATGCCTTCCATGAACTGGTCACGCTGGTTGCCCTGGAGAGAAGTCCCGATAGCGCGCTGGTCTTCGGGTGACATTTTCAGGATTGCCTTCATGCGCTGGTCGGGCGGCAGATCCAAAAGATCTTCGGCTTTCAGGTCGGCGTAGAGGCGATACTCACGGCGACGAGCCTGCTGCTCATCGCTCATCGGGACAGGTTTGTTGGATGCCCCGGCCGCGGTAGGCTCGGTGCTTCCCGTTTCCTGCTCCTGTTTCTCCTGATAGCGCTGGAGCTGCGCCTGGTACACCGCGCGCTTGGCGGCATCGGAGGGCAGCGACTGCTTGCCTTCGGCGATGGCCTTGATTACTTGCGGCGGTGGAAAATTCTCCACCAACTCGCGCGTGTCCATGCGAAGAGTGCGAAAGGGAGCGAGGCGGGCATCGAGGGCGTGATCGTCGATCCTTTCCGGGTGCAACTGCTGATCAATCCATTTGTCAACGCCCATCGCGGTTACTCGCTCGATGTCGCCGGGGCGCGGCCCGAAGGCCAGGCGGTTGAGCGCGTGCAGGGTACGTTTTTGCTCGTCCATCTGAACAGCGGCAGAATCCCGCTTGTTTTTCTTGGCGATGGCGAACTGGACGGAGACGGCAATCCCGAGTGTGAATACGGCTACAAAAAGAACGGTTTGTCGTCGCAGGAAACTCATGTCGAGTTCGTTCAGGCGGAAGTAGCCTATGCATTATTTAACCCTGGAGCGCGGAAAAGTTGCTGACCGAGGGTGGTTAGGTCTGGTTTCCAATCCGGTTCCCGGACCCATCATCGCTGCATCGATACGGCTGTAACTGTAGGCTGGATAATGACTTCGAGTCGAAGGCGAGGCTTAGGTCAGGTACAAGCGGCCATGGGTGACCTTGTGTTGTAGCGCGGCGGCAAGCTGATCGATGTCCCCGGCGGCGATGTTGACGGCCGCGCGGTCTTCGAAAAATGGCACGCGGTTGCTCCCGACTGCGTCGCGCCGGATTTGCAGAAGCAGTCCGTGAACCGCATTGGGATCAAATTTTTGTGGGGTCAGTCGCACAATCTCACTGAGCGTGCTGCCGACCGAAAGCGGTTCGCGATAGGGCCGCTCGCTGGTCATGGCATCGAAAGTGTCGGCCAACCCAATGATACGAACTGGCATGGCCAAATCCTCCATTACCAGCCCGTCAGGATAGCCCGAGCCATCTCCACGCTCGTGGTGCGAGCGTACGATTTCCGGAATACGCGGCCAAGGAAATTGCACGCCGGTAACAATCTGATGTCCGACGATGGTGTGGTCGGCCATTTCGCGGAATTCCTCGGCATCCAAAGACGTGGGTTTCCCGAAGAGACGCTTGTCCACGACAACTTTGCCGATATCGTGCAGATAGCCGGCAGAGCGCAAGCCGGCGACGTCGTTAGGCTCCATGCCCATGGCCTCTCCGATGGCGGACGCGTAGCGTCCTACCCGCAGCGAGTGCCCATGAATGTTGACGTGCTTCACATCGATGGCGGCAGCGAAGGCTTCGAGCGCGGTGTCATAAAAACCGTGAAGAGATGCGAGCAGACGCAGGTTCTCGGAAACACGTTGCGCCAGGGTCTGCGACAGCATGTGATTCTGTATGGCGATCGCCACGTAGTTGCACAGCAGATCGAGGGAGCCGAGTTCTTCGTCGTCGAACAGGGCATCGCCCTCGCGGCGGCCCAGCGCAACCATGCCCACAAGCTTGCCGCCGACTCTCAATGGAGCAATGCACTTGAAGAGCTCAGGGGCGACATTCCCGTTCGAACTGAGGAAGGCTTCATACGAGCCAGGGGTGAGAACAAGCGGTCCGCGTGCCGTAGTCAAGGCGTGCACATGCTTTGGGAGCAATGGCATGATCGCGGGCTCGGGCATCAAGGAGAAGCCCTCGGCAGCAATCGAGGAAAGCATGGAAGGCTTGTCGCTAAAGGTGAAAAGCACGCCTTCGCGAGCGCCGCCAGCCTGCAGCAATGCCGAGACCATGGCTCGCGCGGTCTGCGAAAACTCCCGTTCGGCCGTTATTTCAGGGCCAAGATCGGACAGGGCTTCCACGGTCCGCAACAGCCGCCGCAAATTGTTTTTCTGCACAGCCACGCACGAATGCGGGCAAAAGACCAGAGCAGAAAAAGAGTAACATGCGGCGAAACAGCCGGATACGGAGGTTGTTGGTTAGTTTGGTGCCGCGAAGCACTGACATTACCTATCAGCTGTCGGCTCTCAGCTTTCAGGGCCCGCCTGACTCACTTCTGTAGAGACGTAGCTTGCTACGTCTAGCTTGTGGCGTGTGCACTTGCAGCTCAGAAAACTTCTCCACCACCAGCAACTGCCGGGGAGGCTTCGCCGAATCAACTTCCTCGTGTTCCAGTACCCAGGTGGCGTCATGCGGAACAAACACAGCATTGAGCCCTGCGGCCAGAGCAGGATTGATGTCGGATTTTGGACTGTTGCCGATCATCCAGGTAGTGTCCCAAAGCAATCCGTATTTCGAAATGACCGCATGGTACGTGGGGACGTCTTTTTCCGACACAATCTCTACCGCAGCGAAATATTCCTTCAGCCCTGAGCGCTCAACCTTGCCCGTCTGTTCGGCGATGGCGCCTTTCGTCATCAGAATCAGGTGATGACGCTGGGAAAGATACTGCAGCGTTTCCGGTACGCCGGGCAGAATTTCAACCGGGTGGCCGGCGATGGTATGGGCGAATCCGTTGATCGTTTCGTGTAGCGCCGGCGTGATCGGTTCGACCGCCAGACGTTCGAAGGTCTCCACCAAAGAGTGCGCGAAACTGTGCAGCCCGTAGCCGTGCGTGACGATGGACTCGCGTTCCACCTGGTTCAAAACTTCGCGCACTTGCTGGGGAGAGTATTCGTGATGATTCAGGAACGAGATGAAGTTTGCTATAGCGCGCTCAAAATAGATATTGTTTTCCCATAGCGTGTCGTCAGCATCGATCAGCAGGGTCTGCGTACGGTTTGCGTTCATTTCGGCGGGCATCGTGCAACATGATAGCGGGGATGCCGCCGATTGGCGAGATGCGATCGCGCTCGTTGCAACAGTTGCTCTGGTAAAATTACGAACAATGACCACATCGGGCTTCCTAATCCCTCCGCTGCTTGTTTTTCTGACAGCCTTTTCCGCCTCAGCCCAAACCAGGAAGCCGATGACCAGACCAATGACCGGATCGGCAGCCCGGGGCGCGGCTTCCAGCGGGATGCCGGTCGCGCCCGACCTGACCCAGCGGCTGGCAAAATTTAAGCGCGTGCAAATGCCCTTTCACTCCGCCGGCCTGACCGCGCGGGAGAAACAGATGGTGGAGAAACTGGTAGACGCTTCACGCTATCTGGAAGACATTTACTGGCGGCAGAGCGATCCTGAAGGACTGACTCTCTACCAATCGCTGGCTGGCAGCAAGAATGCGCAGGACCAGCAGCTGCGTCACTTTCTCTGGCTTAACGGCTCGCGTTTCGATCAGATCGAACAGAACCGTCCGTTTGCCGGTATCGTCCCCATGCCGCCGGGCCGGGGCTTTTATCCCGAAGGCTTGACCCGCCAACAAATCGAGCAGTATGTAAAAGACCATCCTGAGAAGAGAGCGGAGATTTACAGTTCCACTACCATCGTGCGCTGGCACGGTGATCAGCTTGAGGGCCTGCCGTACCACATCGCCTACCGCTCCTTTTTGGAGCCGGCGGCCCGGGATCTGCGCGAAGCAGCCGGTTTGAGTGCCGACCCGGCACTTGCCGATTTCCTGCGCTTGCGGGCCGACGCTTTGTTGAACGATGATTATTTCAAGAGCGACTTGGCCTGGCTCGACTTGAAAGATCCGAAGTTCGATGTGATCTTCGCACCCTACGAAACTTACACCGACGGCCTTCTCGGGGTGAAGGGATCCTACGGAGCGGCGGTTCTGGTGCGGAACGAAGAGGAAAGCCGCAAGCTGGCTGTGTTTCAGAGATACGTTGCTGACATCCAGGATGCTCTGCCGCTGGCTCCGGAAGACCGGCCATCCAAGCGCGGCCTCGAAACCCCGATGGAAGTCATGGATGCACCCTACCGCGCGGGCGACTTGCGCCACGGATACCAGGCGGTGGCTGACAATTTGCCCAACGACCCGCGAGTGCATGAGCAGAAGGGCAGCAAGAAAATCTTTTTCAAGAATTTTATGGATGTGCGCGTGAATTACGTGATTCTGCCGCTGGCGCAGTACATGATGTTGCCCGAACAAGCTGCCAAGGCCTCGGGCGAAGGATATCTGTTGAGCACGATCATGCACGAGATCGCGCACGGACTAGGACCGGCATTCGCGCACGGAATATCTGGCAGGGTACTGATTCGTGAAGCCATCGGCCCCGCGTACGCCGGACTGGAAGAAGCCAAAGCTGACGTGGTGGGCATGTTCGGGCTGAAATGGCTGGTGGATCACGGCGTTTTGCCGAGGGAAAAGCTGGAAGAATATTACGCGTCTTATGTCGCTGGAATCTTCCGTACCGTCCGCTTTGGCGCCGGGGAAGCTCACGGTCAGGCAGAGATGATGGAGTTTAACTATTTGTCGGAACGAGGGGCGATCAAGCGCCGATCCTCGGGCCAGTATGCGATTGACTACGGCATCATGCCCGCCGTGCTGGCGGACTTGGCCAAGGAACTTCTGGACATCGAAGCGACCGGCGACCGCACACGCGCGGAAAACTGGTTCAGGAAGTACGACGTGGTGCCAGCCGACTTGCAGGTTGCGTTGAAGGCAGCGTCGAAGGTGCCGGTAGATGTAGACCCGGTATTTTCGTTCCCGGAGAAGGTGAAGTGAGAAGCTTTTAGCTCTTAGCCGTTAGCTTTTAGCTTGAACCCGTGCACAAGGTCGCTCGCCTCACGCTAAAGGCTAAAAGCTTCCTACCCTACGAAATCCACCCGCGCTTCCCGCGGAATAATTCCCGCCTTGTGTCCCATATCCAGCAGGCGGCGTACTGCCTCGCGCCCATCCGGTCCGTAGTCCAGCGTGCGTTCGTTCACATACATGCCGACAAATTTATCCGCAAGCTGGGCATCAACGTCGCGGGCAAATTGCATGGCATAGGCCAGAGCCTCGTCGCGATGGTCGAGCGCGTACTGGATGCTATCCCGCAGAGCCTTGGACACGCTCGCCATCAGGTCCGGGCCGAGGCTGCGCCGAATAGCATTTCCTCCCAGCGGCAGCGGTAGCCCTGTCACCTTCAACCACCACTTGCCCAAGTCCACAATGCGTTGCAACCCGGCCTTGGAGTATGTCAGTTGGCCCTCATGAATGATGAGGCCGGCCTCGTACTTGCCTTCCAGCACTCGGGGAATGATTTGATCGAAAGGCACGACTTCGGTTTCGATACCCGGCGCGAAAAGCTTCAGCGCGAGATAGGCGGTAGTCAGAGTGCCGGGAATAGCGATGCGTTTACGCTTGATTTCGCTTTGGGAAAACCCTTGCGCGGCCACGATCATGGGACCGTAGCCGTCGCCGACGCTGCCTCCACTCGGCAGCAGAGCATAGTTATCCTGATGGGTGAAGCGCAGCCCGGGAACGCGCACCTTATTTGTAGCCAGGGCGTAGAACATGAACGCGTCGTCAGAATCGGGACTATGCGCGATGCTGACTTCGCGAACCGAGGCATCGCTGCGCGCCGAATCTTTCGCTTGCGGCGCAGGCGTTTCCACCGCAGTATTTTCAGAACGCGTACCGACGAAACTCATGCCTGCTCCTTGCGGGAATATTGCCAGCCGGTTGAAACTGCGGCCGCTAACATCACCTTGATTACTTCCGCGAATACGAACCAGTAAAGCCCGAATCGCACAGCCTGGACGAACGAGTGAGTCAGCACGGCAAGCCAGGACAGACCACCGGCAAACAGCACGACCTCAGCCAGCACGCCGGCCACGGCAGCGCGCGCAAAACTTGCCCTGCCACGTTCCATCATAGGACGTTCCATGATCCAACCGGCCAGGCCCGCGACAAGTGGGTATGCCAGCAGGAATCCACCAGTCGCGCCCAGGAGTTGAGCGACACCGCCGGGCCCTGCGGGATTGAAAACCGGCATCCCGCTGGCTCCCTCGATCAGATAAAGCGCCAGCGCGGCAAACCCGCGACGGCTTCCCAGGGTCAGGCCGACCAGCAGCACGCCAAAATTCTGCAGCGTCAAAGGCACCGGGGTAAACGGCAGCGGTAGCGTGACGCGGGCGCAGAGGGCTACAAACAGGCTGGCGCTGATCACAATCGCGCCCTGTTCCACCCAGGAAAGAGCACGACCACCTCTGCTGAGGACAAGAGTAGCGGGCTTTGCCATGTTGAACGGTCTCCGGTGCAAGAATCTGAAAAGTGGTGCCAGGCGCAAAAACCTGCGCTCTCAGTCCATCAATCTTTGCCGTGGGTTTCTCTGGAGGACGATTCCTTCATATGGCGTCGCACCCGGAGGTAGGTCGCGAGCCCAACCAAAGACACTGAGACAGCGCTTAGGGCCAGGATCAGGAACAACCAGATCATCCGCACGATGTCCTAGGATATCAAAAGGAAATGGAATGTGCGCCGAGATGTGGGCGCGAGGGTCCCGCTCGTGCTGGGTCTCCTTAAACTCGTCGGTCGAGCATCACTTTCCAGCCATGGTGCGTTCCACGTCGTCCGCGGTGTGAGGCAACTTCGCGGTCAGGTTGATCAACTTGCCGTCCTGGTCAACGTAGAGGGTATCTTCAATCCGAACCCCCAGTTTCTCCTCCGGGATGTAGATGCCCGGCTCGAGAGTAAACACCGTCCCCGGACCGAGCGGGACGTCATAGTCGTTGGGGTCGTGGACATTCAGGCCGACGTAGTGACTCAGGCCATGAATAAAATATTTGCCCAGCGGCTCGCCGTGCAGGTCTTTCCCATGGGTGTTGATGTAGTTATAAGCCACGTCGTGGAGCGAATCCGGCAGGTTCCTCCGCAGCCGCGATTTGCCGGAGCGAAAGGCGTCCATCGCCGCCTGCTGCGCTCCGAGCACGATATCGTAAATCTCCCGCTGGCGGGCGGTGAACTTGCCGGAAGCAGGCAGGGTGCGAGTGATGTCGGAGGCGTACATGGAATATTCGCCCGCGGCGTCAATCACAATCACGTCTCCCGCCTGGATCGTGCCCGAATCCGCCGAATAGTGGAGCACGGTGGAATTGAAGCCCGATCCCACGATGGGAGAGTAAGCCGGGCGTTCACACCCTCGTTTTCCCCACTCATATTGCATCAGCGCGGAAACTTCCCGCTCCGTGATGCCGGGCTTCACCGCTCGCATGGCGGCGAGATGCGCGGCAATCGATGCGTCGGTCGCGAGACGGATGCGCTCAATCTCTCCCGCGTCCTTGTAGGTACGAAGCGAGGTGAGAAACGGCCGGATATCTTGGAAAGACACGCCCACAGGAAACGCGTTGGCCCGCCTCAGCCATTCCAATGGCACGTTTGAGTTGGAGATTTCGTCACCAGCGGGCACGTCGGTGTAAACGCTCACCCGCCCTGCCGGAAGGAGGCGAACCAGTTCCGAGCGCAGACTGTCGAGAACCTCGACATGGTCAAATCCTGTAATCTTGCCGGCGTCGGGATTGTCAGCGCCGAGCTTTGGTCCGGTCCATTTCTCCTGGGATGGGTTGTGGTTGGGAAGAAACAGGATTTCTGTGTACGCGTGATCTGCGGAACCAGCCCCTGTCGTTCCGGGCATGATGAGCAGTGCCGCGCCGGGCTCACTCCAGCCGGAGAGATAGAAAAAACTGTCGTCAGGGCGATAGCCGTAAAGATCGTTCGGACCTTCGGCTTCGTCGGAAGCGAACAGCAGCACGGCGCCGCCACCGGTCTTGCTGGCCAGCGCTTGCCGTCGCATTCGGTAGTCGGAGTTGGGTTGGCGGTCGAGGGCCCAGGTCAGTTGAGAGAAAAGAAGAAACAGCAGCAAAACCTTTCGCATCCCGAGTTCCCCGATTCGTGTTTTCAGCTTATTTCGCGCCGTTGGTTACCGACTTGCTCGCCGCAATGAGAGCATCCACATTGCTCTTGTCGACCAGGGATGATCCGGTGTCCACAAATGCCGGAATAGGAGCGAAGCTATCCCGGGCCCAATCCGCGGTCAAGCTGCTTAGCTTGTGATGGTAAAGGTCATCGAGCACTTTGAGCCCGACAAAGCTCATGGTGTAGGGCTTCTGCGAGATGGTGGCGACAATAACACCCTTCTGGATCCACGACAGCGTCTCCTCGTCGGTGTCCATCGCGAGAATAACTTTGTCTTTGACTGCATGTTGGCTCAGCACAGTGGCGACTTCCTTGCCCGCCAGCGCTTCCAGACACACGAAAGCGTCCGTGCGTTCCTTCTTGTCCTGGCCGAGGATCTCGGTGGCCGTGTCGAAGGCGACGCGAGGGTCGCCTTTCATATCCACGACGCGAGTAATCTTGATCTGGGGAGAGGCCTCGAGCGCGTCACGATAACCGCGCAAACGCTCTTTCAGGTTGGCCTGCTCGGGGATGGTAAAGATCACTACATTGCCCTTGCCGTTCATTTCCTTGGCCAGTCGCTCACCTCCAGTCCGGCCGGCATGATAGTTATCGGTGCCGATAAAAAGGAGCCGCTTGCTGGCGGGCGCATCCGAATCCACAGTGATCACAGGAATGCCCGCTGCAATGGCCTGATCGATATCGTCTTTCATCAGGCTGGGATCGGCGACGGAGACCAGAATCCCTGTGGGTTTACTCTGCACCGCCTGCTGGAACGCCTTCTGTTCAGCCTTGGGATCATAGGAGTCCGGGCCCGCGAATTCGGAACGTACCTTGAGTTGCTGGGCAGCCTGAAACAAACCGGCCGATCCGGCCTGCCAGTAAGGAATCTTGACATTGGTGGAGATCAAAAAATATTTTTCGTCCTGGTCATGCGCGCTTCCGCAACTGACCAGAAAAATCAGCAGAACGCAGAAAGCTAGTTTGTCGATTACTTTGAAGTGGCTCATCGCATCCTCCTCTAGAGCAGCCGACGCGGCAGAGCGCCCAAGCGGTACGAATTCTAAACCTAGGTGCAACGAAAAGAAAGAAATTGGGTGTGGATGTAGGCGCGAGCGTCCGCGCTCGTGGTCCTGGGAACAGCCTGCGATTGCAATCCGCTACACGCCCACCGGAAACGGCTTGGTGTGAGTCTCCGCGCTCAGGGACAAGCCTGAGAATCGCCCCTGCAACAAGGACATCAATCCTGTGTACCAGTACCCGACCACGAACAAGACAAGAAACGGCACCGTAATGTAGTTTTCATTGGCGATGGCGTAATAGACCGTCAAAGCGAAATAGCTGCCGATCAAAAGCTCCAGCCATGGAACCCATCCCAGACGGCGCCGGTATTTGGTGGCGTTGATCCTGTCTTTTTTCGATTCCACGCGATACTTCGGAGTGCGGGTGAAGGCCGATTTCTGTCCTACCAGCGCCTCCAGCACGGCGCGTGTGTTGGTAATGGTCAGACCGATGCCCAGCGCCATCAGGAATGGAAGATAGAGCAGGGCTCGCGGCCAGCTCTTGGGAAACAACTCGCGCTGCGAGACCAGGTAAAAGCTGGAAATCGAAAAAGTGGACGCCATGAACAAAGGCAAGTCGATGTATAGCATCTGAAACCACCCCTGGTAAAAGCGGATGATCATGGCCGGCAGCAACAGCACGGAAAGCACGACCATCAGGGGATAGCTCAGATTGGCCGTGAGGTGATACCAGGCCTCCAGCTTTACTCGGAACGGCTGATCGCTCTTCATCACGCTGGGAAGGATCTTCTTCGAGGTCTGGATCAAACCCTTGGCCCAGCGAGCCTGCTGGGTCTTGAAAGCGGTCATCTCCACAGGCAGCTCGGCAGGACACTCCACATCCTGCAGGTAGATAAATTTCCATCCTTTGAGCTGCGCCCGGTAGGACAGGTCGGTATCCTCGGTCAGCGTGTCGTGCTGCCAGCCTCCGGCTTCCTCGATCGCACTTCGCCGCCACACCCCCGCCGTCCCGTTGAAATTAAAGAACACGCCGCTGCGCGCCCGTCCGGAATGTTCCAGCACGAAATGCCCATCCAGCAGAATGGCTTCGACCTCGGTGAGGAACGAGTAATTGCGGTTGATATGCGTCCACCGGGTTTGCACCATGCCGATTTTCGGGTCGGTGAAATGGTGGATGGTTCGCAGAAGAAAATCATCCGGAGGAACGAAGTCCGCGTCAAAGATGGCGACAAACTCGCCCTTCGCGGTTGCCAAACCTTCCGCCAGCGCGCCCGCCTTGAATCCTTCACGATTGGTACGGCGATGATACGTAATCGGAAAACCGCGCGCAGCATAGCGCTCAACCAGAGCCTGAGCGACATCCTGGGTCTCGTCGGTGGAATCATCCAGCAACTGG